>Ga0265293_10004581_pt1 | contig 24207 bp, 28 predicted proteins | sample Munlanlewell138R_FD_192505 | JGI IMG/M metagenome (GOLD analysis project Ga0265293, IMG submission 192505) | Leachate microbial communities from a municipal landfill in Southern Ontario, Canada - Leachate well 138R | ecosystem: Engineered > Solid waste > Landfill > Unclassified | place: Canada...
TTTCATGCATAGAGATAGCAGTATGAAGCATCAACGTAGGCATATAATCAGCTTTAGAATAAAGTGATGCACTCTTTTTAAAGTATGCAATTGCCTCCGCATAATTTTTTCTATAATAATTCATCTCGCCAATCATATAGTGAGCCCTAGCTGGTCTATAGTTGTTATTTATAAGATGAGTATAGTACTCTATACTTTTTGTATAATGTTTTTTGTCATAACTCTCTTGCGCTAACTTCTCTACCTCTGCATTTGGAATTGTGTCAGATTGAGAACTTTGTTTTGGTACATCTTTTTTTAACTCTTTTGAGACTAGCTCTTTAAATTTATTTAAATCGCCTACTAAAATGTTGTACTCTTTTTTTGTAACGTATGAAGACTCTATACTCTCAAGTAAAACTACTGTCTTAACTAGAGTTTGCTTTAGCTCTTTAATCTCTGCTGCATTTACTTGGGAAATTTCACTAAGTCTTTTCTCATACTCATTAGAGTTTTTTAGTCCCAGCTCATTTTTTCTCTCAAGTTCTTGCAAACTTAATCTATTTTCTTGAGATTTTCTAGTAAGACCCTCAATAATAGTCTGAAGACCATCTATTCTCTCTCTTAGAGATTCAACTTCATTTGCTTGATTATTGCTTTTTACAACAACTTTGTTTAGTTTGTCTTTTGTTTGAAGGATAACTTTTTCGCTTTGGGTTAAGCCGTAAGGTTGAGAATCATCTAGATTACCAGCGCCAAAAGCAGAAGGTTCAGCAGCTAATAATCTTAATGGCAAGATAGCTGCAAGGATTGCAGCTAAATAGATACTTTTCATTTATTATGGAAGAAGCTTAAAGTCAACGCGACGATTTTGTGCCCAGCACTCTCTAGTTTTTTCAGTACAAACTGGATTGCTCTCACCATAACTCACCATTGTAATGCGAGTCTCACTAACACCTTCAGATACTAATGCTTTTTTTACACTTGATGCTCTTTTTAACCCTAGTGCAAAGTTATACTCATCACTTCCCCACTCATCACAATTACCTTCAAGTTTAATAGTATAAGAACTTGCTGTACCTTTTGCTACAGTTGAGTTATTTGTAACTTTATCTTGCATATCAGAACGGATATTAAATTTGTCAAAGTCAAAATATACTGTAGAGAGCTCTTTTTCTAAATTTGCCATATTCATCTCGCTTGAATCTGAACCATACATAGAATTCTCACCTATAGATGAGTCTTCTCCTGAAACAACTTCAGTTCTTACACTTTCAACTTCTTGAGCTACTACTTCTTGCTGAACTCTCTCATCGACCACTGGTTCTTTATCAGCACACCCACTAAAAACTAAAAGTGCCATTGCAACACTTGATATTATGATTTTTTTCATACTTGTATATCCTTGATTTAAAATTACCATGATTGTACCAAAAAAAAAGTAATAAACTAATATATAGAGCTAAAAACTACTAATTAGCCCCATAAACTGGCTACCAATCCATTGCTTGCAATCTTCCATGTTTAAGTGGAAAGAGATAGTTTTTATTGTGATGCAATCTTATGATGCCAATAGAGCTTTGAGATTTATAATTTTTTATAAATAAAACAGCATCTCCATCTACAGAAAATTTAGGAAATTCGTTTATGCCTGTAGCAGTAAGCCTTCTTATAAAGTCTGTTTTAGTAGAAATCAGATGTAAATTAAATGTGTTTGCAGAAAAGGCATTTGAGCTCTCTCTTGATTTATATACTATATAATCTCCATGAGCACTACATGCCGAGTTACTTTTACCATAGTAAACCATCTGTTCAACACTATTACCTTCAATCTTTTTAGAAAAAATATTTGGATAGCCCAATCTTCCTGAGACAAACACTATAGTATCATCATTTAAAAATTGACCATTAACATCTATGCCAGCATAATTTGTAAGCTTTTTGCTCTTAGCAGATGCTACATCATATATATACACATCTGGCTGTCCATCAGGCGCCATAGTTAAGAGCAATCTCTTTGAATCCTTACTTACATCTGAACACACCATCATTCCATCAGAAGAGATTATAGATTTACTTTGACCCGTTCTTATATTTACATGTTTTAGAGTTGGTTTTTTAGCATCAAGTGATGTATAGTAAAATGCATCTTGATTTTTATTTGCCCATTTTGGAAAAATATTAAATCCACCCTTTATTACAGTGTGCTGATATGCTAGTGTATAGTCTGAGATAACTATCTCTGTTTTTTGTGGAGCTACTGTCCTTGAAAAAATCACTCTTCTTTTCATCCATTCAACTGGGGGGGCTTGCATATACTCATTTATATCATAAGCAATAGTATGAGCAACAAACATAAAGACATTTTTCTTACTAATCTTGTACTGTTTTATTAAAACATTTTTTTCTTTGTGTATTAGTTTTAAATCTACATTTAGAGCACCACTATCATCTTGATACATCTTATACCTTAAGACATAATCCGCGTCTTTATTCTCAACCATTACACTTGCATCATTAAAATGCGTTTTACGATGATGTCTATCTACATTAAAAAGGGATAGAACGTTCAAATCAGCAACAATAGTTTTAAAAAAACTCTCTTTAAATGTATTGTCATAGCTGATTGATGAGTCCTCTACTGCTATACTAGGTAGGGATTCTACTTTTTTTATAACCTCTATAGTTGCATCGCTTGCATGCGAGATACCAAACACAAATAAAAAAATCAACAATATTCTCAAAGTCACTCCTTAGCTTTTAAAACTATAGTATAATTACCAGATTTATTTTGTGGATTCATAGGAAACAAAACCCCTAAAAGTCTATCTTTGATCTTATCGCACTCTTCATTTAAAGCACCATTTGCAGAATAAGTTAAGATTCTAAAATCCATAACTTTTCCAATAGAGTTCAACTCTATAACTGCTTTGACACTATATCCCTCAGAGTTTGAAGGTGGGAAAAAGTTCTGATATACTAAAGCCTGAATTTTAGCAAAATATTCATTAACCGCGTCCGCACTTGAGTCTTTTTTGGAATCCTCACTATTTTTAACCATATCATTAGCTAAAACTTTTTGCGAGCTTTTACTTGTTATATTTTGATCTATTACTTTAGATTTTTTAGCTATCTCTTGGAGTCTTTTGTTTTCAACTTTTTTTTCTTTTGGTTTTATTTTTTTAACATCTTTAGTCCAGACATCACTAAATAGTTCATCTATATTTATCTCTTTTGACTCAACTGGAGTAACCTGTTCTTCTTGTTTTTGAGGAGTTGCTTTTGTGCTTTTTTGCACCTTTGGCATCTCTAGCGAGATAGATATATAGTTATCTTTTTTTAGAGCGTATGCATCTATTTTTGAATTTGAAAAAAGAGTTTGTATGATTAAAAAGAAAAAAAAAGAAAAAAGCGATATCGAGATAAGGCCGCTAGTATAAAAATATGTATTGTTACTATCCATTTGTAGCTAATGAAACCTCAGAAAAACCTGCCTGTTTTACAGCAGCTAAGACTGACATAACAACACCGTAGTCCAAAGTTTTATCCGCACTAATAAGCACAGTAGCTTTTAAGTCCAGTTTTTTAGAATAAAGAAAGAAATTGTCCATAAACTCATGAAGTTGATAATTGTCTTTATTTATTTTAACATTTTGCTCTTTATCTATTGAGATGTGAACAGGTGGGATTTTAGATAGTTGTTGGCTCATAGAACCTTGTGGAAGCCTAATGCTCTCTTCATATATAATATTTGGGGCTATAACCATTAAGATAGCTAGTAAAACCAACATTACATCCACAAGTGGAGTAATATTTAGTTCTGGTTTATCATCAAAATCATACATAAATCAGGCTCTTAGTCATTTTTTCTAGCTAATATAGCTTCGATTTGCATCTGAATAAATCCAACAAGCTCAAAAGAATTTCTTTTTAAAACCTGATGATAAGTATATGCAAATATAGCTACAAAAATACCAGCGGCAGTTGCTATGAGCGCATCTGAGACACCACTTGAGATAATGGACATACTTCCACTACTCTGACCTATATGAGTAAAAGTATCAAGGATAGATACAACAGTTCCAAATAGTCCAATAAAAGGTGTCGTAGATGCAAAGATAGAGAGAAGTGAAAGACCTTTAGTAGCCTCTTTTGTAGCTGCTAAGAGTGCTAGATCTAAAATCTCTTTATTTACATTTGACCTTGTCTTTATAAAGTTATTTAAAAATGAGCTCTCACTAACTTTAGAAGCGCCCATAAGAAGAGACTCTAGTGAGTTACTCTCAATTTTTAGCCAACTGTTTATAGAGAAGTAGCGATAAAAAAATACCCAGTTTAAAACTATAAAGTATATTGACAAAAGAGCCAAAACACCTATAGTTACTGGGTGACTTTTAAGATAAAAGTCAATTATGTTGTTAAGCATATACTATAACAATCTTCTAGCTGCTGATTCTATTCTAGCTGTAGCTGATGCGATTGCTGGATTATGGTCAGCAATATCATTAATAAGCTTTTTAGCATCTTCTAGAGCATTAGCAACAGCACTTTCACTATCACCACGAATAGCAACAGCACCTTCAACTAAGACGATAACTTTGGTTTCATCAACTTGAACTACGCCCCAGTTTATTAAGATCGACTCAACTGTTTTATCATCTTTTTCGATGTCTATAACGCCAGCATCTAACAAAGTTGTTAGAGATGCGTGATGTGGTAAAACACCGAACTCTCCCTCTTCACCTGGAAGAGTTACGCTAACGACGACATCGTTAAAGATTTCACCATTAGGAGTCAGGATTTCAAGTTTTAACTTATCCATTACAATCCTTTAGTATTGCGAGTTATTTTTTTTGCTTTGCAGCTTTTTCAATTGCCTCATCCATACTACCAACCATGTAGAATGCATTTTCTGGCATATCATCATAGTCACCATTTAAGATTCCTTTGAAACCTTTAATAGTATCTTCTAGTGAGACATATTTACCAGGAGAACCTGTAAATACCTCTGCAACAAAGAATGGCTGAGATAAGAATTTCTCAATTTTACGAGCTCTCTCAACAATGTTTTTATCATCTTCACTAAGTTCATCCATACCAAGAATCGCGATAATATCTTGAAGATCTTTGTATTTTTGAAGTGTTTGTTGAACACCACGAGCTACACTATAGTGTTCTTCACCTACAATTTGAGGATCAAGTAATCTCGAAGATGAATCGAGTGGATCAACTGCAGGATAGATACCTTTTTCAGCAATTTTACGGTTAAGAACTGTTGTTGCGTCTAAGTGAGCAAAAACAGAAGCAGGAGCAGGGTCAGTTAAGTCATCCGCTGGTACATAAACAGCTTGAACTGAAGTGATTGATCCATTTTTTGTTGATGTAATTCTATCTTGCAATGCACCCATTTCACGAGCAAGAGTTGGTTGATAACCAACAGCTGAAGGGATACGACCAAGAAGTGCAGACATCTCAGAACCTGATTGCGCAAAACGGAAGATATTATCAATAAACATTAAAACATCAAGATTTTTTTCATCTCTAAAATACTCAGCCATTGTAAGACCAGTAAGAGCGATACGGTTTCTTGCTCCTGGAGGCTCACTCATTTGACCATAGCACAGTGCAACTTTATCAAGTACGTTGGAATCTTTCATCTCATGATAAAGGTCATTACCCTCACGAGTTCTCTCACCAACACCAGCAAATACAGATAGACCATCATGGCCCATTGCAACGTTATGTATAAGCTCCATAATGATAACTGTTTTACCAACACCAGCACCACCAAATAGTCCAACTTTACCACCCTTAGAATAAGGCGCTAAAAGGTCAACAACTTTGATACCTGTCTCAAACATCTCTGTCGTAGTTGACTGATCAACCAATGGTGGAGGAGCACGATGAATAGACCAAGTAGGAGCATCAGTAACTTGATCTCCACCATCAATAGTCTCACCAATAACATTAAAGATACGCCCTAGTACCTTATCTCCAACTGGAACTTTAATAGGTGAACCTGTAGCTTTTGCATCCATTCCACGAACTAAACCTTCACTCATATCCATAGCAATTGTTCTAACGCGACCATCACCTAAGTGAGCCGCAACTTCAAGTACTAAACGTCTTTTAGTACCTTCTAAATCTATTTGAACTTCAATTGCTTCGTTAATTATAGGAAGGTAACCATCAAAATCAACATCAACAACTGGGCCCATAACCTGGCTTATTTTACCAATCATATTTTTCTCCATTATTTCATAGACTCCACACCACTTATTATCTCTATAAGCTCTGTAGTAATAGCTGCTTGTCTAGCTTTATTATATTTAACATTTAGTGACTTAACCATATCATTAGCATTATTAGTAGCTGTTTCCATCGCTTGCATTCTAGCACTATGCTCAGCCGCAACTGAGTCTATAAGTGCATAGTAGATTGCATACTCCACATATCTACTAACTAAAGAATCTAACATATGCTCTTCATCTTGAGCTTCGACTTCTAACATTGAGTCTCTTATTTCATCACACTCAAAACCAGTAGTATCCACAGGAAGTACATTATTAATATGTAACTCTTGAGTTATCATATTTTTGTATCCGTTATAGACAATACGAAGACCGTCAATCTTTCCATCTTTATAATCTTCAATAGAACTCATAATAAATTCATCAGATCTTACTTTGTCAGGTTTTGAACTTAAATTTGTAACTTCATCATAAAGTTCAACTTCATTGTATTTAAAAAATTCAATACCTTTTTTACCGATTCCGCGAAGACGCACTTTTACATTTTTTTCTTTGTACTCTGTTATTAGTTTTTTGACAGCTTTAATAGTTTGAATATTAAAACCACCGCACAAACCTTTATCAGCAGTTACAAAGACAATATCAACAATTTTAGGATTTTCAATCTCTATGAAACATCGATTTTCAATTCCACCAATTCTATTGCATTTAATGCGTCCAGCTATTTCGGCAATTACCTGATTCATTTTTGCAGCATAAAGACGAGAGCGTTTTGCAAGCTCCTCAGCACGACGAAGTTTTGCAGTAGATACAAGTTTCATCGCGCGAGTTGTCTTTTGAGTGTTAGCAACACTCTTTATCTGTCTTTGAATATCTTTCAAGTTTGCCATAAAGTTTTCCTTACGCTACTACGAAAGTAGCTTTGAATTCTTCAAGTGCTTTAATAAGTAGTGCTCTAGTATCATCATCTACTTTTGAAGTGCTTCTAATGCTCTCAAAAATTTGAGGATAACTAGCTTCTATAAATGGATATAACTCAGCTTCAAAACGGACAACATTTGATGGAGGCATATCATCTAAGAAACCTTCATTACCAGCAAAAATAATAGCAACTTGTTTCTCAGCAGAGAGTGGAGAGAATGGTCCTTGCTTTAGAACCTCTACCATTCTTTGACCACGTTCAAGTTGGTTACGAGAAGTCTCATCAAGGTCAGATGCAAACTGTGCAAATGCTTGAAGCTCACGATATTGTGCAAGGTCAAGTCTAAGTGTTCCAGCAACTTGCTTAGTAGCTTTAATCTGAGCAGCACCACCAACACGAGATACAGATAGACCAACGTTAATCGCTGGACGAACACCAGAGTTAAATAGTTCAGTCTCAAGGAAGATTTGACCATCTGTAATCGAGATAACGTTTGTTGGAATATATGCCGCAACGTCTCCTGCTTGTGTCTCAATAATCGGAAGAGCAGTTAATGAACCAGCACCTTTCTCATCTGAAACCTTAGCAGCTCTTTCTAAAAGGCGAGAGTGAATATAAAAAACATCCCCAGGATATGCTTCACGGCCTGGAGGACGACGAAGGATAAGTGACATTTCACGGTATGCAACTGCATGTTTACTTAAATCATCATATATGATTAGACCGTGTCTAGCGTTGTCACGGAAATATTCACCCATAGTAACACCAGTATATGGAGCTAAAAATTGTAGTGCTGCTGCTTCAGATGCAGTAGCTGATACAATTATAGTGTACTCCATTGCACCATGCTCTTCTAGGCGGCGAATGATTTGAGCTACAGTTGATTCTTTTTGTCCGATTGCAACATATACACAAGAAACGCCATTACCCTTTTGGTTAATGATTGCATCTATTGCAACTGTTGTTTTACCAGTCTGTCTATCACCAATGATAAGTTCTCTTTGACCACGGCCAATTGGAACTAGTGCATCAATCGCTTTAATACCAGTAGCTAGTGGCTCATGAACAGATTTTCTATCCATAATTCCAGGTGCTTTTTCTTCAACGAAACGAACTTCAGTTGTCTCAATCGGACCTTTACCATCAATTGGCTCACCCAGTGCATTAACTACACGACCTAAAAGAGCATCTCCTACTGGAACTTTAAGTAGACGGCCTAGTCTTTTAACACTCATGCCCTCTTTTAAGTCTACTCCAAGACCAAGAATAACAATACCTACGCTACTCTCTTGAAGGTTCATAACTAGACCTCTAGTCCCCTCTTCAAACTCTACCATCTCTCCAGCCATAACATTGTTAAGTCCGTAAACTTGAGCAACGCCATCAGCGTAAGAGACAATTTTACCTATCTCATTTATATCAACACTTAGTTCAAAGTTATCGATACGCTCTTTAATTATTGAGCTGATTTCATCAGCTTGTATTTTTGCTACCACTATTTTTCTCCTCTCGTTGAAAGTTAAATTGCTTTTATTATATGTTGTATAATTTGATCGTTGATTCTTGTTTTAGAGAAGTTAATCTCTATACCTAAATCTTCAACATCCACTTTGATACCATTAAAGTTATCTTTAACAAATGAAAGTGAAATGTTTGAATCAAACTTTTTACTTAAACCATTGCTTAAGTCTTCTATGACTTTTGTATCTAAATCGCTATCGCTATAAACATTACCTTTGTAAGTTTTATCTGTATGAGCTGTATCTTTTCTCATTGATTCAGCCATAGCTGGAATGATTTCTATACGGTTTTTCTCAACTAACAACTTAATCAAAGAGTCAATATTGCTAGATTTAGCAGGTTTTACACTCGCTAAAAGTATATCTAGTTTTTGCTCTTTACTTACATTTGAACTGCTCATAATTTCAACAAACTTAGCGTCTTCAAAGAACTTTGCTAGAGTGTCAAAAAGCAGAGTCGCATTTTTCATTGACTCTGCATCTAAACCCTCTTTAAAAGCTTTAATGTATCTTTTTGCTATCAATTCTTCCATCTATGCCACCTTCTTTAAGATAACATTAGCCATAGCTTCTTTATCGAAACTCTCACTACTTTGACTTAACACTTCGTTTAGCACACTCTCAACAACACCTCGAACCATTCTTCTTTGTTCAAACTCCATCAGTGATGCACTCTGTTTAGTAATATTTACTAAATCTGATTCACACTGAAGCATAATGCTGTCATTTAAAATCTTATTCTCTTTTTTTGAAGCAGCTACTAACTCTTCTGCAAACTTTTCAGCTTCAGAAATTTTAGAAAGTGCATCTTTTTTAAGATTTACAGATTCATTTAATTTATCTTGTACTTTTTGCAACTCATCAGCTATGCCTTGGCTTCTAGCTGCGAAGTAATTTTTAGCAGGTTCAGCTACAAGGTACCAAATAAGCCCAAAAAATAGTAAAAAGTTTACTGTTCTTTGAACGATATCAGTCCCCCCACTCTCTGCACCACTAGATGCTAATGCATAAGTTGATATCATCATTATTAAAAGTAAAATTCTACTCACACCACATCCTTATATTTGACTAAATTTAGCTTTAACAGCTTCTTTAAACAGTGGAACTTGAGACATAATGTCTTTTGTTAACTGCTCTTTAGTTTGAGCAAGTAATTGCTCAAATTCTAAATACTGACTAGCTAATTCAGCTCGTTTTGCTTCTATCTTACTCTCTGCTAACTCTTTAGCATCTTGTATTACTTTCTCTCTTAGGGCCGCAGCTTCTAGTTTAGCATTAGTAATTATTAGTTTAGCTTTTGAATTGAGTTCGTTGATTTCATCATCATTATTGCCAACTTTTTGCAAATCTTTTTTGATGTCATCATCTCTTTTATTCATAAAACTAAATAATGGATTATATAGCCAACTATTAAGAACGGCGATTAGTGAAAGAAATACAACAAATGTAGCTAAAAGTAGTATCGGATTAATATCTAACATAGCACCTCCTAAAAGTTGCGTGATTATACTATTACAAAATTGAAAGGATAGTTAAATCAAAAAAAAATTTAAAAGAAATTTGTTAATTTTACAAACTAAGTAAAATCTACACAGATATTTGAGGCTATTTTGAGATATATTCTAATAAATTACTAATTTGACTCTCATTGTCAAACTCTATAGTTAGTTTATTGCTTGAAGTTTTAACTCTTAACCCCAAAGAGTCAAATTTTTCCATTATCTCACTAAAATCAAATTTATTACTTTGACTCTTAGAAGAGGCTGGTTTTTTCTCATCTTTGATATTTTTTATAATAGCTTCAACTTCTCTAACACTTAACTTTTGCCCAATTATTGAGTTAACGATAATCTGCTGCTCTTTCTCATCTAGCCCAATTAAGACCTTAGCATGTCCAGCTGTAATCTTCTTTTCAACCAAAGCTCTTTGAGTTTTAACAGAGAGTTGCAGCAATCTAATAGTGTTTGTTATGTGAGTCCTACTCTTATGTATCTTGCTTGCAAGCTCTTCTTGTGTAACATTATACATTTTGATAAGTTCACTATAAGCCTCAGCTAACTCAACTGCATTCAACTCATCTCTTTGAATATTTTCAATCAGAGCAAATTGGCGCATCTTTTGTTCATCAGAATTTAAAAGGATTGCGCGGATAGTTTTTAACTTTACAAGTTTTGAAGCACGAAGTCTTCTCTCCCCAGCAATAAGCACATAACCATCAAAGTCTTGAGTTACAACTATAGGCTGTAAAAGCCCATCATGTTTTATAGATTCACCTAACTCTAAGAGTGAGTTCTCGTCAAAGTGCTTTCTAGGTTGGTACGGATTTGGTCTGATATCTTTTACACTTAGTTCAATAACAGCATCCCTTGCGGTACTCTCATTTTCATAAGCTTCATCCATTTCGCCAAGAAGTGCATCTAAACCGCGGCCGAGTTTTTGAGACTTCATTATGCTATTATCGATTGTGCCAGATTTTGATAGGCAATAGAGCCTATTGATTTTACATCATAAAGAATCGCAGGTTTTCCAAAAGATGGAGCTTCCGCGAGTTTTACATTTCGTGGTACTACTATGTATTCGTTTTGCATATCTTTAAATAACTTACCCTTAAAGTGTTGAGAAAGGTCCGCAAAAACCTGTTTTGAGAGATTATTTTGAGAACTAAACATAGTTGGCAAAAAACCTTTAATGCTAAGTTTTGGATTAATCGACTTTCTTACAAGTTTAACTGTATTTAGAAGTTGTGCTAAGCCCTCGAGCGCAAAAAATTCACACTGGATTGGAATGATAACTGAGTTAGATGCACATAGTGCATTTATAGTCATTGGTCCTAGTGCTGGAGGTGAGTCTATAATAATATAGTCATAGTCTTTTCTGACATTTGCTATAGCTCTTTTTAAGACTAATTCTCTTCCTTCTTTGTTGTCATTGTCATAGTACTCTTTTTCAATTCCAACAAGACCAATATTTGATGGAGCTAAGTGAAGTGTTGGAAGATCTGACTTTAGGATGATATCTTTTAATTTTTTTGTTCCAATAAGCACATGGTAGATGTTAAACTCATAATCATTTCTATGAAATCCTAGCGATGTTGTGGCGTTAGCCTGTGGATCTGAGTCAATCAAAAGCACTTTTTTTTCTGCAACAGCCAGTGACGCAGCTAAGTTAACAGCAGTAGTTGTTTTACCAACTCCGCCTTTTTGATTTGCAATTACTATTACTTCACTCATCTTCTACTATATATCCTCTCGCCGTTACTTATGATTGAACCATCTTGCTGAAGCTTGACATCTTCTAATGGAATTTTTGTATTTTGATTATGTGTAAAAAAGTTTTTGTTCTTGTAAAATTCTAGCTCATATTTACTAAAAACTTGCTTCCATAAAAACTTTTCATCAATTTTTTTGAAATACTTTCTGAGTATTTCTTTTTTATCTACTATAATATCGAGCTTTGCAAACCCTACTGGAGAAGTCACTAAATTTAGCCCAAGACCACATACAATAGCATCTCCTTCAAGATTTGTAATCATACCACCAATTTTTTTATCATCTATATAGAAGTCATTTGGCCACTTTATCCAAACACTAGAACCCTCTTCGCAAAGTAGACTCTTAAAAAGATAGGAGAAGTAGATCGATGCAGACTCTAGTTTGAGATCTTTTGGTAGGTCACTAAGTTTTATGGCAAAAGATAAAAAAAGGTTTCCCTCTTGTGAGTTCCAACTGTTATCTCTACTTCCAACTCCAGCACTCTGTAAATCGCTAACAACTGCAAAGGGTGCTTCTATCTCTTTACTCTTTATAAGTTTTTTTAAGAGATTTTGAGTAGAATCAATCTCTTTAAGATAGAGTATCTGCACAAAGGAGTCTTTGCCCATTTATGTAAGATAGGATATCCATCTCTTTTTTTGAAGCAGGTTGCACCATAAAAATTCTTATGCTGCCTTTTTTACATCCTACTACTATGCTGTCTTTTGCTATAGAGAGGATACTCCCCTCTTTATTAGAAGATGTGGCATCTTCAAGTGAGATGTTTTTAAGCTTTAATCCACTATCAAGGTAGATGCCAGGCCAAGGAGTAAATGCACGATATTTATTATAAATCACTTGTGCATCTAAAAACTCTATTTTGCCATCTTCTTTAGTGATTTTTTTGCAATAAGAGGCTAAAGTTTCATCTTGTTTTATAGCTTTGAGTGAGTAAAAGTTTTTTAAAACATCAATAGTAAGCTCTTTTGCTACTTCTGTTAATCTATCAAACAAAGCCTCAACCATCTCATCATCTTCAACACTGATAGTCTCTATCTGTAAGATATCTCCAGTATCTAGCCCCTCGTCCATAAGCATAGCTGTTACACCTGTTTTATCATCACCATGAAGCAAAGTTTGTTGGATTGGACTTGCACCTCTATACTCTGGAAGTATTGAAGCGTGAAGGTTTATACACGCGGCGTGCTGTAGTACTTCAAGCGGTAAAATCTGTCCATAGGCTGCTACGACTATAAAGTCACACTCAATGCCTAAAAGTTCATCTACAACCTCTTTGTCTCTTAGTCTTTGTGGTTGATAGACTTCTATGTTATGTCTCTGTGCTAAAGTTTTTACAACAGGCGGAGTCATGACTTTTTTTCGCCCTACTGGCTTGTCAGGTTGAGTATAGACCGCTACAACTTCCATATTTGGAGTATCTATAATTTTGTCTAAAATAGCTTTTGCATAAAAGGGTGTACCCATAAATATTATACGCATCACAGCTCTCCTTTAGTAAAGAGTGTACCGCCTCTATGTTTAGCATCTAGCATATAGCTCTTTGCATCACTTAGGTCAAATCCACTAGCTAAAAACATGTCAATGTTGTGTTTTAAAAGATAAGATGCAGCTTTAAGCTTTGTTACTATACCACCAGTTGCAAAGGTTCCATGAGGAGTTGCCTCTCTGCCCAATGCGCACTCATCAATCTCTTTTACGATTTTTTGTACTTTTGCATTAGGATTTTTATGTGGATCTTCATCATAGTAGGCATCAATATCTGAGAGAATTATTAACAAGTCACTATTAGTATGCTTTGTCATATATGCTGAGAGTTGGTCATTATCTCCCACGACAAGCTCTTCTGTAGCTGTTGCGTCATTTTCATTTATGATAGGGATAACACCGCTACCCAGAAGTGTATCTACTGTATCTTTGATTTTTTTTGTTTCTTCATCTTTGTTTAGATTTGCGGCAGTAACTAAAACCTGTGAAGTAATTATGTTATATTTTTGAAACTCTTGTGCATATTTATGCATCAAAACTGGTTGCCCGATGGAAGCTAGAGCTTGTTTATTTTTTAAGATGCTACGATTAAGTTGAACCTTTGTATATCCAGCTGCAACTGCACCCGAAGAGACTAAAAGAACTTCATTCTCCTCTCTTAACTCTACTAAAAACTCCACTAAAGCTCTCATTCTCTCTTTAGCTATAGAGTCACCCTCTGTTAAAACAGCACTACCAACTTTAACAACCACTCGTCTCATTTCTAGTCTCTATCTACTTGAACTAGGTTAAATAGGGCATTTTTTAGAGCTGAAATATTTTTTGAAGTAGCCGAAGATATAGGAGCTATAAAGTAAGGCTTAGTTCTATCATATCCAAGCGTCTCATCAGCACTCTCTTGTATGAAGTAAGGGATGTTAGCATCAAAATCAAAATCGCTCTTTTTTGTTGGGGAGAGTTCAAAAAGCTCTATAAAACCATTTACAAGATTCTCAACATCTTCTTGTGGCACTACATCTAATCGAGTAAGAGCAATAGCGAATTTATTTTCACCTAAATTTTGTGAAAAAGCGGATATCTCTTCTCTTAGAGTATCTATCTGCTCTTTTAAATCTCTATAAGATGCCAAATCTATCATATATAAAAGAATTTTCGTTCTCTCTATATGTCTTAAAAATTCAATTCCAAGACCCTTGCCCTCATGAGCTCCGCCAATAATACCAGGAATATCAGCCATTACAAATGACTCATAATCTCCAATATCAACTTGCCCTAGCTTAGGTGTGAGTGTTGTAAACTCATAGTTTGCTATCTCTGGTCTTGCATTTGAGAGTGTTGAGATAAGAGTAGATTTGCCAACATTTGGAAAGCCTACAAGACCCACATCTGCGATAAGTTTAAGGTCTAGTCTTATCTCTTTTGTCTCACCTTTTTCACCTGGTTGTGCATAAGTTGGTCTTTGGTTTGTTGATGATTTAAAGTGAATATTTCCAAGTCCACCTTTACCACCTTCTAAAAACTTAACCTCTTGGCCATCTACGAGCATATCAAGAAGGACTTCACCACTCTCTACGTCAACTATTTGAGTCCCAGGAGGCACGATAATGACTTTTTTCTGGCCAGATTTTCCGCTCATTCTAGAGCCCTCACCAGGTCTTCCACCATCAGCTTTTATATGCATCTTTTTTTGGAAGTGAGACAGTGTGTGAGTGTTGTTATCACACTTAAACCAGATATCTCCACCCTTTCCACCATCGCCACCATTTGGACCACCATTTAGTACAAACTTCTCACGACGAAAAGCGACACATCCTTGTCCGCCTTTTCCTGAACTAACTTTTAACTCAACGCTATCTGTAAACAAAGTAAACTCCTTGTTATTATAAACTCGACATAGATATAAATCACTCGCTTTGGCGAATTTATCATTCTGAAATGTTCAGTTTTATAAACTTAAATACTTAAGAACAAACTATTAATAAAGAGTAAATTGTTAAATATTTATATTTCTTTAGGTGCTAAACCTAAAATTTGTGAGTAGAGCTATTTGAGCCGAAGCTCAAATATTTGTGGAATTATGCAGCAGTTACGATTGAAACTTGTTGACGCTTTTTATCTTTTCTATGAAAAGTTACAACACCATCAACTAGTGCAAATATAGTATGATCTTTTCCCATACCAACATTTTTTCCAGGATGAACCTTAGTTCCTCTTTGACGAATAATGATGTTTCCAGCTACTACAGCCTCTCCACCAAACTTCTTAACACCAAGTCTTCTACCAGCTGAGTCACGATTATTCTGTGTACTACCTTGACCTTTTTTGTGTGCCATTACTATCTCCTTAAATTTAGTTCCTAAATTTAAGGAACCATTATATTTTTATTTATTACGTAAAAGGAACAAAGTCCCTTTTACTACGCTAACGCTTAGTTTTCTTCAGCAGAAAGCTCGCGCAACTAGTTGCTTTTTAGCTTTTGTTGTTACGCTGCTATTTTCGTGATACGAACACGAGTGAAGTCTCTTCTGAAACCTCTTTTAACTTTAGAGTCCTTACGACGACGCTTTTTAAAAGTAATAACTTTTCTATCGCGACCTTCGTTAATTACTTCAGCAGTAACAATAGCACCATCTACAAATGGCGCTCCCATTTTAAGTTCTCCTGCATTAACAGCTAGAACTTCTTTAATCTCGATAGTAGCTTTTGGCTCAAGAGACATTTTATCAAATAGTAAAATATCACCCTCTTGAACTTTATACTGCTTGCCACCGTTTTTGATAATTGCGTACATGTACAAATTCCTTGAATCTTTATAAAAGTTCGGAATTGTATCTAAATAAGCTTTAATTTTTATTTAGTTTTAGAGTTTGCCCTATATTTCTTAAAATTTTCTGCCTGCTCAAATATCTCGTTAGTTCCTTTTATAATCATCTTTTAAAAACACTTCACTATCATCTCGCTCTATATCTTTGCCCTGTAGGTAACCTATACCTTGCTCTACAAGTAGCTCTATAAACGCCAGCTCTGATTTTTTCTTGTTCCCAAGCTGGAGCTTGGGAACAAGAAAGCAAGAAAGACAAATATTGCTTAGCCCATCGGGTACATTATCTCCTCTTGTATATCTCGTATCTTTTGCATTACCTCATCACTTAGAACAAGATCCATCGCTGCAAGTGAGTCATCTAATTGCTCTGCGTTTACTGCTCCAATGATGGTAGATGCCACAAAGTCAAACTGCTTTGAGTAGGCTACTGCTAGAGTTACTGGACTTATATTTAAACTCTTTGCTATCTCCATATACTTTGCTGTAGATGCTAGGGTTTTTTCATTTACAAATCTTGTTCCTTGCGCTTTTGTACGTGCATCTTTGCTCATAAGATACTCACTAAATCTTGCATCTGATGGATAAAAGGCACCGTTGTATTTTCCACTTAAAACTCCACCAGCTATGGGCGAGTACGGCAGAAGTGAGATTTGCTCTTTTTGGCAAATAAGAGAAAGTTCATCTAAAAACCGCGGATTGTTCAAAGAGAAGTTGTTTTGAATGGACTCAAACCTTGAGATGCCAAGTCTTTTTGAAGTCTCATTTGCTTTTGTCAGTCCATAAGCACTATCGTTTGATGTTCCTATATATCTGACTTTGCCCTCTTTTACAAGCTCATCAAAGGCTAAAAGTGACTCTTCTATAGGAACTATAGTATCTGGCCAGTGCATCTGGTAAAGGTCTATATAGTCCGTTTGAAGTCTCTTTAAACTCCCCTCCACTGCTCTTTTTATATGGAACTTATCAACAGCAGTAAAACCATGACGAACAGGCGGAACAAACCAACCATTTGCAGCTCCTGCTATCTTAGATGCTAAGATGATGCTATCTCTGTGTTTCGTCTTTAACCACTTACCTACAATAGTCTCAGTCGCTCCAACATAGCTCTCTTTTGGAGGAACTGGATAGAGTTCTGCAGTATCGAAAAAGTTTATACCTCTCTCATAAGCTTTGTCCATGATTTTAAAAGACTCAGCTTCATCACTCCAACTTCCAAAACCCATAGTTCCTAAGCATATTGGCGTAACTCTAAGCCCAGTTTTTCCGATATATCTATAGTTCATTTGTACTCCTTTAAATATCTCTACTTCGCATCTATCATCTTAAGATACAACTCTTCAACCTTCTCTCTAGCCCAAGGGGTTTTTCTAAGAAACTTCAAACTTGAGTTAATCGTAGGGTCAAACAAAAAGCATCTTATCTCTATAAGCTTTCCCAGTTTTTTCCAACCATAATGCTTCACAAGCTCTTCTAAAATATCTTTTAGTTTAACGCCGTGTAGTGGATTGTTTTTGTTTTTATCTTGCTCACTCATCATCTACCTTTTTTATAATCTTTCATCTATTTTATCAACTCTACTTTTTTCCATCTTTGCTTATTTTACTAAACAAACTCCAAGGCTTTCTGGTCAAATTGATATGTTTTGTGGGCTATTTTTATTAGGATTTTTTTACTTGCTAAGTCTTTAAAGAGTTTTATAAGAGTTGGTTTTGAGATGCTTACCTCTTGCATAATGTCGACGTAGGATGCTAAAAGTTGGCATTTTTCATCTAAGTTATCCATTATAAATCGTATAACATCAACTTGTTTTGAGTCTGTGATGGCTGAGATGGTTCTAATGATATTTGAGTTTTTTTGTATCTCTTTTTCTTGCATAAGAGGAAGCACTATATCATGCAGAGTGTTTAGCAACTCTTTTAGATTTATTGGTTTTACTATGTAGTTTTCCACCTTTAGTTTTATAGCATCTAGTAGGTACTTTGTATCTGTGTGAGCAGTTGTGAGGATTGTAGGGATATGGATATTATGAACCTCTTTTAACTCTCTTAAAAAGTCGATACCATTTTCATTTTCTAGCAAAATATCTGATACTATAACATCAACTCTATGTCTTTTTATAACATCAAGCGCCTCTCTTGATGTTTTTACAGCAAAGATGTTTTTCACAAAATCGCCTAACATATCTTTAGTTTGATATAAAAGTGAGTCATCATCTTCTAAGTAGAGTATGTTGTAGCCATTTAGTATGTTTAAGTTTCTAGTTATCATTTTCATCCTTGAGTGGTATAGTTATGCTAAAGAGTGTGCATTTTTGAAACTCTTTATTTTGTATTTTATAGTAAACATTCTTACACTCAATTTTACCGTTCATATGTTTTTGCACAATCTGTTGTGACATATAGAGCCCAATGCCAGTTCCACTACTCTTATATTTTGTTGTATAGTAAGGTTCAAAGATGTGATCTATTATCTCTTCATCGATGCCGCCACCATTGTCTACTATGTTTACTCTTATGTTATTTTTCGACTTTTTAACTACTACTTCTATATATCTTTTATACTCTTTATCTTTTAGTGCATCTATAGCGTTTGAGATGATGTTTAAAAAAACATGTGAGAGTTCATTATAAAAACCATAAATCTCCTCATCAGCTTTAACATTTAGTAAAAAACAAACCTCTTCTTTTTCTAGTAAATATTTAGACAGAAGAAAGGAGTGTTGAATACATTTTTTTATAAAAAATCTCTCTTTAGCTCTACTAGGCTTAAAGAAATTTTGAAAATCATCTAGCGTTTTTGACATATTGTCACCAAGTAACGTTGCATCCTCAACTTTTTGTTTTAAAACCTCTGGTGTCAGTTTTCCTAACTCCATCTTAGTCTCAACACCTTGTACTATCATCATCAAAGAAGAGAGTGGTTGTCTCCACTGATGAGCGATGTTTGCTATCATCTCCCCAAGGCTTGCAAGTCTGGCTTGTTGAAACATTATCAGGTCTTTTTTCCTTGAGTTTGCAACCTCAAAAGCTATACGTTTTTCTAAAGATTCATTTAGTTTTAGTAGCTCTTTTGTTTTCTCATTTACAACATCTTCAAGCCCAAAGTGAATCTTTTTAAAGTGCATAATTATCATAACTGAGAGCATAATAGAAAAAACAAAAACAAAGATTATAGAAATATTTAGTATAGTTGAGAGAGTATTAAAGATATTTTGAGTATCTCTTTTCTCACGAATTGCCATATTTAGATCATAGTTAGTTAGATTTGTAAGGTAGATAGAGATTGCATTTACTTCAAAATTTACTTTTTGTATAAGAGTCTCTATTTTTATACTATTTGGACTTTTTAACTCAAGCAAAATCTCACTTACAAGAATATCTACCTTTTTGATTTTTTCATTTATATTTGAGATGATGCTTCTTTGTAAGATTTTGTTTTGGTTTTGGTTTCCAATAGTAAAGAGTTTTTTTATAGATTTCGTTATAAAAGAAGCTTTATATTCATCTGAAAAGTTTATCTCTATATACTTTGCCCAATTATCTTTAATAACTTGCTCTCCTAAAGTTATAACATCATAAGAGTATTTCAAATCTATATTTTTGTTATACACATCTAATATAGTCTCTTGTATATTTATAAGATAAGCATCTTTTATAGCTTCAAGTTTTAAGATGGGCTTTGTTCTTTTTTCAAACAAAACATCAAAATCGTTTTTTATAGTATAGATGGAGATTTGCGAGAGAGCTATAATAGACATCATACCACCAATGATAATAAACATCAAAATAGATGTTTTATATGAAAATGAAATTTTTTCTATAGATGCGAGTAGTTTTTTAATCTTCATTTTTAACTTCTATAAAATTTGAGTTTTTATATTTGTAGAGATAGACTTTGTTATGGAGTTGTGTATTTTTAAAGCCAATCTCTAAAGCACCCAAAGAGTCACTTTTAAGACTTTTTATCTCTTTTAAAAACTTCTCTCTTGTTATATCACCTTTCATATTTTGCAGGGCTGCTACTACTGTTTTTGCGGCAAGAAACGACTCTAGAGATATAAATCCAAGTGCCTGATTTGGATAGTATTTTTGCATAAGCTCTTTATACTCCAAAACGACGCTTAGTTTAGAATTTTTGTAGTTTGGTACGACTTCGCTAAAGAGTAAATTAGTAGTGTTTTTGTCTAACTCTTTTACCATCTCATCAGCATCCCCAAAGGAGATATTGCAAAAGTAAGTATTTTTAAAAATCTTATCTTCTTTAGCAGTTTTTATAAAAAGAGCATTGGCTCTATGAGCTCCAACCATTAGTATTGCCTCAGGTTGAACACTCTTTATCTCATATAGCGCGTGTTTTATGGAGAGAGTATTTCTTTTGTAAGTACCCTCACCTGCTAACTTTAAGCCTCTTTTACCTAAAGATTCTAGAAGTGATACAAAACCCTCTTCTCCATAATCATCATTTTGGTAAAAAACTGCAAATCTTTTTACACCTTTTTTCTCATAAAGATACTTCACAATAGCATCTATTTCTTGGTCATAAGAGCTTCTAAAGTTTACAAAGTATTTATTGTTTTTATCTCTTAAAAATTCAGCTCCACTAAATGGAGCTATAAAAGGTATTTTATTTTCTTGAAGTATAGGTAAGCTTTTTTTTACCGTAGGAGTTCCGACAAAACCAAAAAAGGCAAATATATTTTCATCTATAAGCTTCCTAATATTTTTTATAGTTCGCTCAGGCTCATACATATCATCATAAACTATAAGAGATATTTTTTTATCTTTTAAAAGGTTGTTATCATTAGCATATCTAAAATAAGCGTTAGCACCACTATAAACAGAACTACCCCAAGCTTTCATAATCCCAGTATTAGCAACAGAGATACCTAACTTTAAGCTCTCTTCTGTAAACCTCTCGTCTCTAAGAGAAAAGTATAAAAAAATTAAAACCCCAATTAGAGCTAGAAAATACCTTATCACCCATAAGCCTTTTTTATGATGATTGTATCATAAATGGATTGATTTTTATATTTTTAGTAATCAGTAAAGTATATTTTACTTTTTAAGTATTATTAAAGTTTCATGAAGCTAAACTTTGGTCATATTTTTTTTACCAAAAGGAGTTTATAGATGCAAGAGTTTATCTACTATAGTGATAGAGGACTTGATTTTCCGCTTCCTGAGCACATTCTAGTTACTTCGACTTATGAGCAAAAAAACAGTTTTATTGTCTCAAACTCACAAGAGGTGCATGGAGAAGTAATCGCTGATGAGATTGACTTTTACATCTCTAACTCACAAGATTCCATAGCAGATAAGATTAAAAATGTTGAAAAACTCTACGAGATAAATGCTATTCGCTTTGATATGGCACAAGATGTGAGTTTCAGCCAAGATGTCTCTAAAGAGGTTTTACTCATAGCAACAAAAGAGCAAAAGGAGAGTTTCCTTAAGGCTATGGTTCCAGATGAGTTTAATCTTTTTCATGTACTTCCAGATGCTATAAAATCTATTGATGGCCACATTGGAGCTTTGAATGCTGTTATTAATGACACATTTAAAGATGCTACGCTTAAAGTTTCTCAGGTAGTTTGGTTTGATCGCGACAAAAGAAAAAAAGAGAGAAGCGGAGTTTACGATCCACAAGAGAATTCTATAGATGCAACACTTGCAACACTTAGAAAAAATCTTACAAACTATGACTATAAAAAATTTACTATTTATGATCAAAACATCTGTCAATACCATGAAAGACGAGAAGAAGTTTGCTCCAAATGTGAAGAGGTATGCCCAACTGTTGCCATCATCAAAATTGATGAGAGTAAACATCTAAAGTTTTCACAAATAGATTGTCATGGCTGTGGTGGCTGCATCTCTGTTTGTCCTGCAGGCGCGTTAGACTATGCCCCAACTACTAGAGAGAGCATCTATGAGATGGCTAAACATTTTCGTTATCACACACCTTTAGTTATACCAAAGATTATGAATCTTAAAGATTTAGAAATCTCTTTAAAAGAGAATGTTTTACCTCTAAAGATAGAAGGCGAAAAGTTCCTGCATGAGTCAACTTTTCTGACTCTACTTCAAGAGTCTGGCTCTCAGGTAATTTTCTACTCAGATTTTTTATCTAAGGGTGTAAAAGATTCCATCTTAATTTTAAATCAAATCTATCAAAAAAAGTACAACAAAGATGCAATCCTTGTTGCTGCTAACAAAGAAGAACTCCAAGATGCTATACAAAAGGCTGAGTTTATAGAAAACTCAAGATATTCATACAATGAGATAGGTTCTAAAAAAAGAGAGGTTTTCTCACTTCGTCTCTCACACATGATAGGCGAAGAAGATTTGGGAGTAGTCACTACTGGCGAGCATGTTCACTACGCTACTGTAAAAGTTGACCAAGACAAATGTACACTCTGTTTAGCTTGTGTTGGAGCTTGTAATGTAGATGCACTTGTAGCAGACCCGAAGACTTATGAGTTAAAACTAAATGCTTCAATCTGTACGGCATGTGGATATTGTGTTCCATCTTGTCCTGAAAAAGATTGTCTCACTTTAGAGCAAGATATTATAGAGTTAAAACCATCTTGGTTTAAAGAGACAACACTTGCTAAAGATACTCTTTTTGCTTGTGTTGAGTGCGGAGTAGAGTTTGCAACCACTAAGTCAGTTGAAAAAATCGCTGCGATGATGGGGCCTATTTTTGCACTTACAAGCCCAGTAAAACAAAGAACACTCTACTGCTGTGAAAACTGCAAACCAAAACTAATGATAAAAGAAGGACTACTAAATGCGTAATGAAGAAATAGATAGAGCAAGACTGTTTATATATAACTTACTGTCTCTTTTGTTTGTAGAGAGCCATGTTAAAAGTGAGCTAGTTCAAATCAAAGAGAACTTAAAACTTCTCTCTTTAAACTCTTTTGATGATGATGTAAGTGAGGCAGCATCTTTGATTTTACAAAACTTAGAGAGTGGCTCTGATGATGAGCTTTATGTTGAGTATCAAGAGCTATTTTTAGTTCCATTTTCATCTTTTATCTCTCTTAGTGCTTCGTACTATTATGAGCAAAGAGAAGGTGGAATGATGCTCTTAAAGGTAAGAGATATCTTAGCTAGAACTAAGATCAGAAAAGATGAAGCTTCTTTTAGTGCCCCAGAAGATCACTTTGGTTTTATCTTCACATTAGCAGCTTATATTATAGAACAAGGGATGAAAGATGAGTTAGATGCATCTTTGCAAAAAGAGCTTTTTGAAGCGGTTATAAATCCATTTTGCGATGAAATAGCTTACAAAATGATGTCTAGCGATACAAAGCTTTACTCCAATGTTGGGGCAATTTTGGGTAACTTTTGTAATTTTGAAAGAGCATACTTGGATGTGACAAAAATAAAAGCAGCTTAAAGGTGGAGACTAAAAAAGTCTCCCTAAGGGTTTATTTGGAACTTTTAGGGTGGCTTTTAACCACAAATAAGAAGAGGAGTGAGTATGTCTGATGATATATTAAAAAGAAGGGATTTTCTCAAGCGCGCTGGAATTGCCGCTTCAGTTCTTGCTACTTCAGTAGTCGCAGTTGCTGCTACAACTGAGGGTCAGCATAGAGGTCATAGAGGAAACAGCGAAAACATAGGAGATGGTGTTGTAGTTGGGTCTTCAAATAAAAAAGAGATTTTGTATACAAAGACTCAAAACTGGGAAGAGTTTTACCAAGCGGCAAAGTAACACCTTACAACTCTCGAAAAACTCATTTTTCGTAGCTTCAGGGGTTGAAAGGGACTTTAGTCTCTCCTATTAAAACGAACTTGTTCGTTTTGATATATAAATAAAAAAAGAAGGAAGAATAAGATGAAAATGCTTAAAAGCTTTGGGAGAAGAAGTTTTTTAAAAATGGCTTCTCTTGCAACAGCTACAACAGCAACTTCTGCATTTGCAAGCAATAGCGTCTTAAGAGGGG
>Ga0265293_10004582_pt1 | contig 24205 bp, 17 predicted proteins | sample Munlanlewell138R_FD_192505 | JGI IMG/M metagenome (GOLD analysis project Ga0265293, IMG submission 192505) | Leachate microbial communities from a municipal landfill in Southern Ontario, Canada - Leachate well 138R | ecosystem: Engineered > Solid waste > Landfill > Unclassified | place: Canada...
TAATACAACTTCATAACCTTTTCGTATTAAATATGCAATTTGTGTTGTCAATTTTTCTAATTGTTCGTGGTTAATAAGTCCGTCAACAGTAATGCTACTACTGCCAACTTTAATAACAACTCGTTTCATCATTAAATTCGCTCCTACGGAATCGATAAATAAAAAAAGCCTTTCATCCTAATGGGAAGGATGAAAAACTTCACGGTAATGCAAGACTCCCACCGCTAATACATTACGATGATATTTGAAATAGTCTACATATCTTTTATATAAAAGTCAACCATTATTTTGCAACAATTTTCTCTATTTATTTGTTCTCTACTTGAGCTCCATTAAAAATTATCTCTAATAAACGGACTGAACAAGAAATGCCGTGTTGTTCGAAAACTTGTTCCATAGTAGCCATTATTTTTCTTGAATTATCTTTAGTTAAAGCTAACATAGTCGGCCCTGCACCACTCAATACTACACCGATTGCTCCTGCATCCTTAGTCTTAGAAATCAATTCATTCATCCCTGGTATTAGCTGACTTCTATAGGGCTGATGAAGTCTATCTTCCATAACCTCTGATAAAAGTCGATAATCGTTAGACATAAGAGCAGATACTAATAAAGAAGCACGATTTATATTGAAAATTGCATCTTTGAAAAGTACCGTAGCTGGCAATACTTCTCTGGCACGCTTGGTAGCCAACTCGAAATTTGGAATTGCCACTATCGCTTTTAAATCTTTACAAGGTGATATCTTTTTATATAACAATCTATCTTGACCCCAACCAGCAATTACAATACCACCTAATAATGCTGGTAATACATTATCTGGATGACCTTCTATTTCGGTAACTAATTCAGCAAGTTGTTGTTCATTTAAAGGATAATTCAACAAAGCATTAGCAGCCACTACGCCGCCCACTACAGCTGCTGCACTACTTCCCAAACCACGAGCAACAGGGATTTCATTAGTTAAATGTATCTTTAAGCCATTTAATTGTTTATTCGCTTTTTCAAATACTTTCTTTGCTGCTTGATAAACTATATTACTCTGATCTCGGCTAATTTCTTTTTCGCCTTCTCCATAAACTGTGATCTCTATAGTTTCATGTATATCCATTTCTACTATATTATACATGTCTAAAGCCATTCCCATAGTATCAAAGCCAGGTCCTAGGTTTGCAGTCGTAGCAGGAACTGTAACCTTCACCATAATTTCTCCTCCAAATCGATATGTTCTATCCCAGAATCTTCTTAATAACGGACTGCTTATCTGCAGCAATAACTTCTGGCTCATAATTAGTAACATTTAAGGCCGTACTAGGGTCCTTCAATCCATGACCTGTTAAGACACTTACAACTTTCGCTCCTTTAGGAAGAGAACCATCTTTTACCGACTTAAGTACGCCCGCTAATGATGCTGCTGATCCAGGTTCTGCAAAAATGCCCTCTCTGCTTGCCATCAATTTATAAGCTTCAATTATTTGTTCATCAGTAACCATACCAATTTTCCCTTTTGATTCGGTAGCTGCGTTTACCGCACCTGTCCAACTAGCTGGATTTCCAATTCTAATCGCAGTAGCAATTGTTTCTGGATTTTCGATTACTTTATTATTGACAATTGCTGCCGCACCTTCGGCTTCGAATCCATATATTACAGGCTTCTTGCTTGCAATATTTAAATCATAGTACTCTTTGAAACCCTTCCAATACGCAGTAATATTACCTGCATTACCGACTGGAATTACTAGATAATCAGGAGCATCCCCTAATTGGTCACAAATTTCAAATGCGGCTGTTTTTTGTCCTTCAATTCTATATGGATTTACAGAATTCACTAGTGTAATTGGCTCTTGTTCTGTTATCTCCCTAACAATAGTTAATGCTTGGTCGAAGTTCCCTTCAATCGCAATTACTTCAGCACCATAAATTATAGCTTGTGCTAACTTACCAAGCGCAATATTACCTGAAGGTACTAATACAACACAACGCATTCCCATTCTTGCTGCATAAGCAGCAGCTGCTGCAGATGTGTTGCCAGTGGAAGCGCACATGATTACCTTACTGCCTTCTTCAGCGGCTTTCGCAACTGCCATAACCATTCCACGGTCTTTGAATGACCCTGTAGGATTTAATCCTTCATATTTAAAATACAACTCAATATCTAATTGTTTTGATAAATTTTTAGCATAAACTAAGGGAGTATTTCCCTCATATAAAGTTACCCTTGGTGTTTTATCATTTATCGGTAAATATGCTTGATACTTATCTATAATACCTTCCCATTTCACGTCTTAACATCCTCCCTCTTCTACTCTAACAATATTGTATATTCGTACTACTTTTGCTAATTTTTCTATCTCTTGCGTTGCTGCCTGTAGATCTTTATGACGAACTGCATGCGTTACTAGCACTACTTCTGCTTCTCCTTGTATGCAATCATCGCAACCAGCACTTTGTCCACCACGTTGAATAATTGATTCAACGCTTACATGGTACTCTCCTAAGATTCGTGTAATACCAGCTAACACTCCTGGCTCATCTTTAGCAAGTAGACGTATATAACTTTTAGAAACAACATCGTCGATATCTTTGATATTTTTCTCATTAAAACATGTGCAGCCAATACGACCATTAGAATTACTTCTAATATTACGAAGTACTTCAACTAAATCACCTACTACAGCACTCGCAGTTGGCAACTCACCAGCCCCTCGTCCATAGAACATGGCATCCCCTAACGCTTTACCTTTTACAAATACAGCATTATATACTCCATTTACTGTTGATAATGGATGGGAATTCGGGATAAAAGTCGGATGAACACGCACCTCAATCTTACCCGCTTCACGCTTTGCTACTCCTAATAATTTAATAACATATCCTAAATCCTTCGCATAAGATATATCTCTTGCAGAAATTTTCGTTATACCTTCAGCAAATACATCATCAAAAGTTACTCTTGAATTAAATGCAATTGATGCCAAAATTGCCGTCTTCCTAGCAGCATCAAGCCCTTCAACATCAGCTGTAGGGTCTGCTTCAGCATAACCTAGTGCCTGTGCCTCTGCTAAAACATCAGCAAAATCAGCACCTTCTTGTGTCATTTTACTAAGGATATAATTGGTAGTTCCATTCAATATTCCCATAACTTCAGTAATTTCATCACCTGCAAGACTTTCCTTGATTGCGCGTACTATAGGAATAGCTCCGGCTACAGCAGCCTCAAACATTAAATCTCGTTTATTATTATCAGCTACTTCAAATAGCTCTTGACCACTAACAGCTATTAGATCTTTATTAGCCGTAACTACATGCTTACCATTTTTAAGAGCTTCAATAATATAACCCTTAGTTTCCTCAATTCCACCCACAACTTCGATTACAACATCAATATCCTTATCCATAATAACATCATTTGGATTGTCTGTGAATATTTCAGGTAAAAGATAAGTATCACGTTTTTTATTAATATTCTTCACGGCTACTTTGGCAATCTCTATTTGAAATCCTGACTTATTAGCAAGTTCATCATTATTGTTCTTAATAATCTTTGCTACACCAGTACCTACAGTTCCAAATCCTAACATGCCTATTTTAATTTTTTTCATAAATAACTCCTCCTATTACATTCTTTATTTTCTTTGTTATTCTTTATTTTCTTCTTCATAATCCATTTAAATCCAGCTCATTATGTCCAACAATTTGTGCACTTTTAACTCCATGAATACTACATAGCTTTTCAATAAATCCTTGTATATCAATATTTAATGACTTTGTATCCATCGTTAAAGTCACTATTGCCATTCCTTGTAGGGGTAAGGTTTGATTAATTGTTAAAATATTTCCATGATAACTCGCTACTAAGCCCAATACTTTAGAAAGTATCCCAGACTCATGAAATAAATCTAATACAACTGTTACAATACGCTCACGGGAAGCTTCATGAAATGGCATTATACCATCTTTATATTTATAATATACGCTGCGACTGATACCAACAGTTTCAACGGCTTCTGTAACAGTTGCAACTTCACCTTTTCTTAGTAGTTCCTTTGCCTTAACCGTTTTAATTACAACCTCTGGCAGTATGTCTTCTTGTACAAGATAATACGTATTTTGCTTTACCATATTCTATTCACCTTTTCTGTCCACGCTCCAAAAACAAACGTCTACACATGATAGACATTATAACATGTCAACTTAAAAGGTCAACAAAAATTTGACTTAATAACTCATTAAATATACATTAAAAATAACACTTATTAAATAATTTATAAGATATAAGCTTTTTAAAATAGTACTAGTAAATAACTAATTATTTGATATTAAGGAGCTTACTACTATGATAATTGGTGCACACGTATCATTTGCCAAAGGATTTCATCACGCAATTAAAGAAGCTGTTCTTATGAATGCTACAGCTTGTCAGTTTTTTACTAGGAGTCCTCGCGGAGGTAAGGCTAAAGAATTATTACAAGAAGACATCGAAAAAGGTCAAAAATTAGCATTAGAAAATGGTATTAAATCTTTAGTTGTACATACTCCTTACATTATTAATTTGGCTTCACCAAACGATGATACTTTTATAGCCGCTAAAGAAATATTAACATTAGATATTGAACGTTCCGAAAAACTTGGAGTATCATACGTAGTTGTTCATACAGGGTCGCATGCCGGAAGTGGTATTGATCACGGTATCAAGAGAACCGCACAAGCACTTAATGAGATATTAACTGGCGAAGAAAAACCTATGGTTTTACTAGAAATGATGGCTGGCCAAGGCTCAGAAATAGGTACAACAATAGATCAAATTCAAGAAATATTTAGTTTATTAGATCATCCTGATCGGGTTGGTGTTTGTGGCGATACGTGTCATATGTATAGCGCTGGCTTCGACTTCAAAAATAATCTACCAGCTATACTCGATTTATTTGATGAAAAAATAGGACTTGAGAAATTAAAAGTTTTCCATCTAAATGACAGTAAAATTCCTTTAGGAAGCCATCGTGACAGGCATGCTGATATAGGTTACGGAACATTAGGCGGAGACTTCTTTCGAGATTTTATTAGAAATGAACGCCTACAGGATGTCACCTTTATCTTAGAGACTCCTACAGGCTTATATAAAGAAGAAATTGCTTACTTACGTGATAATGGTCCATTACCTGAACCACCTAAATAAATCTACACAAATTTCCACGTACTCTTGAGTATGATTGAAAAGCCTCCCTCTACAAATTGAAGCGGGAGGCTTTTATTAGTTAGTTCCTTGTATTTGAATTGGCGGGAAAATATTAGGTGGGTTAACCATAGGATTGCCATTACTCGCATCCCCCGACGGCACCCCTTGCCCATTGTAATAAAATTGTGGAACATTCCCAACATACAATGCATAAGCAATTGGAATCTTGGTCGTAATTTGGACTGGCTTCGTATCAAACGGTATTATTACCAGCGCATACGCATTTACTTCAACATAAACTACGTGTAAGGTCTGATTGATACCTGCTTCTTCAAAGCTCCAATCGATATTAGTATAGGCTGATCCTTGCGGTACTATTGTAATTGGGATCGTTGGTCCATATTGTGACAAAATAGCAGAATCAAAAACCATCCCTAAAGGTATACGTATTATTTCTTTTTCTATAGCTTTTAGTGTGTTCTGTACTCGAATAGTCGTCTGCGCAGCAATTCTAGTAACTTCTGAAAAGTTCAATTGCGCATATGATACTCTGCCCTGTGCGTCTAGCTTAACATCTAACAGTTTATTATAATCAGTTTCTTCGGCAATTCTTTTGCTAACTGCATCATTTATCGCTTCTGTGACAATCTTTTTGGTTCTAGTTTCTGCTATTTTAGTTAAATTAGGCCGAAGCTTTGTCTCAACAAAATAAAACGAGTAAAGCCCTGCATATATTGACACTGCAATCATCAAAAATAATATAAATGTTCGTCTTTTGGTAGCGCTACGAAAAAAGGGCATTTCCCAACACCTCACTTATACAAAGTCTATGCGTGAAAGTTGAAAAACTACCCTAGCTTGTTTTATAAAATTATTTATTTTTATTATTTTATTTTTGCAAATTTGCGTTTTCCTACTTGAATAATCATATCAGATTTCGGAGTAACCATCATATTAACATCATCTATCTTTTCTTCATTAATCTTTACTGCACCTTGCGTGACCATTCTTTTCCCTTCGCCACTAGATCCTACTAAGCCTAACTCGTGTATTAGTTTGGCTATCCATACACGTCCTTCATTATCTAATATGTCAGCAGGTACTGCTTTAATTTCAATATCTGATGGTAATTGGTTATTTTGAAAGACGCTTTTAAAGTGTTCTTGTGCTTCTACCGCCGACTGATTATCGTAGTACTTCTCTACTAAGTTAAACGCCAGCTTCATCTTAGCATCACGTGGATGTATAGAACCATTGTCTAATCCTTGCTTTAACTCTGCTAGCTCATCTAGACTTACATCTGTAACTAATTCGAAATATTTCAGCATTAACTCATCTGGAATAGACATTGCCTTCCCGTATATATCCTTTGGATCTTCATCTATACCTATGTAGTTTCCTAAGCTCTTACTCATTTTTTTAACACCATCAAGACCTTCGAGTAGCGGAGTCATAATTGCAATTTGTGGCTGTTGTCCAAATTCCTTCTGTAACGTTCTACCCATTAATAGATTAAACTTCTGGTCTGTTCCTCCAAGCTCAATATCTGACTCTAATGCAACTGAATCATACCCTTGCATTAACGGATAGAAAAATTCATGCACACTAATTGGCTGTTGAGAAATATATCGTTTATGAAAATCCTCCCGTTCTAGCATTCTAGCAACAGTAATTTGACCAGCTAGCCTAATAATTTGTTCAAAGTTTAACGGCGCTAACCATGCGCTATTAAAGCTTAAATTAATTTTGCCCTTATCAATAATTTTCTCAACCTGTTGTAGATATGTTTCTGCATTATATGTAACTTGCTCTGTCGTTAATTGCTTTCTAGCTTCAGAGCGACCAGTTGGATCACCTATCCTGCCAGTAAAATCTCCGATAACTAACTGTACTTGGTGACCTAATTCTTGAAATGCTTTTAGCTTTTGTAACACAACCGTGTGACCCAAGTGAATATCAGGAGCAGTTGGATCTATACCTAATTTTACTTTTAGCGGTGTTTTAGTAATAATAGATTTTAATAATTTCTGTTCAAGTTCTACTTCTGGTACAATTTCTACAACGCCTCGCTTAATATGTAGAAGCTGTCGTTCTAGCTCTTGTAACACCTCTGGGTCTAGTTTCTGCTTATTATATTCTCCAACTAATTTTTCAACCATTTACTCGCCTCCGTGATAATACATAATAAATAGACAACGTTCATGTAATTTTTGTTCATCATTGCAAATTATGTTATAATGAAATATGATTTTTTGCAAGCTAACGTATTCGTATGGTTATATAGAGAGGGGTACCAATTCATGACTGAAGGTAAGTCATCTACAGCTAATTCTAAACGTAATAAAAACTTAAAACAATTTAGTAAAATTTTTTGGACTGGTTTCAAAATCTTTCTAATATTAGTAGTTGCTATCGGATTTTTTGTTGGCGGTGCTGTAACAGGTTTCGTAGCATCTAAAGTAAATGGAATGCCCACTCCAACACAAGAAGAAATACGCATTAAGGTAAATGAAGGATGGCAAGTCGGTTTTGCTTATTTCGACGACAATACACAAATTGGCCAACTACGTGCTGAGGAGAATCGCCGAATTGTATCGTTAGATGAGATGTCACCATATTTAATTGATGCATTTATTGCAACAGAAGACCGTGACTTTTTCAATCATCCAGGTGTAAATATAAAGGCTGCTTTTAGAGCAGTAATCCAAAACGTGCAAGCAGGAGATATTGTCAGCGGCTTTAGCACTATTACTCAACAGCTCGCCAGAAATACATTTTTAACTAATACACAGTCCCTTGAACGTAAAGTTCGTGAAGTATTCTTAGCATTACGTATGGAGCGCGCTTTAACTAAGGAGGAAGTACTAACCGCTTATCTTAATAAAATTTATTTTGGTAAAGATGCAAATGGTTCTAATATTTATGGTGTGGAAGCTGCTGCAAAGGCTTACTTTGGCGTTGAATCAAAGGACTTGAATTTAGCACAAGCATCTATGATTGCAGGATTACCCCAAAATCCAATAGGATATTCTTTATATAATAATCTCGATGCTGCTGTAAGTAGACAGCAACGCGTACTTAACTATATGTTAATCAATAAATTCATTACTCAAGCTGAATTCGAAGAAGCTGTAGCATATGATATAGAAGTAAACCTTGTTCGCCCGCAAATGCGTGCCTACTCTAAATATCCATTCTTAATGATGGACATTGAAGACCGAGCAGCACAATCACTAGTTGATATAGGTCTATATGATAATAAAAATGATGCTCATTACGCAGTTTTAAGTAGTGGTGTTAATGTTTATACAACAATTCAACCAGAATTACAGCAAATAGTAGATACTGTTATAAGTAACCCAGATAATTTTATGAAAAATATCAATTATAAACATCCTCTAACAGGTGTAATGATTGAAGATGCGATGCAAGAAGTTGGAGTTACAATGGTAGACCCAGATACTGGTGCAATATGGGCTCTTGGTGGTGGTAGGGATTTTAGTCGTAGTCAAACAAATCACACCAGAGTTCCACGACAAACTGGATCATCTATGAAAACAATAGCAGTGTACGCACCTGCAATAGAAAAGAAAATTCTAATGCCAGGTACTATAATCGATGACGTTCCATTTGTTAGACCAGATCCTTCGGCTAAATCTGGTGTTTATTTCCCGCAAAACTGGGATCGTAAGTTCCATGGTTTATTAACTGCCAGAGAAGCTCTAAAGCATTCATGGAATATACCTGCATTAAAAGTTTTCGAACAGCTTTCCCCACAGGTAGGCATGAATTATGTTGAGCAAATGGGGGTAACTACACTTACAAATGATGACAAGCGACAATTAGCTTCCGCTATAGGTGGCCTTGAACAAGGTATAAGTGTTGAGGAAATGACAGGCGCTTATGCTACCTTTGCCAATAAGGGTGTATTTAATGACCCATATTTAATCAAAAAAATAACTGATGCAGATGGCAATGTTTTATATGAACATAAACTTGATCCTAAACCGATCTTTACAGAAGAAACAAGTTATATTGTAAATGATATGTTGCGTACAGTAGTACGTAATGGTACAGGTGGTCGTGTCGGTGCACAATTCGGAAGTCGTGATATCATTGGTAAAACAGGTACAACGAACGAGACAAAGGATTCATGGTTCCTAGGTTATACTCCGGACGTTGCTTTAGGTGTATTTATTGGTTTCGATATTCCTTATCCGATGCCAAATAGCGAAGGATCGCGTTCAACAATTATTTTTAATCTTATTATGAAAGATGTTTTCGACAAATTCCCGGAACGCTTTCCTAAAGATAGCAAATTCGTACAACCGACAAATATTGTAAAAACTCAAGTATCAAGCAAATCCGGAAAACTTGCTACAGAAGTTGCTCAAGAGGCTGGATGGGTATTATCTGATATCTTCGTAAAAGGTACAGAGCCTACGGAATATTGTGATGTGGTAGTTAAAGCTGATTATGTTGAAGCAGATGGTAAAAAATATTTACCTAGTCCTTATACACCTGCAGGAGACATTAAATCTGGGTACTTCATTAAACGCCCTATACCATACGAATTACCTGATGACAATCAAGCATATCGACCATTGGATGCTGATTTAGAATTACCAACAGAGATAGATCCATTACACAGTCCAGATGTAATGCCGCCACCTAAAGTAACAGGCTTACGTATTACAGACCATTCATCATCATCTGTCACATTACGATGGTCTCCTAGTACAATGAATAATCTAAGTGGTTATATTTTGGAACGTAGCGATTCGCCAAGCGGTGTTTTTACAGCAGTTCATGACGGTGTTTTAGTTAACAGTGATTTCACTGATTATGCTGTCTCTAATGCTATGACTTACTATTATCGTGTTAAGGCTATAGATGATCAACAACGTAGTTCTGATCCGAGTAATGTAGTAAGTATACGCCCTGGCGTAAATCCGCCTAAAGTGCCAGCTAATCCTGAAATATCTGAGTCACTTATGGGTATTACATTATCATGGCAATTAAACCCATCTGAGGAGCGCGTATATCGTTATCGAATTTATCGTGCATCTTCTGCCTCAGGACCATTTGAATATATAGGTGCAACACCAGATAACCGTTTTACTGATGTATCAGCTAATTCATTTTACGATTTCTGGTACTATATTACAGCAGAGAATGATAGCGGCGAATCAGCCAAGACAAAAACATTAACGTTGGTCAAAAACACACCAACACCGGGAACACAACCAGAACAGCCAAATCCTGCTGAACCAGTTGAAACAACACCATCGATAAATAACTAATAATAAAACTTATATATATCAGATATAATGTTATAAATTCTAATATACCAAAATGGGCAGCCCTTTAGTCATTGAGTGACTAGAGGGCTGCCCATAATATATCAACGTCTTACGGTAATAACTGTTACTCCAATGCCACCTTCGTTGGCTGCTCCATATCGAGATGATGCAATTCTCGGGTGATGCTTTACATAGTCTTGAACTCCAGCACGTAATGCTCCAGTTCCCTTTCCATGAATAAGCGAAACCTCATGTAATCCTGACAATATTACCTTGTCTATATATTGTTCAATCTCATAAATCGCTTCGTCAATTGTCTTACCACGTAAATCGAGCTCCATTTTGACATTTTCATGTTCCTTCTGAATGCGTACGATTTGTTTACTTTGTATAATCGGTTTCCCTTTTATTTTCTCTAAATCTTCTCTTTTTAAAGTTACTTTCATAATACCAACGTTAACTAAATATTCTTTATCCGAGACCTTTTGTATGATATTTCCTTTTTGTCGTAGTGATTTAACCTGTACCTCATCACCAGGCAAAAGTGCCTCGAGCTTTTTAGGATTAACAAGATTACTAGTGCCATCATCTTTATTATTGAATTTGAATTCATTTAGATTATCTAGATGCTTTTTCTTTTCAATTAATATGTGATCTTTTAACGTCTGCTGATCATTTTGCAGCGTGCGCAGCTCTTGTATCATATCCTCAGCTTCTTGCTTTGCTTTAGCTATCTCTAGCCTAGCCTGCTGTTCTAATTCACGAATCTTTTTATCCTTATAATCCTCAAATTCCGCATACTGTTTACTTAATTCATTACGCTCAATCTCTAATTCATTAATAGTATTTTCAACTCGACGTCGCTCTTGCTCAAGTTCTTTACGTGATAACTCAAGGTTCTCTAATAATGCACTGACATCCTTCTCCTCATTACTCAGAAAACTCTCTGCTGTTCGGATATGTCTATCATCAAGCCCTAATCTGCGTGCAATTGCAAGCGCATTACTCTTTCCAGGTACACCTATTAATAATCGATATGTAGGTCTTAATGATTTAACATCAAATTCAACACTTGCATTTATCATTCTCGGCATATCAAATGCAAAGCTCTTTAATTCACTATAATGTGTAGTTGCAACTGTAGTAATCTTTTGCTGATGTAAGTATGTTAAGAGAGACATTGCAAGAGCCGCTCCTTCTTGCGGATCTGTTCCTGCGCCTAGTTCATCCAATAATACTAAACTTCTAGATGTGGCAATTTTAAGAATACTAATTATGTTAGTCATATGTCCTGAAAATGTTGACAAGCTTTGTTCTATACTCTGCTCATCACCAATATCTGCGTAAACTCCATCAAACACAGCAAATTGACATTCTTCTTCCGTGGTTGGTTGAATTCCAGAGCTGATAAGCAATGTTAATAACCCAATCGTTTTAAGGGTGACTGTCTTCCCACCAGTATTAGGACCTGTTATTATGATACTACTGTATTGCTCCCCTAATGTAATATCTATAGGAACTACTTCATTACTAGATATTAAAGGGTGTCTAACCTTAATCGCTTTTATTCTACCTTGGTTATTTAAGCTAGGATATACGCCTTTACTATCTATTGCATATTGAGCTTTAGCAAATATACAATCAAGCGCTCCTAAGTTTTCCACATTAATCAATATATCTGTGGCATAATTAGCTACGTCCTCAGTTAGACCTCTAAGTATACGATCAATTTCGTTTTTTTCTTTTATTTCTAATTCTCGTTGCTGGTTGTTTAAGGCAACAACTGCTTGAGGCTCGATAAATAAAGTAGCTCCACTAGCAGATTGATCATGCACTATCCCACCAAAAACACCACGATACTCCTGTTTTACTGGTATTACATAACGATCATTACGAGTGGTAATAATTAAGTCCTGCAACATTTTCTGATTATTAGTATTACGTATAATTTCCTCTAACTTTTGCCTAGCTCGTTGACTAACAATGTGTAATTGCCTACGTATCTGTAGCAATATAGTCGATGCTGTGTCCTTAATTTGCCCATTATCATCTATACAAGCTTCTATATTTTGTTCTAAATTAGTGTGCTCAGTTAATGGTTCAACGTACTGATAAATGGCTGTTTGTTCAGCTGCAATATTTTTTGCGTGGTTCTTCCAATAGTCGTTTATAAAGTTTCTTATTAACCGTGTTCCTCTTAATGTCCCACTAACATTTAATAATTCCTCTTCATTCAAAACTCCCTGCATTTGCGCTCGTCTTAATGACATGCGAATATCTCGGATTCCACCAAATGACATACTACCCTTTTTATTAACTATTTGCTTAGCTTCTTCTGTCTCTTGCTGCAAGCGAAGGGCAATTTCTAATTGATTAGTTGGAAGCATGGCTTCAACTAACTCTTTCCCAATGGTTGTTTGCGCCTTATCGCTTATGATTTGCTTTACTTTGTGATATTCTAATATTTGTAAATCCTTAGTACGCATAATTTCCCCCTATTTAACACCACGTTGCCAGTGACCCTTCGTTAAATTATCTTGATAATCTTTCGGTAATGATTGATTGTTTAAATATATATACGCTTTAGCATATTGCGATAGTGTTTTTTCTAATATGGAAACCGGCATAAAATCGCAACTTACATCAACTATATATCCTTGGTGATTATGCTTTCTAAGCTCTGCCAATTCCGTCATTAGACTAGTAATCTGAGCATTATAAATTTCCACTTGCCCATATTCATTTTCTATACATGGCATCATGTAACCTTTTCTATCTTTAAGATATTGGACCTTACTACATAAATCATCTTTAATTTGCGCATTATCTGCAATTGGATTCGTAGGAGAATTGACAGATATAAGTGAATGCTCGCTAATCATTAATCGATACCTACTATGGATATAAACGTATCCTTGATTGCTAAATTGCTTAAGCTGGTGCTTATTTAATTCTAGCGATAAATTAATTGCTATAGGTTTAAAGCTTTGTAGCACTTCATATGAAACGCTATTAAAAGCATGTAAGCTACTATCAAATACAATATCTGCATTAGGCTCAATTGATATTATCAATTCACGTTGACCAATTTGGTTAACAACAAACCCCTTGACTCCTACTGCAAGTGCTAATTTTATAGCGCTCTTAGTAATATCTATTTCCTGTTCCTTAATCATTGCTGGCATTACTGCAAATACTGAAATATTATGTTCTTTATTATCAATTAATTGTTTAACATCTTTAAGGTCATTCCAGTCACCAGCGTAATAAACCATTTCATAGCATTTAGGTAGGTTGATAATTAGCTCAGGTGTATGTATTTTTGCTACTAATACTGGTTGAAATTCATCACTGTTATCGATAAGATTATTTATATTTGCTTCATCATAACAATAACGGTCTTGAATTACCTTTAGATCATGAGTAGGCAAAGATTCTCTATGTAATCTCTTAGCGGTGCATTCTTCAACAGCCAATCTGCGAAGCTCATTAAGTACACTAACAGGAATTATCACAGCTATATCGGTTGCTAAATCTACCTCTAAACTATCTAAGTAAAATAGCGTGTTACCTAGCCTATTTAATTGTTTTTGTATTACTTCGTAGGTGATTGGATGTCGTTCTGCCTTTTCCACAATATAATCATAGCTTATTTGACCGTAGTTACCATCAGTATCCCAATATTCTAATGAAACCGGCTGATTAAATTTAGCAATTACCTTAAAAGATATACCAACCTTCTCTGCCTGATCTTTCTCTATTATTTCCCGGGAAAGATTTATATCAAAGCTCTTATAAACAGCGCTGCCCTTAGTAATTACTACTACATCTGTTTGTCTATTGTTTGATTTAAGCTTAATTGTCTGTCCGCCAAAAGCTTCGGCAACCTCAGTATCATTTATAATGATTTCATTTACAGAAAATCCTACACCTTCACTACCTTTGTTCTCAATATATATTCCATCGCCCACTACCAATGACTTGTCCAAGCTGATTGTTACCGTCTTATTTTTATGGTTATATTTCTCTACACGCCCTATTAATGTTCCCTTGTTATTATGTCTAGATCTACTTATCCATTCTCGTCCTAAATTACCTGATAAAAACCCACTGGAAAATTCACGATTAAATGTCTGTGAGACTCTAGTTGTTAAATATTCTAATTGATTACTCAATTTGCTTTCATTGTTTCCGTCTATATCATTTATATTATATATACTGTCAATTAACTTGCGATAACTTGTAACCACGTTATACACATAATCACGGTTTTTTAAGCGTCCTTCGATCTTAAGGGTGTTGATTCCTGCGGCGATTGCTTGTCTTATTAAAGGAAGACCGAATAAATCCTTAGGACTAATTAGAGTACCTTCTTCACCTAATAGCTGATATGGCAATCTACAAGGCTGGGCACATTGTCCACGATTACCACTGCGCCCACCAATCATACTACTCATTAGACATTGACCGGAATAACAGAAGCATTGAGCCCCATGAATAAATGCCTCAATTTCTATATCAGGGTTAGCATCACAAAGTTTAGATATTTCTTGTATGCCTAGTTCTCTTGCTACAACAACTCTGCTAAAACCCACTCTTTTTAACTCTTTAATGCTATATTGATTACTAGCAGTTAATTGGGTGCTTGCATGTATCGATAAATTTGGAACATAATCTTTGACTAGCTTTGCCACACCTAAATCTTGCACTATTAAAGCATCAGGCACTAACCTCGCCAATTGCTCTAAATACTCTAAAAACTGTTTCAACTCATCGTCTTTAATTAACGTATTTACTGCCACAAAAACCCTTCGATTGTAAAAGTGGGCATATTCAATACCCTCTTTCATCTCATCTAAGGTGAAATTTTTGGCACCAGCTCTTGCACTAAACGCTGGACCACCGATATATATAGCATCTGCACCAGCATGAACTGCAGTTCGCAAAATATCAAGGGAACCAGCTGGGGCTAATAATTGTATCTTTTGCATGAATAATCTCCCGTCTATTCAATAACTTAATAAGTAATTGATATATTGCTAATAAACTTATATGTATGAATCAGTAATTACTAAGTAGTAAGTATTAATATATTATTAATGGTTTCTACGAATATATTGTACCAGTTCTTGCTTGTTTTTTGTATTAAGAATATCTTTAGCTTCGAGTCCGGCCCTTCTAGCTACAGAAACTCCAAGTTCCATGTCTATCAATGATTCTCGCTCATGTGCATCTGTGTTTATACAAATCGTTGCGCCATATTCCTTTACTGCCTTTCTCGCATGCTCGGCATTTAAATCCATCCTATTATGAGTAGAATTTATCTCTAGACAGGTATTAGTGCTTTTAGCATTTTGAAATATTAATTCAAGATCCAGTTCATAGCCAGTACGCTTTCCAATCATTCTACCAGTTGGATGTGCAATTATATCAACGTATGGACAGCTAAGTGCTGCTTTAATTTTATCTGTTTGACTTTTTCTATCTTGTTGAAATCCAGAATGAATAGATGCGACAACGACATCTACATCAGCCAAAAATTCTTCCTCAAAATCTAATGTAGCATCAGTTAAAATATCTGTTTCTGTTCCAGTAAATATCGTAAAATCATCCCATCTGTCGTTTAATACTAAAATTTCATTTCGCTGCTGATACCATCTTTCAATTGTCAAACCTCTAGCTACCTTTAGCGACTCAGAATGATCAGTAATTGCAATATACTCATAGCCTAACTTCCTAGCTGATATTGCCATCTCCTCAATTGAATGTATTCCGTCGCTATATTCTGAGTGCATATGCAGATCGCCCTTAATATCCTTTAATTCAATTAATTTGGGTAAGTCATTATTTTCAATATGCTCCAAAAATGTAGCTTCTCTAACTTCAGGCGGAACAAAGTTAAGCCCTAATGCCTCAAACAATTGATCTTCTGTTTCCCAATTGGAATTTAGCATAATCTGTTTCTCATTTGCCATTCTTCCAATAAACTCCACATATTCTGCGGACCCTGTTTGTTGATGAAGCACACTTGCAAAGGAATCAATTTTACATAATATAAAGCGTACTGGAATTAATATACTATATTCTAGCATTACAATTAATTCATTTTCGTCCTCAGCTATTATCTTTTCAACCATTGGCATTTTTTTAATAGCTTGTCTAATATTTATGATATCAGTAGCTTCACTAATACCTATAACAATATCGATTATCCTGATTGACTCTTTCATTCTTCTTATTTCTCCAGCAAGCGCCGCTTTAGCAATCATTGGTTGCTGCTCAAGGGTTACCACAAGAGATCTGGCGTACGGTAGTACTGTTCCAAGCGTATATGCTTCTGGCGGAGTATTTAATCCTTCTATCCCTGTTAATATTCTCATTTCAAGCTTTCCACCAAAGCCATGCAGTTTTCTGATTTTGCGACCTTTAGCTGCGGCTCCTAGCTGGTCAATAGTTGTAATGCCGAGCTGATCATGTAGCTTTCTTATTGTCTTTGCTCCTAAGCCATGAATCTTAAGCATAATCTGTAAATCCTCAGGAATGACAGTGCGTAAACGATGATATTTTTGGATAGTTCCAGTAGCTAAGTATTCTTCAATCATTTTTAGTATCTTTGGTCCTACACCTGATATCGCTGCCCTTTTTGCTTGCGACATAGTTCTAATCGACTCTGTCAATCCTTCAATCACGTTAGCTGCCTTTCTATATGCTATTACCTTGAAATTAGTTTCACCTTGTAGTTCCTTAAGAGTAGCAATTTGTCTTAAATACCACGCAATAATGTAGTTGTCCATGATTACCTCCACTGCTTCGATTGACATAATATCTAGCTTTTAAATTTTATTACTAGTATGCACTGATGGTTAATTTATATTAATAGCTCAGTAGGTAGTATCGCTAACATCTTTAAGATATTTAAGTCTAAAAAAATAGAGCCCGAAGGCTCAACATCAAGTCACGCTTGTACATATATTTCCATTAGACCATATCAGAATTTATCATCATTTCAATTATCTTTTCCCTAATAAATCCGCATTCAGTTAATATATATTGACAAATACTAGATTCTTCTATAACGTTTTGAGCTGATTCAAACGGCATTAAAGAAGCTACATTAACTAATACAAGTATAATAATAAACAATTCAATAGTACTTAGGGCACTTCCTGCAATTCGATTAATTGAATTGATTAGTGGTAACTTTGATAATATATTTAAAGTCCTACCAATAAGCATCAATGCTATTTTTACGATAAAGAACATTAGAGCAAATGCAACTGCATTTGCTGCAATCTCATTAACAGGTATTGTAATAGGTATCGGCAATGAAAATATTTCATCTAATTCTTTTATCTTAAAAAATGGCTTTATTAGCGTTGACATTACAGGATAAAACATATACGCAATAATAATTGACGCAATTGCACTAATTAAACTAAAAAACTGAATAATAAACCCACGAGAATAGCCACGTACAATGCTTATAAAAAACAATCCCACTAACAATATATCAACAATATTCATAAAGCACCATCCAACCTTAACTATCCTGTTTTTCTATGATTCGCAATAATTCCTCATATTCTTCTTTAAGTCGAAAGTATTCATCGGCTATATTTACTGCAGATAATACTGCAATTTTACGTGCATCAAGCTTCGGATTTACTTCGCCAAGCTGAGTCATTTTATCATCAACGTATCCAGCTACTAAGCGCATATGACTTGAAGATGCAGTCCCTTTTAATGTATAATGTTGACCAAATATTTCGATTGTTATTTTGTTTTTTTCGGACATTATCATCCCTCCTAGATACACTATTCCTATTATTCTAGTTTTATTCCGTTAATCCCTGCTATAAAAAACAATAAAATTCAGACCAAGGGTTTCAGCCTGAATTCTATTTAAGAATGATTCTGCGAAATAAGTCTTGCTTTATTAGCTTCTTAATTCTGCCTGCCAATCTTCTTCTAAGCCTGTTACTATCTTATTAATAACTGTTTGAACTTCTTCATCTGTTAATGTCTTATTAGGGTCATTAAACGTCAATGAGTATGCTAAGCTTTTCTTACCGTCTGCTATCCCTTTACCTGCATATACATCAAATAACTGCACACCAGTCAATAATTCAGTACCATATTTTATAATTGATTTTTTAATATCTTGAGCATTAACCTGTTGGTTGATAACCATAGCTAAATCACGCTTAATTGTCGGATACTTCGGCAATCTTTGATATTGAATTTTCAAATTAGCAATTTCTAGAATTGCTTGATAATCAATTTCGAAATAAAATGCTTTTGGTAAATCATATATCTTAATTACTTTAGGATGTAATTGACCAATATAGCCTATTTCTTTATTATTCACTATTATACTAGCAGTTTGTCCAGGATGCATTGAAGGCTTTGATACTGGCTTAAACTCTATAAGGCTATGCGGAATTCCAAAATAGTCAAAGATACCTTCAACAATTCCTTTAACATAATAAAAATCCACTGATATTGATTTATATGACCAATGATTATTGTGAACGCTTCCATATGCTATACCTGCTACCATAATCTTTTCAAGTGGTAGTTCTTCAATAGGCAATTGCTTAGGCAAGAAAACCTTACCTAATTCGAACAATTGAATAGATTCATTTTTATGATTATTATTGTAAGCTGCTAATTCAAGCATAGATGGCAATAATGTTGTTCGTAAATTCCTTCGTTCTTCTGATAATGGCATTTTTAATGGTATCATGTTTTGATATTTGTCATCCATTAACTGCAAATCCGAAACAGTTTGCGGATTAATGAAGCTATATGATACAGCTTCGTCCCATCCAACCGACAATAGATAATCACGCATACGTCTTCTATCCTTTTGCTCATCTGTTAGCATACCTTGGGTAGACTGACCAACCGGCAATGTTGTAGGTATATTAGCGTATCCATATAAACGTGCTACCTCTTCTGATAAGTCTTCAACCAAAGTAATATCCTGGCGTCTAGTTGGTACGCAAACTACAAGTTGTTGTCCAGCTTCAGTTACCTTAAACTGCAAACGCTTGAACAGGTCAATCATTTGGTCCTTACTAATATCAGTTCCTAAACGATTATTAATTTGTTCAATTGATAATTGTATATCCTTATCAGGTACAATATGATTATTAGAATCTATTATTCCCGATACAATCTCCCCGCCAGCTAACTCTGCCATCAAACTAGCAGCACGATTTACTGCATCAACAACTATATTAGGGTCTGTTCCCTTCTCAAAACGTATGCTAGCTTCTGACCGAAGACTAAATGTTGTTGAAGTTCTTCTAACACTAGTCGAATTGAAATAAGCTGATTCAATAAAGATATCCTTAGTTTCATCAGTAACCTCTGATTCATATCCACCCATTACTCCAGCTATGGCAATTGCTGACTGCTGGTCAGCTATAACAAGCATCTCTGTAGTCAATTGTCTTTCAGTCTCATCTAATGTTTTAATCGTTTCATTGTCGTTAGCTCGTCTAACTATGATAGACTTGCCATTAACTTTATTATAATCAAATGCATGTAACGGTTGACCATATTCAATTAGTATAAGGTTGGTAATATCAACAATATTATTAATTGAACGTATTCCAGCAGCCTGTAATTTATTACGTAACCACATAGGTGATGGCGCAACAGTAACATTTCTAACTAATCTCCCGGTATATCGTGGGCATAATGATGCGTCTTCAACTTCTAGAGAAATTAGTTCTTCTATATTAGCATTAGTCTCTTTTACTGAATTACTTGGTAATTTTATTGGACGATTAAATAGTGCAGCTAACTCAAAGGCAACTCCACGCATACTTAGACAGTCAGATCTATTTGGTGTAAGATCTAAATCCAGTACTACATCATCCAAATTAAAAATTGGCCGGATATCACTACCAACTTGATACTCATCAGCGAATACATATATTCCTTCCTGTAATTCTTTAGGTACAAATTTATTATCTAAGCCTAACTCTTTGGCTGAGCATATCATACCTTGTGATTCTACGCCTCGAAGTTTCGATCTTTTAATTTTAAAATCACCTGGTAATACAGCACCAATTTTAGCGACTGGTACTTGCTGCCCAACAGCAACATTAGGTGCTCCACAAACAATTTGCAAAGGTTCACTTTCACCTACATCTACATTACACACCCTCAATTTATCCGCATCAGGGTGTTTTTGTACCTGTAGTACTTTGCCAATTACTACATTTTCAACACCTTTATCCATAGGTATTATACCGTCTACTTCTATTCCAGCATTAGTTAATTTATCTGCAATTTCCTCAGGTGAAATATCCTTCAGATCAATCCATTCATTTAACCATTTATAAGAAACCTTCATTCAATTAACCTCCTAAGCTCTTTTCTGAAATTGATGCAAAAATCTTACATCATTCATATAGAACTGTCTTATGTCCTCAATCCCATATTTCAACATTGCAATTCTCTCTATGCCCATACCAAAAGCAAACCCACTATATACATTAGGATCATACCCTGACATTTCGAGTACTTTCGGATGAACCATACCTGAACCTAATATCTCTAACCAACCAGTCTGCTTACAAACACGGCAGCCTTCACCTTGACAGATAATACATGAGACATCAACCTCTGCACTAGGTTCAGTAAACGGGAAAAAACTTGGGCGTAAACGTATTTGTTGATCTGGACCGAACATTTGTCTCGCAAATGTTAATAGTGTCCCTTTTAAATCACTCATGCGAATATTTTTGTCGATTACAAGTCCTTCAACTTGCATAAATACATGGGAATGTGTTGCGTCGTCATCATCACGACGATATACACGCCCCGGACAGATAATTTTTACCGGTTCAGGATGTTTCTTCTCCATAGTACGCACTTGTACTGGAGATGTATGTGTACGCATAAGTAATTCTTCGGTTATATAGAATGAATCTTGCATATCTCTTGCAGGGTGATTCTTAGGAAGATTTAAAGCTTCAAAATTATAATAATCCATCTCAACTTCTGGACCTTCAGCAATTTCATATCCAAGCCCAATAAATATATCTTCAATTTCTTGAGCTACTAATGTTAGTGGATGTTGGCTACCAACAGAAATTGGCCGTCCCGGCAAAGTAACATCTAAATATTCTTTAGATAATCGTACATCTTCAAGCTTTTCTTCTATTTCCTTTGCTTTACTTGCAAATCTTTCTTCTAGAATTTCGCGTACTTCGTTGGCGATTTGACCAATTATCGGTCTCTCTTCAGCAGACAATTGACCCATGTTTCTTAATATTGCAGTCAATTCACCCTTTTTCCCTAATATTTTAACCTTTAATTCTTGTAGCTCCTTATCAATTTCTAATTTTTCAAGCTGTTCAATAGCTGCTTGCTTCAACTCCAACATTTTCTCACGCATAATATCATATCCGCCATAATATCTGACGAATATATTCACCTCACCTTCAACTATTGTAAAAAAACATAAAAACCCTCATCCCAAGAAGGGACGAAGGTTCGCGATACCACCCTAATTGAAAACAGAATCAATTAACAAATAATCGATTATCTGTCTTCCAACTTCATTTTGATAACGGCATTGCCGTCTATCCATACTAAAATAGCAACTCTTTATATAAGATTGCGAAGATGTTCAGGATAGCAGTCTTCGGAGGGAACTTCGATATTAAGCACTTAAAGCCATTCTCAGTATATACGGCTCTTCCTGTTAAGGCTATAATATGTACTCGCTCCTGCATTACTTTTAGATATTTAATTATATTGTATTGAAATGTTGAAGATTATTATACATGGCTATTTCACATTTTGCAAGTTTAAAGCATATCAAATCTGCCAAAGGCGTACTAAGTCAAAAGCAATAACCGCAGTAGCAACAGCTACATTTAACGATTCAGCTTGTCCAGGCATCGGTATAGAAATGTATGACTGTACATTTTGTCTTATTATCTCTGACAATCCATTACCTTCATTACCCATTACTAGTGCTATATTATTACAAGGTTCAATGGAATAATAAGGGTTACCCTGTATATCTGCTGCCATTATATGGTAGTTTGCATGCTTTAAAATTGTAATTGCATCAATTACATCTTTTTGTATGATAGGTACGTGAAACAAGCTGCCCATAGCCGAACGAACTACTTTATCACTAAATGCTTCCGCACATCCATTTCCAAGAATAATCGCCCTGACACCTACTGCATCAGCTATTCTAACTATCGTGCCTAAATTACCCGGGTCTTGAATTGCGTCTAATATAATTATCAAATTATTTTTAAACGCTTTATTATCTATAGAGCTATCTAGCGTATCGACAATTGATCCATCTATAATTTCCGATAACTCTATTTCTTTACGTGTAATTATAGCTAAACATCCTTGTGGTGATTTGACGCTAGATATAGCAGAAAATACGTTATCAGTAACAGTATATATCTGTATATTTTTCAATGCTTGTTGACTAATTCTTTGAAAATTAAATGACTCACTTATGTAAATTTCATTTATATCGTAATAATTTGATAATATATTTCTTTCTAATGCTTCATATAACGCTTTTTCACCTTCAATTGTGAACTGTTTATATAAATCTCTATACTTTTTTTGTTGTAGCTTCTTGATTGCTTTTATACGTTGGTTATCAACAGACTGAATAATTAAACTCATTTATCATCAGCCATCCTACCTTCAAATATATGCAAATCATCTTTATGTCCTACTACAACAAGGACATCGCCTTCCACGATAATGTCATCTGCCATTGGTGCGACGTTTATTTTTCCATTATTTGATTTAATAGCCATAATGTTGATACCATAATTAGCTCTAATATTAAGCTCTTTAATAGTCTTACCTAACATGTACTGGACAGCAACAAACTCTAGAATACTATAATCAGGTGATAATTCAATGTAGTCAAGAATATTAGGAGACAATAAATTATGGGCAACTCGATATCCCATATCTCGCTCAGGATAAACTATTTTGTGAGCACCTATTTTGTCTAGCACTTTACCATGAAGTTCGTTTTGAGCTTTAGCTACAATATTCTCTATACCCATTTCTTTAATAATTAAAGTGGTCATAATACTAGCTTGGATATCCTGCCCAATTGCTATTACAACTACCGAGAAATTACGCAACCCTAATGATCGTAACGCTTTTTCGTCTGTTGAATCTGTTTGAACAGCTTGTGTTACTAAATTAGCATACTCTTGCACTTTATCTTCATTATTGTCAATTGCTAGTACCTCATGTCCCATTTCATACAAAGTCTTAGCAATACTACCACCAAAGCGTCCTAGTCCTATCACTGCACATTGTTTTTTCAATTGCTTCACTCCAAATACTAACTATATTCAAATTTGCCATTAAACTATCCTAATTTAAAGTTTCATCCTGTTGACTAGTTCTAGAATAATTCCAATTAATTTATTGCTCTTCTAATATAGATATAAGTGCTTTCACTACGTCAGTTTCTGTAAACATACCTACTACTTTATTCTCTTTCATTACAGGTAAGCCACTATATTTATATTCACTCATTAGCTTTAAAGCATTAATTAATGGAGCTTCGTCCTCTATAGTTATAGGTTTTTTTGACATTATCCAATCAATAGGAGTCTCTGGATATCTCGATGGTTGTCGCAGCGCTCCTTCTATATCTTTTCTAACTACAATACCAACTAACAATCCATCTTCCGTTATT
>Ga0265293_10004583_pt1 | contig 24205 bp, 23 predicted proteins | sample Munlanlewell138R_FD_192505 | JGI IMG/M metagenome (GOLD analysis project Ga0265293, IMG submission 192505) | Leachate microbial communities from a municipal landfill in Southern Ontario, Canada - Leachate well 138R | ecosystem: Engineered > Solid waste > Landfill > Unclassified | place: Canada...
ATCCCGATGTGCTCGATACGTGGTTTTCGTCCGGGCTTTGGCCGATCGGCACGCTGGGCTGGCCCGATGACACGCCCGAATTGCAGAAATATTTCCCCACATCGGTGCTGGTGACCGGGTTTGATATCATTTTCTTCTGGGTGGCCCGGATGATGATGATGCAGCTTGCCGTGGTGGATCAGGTGCCGTTTCGCGACGTTTATGTGCATGCGCTGGTGCGCGATGAACATGGCAAGAAAATGTCGAAATCATTGGGCAATGTGCTCGACCCGCTGGAATTGATCGATGAATATGGCGCCGATGCGGTGCGATTCACCCTTACGTCCATGGCGGCCATGGGGCGCGATCTGAAACTATCGAGCGGGCGGATCGCGGGCTATCGCAATTTTGGCACGAAAATCTGGAATGCCGCGCGTTTCGCGGAAATGAACGGCGTGTTCGAGGCCCCCCAGCCCGGCACGCGGCCCACGCCGGATGCGGCGCTGAACCGCTGGATTATCGGCGAATTGGCCAAGGTCCGCGAAGAGGTGGACGCCGCCCTTGCAGCCTATCGGTTCAATGATGCGGCCAATGCGCTTTATGCCTTTGTCTGGGGCAAATTCTGCGATTGGTATGTGGAATTTTCCAAACCGCTGCTGCACGAATCCCACCCTGCACGGGCCGAAACCCAGGCCACGATGGGCTGGGTGCTGGATCAATGCCTGATCCTGCTGCATCCATTCATGCCGTTCATCACCGAGGAACTCTGGGCCACCACCCGGCCCGGCCGCGATACGATGCTGATCCACGCCCCCTGGCCGGAATTTACCGGGGCCGAATTGGTGGATCCGGCCGCCGATCGGGAAATGAACTGGGTGATCGCGCTGATCGAAAACATCCGGTCCGCCCGCGCCCAGATGCATGTGCCCGCCGGGCTGAAAATCCCGCTGCTGCGGATCAATATCGATGCCGCCGGCCAAGCCGCATGGGCCGCGAACGAGGCGCTGATCCTGCGCCTTGCCCGGATCGACAGCGTGTCCGATACGCCAGACCTGCCGCGCGGCGCGATCACCATCGCCGCCGAGGGCGCGACATTTGCCCTGCCCATCGCCGATATCATCAATATCGACGAGGAAAAGGCCCGGCTGGAAAAATCACTGGCCAAGCTCGACAAGGAAATCACCGGGCTGAGCGGGCGGCTGAACAACCCCCGCTTTGTCGATAGCGCCCCCGATGAGGTCGTGGCCGAAGCCCGCGAAAATCTGGCCCTGCGTCAGGAAGAATCCGCAACCCTGCAGGCCGCCCTTGCGCGGCTGAACGAGCTGGGCTGACCATAGCGGCCTGCGCCTTTTGCCGCGCAGGCCGGCTGCCAACTTGCCCAACGGGCCATAAAACGCTAGATGGGCGCTGACTGCGCCGCGCGCGCACATTGCAGCAAGGCCATCAACCGCATGTCGAGCCCCCTTCCCCCATTCGATCAGCGCCTGTGGCGTTTTCCCGACGGGCTTGTGCGCCCGGGCGATCGATTCCGGGCCTCGGTCCATCTGTTGCTGCGCGATCACGGCTTTTTGCGGCTGCTGTGGACGAATACCCACCCCGTCGCCCCCGGTGTCTGGCGGTCGAACCAGCCGACGCCCCGCCGGCTGGCGCGGTGGCAGAAAATGGGTATCCGCACGGTGCTGAACCTGCGCGGCGCCGATGATTTGGGCGCCTATGCGCTGGAATCCGCGGCCTGCGCCGCGCTGGAGATGGCGCTGATTGATCATCCGATGGCCGCGCGCAAACTGCATCCGCGCGAAACCTATCTGGCGCTTTTGGATATATTCGACCGGATCGAGCAGCCCTTTGTCATGCATTGCAAATCCGGTGCGGATCGCGCCGGGCTGGCATCCGCGCTCTATCTGTTGCATGTCGAGGGGGCATCCCCCGATACGGCCGCGCATATGCTGTCGCTGCGGTTCTTGCATCTGAAACAGACGAAAACCGGCATTCTCGATGCGTTTCTGGCCGCCTATGCCGCCGATCACCGCGCCACGGGTATCAGTATTCGCGAGTGGATCGCCACGCGCTATTTTCCCGATCAGATCAGGGCGGGGTTCAAGCCGCTCTATCGGTTTGGGTGACCATGGCCGCACCCAACGATCCTGATCTGGCCCGCTGGCTTTGGCGCGATTACCTGCGGCGCCATTTCCCGATAATCGTGCTGGCGGTCGTGCTCATGGCGCTTGAGGGCGGGATGCTTGGCGCGCTGAGCTATATGATCCGGCCGATGTTTGATCAGGTGCTGGTCGCGGGCCGGCGCGATGCGTTGTTTGCCGTGGCCTTTGGGGTGATGGCGATCTTTGCGCTGCGTGCCGTGTCGGGTTTCGGCCAACGCGTGCTGATGGCCCGGGTGGGCCAGCGCGTGTCGGCGCATCTGCAACGCGATCTTGTGGCACATATGCTGGCGCTCGACAGCACGTTCTTTCAGGCCAATTCCCCCGGCACGCTGATCGAGCGCACGCGCGGCGATACGCTGGCGGCGGCGAATGTGTGGTCCACGGTGTTTTCCACGCTGGGGCGGGATACGGTGGCGCTGGTGTCGCTGCTGGCGGTCGCGATCTCGATCGACTGGAAAATGACGCTGATCGCGGTGGCGGGCGCGCCGCTTTTGGTGCTGCCGGTGGGCGGGTTGCAGCGCTGGGTGCGCAATACCACCCGCCGCGCCCGCACCGCTGCCGCCCGGATCGCGACGCGGCTGGATGAAATTTTTCACGGCGCCGATACGATCAAACTGTCAGGCACCGAAACCCGCGAAGCCGACCGATTCAAGGCCGAGCTTGACGATTATACCCAGGCCCAGATCCGTTCGGCGACCGGGCAGGCCGGCATCCCGGCAATGATGGATCTCGTGGCGGGCATCGGGTTTATGGGCGTGTTCTATTACGGCGGCGGCCAGATCATCGAGGGCCAGCGCACGGTCGGCGAATTCATGTCGTTTTTCACGGCCATGGCCCTGATTTTTGAACCCTTGCGCCGGTTGGGTAATGTCTCGGGCGCGTGGCAAGCGGCCTTGTCGAGCTTTGAGCGCCTGCACGCCGTGTTCGAGGAACGCCCCACCATTACCAGCCCCGCAGCGCCCCGCCGCCTGCCCATGGCTGCACAAAGGGCCGATATCACCTTGCAGGATGTGCAGTTCGCCTATGCCGACCAGCCGGTATTGCGCGGCGCGACTTTCACCGCCCGCGCGGGCGAAACCACCGCGCTTGTGGGCGCATCGGGTGCGGGCAAAAGCACGGTTTTCCGGCTGTTGACGCGGCTGGCCGATCCGCGTGCCGGGCGGGTAACGATCGGCGATATCGATGTGGGGGCGCTGGCGCTTGATGATCTGCGCGCCATGTTTTCGGTCGTCACGCAGGATGCGCTGATGTTTGATGACAGTTTGCGCGACAATATCCTGATGGGGGCCGAGGCATCGGATGCAGCCCTTGCCGATGCGCTGCAAGCCGCCCATGTCAGCGATTTTCTGCCCGCGCTGGCCGATGGGCTGGAAAGTGCGGCCGGGCCGCGCGGATCGGCGTTGTCGGGGGGCCAGCGTCAACGCGTGGCGATTGCCCGCGCGCTTTTGCGCAACCGCCCGATCCTGTTGCTGGACGAGGCGACATCCGCGCTTGATGCCCAATCCGAGGCCGTGGTGCACAAGGCGCTTGAACGCCTGTCCAAGGGGCGCACAACCATCGTGATCGCCCACCGGCTGGCCACGATCCGCAATGCCGACAAAATCGTGGTCATGGATCATGGCCGCGTGGTGGACGAGGGCACGCATGACGCGCTTCTGGCGCGCGGCGGCAAATATGCAGACCTTTACAAGTTGCAATTTGCGCAGGGCTGATGCCCCTTTCCACTTTATCTTTCATGACTATATCAGCTTGGGGTTTTAAGGATCAAAAGATGAACCGGGTGCTTTACCAGATCGGCGGCGCGGATCGGCGCAGCTTTTTGCAAGGGTTGATCACCAATGACATGGCCGCACTGGATGGCGGTGCGCTTTATGCCGCGCTGCTTAGTCCGCAGGGCAAATATCTGGCCGATTTCTTTGTGATCGACCGGGGGGATCACTATCTCCTTGATGTCGCCGAAGATATTGCCGCCCCGCTTGTGCAGCGGCTGTCGATGTATCGCCTGCGCGCCGATGTGGCGATCGAGCCATCCGATCTGGCCGTGTCGCGCGGGCGCGGTGCTATGCCTGCGGGTGCGGTGGTCGATCCGCGCCACCCCGCGCTTGGCTGGCGGCATTATGCGCAGGCCCCCGCCCCGGGCACGGATGATGGCTGGGATGCGATCCGCGTGGCGCATTGCATCCCCGAATCGGGGATCGAGCTGATCCCCAATGAGACCTATATCCTTGAGGCAGGCTTTGACCGGCTTAATGGCCTCGATTTCCGCAAGGGGTGTTATGTCGGGCAGGAAGTGACCGCGCGGATGAAACACAAGACCGAATTGCGCAAGGGTTTTGTCACCGTCGAGATCGACGGCGCGGCCCCCGTGGGAAGCGCGATCACGGCCGAGGGCAAACCGGCGGGCACGCTTTTCACCCAAGCCGATGGCCGGGCGATTGCCTATCTGCGCTTTGATCGCGCCAAGGGCGAGATGACAGCGGGCGACGCAAGCCTGCGGTGGATTGAGGGTTAAGGGCGGCCGGGCGGCGCATTAAGCGCGACGGGCATGCGCCCCCAACCAACTGGAATACATTCCCAACCCACTCCGCCCGGCGGCACGCCGGGCAGCGCCCGACCCGCCCCCGTCGTGCCGTAGGCACGCCTCTGGCGTGACGGGCGGGCGCTATCGCACCCACCCGTCGGGCCGGTCGCTGCCCTTCGCGCTAGACGGTAGACGGGGCGCATAAACGAAAACGGCCGCACCCGGGGGCGCGGCCATCCGTTTGCAAACGCTTTACTCAGGCGCGTTCGGAATATTCCATCGTTTCGGTGTTCACGATGATATCCTCGTCCTGCCCGATAAAGGGCGGGACCATCACCTTGACCCCATTGTCCAGAATCGCCGGTTTGAACGAATTCGCCGCCGTCTGACCTTTGACGACAGGTTCGGTTTCCACGATCTTGCAGGTCACCTTCTGCGGCAAAGTGGCGCTCAGCGCCTCGGATTCGTGGTATTCGACGGTGATCGTCATGCCATCTTGCAGGAACGGGCGGCGCTCGCCCAGAATATCTGCGGGCAGTTCGACCTGTTCGAACGTGTCATTATCCATGAACACCAGCATCCCGTCGCTTTCATACAAAAACTGCTGATCTTTCTGTTCCAGCCGCACCCGCTCGACCTTGTCGGCGCTGCGAAAGCGTTCGTTCAGCTTGGTGCCATTGCGCAGGTTTTTCATTTCGACCTGAGCAAAAGCCCCGCCCTTTCCGGGCTTTACGTGATCGACCTTGACGGCCAGCCAAAGCCCGCCCTCATGTTCGAGCACGTAGCCGGGGCGGATTTCGTTTCCGTTGATTTTGGGCATGTGCAAAAACCATGGCAAAAGGTTGAAGGAAGTTTCAGGCAGCCTATATCTGGCCGGTGACCGGCTGACAAGGCGACGTGCGCGCGTTGTGAAATAATCGCGACACATCCCATGCACAGGACGCATGGGGGATATGCGTTTCGATTGTATCCGAATCGAAACGAACCTGCCATAAGGTCATACCGCCCACAAGATCAAACCCAATAATCCAAGGAAACACAATGGCCGATTTTATCGACAGCACAGCATATAATCACGAACAAGGCCAACGCGCCCGCAAACTTTTCGCGGCCGTGGTTCTGGCTGCGCTGGATGATGCGATCGCCGATGACAAGAAATACGGCAATGGCCCCGAGCAGATCGCCCGCTGGGCCCGTTCGCGCGATGGCCGCGAAGTGCTATCCTGCGCGGGGATCGACCCGAACGAACGCGTTGTTGCCGGCCTGATGGAATTCGTGTCCAAGGGTGTGCGCACCTCGGTGGCTCTGTCGCGCGAAGAAAGCGAACGTCGCAATTCGCAACAGGCCGAGGCTGCCTAACCATCCGAACCATCGGTTCCCACCCAAAGGCGCGCCCCGATCGGGGCGTGCTTTTGCATTTAACGGGGTGTCGCGTTAACCAAATTCGCGCATCGTCAGGGCGCGCTGCACTTCGCGGCGCACAAGGCGGCGCACATTGCGGGTGATGCGTTCGCCCAATTCACCCTGCAACTCTTCGCGCACGATCTGGGCCACCAGATCACGCAGGGCTTCTTCGTCAATCGGCTGCGTGGCGGGCGCGGCGTTGAACATGTTTTCCTTGGCAGGCGGCGCGCCATCATGCGGCGCGGCCCCGGCGAAATAGACGAATTCATCCTCGGAATAAAGCTGGCGGCCAGCGGGCTGTTCGCTGGCGCTGTGCTTGTAATCAAGGATCAGCGCACCGGGCGCGGGCAGATCGGCGGTATCGCCCTCGGGTTCCCATTCATCGGCCTGTGCGCCCACGGCGGCTTCCAGATCCGCGATCCGCTGTTCCAGCGACTGCCGGCGCGGGCTGGGTGGCGCATTTTGCAACGCCAGCGCCGGTTCCGGGCTTGCGACACGCAACGCGGGGGTGAGCACGAATTTTTCCAGCGCCGCGGGCTTTTCTTCGGACACAAGCCGCCGGATCGAGGAAATGACATCTTCGGTATTTGGCATCGAACCAGACATGGCTGTGTTCCTCTCAGAGATGTATTGCAGCTACAGTATACCTATCACGGATTGCACACAATATTGTGTATGGGATTACTCGCGCCCCATACTGCGCAAGATACGGTCGAGCTTTTCGCCCTGTGCACTGACGCCGCCAAGCGGCGCATTGCGCACCTGATTATAGTAAAGCGACGGGTCATAGGTCGGCACTGCAAGGCCCAGATGCTCGACCGTCAGCAGCCCCATCGCCGACAGCAGCGCATAAACCGAACGATACCGCCCGATTTCCGCCGAAATGGCGCTGACCTGCGCATCGAGCAACGCCTGTTCGGCATCGAGCACATCAAGCGTGGTGCGCGCGCCAAGCCGGGCTTCTTCCTGAACGCCGGCAAAGGCTTCGCGGCTGGCGCGGACTTGTTGCGCCGTGGCCTCAAGGCTGGCAGTCGCCACGCGCAATTGCGCCCAGGCATTACCGACATTGCGTTCGACATTTTGCACCGACAGCAGCAGCCCCGCGCGCGAGGCATCGCGCCGCGCCATGGCCTGACGTTCTACCGACCGCAGCGCCCCGCCCTGATAGATCGGGCCACCCAGACGCAGGCCGAAATTTTCCGCCGTGCCATCATCGGTCAGGTTCATGCCCGCATTGGCGGTGACCCGGGGCAACATGGCGGCTTTGGCGCGTGCAATGCTGATTTCGGCCAGCGTCACATCCCGCTGCGCCGCCAGAATATCGGGATGGCGGCGATTGGCGACCGCCTTGGCCGCATCAAGCGAATCGGCCGTGGCAGGCGGTGTGGGCGGCGGCGCCAACTGCCCCGGATAAGCCCCCACGACCGAGCGGTAAAATTCCCGCGCAACGGCCAGATCGCCCTGCGCCGCTGCCTCGGCCGCTTGCGCCGCGGCCAGCCGCGCTTCGGCCAGCGATACATCGGTGCGGGTGATTTCACCCACTTCGAACCGGTCACGCGCGGCGCGCAATTCCTGCATGATCAGCCGCACGTTCGAGGCGCGCAGCCCGACCACCGCTTCGGCCGCGCGCACATCGAGATAGGCGCTGACGGCGTTGAACAGCACATTCTGTTCGATCCCCACCAGCCGCTCGCGCGAGGCCAGAACCGCTTCCTGCGCCATGTCGATCGCCAGCCGCGATGCGCCGAAATCATAGACGGTGATACTGGCCGTCAGGTCCAGACTGGCCGCCCAGCTATCAAGCTGCGAAGTATAGCCCGCGTTCAGCGCATAGTTCAGCACCGGCCGCAATGAGGCCACGGCCTGTGCCACATCCTCGTCCGCGGCCCGCAAAACGGCGCGGTTCTGTTCCAGCAACCCGCTGGTTTCATAGGCCGCCACCATGGCATCGGATAACGTCTGGGCCTGCGCCATCTGGGGCCCGAACAGCGCGCCGGTGGCCAGCACCGATGCGGTCAAAAATGCCTTCATGCGGATCATCTTCATGCCAATCCTGCCTCTCTCGTTATGGGCGGATCCTGCATGGTCCGCTTTTTATCGGGGCCAACAAACGGAAAGGCGCCTGTCAGCTTATAGTGCAAATGCCTTTTGGGCCTCAAAACCTGCCAGAACCGGGGCAAGCGCGTTAAAGGAATAGCGCCAGTTGATCGCGCCAGCGTGTTTATAGCCGATCCGCGCCACACCCAGCGCGCCTTCGGCAAAAAGGGCGGCGATCCGGCCGCCTTCTGCCAGTTGATCGGCAATGGCTGCGGGCAATTCTTCGATCGCGCCCTGAATGATGATGACGTCAAAGGGGGCATGGTCTGGCGCACCCGCGGCAAGCGGGCCTTGCACCAGCGTGACATTGCCCACGCCCTGTTCGGCCAGCGCGGCTTTGGCCGCATCGATCATGGGGGCGTTGTCTTCGACCGCGACGACTTTGCCCGCCAGCCAGGCGATGACCGCCGCCGAATAGCCCAGACCGCAACCCAGATCGAGCACGCGATCATCCGCGCGGATATCCAGCCCGTCGAGCATCTTGGACAGGCTGCGCGGCTCCAGCATCACCCGGCCCGCGCCGAGCGGCACGTTTTCGCCGATATAGGCGGCCTCGCGGCGATCCTCGGGCGTGAACAATTCGCGCGGAATGGCGAGCATCGCCTCGATGATCGGCAGTTTGGTGACATCCGAAGGGCGAACCTGCGTATCCACCATCATCACGCGGCGATAAGTATAGTCGGGCATCTGCACAACAGCCAATCGGTTATTCATTCAGCGACAGAATTGCCACAGAACCGGCCCAGCGGCAATAACTACCGTTCCGGGCCGGGGCAAAGCTGCGCAAGTGTTGCATCCCACCGACAGGCCGATCAGGCATGGGCGGGCTCAAGCCGCCGCAGCCAGCCGTCGTTCAGGAATGTGCCAAACGGGATGAATGCTGCCAGAAACGTGCGCAGCCAGCCCACGACGCCCACATCGCGCCGGGTGGCAAAGGCCACGACCATCATCACGACATAGGCGATGAACGCCACCCCGTGCAGCCAACCCACCGGCGGCACAAGGCTTGCGATCCCCGCGATATATTTCAACGGCATCGCGACCAGAAACAGCGCCAGCGTCGTAATCCCTTCGACCAGCGCGACTTTGCGAAACAATCCAAGCATGACATCACCCTTTTGTTGTCCGCTAGCTAGCGACACCGGCCAAAGCGTTCAACCCCGCCCCGCACGCCGCGCGGTTTTGCCTCGGGCAGTTAATAAAGAGTGGAAAACCTGGAGGCGGGTACCGGAATCGAACCGGTCTACACGGATTTGCAATCCGCTGCGTAACCTCTCCGCCAACCCGCCTGACTTGATAGGTGGTGCGCGTTTACCCGACCCGTGCGGGAATCGCAAGCGGCAAACCATCGCCGGTTGTGCCCCGCGCCCCGCGCCCGTATCTGTGGCAGCGGTTGCCCGGAAAGGTCGAGATGCTGCTTTACCGCCTGATGCTTGCGCTTGCTGCGCCGATGCTGGGCCTGCGTTTTGCATGGCGCCGGCTACGTGGGCTTGATGCGCGCGGCGCGTTGGCCGAGCGGCTGGCGCGGGGTCGCGGGATGCCGGCCGCGCGGCGGCTATGGCTGCATGGGGCATCATTGGGCGAGTTGGCGGCGGCGCGCGCGCTGATTGACAGCGCGCTGGCGCGCGACGGGGCGCTGGAATTCATCGTCACGGCCAATTCGGAAACCGGGCGCGCGGCGGTGCGCGGCTGGGGGCTGGCGCGGGTGCATGTGGCGCTGGCGCCGCTGGATTACCGCTTTGTTTTGCGCCGGTTTCTGGCGCGCTGGCACCCAGCTGCCTTGATCGTCATCGAAAACGAGATCTGGCCCAACCGCTTTGCGATCTGCGCGCGGGCGGGCGTGCCGGTCTTTTTGGTGGGGGCGCGGATGTCGGCCAAAAGCGCGCGGATGTGGCGGCTTTTGGGGCTGGGCAAGGCGCTGGGGGCGGTGCGCTGGCTTGCGGCGCAGGATTCAGGCTCAGAGGCGCGTTTGCAGGCGCTTGGCGTGGCGCGCGCGGATACGGGCGCGCGGCTGCTGCTTAAGGGCGGGGTGCGCATCGGGGCCGCGCCGCATGATCTGGCGCGCCTTGGCACGACATTCGTGCGCGATACCACGATCCTTGCGGCCTCGACCCATGAAGGCGAGGATGGGCCGATCTTGCAGGCCTTTGCCCGGCTTTATGCCGAAAACCCCGAATTGCGGCTGATCATCGCCCCGCGCCATCCCGAACGCGGGGCAGCGATTGCGCGGCTTTGTGCGGATGCGGGAATGACTTGCGCGCGCAGATCGCGGGACGAGCCGGCGGGCGCGCCGGTCTATATTGCCGACAGCCTGGGGGAAATGGGGCTGTGGTATCGGCTGGCGGGGATCACCTTTGTCGGTGGATCGCTGGTGCCCAAAGGCGGGCATACCCCGTTTGAACCCGCAAATTTTGCCAGCGCCATCATACATGGCCCGCATGTGGCGAATAATGCCACCGCTTATGGCGCGCTGGCGGCCAGCGGCGGGGCGGTGGCGGTGGCGGATGGCGATGCGCTTGGCCCCGCGCTGCACCGGCTGATCGGTGACGCGGATGCCCGCGCGCGGATGGTGGATGCGGCCAATGCCGCACTTGCGCCGTTGGCCGATGATGCGGATGCCTGGGCGCAATTCTGGGCGCGGCTGGCACAAGAAACCGGCAATCCCGCGCTTGCGGCGCAAAACCTGTGATTTGCAATCCCACGCGCTTTCGATATGTAATGGTTAATTGCGCGCACCCCAAAGCTGATAGGCCCATGATCCGCTATTCACTCAAATGCCCGGCAAACCATAGCTTTGAAAGCTGGTTCAAATCCTCTGACGCATTCGAGACTTTACAAAAAAGCGCGCTGCTGTCCTGCCCGGTCTGCGGGGCAAGCGAAATCACCAAGGCGGTCATGGCCCCCCGGATTCAATCGCAATCCGCCCCGGCACCCGACCGCGAACCACCAGCGCAGGCGCTGCTGGCCTCGCCCTCGAAACGGGTGGCTGAGGCGATGGAGAACCTGCGCCGCGAGATCGAGGCCCATTCCGAACATGTCGGCGACAGTTTCGCCCGCGAAGCCCGTGCGATCCATGAAGGCGACGCCCCTGCCCGCGCGATCCATGGCGAAGCCCATCCCGATGAGGCCCGCCAATTGCTGCAAGATGGCGTGCAGGTGCTGCCGCTGCCCTTTATCCCCAGACGCAAGGTGAATTAGCATGACCACCCTTATCACCGGCGCATCGCGCGGTATCGGCCGCGCCCTGTTCGATCATTATGCAGCAACCGGCGGGCGGGTGATCGGCACGGTCCGCGGCCCCCTGCCCGATCAGCCGCAAGGCGCCGCGCAATGGGCCCAACTTGATGTCGGCGATCCAGGCAGCGTGCGCAAAATGGCGCGGGATCTGGCGAATGACCCGGTCGATCTGTTGATCTGCAACGCGGGTGTCGCGCTCGATAAACGCAACAGCGTGGATGACGGCTATCCCGCCGAGATGTGGGCGGAAACATTCGCCGTGAACGTCACCGGGGTTTTCCTGACCATTCAGGCATTGCTGCCGCATCTGCGCCGGGGAACTGCGCCGAAAATCGCGATCATATCGTCGCAAATGGCATCCGACACGCGCGCTTCCGGCGGGTCGCTGATCTATCGCGCGTCCAAGGCGGCGGCGCTGAATCTGGGGCGCAATCTGGCGGCGGAACTGCGCGCAGACGGGATCGCGGTCGGCATCTATCACCCCGGCTGGGTGCGCACCGACATGGGCGGCATGCGCGGCGATATCGAGCCGGCTGATTCGGCCACCGGCCTTGCCGCGCGCTTTGAAGCGCTTACGCTAGACACGACGGGCTGTTTCGAACGCTGGGATGGCGGCGCGCTGCAATTCTAGGCCCGCGCCGTAACCGCTAATTTCGCCCCAATTTTGCAAGGCACCTTGCCCTTTTGCCTGCCTTCCCATAGGAAACCACCGCAATGAGCAGCGCAGGAGACGGGATCGGAATGCCCATTCTCGTGATGAAATTCGGCGGCACATCCGTCGCCACGCCCGACCGGATCAGGCGGGCAGCCAAGCGCGTTGGCCGCGAAGTCGCCAATGGATATAACGTCATCGTCATCGTATCGGCCATGGCGGGCAAAACGAACGAGCTTGTCGGCTGGGTCAATGAAACCTCGCCGATGTATGATGCGCGCGAATATGATGCGGTGGTCAGTTCGGGCGAAAATGTGACCGCCGGGCTGATGGCACTGACGCTTCAGGAAATGGATATTCCCGCGCGTAGCTGGCAGGGCTGGCAGGTGCCGCTGAAAACCTCATCGGCCCATGGCGCAGCGCGGATCGTTGATATTCCCACCGATAATATCAACGCCAAATTCGCCGAGGGCATGAATGTCGCCGTGGTCGCGGGCTTTCAGGGGATTTCGCCCGAAGGCCGGATCACCACGCTGGGGCGCGGCGGATCGGATACAACCGCCGTGGCGTTTGCGGCCGCCTTTGGGGCCAAGCGGTGCGATATCTATACCGATGTCGATGGGGTCTATACCACCGATCCCCGCCTGACCGACAAGGCGCGCAAACTTGACCGCATCGCCTATGAGGAAATGCTGGAACTGGCCTCTTTGGGGGCCAAAGTGCTGCAAACCCGTTCGGTCGAGCTGGCGATGCGCTTCAAGGTGCGTCTGCGCGTGCTGTCAAGTTTCGAGGAATATGACCCCAATGCAGGCACGCTTGTCTGCGCCGAGGAGGAAATCGTGGAAAGCAGAGTTGTCAGCGGCGTTGCCAATAGCCGCGAAGAAGCAAAGATGACCCTTATTTCGGTCGCAGACCAGCCCGGCATCGCGGCGGCGATCTTTGTGCCGCTGGCCGATGCGGGTGTGACCGTCGATATGATCGTGCAGAACATATCCGACGAAGGCCGCACCGATATGACCTTTTCCTGCCCGATCGATCAGGTCAAACGCGCGCAAGAGGCGCTGAGCGCCGCCAAAGCCGCCGGCAATCTGGATTTCGAGGAACTGGTTGCCGATACGAATGTGGCCAAAGTATCGGTCGTGGGCATCGGGATGCGCAGCCAATCGGGCGTTGCCGCGAAAATGTTCCGGGTGCTGGCCGAAGAAGGCATCAATATCAAAGTTATCGCCACCTCCGAAATCAAGATTTCGGTTCTGATCGACCGCAAATATATGGAACTTGCCGTGCAGGCGCTTCATGATGCGTTCGAATTGGAAAAGGCTGGTTGACGGCCCCGGAAAGGGACCATGACAGACAGAACTGAAAGCGAAAGCCGCAAATTGCTTGGGCGTCTGCGCGATGCCCTTGCACAGGAAGGCGCCGGTCAGGCGCGGCTCGATCGGATCACCCATCTGATCGCCGATTCGATGCGGGCCGAGGTTTGCTCGATCTATCTGTTTCGTGATGCCGAAACGCTGGAGCTGTGCGCGACGCAGGGGCTCAACCCCTCGGCGGTGCATCACACGCGGCTGCGCATTGGCGAAGGTCTGGTGGGCCGGGTGGCGCGCACGGCAACGGCGGTGAAATCCGCCAATGCCCCGCAGGAACGCGGCTTTCGCTATATGCCCGAAACCGGCGAAGAAATTTATACTAGCTTTCTGGGCGTGCCGATCCAGCGGCTGGGCGAAACGCTGGGGGTTCTGGTCGTCCAGTCGCGTGATGCGCGCGACTATAGCGCGGACGAGGTATACGCACTTGAAGTCGTGGCCATGGTGCTGGCGGAAATGACCGAACTGGGCGCTTTTGTCGGCGAAGGCGCGGCGCTGGCCGCATTGCACCAGCAGCCGCGTATGTTTCGCGGTGTCGTGGGCCAGGAAGGCGTGGCCGAGGGCAATGTTTTCCTGCATGAACCGCGGGTCGTGGTTACCAACCCCGTGGCCGACGACCCGGTGGCCGAACTGGCCCGCCTGCAAGAGGCCGTAAGCGCGCTGCGTGTGTCGGTCGATGACCTGCTCAGCCTTGCCGATAATGGCGACAAGGAACAGCGCGACGTTCTGGAAGCCTACCGCATGTTCGCCAATTCGCGCAGTTGGATGCGCCGGATGGAGGATAATATCGCCAACGGCCTGTCGGCCGAAGCGGCGGTGGAAAAGGAACAGAACGCCGCCCGCGCCCGGCTTTCGACCGTGCCCGATAATTACCTGCGTGAAAGGCTGCATGATCTCGATGATCTGTCGAACCGGCTTTTGCGGATTCTGACCGGTCAGGGCAATGAAACCGGCGCCGAAATGGCGGAAAATCCGATCCTGATCGCACGTAATATCGGGCCGGGGGAATTGCTCGATTATGGCCGCAAACTGCGCGGCATCGTGCTGGAAGAAGGCTCGGTCGGCTCGCACGCCGCGATCGTGGCCCGCGCGCTTGCAATCCCGCTGGTGATTCAGGCAGGCCCGATCACGATCGAGGCCCTGAACGGCGATCCGATCCTTGTGGATGGCGATCAGGCGGTCGTGCATCTGCGCCCCGAAGACAATGTGGCCGCCGCCTTTCGTGATAAATTATCGATGCAGGAAGAGGCGCAGGAACGCTATATCTCGCTACGCGATCAACCGGCGCTGACGCTGTGTGGCACCCGGATCGGGCTGCATATGAATGCAGGCCTGATGGCGGATCTGCCGTCCCTGCAGGGTTCGGGCGCCGAGGGGGTCGGGCTGTTTCGCACGGAATTGCAGTTTCTGGTGCGCAACAAGGTGCCCAAACGCGGCGAATTGGCCGCGCTTTATTCGCATGTAATGAACGCCGCCGAGGGCAAACGCGTGGTATTTCGCACGCTTGATATCGGGTCGGACAAGGTATTGCCCTTTATGAAGCCCCAGGATGAGCCAAACCCCGCCATGGGTTGGCGCGCGATCCGGGTGGGCCTTGATATGAAGGGCATGATGCGGATGCAGTTGCAGGCGCTGATCCGCGCGGCGGCGGGCCGGCCCCTGTCGGTGATGTTTCCCTTTGTTGCGCAGATGCAGGAATATGAAGAAGCCCGCGCCCAGTTGGAAAAGGAACTGGCGCGCGAACAGCGGCTGAACCGCCCGATCCCGTCACAGGTGGAAATCGGCGCGATGCTGGAAACCCCGAGCCTTGCCTTTGCGCCGCAGAGATTCTTTGAAATCGCGGATTTCGTGTCGATTGGCGGCAATGATCTCAAACAATTCTTTTTCGCCGCCGACCGCGAAAATGAACGGGTGCGCCGCCGGTATGATACGCTGAACGTGTCATTCCTGACGTTTCTGGAACAGATCGTGAAGCGGTGCGAACAATCGGGCACGCCGCTGTCGTTTTGCGGCGAAGATGCCGGCCGCCCGATCGAGGCCGCCTGTTTCGCCGCCATCGGGCTGCGCACGCTGTCGATGCGGCCCGCCTCGATCGGCCCGGTCAAGATGTTGTTGCGGCAGGTCGATCTGCGCGCGCTCCGGGCGGTGATTGATGAGGCGGCCGCCCGCGGCGATCAATCGGTGCGCGGGGCGGTGACCCGGTATCTGGCCGACACCGGCTGCGAAATCTGATCAGCGCGCGTCGATCAACCCGCGCAATTCCGCGATCAGATCGGGAATCTCGCGCCCGCTATCCTCGGCCAGGCGGCGCAGGCCGAAATGGATATGGGCCATTTCCTGATAATAGCGGCTGAAGGCGTAATTGGTGGCCGCCCCCGCGGCCGCCCCCAGCACCGGCACCGCGCGGGTGGCCAATCGCTGCATGAGGATCGCCGAAACCTGCGGCGCGGCCCGCGACAGCATCGCATTGAGCGACACCCCCGTCAGTGTCATCCGCGCCGCCACAAAGGCCAGATCCGCGCCATCATCGCGATCAAGCGGCCCGGCGGCGGAAATGATCAGCAGGCAATCCTTGCGCGTTTCCTCGGTATTGGGGTCAAAGCCATATTGCAGCGCGATCGATTGAACCGAACGGATCAGCAATGTCACCGAAAAGGGCATTTCCGCCAACGCAGTGGCAATGCCGCCCAACCCGCCAAGCGCGCCAAAGGCCGAGGCAATCATCGCATTCGCGCGTTCCGACCCATCGGGCAGGCGTTTGCCGCGCGACCGGGTGGCCATGGCGAAACTGGCCTCAAGCGCGCGGGCGGTGGCCAGTTCCATTGGCCTGCGCATTGCGCGCGGAATGCGCGCCAGCAGGTTTTCGACCGTGCCCCCCGCTGCCGATAACAGTTCGATCGCGATGTTATTCGCGGCCCGGTGACGCTGCGCCAGATCCACCATCGCCTGCGCGGTGGGGGCCTGCAAAATGACATGGCCATCATCGGCCATAAGGGGATGCGTTTTGGTCATGGGGATAAAATGGGTGGCCGTTTACCGCTTTGCAAGGCGCGCCCGCCTAGTCGGCCGATTCTGACCAGCGCGTGACATCGCCGCGCACCCCCCGCCACGCGCCTTCGCGCAGTTCAAACCCCAAAACACGGTCGGGGTTGGTGGGCGGCGGCATATGAACATGGTCAAGTTTTGTAAACCCGAATCGCGCGTAATAGGGCGCATCGCCCACCAACATCACCCGCACCCATCCCAGCCGCGCCGCGCGCGCCACGCTTTCCTGGATCAACAGCGCGCCCAGCCCCTCGCTCTGACGCGTGGGGTGAACGGCCACGGGGCCGAGCAACAGCGCCGCATTATCGCCAATACGCACCGGCCAATAGCGAATCGCCGCCGCCAAAACCCCGTCGGCATCACGCGCCAACAGACAAAGCGGGCGCACAGGCGCCACCCCGTCGCGCAGACGGTAAGATGACAGCGCCTCGCGCCCCGGGGCGAAACACAGGTCAAACAGGGCCTCGACCTCCCACCAGTCTTCCGGCTTTTCTTCTGACAGGTCAAACACCGGCGATGCCCTTTGCTGGTTTCGGCTGGCCTCATCGCTATCACGGCACTATCTGGGGGGCAACGAAGCGAGGAATCACATGTTTTATCGACCGGCCGATGGCCATAACCTGCCCCATAACCCGTTTCTGGCCATCGTGGCACCCCGCCCGATCGCCTGGGTATCGACCCGCGGCCCCGACGGGCGGGAAAACCTGGCCCCCTATTCGTTTTTCAACGCGGTGGCATCCAGCCCGCCGCAGGTGATGTTTTCCTCCTGTTCCAATTCGCCCGACCGCCCGCAGGGCAAGGACAGCCTGATCAATATCCGCGATACGGGTGTATTTTGTATTAACATCGTCGAACATGCGATGCGCGACGCGATGAACCTGACATCGGGGCCGTGGCCTGCGGATAAGGATGAATTCGTCCTTGCCGGGATTGAACGCGCGGAATGCGAAACCATCGCCTGTTCGCGCGTTGCCGGTGCGCCCGCCGCGCTTGAATGCCGCATGAGCCAGATCGTCGAACTGGAAGGTCAGGGCAATTACGCCATTTTTGCCGAAGTGGTTGGCGTGCATATGCGCGATGATTGCCTGCGCGATGGCATATTCGATGTGCTGTCGTTTCAGCCGCTGGTGCGGATGGGCTATCACGACTATTCCCGCGTGACCGAGGCTTTCCCGCTGATCCGGCCCACGAAATAGCCCCCTTTCCATCGCGCCACCCTGCCCCTAGGGTTTGGGCCAACGATGGGGGAAAGCACATGGCCAGAATGATCGGCATTATCGGCGGTTCGGGGATTTATGAGATCGCGGGGCTGGAAAATGCCGCCTGGCAGCAGGTGGACACGCCATGGGGCGCTGCTTCGGATGCGATCCTGACCGGGCGGCTTGGCGGGGCCGATATGGCCTTTTTGCCCCGCCACGGGCGCGGCCATGTGCATGCTCCCAGCGATATACCCTACCGCGCGAATATCGATGCGCTCAAACGGCTGGGGGTGACGGATATCATCTCGCTTTCGGCCTGTGGATCGTTTCGCGTAGATATGGCGCCGGGTGATTTTGTTATCATAGATCAATTCATCGACCGCACCTTTGCGCGCGACAAAAGTTTCTTTGGCAAAGGCTGCGTCGCGCATGTGTCGCTGGCCGAGCCGGTATGTGCGCGGCTCGCGCAGCATTGCCACGATGCGGCCAGCGAACTGGGCCTGCGCGCGCATATGGGCGGCACCTATCTGGCGATGGAGGGGCCGCAGTTTTCGACATTGGCGGAATCGCGGCTTTACCGCGATGTGTGGGGCTGCGACGTGATCGGCATGACCAATATGCCCGAGGCCAAATTGGCGCGCGAGGCCGAAATCTGCTATGCCTCGGTTGCGATGATCACCGATTATGATAGCTGGCACCCCGATCATGGCGCGGTCGATATCACCCAAATCACCAGGACGATGGCGGAAAATGCCGCCCATGCCCGTGCGCTGGTGGCGCAATTGCCGGGGTTGATCGGCACGCGCGCCCCCTGCCCGCACGGCTGTGATCATGCGCTGGATCACGCGTTGATGACGGCGCCAGACAAACGCGATCCGGCATTGCTGGCGCGGCTCGATGCGGTGGCCGGGCGTGTGCTTAGCCCGCGCGCAGAACCGCCCCGGGATTCATGATCCCCAGCGGGTCGAGCGCCTGTTTGATCGCGCGCATCGCCGCCAGCCGCGCCGGATCGGCGTAGCGTTCCAGATCGGCGACCTTCAGCCGCCCTATCCCGTGTTCGGCGCTGACCGAGCCGCCGAATTCATCGACCAGATCATGCAACGCCCGGCTGATCCCGTCTGCCTGCGCGGCATAATCGGCGCGGTTTCTGGCGCGCGCGGGAAACAGGTTGTAATGCAGATTGCCGTCGCCCAGATGGCCAAACACATTTACCCGCATATCCCCGCCCAGCCGGGCAATCAACGCCTCGGCCCGCAGCAAGAATGCGGGGATATCGGACAGCGGCAGCGATATATCATGCGATGCAATCGCCCCGATGCGCCGGTTTGCAGCCGGGATCGCCTCGCGCATGGCCCAAAGATCGCGGATCTGCGCGCCGCTTTGGGCGATGATGCCATCGCTGACGATCCCGGCGCTGCTGGCCGCGTCAAAGATGGCCTCAAATATCGGGGCGGGGGGTTGATCCTCGGCCAGGCCAAGCCCGATCAGCACCATCCATGCGGGCCGTGTGACAAGCGGCTGGCGGATATCGGGCAAGGCTTCGTCCAGAAACGCCAGCCCCGTGCCGCTGATCAGTTCAAACCCGGTAATCCCGGCACCCGCATGGGCCTGCGCCATGGCCAGCAGGTCAAGCGCGGCAGACGGATTTTCGACCACCATCAGCGCCGCGCCCTCATGCCGGGGGCGGGGATAAAGCCGCAGCGCGGCCGCGGTAATCACGCCCAATGTGCCCTCGGCCCCGATCAGCAGGCCGCGCAGATCATAACCGGTGTTATCCTTGCGCAACCGTTTCAACCCGTGCCAGATCGTGCCATCGGGCAAGACAGCCTCTAGCCCCAGGCACAGATCGCGCGCGCTGCCATAGCGCAGCACATTCAATCCGCCGGCATTGGTGGCCAGCACCCCGCCGATCCGGGCGCTCCCTTCGGAGGCTAGCGACAGGGGAAACAGCCGGTCAATATCGGCCGCACCAGCCTGCGCATCGGCCAGAATGACGCCTGCTTCGGCGATCATCACGTTTTCCGCCGGATAGGTCGCGCGAATGCGGTTCATCCGTTCCAGCGACAACACCAGCGGCAGCGGCCCATCGGGCGCCACCTGCCCCAGCACCAGCCCGGTGCCGCCGCCATAGGGGATGACGCCAACCCGCGCCGCAGCCGCTATGCGGATCACAAGCGCGACCTCATCCACCGTTGCGGGCGCCACGATCAGGCCCGCTTGCCCCTGTGCCCGGCCACGCGGTTCCACCAGGTAGCGGGTCATATCGGGGCGAAATGCAGCGGCGGGCAGATGCGCGCGAAGCGCGGCCGCAAACTCGGGGCTTAGCGGAACTGTGGCCATGGCATCCCCCTAGCCCGTTGCCGTGCGCCCACGCCGGTCGCTGCGCAGATTGGCGTAAAGCACATGATTGCGCCAGCGGCCATTGATCTGCAGATAGCTTTGCGCCACGCCTTCATATTTGAAACCGCATTTCTCCAACACCCCGCGCGAGGCCACGTTTTCGGGCAGACAGGCCGCGTCCACCCGGCTTAGATCCAGCACATGAAAGGCGTGATGGACAACCGCTATGATCGCCTCGCGCATATAGCCCTGCCGGGCAAAAGGCTCGCCCACCCAATAGCCAAGCGTGGCGGCCTGCGCCGGGCCTCGGCGGATATTATCAAGCGTAATCGCCCCAAGGATCTGTTGATCCCCGCGCCGCAACAGGAATAGCGGCATCGCCGTGCCATTGGCCACGGACCGATGCGACCAATAGACCCGATTGGTGAAACTCTTGCGGGCCAGATGATCGCGCGCCCAGGTGGGTTCCCACGGGATCAGGAAATTGGCGCTGAGCCTGCGCATATCGGCCCAGCCCCGATAATCGCTATGGACAGGCAGGCGCAGGGTCATCCGCTCGGTTTCGAGCGTGATCTTGCTGCGCCGCCAAAGCATCAGCCCGCAAGCCTTTCGCGCAGCACCCCAAGCCCCGGCGCCTGATCGATCGGGCCATAAAGCGCCATCGCGGCCTTGCTTTGCGCCATGCGCACAAGAAACGCGCGCACATCATTGGTGGTGACGGCATCGATCCGGGCAATCGCCTCGGCCAGCGGGGGCACCCGGTCCCAGATCGCCAGCATCCGCGCCAGACGTTCAGCCCGATTCGAGGGGCTTTCGAGCCCCATCAGCAATCCGGCCTTCATCTGGGCGCGGGCGCGCGCGACCTCATCAGGGCGGATATCGGCGGCGGCGCGGCGGATTTCATCCATGGTCAGCCGCGCCAGATCGGCAATATCTTCGTCACTGGTGCCGGCATAGATCGTCATCTGCCCGGTGTCCAAGCTGGCCCCAGCCTGCGCGTAAATCGTATAGCACAGACCCCGCTTTTCGCGGATTTCCTGAAACAGGCGCGACGACATACCCCCGCCCAACACGATCGACGCAATCTGCGCCACGTGAAAATCATCGTCGCGGTAAGCAGGCCCTTCAAACGACAGGGCGAAATGCACCTGTTCCAGCACCTTGCTGACGCGATGTTCGCCGCCTGCGAAACAGGACGCCACAACCGGCGGCGCCTTGCGCGGCGACAGATGGCCAAAAAGCCGCGCGGCCTCGGCCACCAGCGTATCGTGATCGATGGCCCCAGCGGCCGACAGGATCATGCGGTCGGGGCTGTAATGTTCGGCGACAAAGGCTTGCAGATCGTCGCGGCCAAAGGCGCGGACCCGTTCCGCAGGCCCCAAAATCGTGCGCCCCATCGGCTGATCGGGATAGGATATATCCTGCAGCCAATCGAAAATCACATCATCGGGCGTATCCAGCGCCTGCCCGATTTCCTGCAAAATCACGCCGCGTTCAATTTCAATCTCGGCGGGATCAAATAAAGGGTTCAGGATAATGTCTGCGATCACATCCAGCGCCAGCCCGACATCGGCGGCCAGAACCCGGGCATAATAGGCGGTGGTTTCGCGGCTGGTATAGGCGTTCAGATAGCCGCCCACATCCTCAAGCACCTCGGCGATTTCCAGCGCGCTGCGCCGGGCCGTGCCTTTGAACGCCATATGTTCAAGAAAATGCGCGATGCCGTTTTGCTCGGCCCGCTCGTGGCGGGTGCCGGCCTCGATCCAGACGCCGATCGAGGCGGATTCAAGCGCGGGCATGCGTTCGGTTACGATCCGAAAACCGTTGGGCAGTGTATGGGTTTGCACAGTCACCGGCGCACACGTTCCTTGATCAGGGTGGTCAGCGCGGCCAGATCATTGGGCACGCGGGTAACCCGTTCGGGGCGTGCAAACAGATCGGCCATACGCGGCGGCAGCCCCGGGCGAATACCGGTGGCCGCTTCGACCGCATCGGGGAATTTCGCGGGATGCGCAGTGGCAAGCGTGATCATCGGCGCCTCGCCCAGATGTTCGCGCGCGACCTTGACCCCCACAGCGGAATGCGGGCAGAGCAATTCGCCGGTCGCCGCGCGCATCGCGACGATTGTGGCGGATGTTTCGGCTTCGGACGCGCGGCCGCTGTCAAATTCGGCGCGCAGGGCTTCGATCGCGCCTTGGCTGACGGTAAAACCACCCGCTTTCAATTCGTCCATCAATTGCGCCACCGCCGCGCCATCGCGGCCATAGGCATCAAACAAGGCGCGTTCAAAATTGGAGCTGACCTGAATATCCATCGACGGGCTGATCGAGGGCGTCACCCCCTTTTTCAGATGTGCGCCGGTGGCAATCGTGCGATGCAAGATGTCGTTCTGGTTCGTGGCGATCACCAGCCGATCGATCGGCAGACCCATGCGCTTGGCGATGTAGCCTGCGAAAATATCCCCGAAATTGCCGGTGGGCACGGTAAAGCTGACCTTGCGATGCGGCGCACCCAGCGCCACGGCGGATGTGAAGTAATAAACCACCTGCGCCAGCACCCGCGCCCAGTTGATGGAATTGACCGCCGCAAGGCGCACGCCATCGCGAAATTCGTCATCCGCGAACATATCCTTGAGCGCGGCCTGACAATCGTCGAAATCACCATCCAGCGCCAGCGCATGGACATTGGCCTCATCCGGGGTGGTCATCTGGCGGCGCTGCACATCCGAGACCCGCCCATCGGGAAACAGGATGAACACATCGACATTATCCAGCCCGCGAAACGCCTCGATCGCGGCAGAGCCGGTATCGCCCGAGGTTGCGCCAACGATGGTTACACGTTCGCCCCGCCGCGCCAGCGCCGCCTGGAAAAGCTGGCCGATCAACTGCATGGCGAAATCCTTGAACGCCAGCGTCGGTCCGTGGAACAGTTCCAGCAGGAAATGCTGCGGGCCAAGCTGCACCAGCGGCGCGCGGGCATCATGTTCAAAGCCGGCATAGGCGCGCGCGATGATGGCGCGAAATTCGTCATCGCTGAAGGCATCGCCGATAAAGGGGCGCATCACCCGAAAGGCCACATCTTCATAAGACAGGCCGGCCAGCGCCGCGATCTGATCACGGGTCAGCGTCGGGATGGTTTCGGGCACATAAAGCCCGCCGTCCCGGGCCAGCCCCGTCAGCATCGTTTCCTCAAAACTAAGTGCCGGGGCCGCCCCGCGCGTCGAGATATAGCGCATATTCTTTCCTGCTCACACGGTTCTGGCTCTGATACGCCAGAGCAGATAGGCTGTCATCCCCGCCCACACAAGTGCAAGCAGAAACCATGTCATTGCGTATTCAAGGTGATCATTTGCAACACCTTCGGCGGTGACGGGCATGGGTTCGACACTGTCGCCCGTATCGCTGCGCGCGACCACCAGAATGGGTTCGGTGCCCAGCACCCGCGCCATATCGGCAATGTCGCGGGCAAACCAGATGTTGTGGGCCTCATCATTCGGGGGGGTCGAGGATGTGCGGTCATCGGGGATATGGATATTGCCGTCCAACGCCAGCGCACGCGGCGGGCGGGGGGCATCTTTGGCCTCGTTGCGGATGAACCCGCGATCCAGCAGCACCCGCCGGCCATCGCTGGTTTCAAAGGCGGTGATGACCAGATAACCGGCGCCGATTTGACGGCGGCTGACCAGAACATGCACCTCGGGCCCGGCAATGTCACCCGACATGGTGACGGGGGTATATTTCTCGGCCCCGGCGGCGATGGCCTGATCAAGCGGCACGGGGGGGTTCAGGATCATGGCCTCGATCTGCGCGATGATGCCCTCTTTCCAGGCCAGCCGCTGCACCTGCCAGATGCCCAGCGACAGCAGGATCGCCAAGCCCCCCAGCCCCATGATCAGCGGCATCAGCATACGTCGGTTCAAGGCAAGCTCTCCTGAATGGAAAAGCGCACGCCGGGGCGCGCGCTTTGCTTTGGCATATGTTTCGGGCCGTGTGGCCCGAAACGTCAGGCCCGCTCAGGAACCCCAGACATAGATGGCGGCAAAGAGGAACAGCCAGACAACGTCCACAAAGTGCCAATACCAGGCGGCGGCCTCAAACCCCACATGGGATTCGGGGGTGAAATGGCCCCGGATCGCGCGGATCAGGCAGACGCCAAGGAAGATGGTCCCGATCAGCACATGGAAGCCGTGGAACATCGTCGGCAGG
>Ga0265293_10004585_pt1 | contig 24196 bp, 20 predicted proteins | sample Munlanlewell138R_FD_192505 | JGI IMG/M metagenome (GOLD analysis project Ga0265293, IMG submission 192505) | Leachate microbial communities from a municipal landfill in Southern Ontario, Canada - Leachate well 138R | ecosystem: Engineered > Solid waste > Landfill > Unclassified | place: Canada...
AGGAAATTACCGCCTCGGGGATATTGGGCAGCGCAATCCCTACGGAGTCACCTTTTTTCACCCCGACAGCTTGCAAAAACCCTGCCGTATTCTCTATCCGTTTGCAAAGCTCACCCGCAGTAATCGTGCGGTTAAAGTATTTTATCTTTACCGCTTGGGTTTTAGCGCAACTTTCTTTCAAGTAGCCGTACATCGATTGTTCTCTATTCATTATATATATAATATACTCCAATTTAAACTTTTGCAATATATTTATACACAGTAATGTAGTCAAAGTTATAAAATTTCTCTCTAATGCATAGATTATTGCGAGGTGGTTTATGTTATATAGTCAATTAAAAGGAAAAAAAGTGGTTGCAATAGACACCGCAAACTATTGCGGCACGGTTAGCGGCATATATATTCAAAAAGATACATATGCGGCAACGCATTTATTATTATCAGATGCTGAAAACTGCATATTGGCATATGCCGACATTTTCGGTTTTGGCGAAACTCTTACAATCCGAAGTGCAGAGGTACTTTCCCCGCTTGATGCTGTAAAAGATTTTACATTTTTCGACATTGGGCTGCCCGTCCTCGATGTGGACGGCAACTCACTCGGCACAAGTAAAGAACTTGATTTGCACGCAAAATCACGGGAAAAACGGTTTACCGCAGATGAGGTTATCAATTTAAAGGCAATAGTTGCATCATCTCCCGAGGCGATAGTGGTAAACCCACGGCGCAAGCAATTAAAGCCACGCCCCAAACAAACGCAGCCTGCAAAAGAAACTCCTCCCGAATTTCACAAACCCTATGAGGAGGTTCAACTTGCAACGGCTACCTTCCGTGAGCCGACAGTTACTGAAAAAATAAATAATGATTATAGTTTTTTATTGGGTAGAAGAGTGGAGCGGGAAATAACCGATATCACAAGAACATTTGTAATAAAGGCGGGAACGGTAATCACCGACCGCATCATAGATACTGCCCAAAAGGCGGGCAAGTTAGTGGACCTAACCATAAACAGCATAAAAAGGTAGCTTTCCTAAAACGAAAAACCCAGCAGATTTCCCAAAACACCGCAAATTAAACTATTGCGGTGTTTTTGTTAGCGAAATTTTTTAAAGCGGAATTTTTTTAAAAACAACTTTTGAGCAAAGGGCTTTTAGCGTGAAGAATGTTTTTTGTTTTTTCACATAAAAACCCTTTTAATTTAAAGAATTAAAAGCAAGTGTGGTAATCACTTTATCATTTAGCCACGAATTAACAATTGGCTGAATATCTTTCCTATTCTTTTTGAATGCGGCAAACAGTTGTTCGGGAGCGGCATTTTGGTATTTGTTTGCCTCAAAATAGTCTTTTAATGCGCCGATAAACCCTTTTTCTCCCAACAAGCTATATATATTTTCAAACATAAGCCCGCCACGCACATATATTAACATCATATATTCGTGGTTTGTAGCAAAACTATATAACGACTGGGTCATATTTAAGCTATAATTGGGTTGGTTTAGCCGCTGCATCTTTACAAACGCCTCAAAAGCTTTGGTGTTTGCTTGCTTTGCATCATTATAATCTCCTTTAAGTTTTAAGGGATAATAATATTCTGCAAGAAAGGTAACCAGCGCTTCGTCAAGCCAGCTATGATTGATTGCATCTGACCCTACAACCGTGCCAAACCATTGGTGGGCTGTTTCGTGTACAATGATATCCGCCTTGTCCAGCGCATTTTTATTTATATACACCAACCCCGAATATTCCATTCCCCCATAGGCAAACGGCACTTCCGCTACACTATACGATTTGTAAGGATAAGCCCCAATTTTCTCACTAAACAAAGAAAAAGCGCCCATTGTTATTTCCAACAAACTTTCCGGCGCATTCGCACCCGTATAATAGTAGCGCACCAAAGTATCCCCTACAAGTCCTTGTATTTCCTTGAAATTATATGAGGCGCAAAGCGCAAAATCCCTAAGTTTTTTTGCGGAAATATTTGTTACTTTGTATCCCTCGCCCACAGTTTCGGAATAATCATCTGCGCTTGCAGCAATCACCAAGTTTTTTGCGCTGATTATTCTAACATTATAATCTGCCGCCTCCGAATAAAACGGGTCGCCCTTGCGGGTAAAATTATCCGTTCTAAATTCACCATTCTCATAAACCGCCAAAATAGGATAAAAATTTCCTAAATTCAAAGTCTTGTCATATAATCCCAACCGCAAGTCGGATATGGGTATATCTATTATCGCCTCAATATCCACATCCACCCTTTCCCCCGCCTTAAGAGAGCTAGGCAGCTCTACTTCCAGCGTTGTAAGGTTTTGCATTAGTTCCCATTCCAATGGCTCGCCGTCCGACTTTATCGATATAACTTCTATCCCGCCATATTTGATAAGCTCTTTAACATATGCCTTGTACGGTGCATCCTTGCGATAAGCATTTGCATAAAGATTGAATTTCACACTATCCCAATCATCGGCGCTGTTGTTATAGATGCTAATCTTGGCTTGCAAATCCACCCTATCCAAATCATCGGCAATCTTGATTTGCATATCATAAAAGGATACATTTAAATTTTCGATTGCTTTATCGGGAACTTTACAAGCAGCCGCCAAACAACCAAGCAATGCCAACATAACAATAACGCACAATTTTTTCATAACACTACCGTTTCCCCTAATTTAGGCTACTAATAATTAATGAACAAGACTGCCCTATTATTACGCAACTTTACTTGCGTCGCAATTTTTTACCATTTTTTTACAAAAATTTAGTCCGCAAAAGCATTTACATCTATAAAAACATATGATATTATATAGCTACATTAAACAGCTCATAATTTTCCCCCTTATCATAGCTAAAGAGAATCGGTTTACCGGTTCTTTTTAGCATACAAGAGAAGTTTAGGGTAATTACAAATTTATTTGATTATTTTTTGAAATAAAACCCCCAAGCGTCGCCTTTAGCGGAACGGCTTGGGGGTTTTTGTGTTTTGTATAATGTTTGTGGATTTAAATATATGCTTTTATAAAACTCCAAAAGTATTTTAATATTGCATCGAAGTTGTATGAAAATACAAATACTGCAACGATTACTGCAACTGCGGCAAGTAAAATGGAAATAAGTGCAATTGAAAGTATGCCCCGTGCATAGTACTTTTTTGTGGGTAAGACCGTGCTGTCAAATGCCCAATAAAAGAAAGCTATTAAATTTACAAGGGGGATTGAAGATACAATTAGTATCCATATCCATTGCCCCGTTTTTACCACAGGGTTGCGAGGCAGAGGCGGGCTGCCAATAGGATTTCTTTGATAATATTTGTCCATATTTATTCTCCTCTTATTTTAAAAGGTAGACAAGCGCCTCGTAGGGACGCAAAGTACCCTCTTTTAGTTCGGGACGGTCGTAGCCGTAGTTGTGCAATTTAAGCTCGCAATTGGCATACACCGCATCGCCCGGTAGCTTGAAAGGCACTTCCTTATTTACAAAGTTGCACACAACAAACAGCCGCTCCCCACGCCACCACCGCTCGTAGCAGTAAATGTCCTTGCGGGAGGCAAAGTTTTCTTTAAATGTGCCGTTCTTAATTATATCATTATCTCGGCGGAATGCAATGAGTTTGCGATAAAAATTAAGAATTGAGTCGGGGTCTTTTTCTGCCTCCTCCACATTTATTTCTGTGTGGTTGGGGTTAATAAACATCCACGGTGTGCCTGTGGTAAAGCCCGCATTTTCACCCGATGTCCATTGCATAGGCGTTCTTGCGTGGTCTCTTGCACGCCTTTTTAACACCTTTAGCAATACCCCTCTAAGGAGTGGCTCTAGCTTGCCAAGAGTCTTTCTTACATAGTCTACCATTACATCTTCAAACTGCTCAAGGTCGGTAAACGGGTAGTTTGTCATCCCAATTTCTTGACCTTGGTATACATAAGGCAGTCCTTGCAGTAATTGGTAGGACACAGCAAGCATCTTTGCCGCCTCTTTGCGGCGGTCGCCGTAGTCGCCAGTAAAGCGCCCTAGGCTACGGGGTTGGTCGTGGTTTTCGTAGTAAAGACTGTTCCAACCTTTATCTCGCAAGCCATACTGCCAGCGTGCAAAGATGTTCTTTACACGGCGCAAGTTAAACTTGCGTGGCAATAAGTTCATAATCGTATCTGACTCCACATGTTCAAATGTGAAAACAGTATCTAGTTCCTCTCTATCCTCGGCGGTGTACATTAGCCCTTGCTCGATTGTTACGCCTGCTGCCTCGCCCACTGTCATACAGTCGTACTTAGACAGCACCTCTTTATTGAGTTCGTGCAAATATTGGTGAATGTTTGGACCGTGAGTGAACATTTCATCCCCTGCAATGCCAATGCCAAACTTGCCGCTAGGCAATCCCGGCACTTTGCTTATATAGGTGATAACATCACAGCGGAATCCGTCACAACCTAAATCCAGCCAATACTTAACTATATCTTGCACTTCTTTGCGTACTTTGGGGTTATCCCAATTAAGGTCGGGTTGTTTTTTGCTAAATAGGTGTAGGTAATGCTCACCGCTTGCCTCGTCATACTCCCAAGCAGTGCCGCCAAAGCGTGATGTCCAATTGTTAGGAGGTTTTTTGCCGTCCTTTCCTCTGCCCTTTTTCCAAATATAATAGTCACGGTAGGGGTTGTCCTTGCCCTTTTTTGCCTCCTTGAACCAAAAATGTTCGTCGGAGCTGTGGTTTACAACAAGGTCCATAACCAACTTGATGCCCCGTTGGTGCATACCGTCCACCATTTCTTTCCAATCGTCTAGCGTGCCAAACTCGTCCATAATATCCCTGTAATCGCTTATATCATAGCCATTGTCATCATTTGGGGACTTATAGCAAGGGGAAAGCCAAACGGCATTTACGCCAAGAGAGGCAATATAATCTAATTTAGATATAATACCTCTTATATCACCAACACCGTCGCCGTTGCTGTCGCAAAAGCTACGGGGATAAATTTGATAGATAACTGCATCCTTGTACCAACGAGTCTTAACACTGCTCATAAACCAAGAGACCTCCGCTTTTTATATTGTATTAAAGTATGTAAAGAAAAACGCCGTAATATTCGGCGTTCCCTTTGAAAATAACGCATTACATCCAAACCGCACTTGTTGCACGGCTTGGAATGTAAATCAAAGTAGAGCGCATACGATTAGAATGCGCTAAGAGAGGCGGGAACAACTATATAGCTGCTAAAATCTCTTTTAACTTTTCCGCTTCCTCTTTGGTAAGGGTTACGCCCTTGCCCATTCTGTCGTGGTCGGGTGACCATTCACGAAGGTCATACCTTGGCTCTCTGTCATTCCAGCTAACAAGGTTAAGCTCTTTTGTCCAGCCTCTGTTTGACTCGCTTAGTACTCCTAATGATTTAACGATTTCGTACTTTAATTCTGGCATTTTTCTCCTCCTGAAAAAGTGAATTGCAATATATATTATATATTACATTATAAATATAAACTATATTAAAATAAAATGCAATAAGAAAAACATCTTTTTACTGTTTTTTTATAAAAAGGTTGCAAAGTTGCAACAAATTTACCTGTGAGCTTTATTTGTTTCTTAAATCTCTGCCCATAAAGTTGAGGTATACGCAACGGGATTTATCGGTAATGCGTGAAAAGATGCGTTGCCCATACTTATCTTCTAGCTGCGCCGTATTGTGGTTGGTGGTAAATGCGGTGGGTTTTCCAAAGCGCTCGGTGAGCAGCATATATAGGTAGTTTTCAGTAACATTGTTATATAATTGTTCTGCTCCCAAGTCGTCTATCACAAGAAAGTCCGCCTCTATGAGCGGGCGAAAAATTGATTCTTTGTTTTCTATGGGGGCAAGATGATAGCGCAAAAAGAGGCTATTTAAGCCCTGCGCCCCCAAAATATAAGAGGAAAAACCCTTTGCATTAAGGTTATTGGCAAGCACGGTGACGGCAAATGTCTTGCCCGTGCCGACTGCGCCGGTAAAAAATATAATTTTGTAAGGGTTATCGGGGAAAGCATCACTGTATCTTTTTAGCCAAAGATATGTCTTTTTGTGCGCCGCCCGCACATCTGCGTCAAATGCTTGAAATGACACTTTGCTAAAGTCATCAATATCGGTAACTGATGCGCCAGAGTTTGCTTTCAACAGCGAGAATATCAAGACTTTTACGCAAGTGCAGTTCTGCACACCCTGCATTCCCGTGTCTTTGCAAATTGTGCAAGAATATTGGGGCGTGATATCTTTATCCGTGTATCCCAAACTTGCAAGTCGCTCGGCAAGCCTTGCATTAACACTTTCAAATTGTGATTTAAGGTTGCCTAAATCCTTGTTTTGGGAACTTAAACGCCCAATCTCAAAGGCAAGTGTATCTCTTTCGTTTTCTAAGCGGCTGTACTCGAAATCCTTGCGCAACTCTAATTTTGCGTTATCTGCCTTTTGCTCCGCCGCCGCTCTTTTCAATTTTATCTCGGCAAAAGCCGCCCTTTCATAATTTAACATTGGTTATAATTCCTCGTCAATATTTATGTTATCCAACTCAAGGTAGAGGGAAGATAATTCTTTTTTATCATAAGTTTGTTGCATATAGTCCTCTTTTGCTTTGGAGCGGGGTTTTGGGGCATTCTTTTTTTCTTTTTTCTCGCCTTCTAAAAAAGTTTTTGCCTCTTGGGGTTTGGTGATACCGTGTTCTTTTAGCCTAGCTAAGGTGCGGTTGATTTGCGCCATTGGGAAAACCGTGCCTGCGGCATCGTTTGCCGCTACGATAATTACATTGTGGTCAAAACCCCACACCTCTACAAATGTACGGTAAAACTCCCTGTCACGCACCGTAACAAAAGCAGAACTGCCCGCCGCCGCAAGCACATCACGAATAAGGTTGTCTATTGCCGCTTGTTGGTCTATATAGCTGTTTACTCCTTCTGCGGTCAGTATCCCCATACGATAAAAACGGTCTATTGTATGATTCATACCGTCAAGGGTGCGGATGTTGCGCAAAAAACAATACTTTGCCACCGTGATTAAAGCGGCAGAATCAAAACCCTTGCTTTGCCACGGCATAAGATAGGTTTCTATTATCATATCATAAGAGGAATAGTATGTACCCAAGGTTTTGGCAATTTCGGCGGCAAGAGCAATATTTTCTTCCTTTGTTTTGAGGTATTCGGCAATTTCGGCGGCGGTGATAATCTCGGCATTTTTTAGCTCCTCTATTAACCGCTCCAGCCTGCCCATACCGCCTCGGCGCTTGAGAGAGCGTGCCGCTGTGAGAATCGCATCCATTTGGAATTTATATTCTTTTGTCCATTTTATATAATTTTGCCTATCCTCAAGCGCCGCTTCGGACTTTAACCCTAATGTGCGGAATATCGCACGGACATCCTCGCAGTTTCTTTCCAATTCCTCTATTCGTGCGTTAACCGCATCCTCGGTGGTAATCCCTTGCTTTGCCCAATCTGCCGCTACTGCAAGTATATATGGAGTGCCTGCGGTGCTCTTTGCGTCCAAGCAGTATCGGATAATCATAAGCATCGCATTGATTTCCATTTTGTGCATCCGCATCAACTCGATGTATGCTGTAATTTCGTTGGGGGTAAGCACTTTGTCGGGAAATAGTCGTGCCACTTCTTCTACAAAAGTTGAATATTCCCGTGCGTTAATCTTGATTACAGGGGTTAACGGTGCTTTTACCGAGTGGTACACTATCCGTATAGGATGCGTCTTGCTCATACTAACCAACCCCAACTGCTCCCAATATCTGTATGCCTCGGCAATGCGCTCCTCTGTTAGCCGCAGGGCATAGGCTATCGTCTGCATAGAGTTTTCGCTATGCTCTCCGCCAGCGGCAAGCGTTAGTCCGTATAGGTACACTTTGCAGTCCACAGGGTCGGCTTGAGGCAGATAACTTTTGAGAAATATATTGTCTATCTGAGTATAGCCGTCTTTTATGTAATCTTTGCCTAAAGTGAAGAATGCCATTTTTCTCCTAAAATAACAAAATATGTTTAAATATACTATTGCAAATTCTTATTTAAGGTTGTATAATATGAGATAACTATGATAATTTTGCACAAACAGTATACCATAGTTTATATGGTCTTGCTAGCAAAATTTTCATTTTTTATTTAACCGCCGTATACAAAACGGCAGGCGGGATAATATTCCAACACGGAGGGACATATGAAATTTCTCAATCTGGTTTACGAGGGCGTCGGAGGCAAGAAAGGAGCAATCGACTTTAGCAACAAGGTACACGGGCTGACCGTTGTGCAAGATGCCGAATCGCAATTTTTAAAATTACTTTTAAAATTATCTCTTTACGGAATCAGCGAGGACTCAGATAAACTTGATTACCCCGCAAAGGTAGAATTTAAGTTTGCTTGCGAGGACAAAGAATTTAATCTTGTGAGAACATTTACCCAAACGGACGGCAAAGCCGTTGAGTTTGCCACGCTTACCGACCTTGCGGGCAGAGAGGTTTTTGCCGAAGGCAAAGATATGGTAAAAGAATATGTTGCCAAACATTTGCCTTGGCAAGTATTTGATGCGCTTTTTGTATTGGAAAAAGAGGAAATAGGCACTGCATTCACAGCAGAACCCGCCGAAAGAGATGCTTTTATCAACCAATCGTTTGCCGCTTTGCCCCAACCCGAAATGATATCTGCTCGTCTAACCGAACTTAAAACCGCCGAAAAGGAGCTATTAACCCATATAGATGCCTTGCCGCAAGTTACCAAAAAAGCGATAACCGAAAGCCGCAAATTTGCCGCCGCTCGCCAAGCCGAAACAGAAACAGTCAAAAAAGATATCGAGGAAATAAATAAAGATATAGCAAGGGCTGTGGCTTATCAGGCAGACACTTCCGAATATTATGATGCAACCGCCTATTCCGAAAAGCTTAAAGTACTCCAAACAGAAGTAGAACAAATGCAGTCTGCTGTGCAAACAAGTCATACGGTATCGGCTATAAGCGCAGTCTTTACCGAACACAGAGAAGTTAAAACTTCCGTAGCGCAGGAAAGGGCTATCCTTGCCATAAGAGAGGAAGAACTAAAAGCCGTAAATACCAAGATTGCCGAGGGCGAGGCGAGCATACAAGCTTTTGAAAATCAATTTATATATCAAAATGAAAAGAAAGAGGCGCTAGAAAAAAGCATTCGTGACCTTATTGCCGAATCCGCATCCTCACCCGAAAGGTTTAAGATAAACAGCCGTGTAGACGGCTACTATCGTGAATTAGAGGAGGAAAGGGAGCTGCTATCACAACACCTTGCCGCAGGAGAGGAGCAACTTGCCAATCTTGCAGCAGAAATAGAGGAGATTGCAGCAAAACGGGACGAATTTAAAAACACAGCCGAATATAAGAGCAATGTCGAGAATGCCGCCATATTTGAGCGTGACCTAAAGTATCTTGATAGAGAAATAAAAGAGGCGGATGCCGCTCTTGATGCTTTGGACAAAAAGCGTGCGGCGCTATATGCCAAAAATGTGGAGCTATCCTCCAAAGCCCTTGAACTAAGGCAAGAACAAAAGACGCTATTAAAGAGTATTTTGGGCGACAAAGACAGCATACAGGGCGCAGTGAACGCAGATGTGTACTATAAACAAACAATATATAGCAAACACCTTATAGTGAGCGCAAACGAAGTAGAACTTGATGCGGTGGAAAAGAAAATTGCATCCGTCAAGAAAGCATCTGAAAAATATAACGACAGCCTTGCGGAAAGTCAAGCGCACAAAGAGGAAGTTGAGGAGCATCTTGCCAAGCTAAACGAAAGGCTTGCCCTTTTGAATGCAAAGAGGAGCGAATACGAGGGCTATAACAAAATGAAAGATATCGCCCAAGACCTAGAATATGGCAGTCGCTGTCCTGTTTGCGACGGGTTTGTCACCCTCAAAAAAGAGTTGCAGCAAAAAGACACCACCGCCCTTGACGCACAAATTGAGGCAATTAAGAACGAAGCGGCAAAGAGTGAGGCGGCTCTCCTCAAAGTAACAAGCAATATGGGGCAGTATGATTCTGCCGCACGAGTGAGTAGTCAATATTTAGAGGCTCTCAACAATACCGCCAATGCAAAGCGTGCAATAATAAAAGAAATTCTTGTTGAATACGACGCTAAAGATATTGCCGAACTGTTTGATATGGTGAAAAAAGCGGTAGAGAATTCAAACAATCTTACCCTTACCATAGACCGCTATCGTGCAAACGAAACAGAGCTGCGTGGGCTTACCGAGGCGGAGGCGATTATCGTTGCAGAATTGCAAAAACTTACAGATACCCTTATCCCCGCCCAAACAGACAAACTAAAAGCTCTGCTTGACGAGGCGGCAAAGCGTGGCGCAGATTATGAAGGCGTGCAACACATTCTCAACGATGAAAAAGCAGAGGACTTGTTAATAAAACTGCAAGTGATTGAGGATGAATACGAAAAGTTAGAAACCTTGCTTGCAGAGAGAGAAAGCGAGTACAAAGAACTAGCCAGCGCCCTTGCCGACTTGAGGCGGGATATCTTGCTTTTGGAGACAAGAGCAATACCCATAAAGGTGGACGGCGAAGATTTAACTCATCAAAATGTTATCATAAAGGCAGTCCTTGCCGACTTGCAAGCATTTATTAAAGAGATAGATATTTGCGAGGAGGAAAAGGAAATTGCCAAGACTCGGCTTGCAGCACTTCGCCGTGTTCTTGCGAAATCAAGGGACAAAAAAGCCCTATTGGATACCCAAACCGCCGCACTCCGTGCTAAACTAGATTCTGCTGAAAAGGTAGCGGGCGCAATGTTTGCTGTGTATGAGGAGCAGTTTAAGGAATTGGATATCACTAGCGAAAGGGATATTGAGGCGCTTACGCTTTCCTCGGAAACGATTGACGAATACCAAAAGAGAATAGCAAGCTACGAGGAAGAAAGCGTACGGCTAAAGGATAGGTTGGAAAGGCTTACCGCATCACTTGCCGCAGGGCAACCCTACTTTGAGGCGCTTGACGGGTTGAATGAAACGCTTGCCGCCCTAGAAAGCGAGGAGAAAGCGGCAATTATCCGTTGGGGCGAGGCGCAAAAGGACTGTGATGAAAAAATAGAAGTTTATAATGAGCGCATTAAGGCAAACATTCGCTTGTCTTACTTGCAAAGCCGCATAAAGGGCATAGAGGAACTGTTTGGCGTGGTAAAGGACGACAAATTGGATGCCGCCGCTTTTGTAACTGCAGTAACTGAAAGGGCAACAAGCCGTATTAAAAAATGGTCGCAAGACAAGTACTACCTAACAATCAAGGACGACAAAGTTGTTCTTGTAAACGACAGAAACGGGCGCACCATCAATAGAGAAAAATACACCAAAGAGGAGCGTATGCTTGCGCTAACGGGCATAGCCTCGGTGTACAATGAGGCGCTACTAAAGCTATACGGTACAGAATTTACTCCTATAATCACGGTTGGCGCAGACGAATCGGACAAAAATAGTCTTGCCGCCCTTGCCGAAATCACCAAGGACAGAGAGCTTTTAGCTGTACCTCAGGACGAAAATGTATTCTTCCGCAACATAAGCAAGTTGGGATAGAGTATACACTTATCATAAAAAATCGATATAATGTCGCAAAATCGGGGCTGTGCCTCGATTTTGTCGGTATATATACAAGGAGAACGGAATCCCTTACAAGGGAAAACAAGCCTATGAAACCGCTCAAGAAACTTACTGTCTTTGCGCTTGCCCGTGCGGCGGCGGTGGCGGCGCTTTACTTTGTACTCACTTTTTGGCTACCTCCCGTTTTCTTTGGACCAATACAATTCCGACCGGGTGAGGCGCTAACTCTCCTTCCCCTACTCTTCCCCGAGTCGGTTATCGGACTTACAGTTGGATGTCTGCTGGCAAACATATTTTCACCCTATGCGTGGTTTGATATGGTGTTTGGCACACTTGCCACCTTGATTGCCGCCGTGCTTACTTGGGTTATCGGCAAAAAGCTAAGGGAAAAAAACCTTTGGCTAAGAGGGGCTATAGGCGCAATGCCTCCCATATTGGTAAATGCGGTTGTGCTCCCTCTAATGTGGTTTCTTGCAGGGGCGGAGCAGGTGTTGTTTTTTAGCTTTGGCTCAATATTAGCAACGCAGTCGGCAACCATACTTTTACTGGGTATCCCCCTACTACTCGGTGTGGACAAGGCGGCTAAACACGCTAAAATCCACCGCTAATATAAAAAACCAAAAAGATAATTGACTTTAAGATTGACATATAATATAATCATACACTATATAGTAAATACATAAAGCTTCGAACAAAAGCGAGGCACGGAGGAATTATGGAAAAGACCATACCTTTAACCCAAAGCAAGTTTGACGAGTTGTCACAAAAACTTAAATATTACGAAACCGTGCGCCGCACGGAAATCTCCGAGCAAATCAAGTTTGCCAAAGAGTTTGGCGACCTTAGCGAAAATGCCGAATACAGCGCCGCTAAAGACGCACAAGAAAACTTGGAAATAGAGATTGCTCACCTTTCCGATACGCTCACACGGGCATATCCCATAGATATTAGTTTGCTTAGCACCAAAATTGTTGGGATAGGTACTTATGTGAAAATATTTGATATGAATTTTGACGAGGAAGTTACATACCAAATAGTAAGCAGTATAGAGGCAAACAGCAAGGAAAACAAGATTAGCGACCAAAGCCCCATAGGAAAAGCACTTCTTGGTAAAAAGAAAGGCGAAATAGCCACTGCACGACTTCCCACGGGCGGGAGCATCAACCTTAAAATATTAGGGATATCCAAATAGAAAAAGAGGATTTGAATAATGACAGATAATCGGAATGATATCGAAAACATACAAACAGAGCAGGACATTAACGAGATTGTTGCGATAAGACACGAAAAACTTGCCCTACTCCGCAAGGAGGGGCGTGACCCTTTCCAAGAAGTACGCTATGATACAAATGCGTATGCAAACAATATATTGGGCGATTATGCCGCCTACGAAGGCAAAACCGTAAAGATAGCAGGCAGAATAATGTCACGCCGCATAATGGGCAAGGCAAGTTTTGCCCACATAGAGGACGGCACGGCAAAGATACAAGTTTACTTTCGCATAGACGGTATTGGCGAGGATAACTACGAAAACTTCAAGCGCCTAGATATAGGCGATATCATTGGCGTAACAGGCGAAGTATTCACCACGCACAAGGGCGAAAAAAGCATAAAGGCGCACGACTATATTCTCCTTGCAAAATCCTTGCGCCCCCTGCCCGAAAAATTTCACGGGTTAAAGGACACGGATTTGCGCTACCGCCAAAGATATGTAGACCTCATTATGAACCCAGCGGTAAAGGAAACTTTTATCAAACGCTCAAGAATAATCACGGCAATACGCACATTTTTGGACGAGCGGGGCTTTATTGAGGTGGATACCCCCATACTAAACACCATTCTTGGCGGAGCAAATGCCCGCCCCTTTGTCACCCACCACAACACACTAGACCTCAATATGTACCTTCGTATTGCGCCAGAACTTTACTTAAAACGCCTTATCGTTGGCGGGTTTTTAAAGGTTTACGAAATGGGTAGACTGTTCCGCAACGAGGGAATGAGCGTAAAGCACAACCCAGAGTTTACAACTATGGAGTTGTATCAAGCTTATGCCGACTACAACGATATGATGGATATTACAGAGGAACTTTATAAATACTGCGCCCAAACCGTGCTTGGTACAACCGACCTAACCTATCAAGGCGAAACAATAAACCTAGGCGGCAATTGGCGGCGGGTTACAATGTCCGACTTGGTCAAAGAACATACGGGGATAGATTTTTATACCGACTCAATACCCCAAATCATAGAAAAGGCAAAGGGCGCAGGTGTTTACCTTGACAAAAACATAAGTTGGGGCAACGCAATGTACAAAATTTTTGACCAGACAATAGAGGACAAATTGGTACAACCCACCTTTGTTACCGACTATCCGGTGGAAGTAAGCCCTCTTGCAAAGCGGAAAAAGAGCGACCCCAGACTAACAGAAAGATTCGAGTTTTTCATTACCTCTCGGGAGATGGGCAACGCATTTAGCGAGCTTAACGACCCAATAGACCAAAAGGCACGCTTTGAGGAGCAGGCAAAGGCTCGTGCCGCAGGTGACGAAGAGGCGCAAATGATGGACGAGGACTTTGTTACAGCTCTAGAATACGGACTGCCGCCAACAGGCGGACTGGGTATTGGCATAGACCGAATGGTGATGCTGTTTACCGATAGCTATTCTATAAGAGATGTATTACTGTTCCCCACAATGAAGCCCAAACAATGAAAAGGCTGATTAGAGATGCGATAAACTCCCACAAGGAGCATATATCATTTCATACCCCCGCTCACGGCGGGGGTATGAGATTTTCGGGAAGTTTTTCAAGTATTAGCGAACCTATCCCCCAATATAGCGCCCTTGACATCACCGAACTAAGTTATAGCGGCAACCTATTCTCCTCACAGGGAGTGATTGCCCAAAGTGCGACACATATCTCCCGTGCATATCGGACAGAGCATACTTTTTTTGTCACAGCAGGGGCAACGGCGGCAGTGCATACCGCAATAAATGCGCTTAGGGATAAACGCTTTCTTGTTTTAGGCACGGCGCATATGTCCGTCTTTGCCGCTCTGCGCCTTGCAAAAGCACACGCTTACTACTCCAATAGCTTTGAGGATATGGGCGCTCTAATAACGAAAACCCAAGCGGAAGTTGTGCTAGTCACATCTCCCGACTATTTGGGCAAAACCCTGCCCCTTGCAGAAATAGTGAGCAATGTAAAGCAAAAAAATGCTATCTTAATAATAGACGCCTCTCACGGCTCGCACTTTGTGTTTAGCTCTAAACTGCCTGTTTCGGCAACTGAATATGGAGATATAGTTATCCATTCTTTGCACAAAACGCTACCCGTGCTTACAGGCGGGGCGCTACTCCATTGCAGAAAATATTTGCGGGACAGAGTGTTTGCCGCATTTTCCGACACTCATACAACCAGCCCCTCATACCCAACTATGCTGAGTATAGAGAATGCCGTTTGGGAGTTTTCACAAAAAGGGGAGATGTTTTACCATCTTGTTTTGAGTGAGATAAGCAAATTTGTCGCCGCTTTACCCCCTCCATTTACGAGGGTGGAAAGCGGCGACCCCACCCGCCTTGTTATAGCGTCACCTTATGATGGCGGTGATGTGGCGGCACACCTTGAAAAAAGCGAAATCTTTGTTGAAACGCAGTGGGAAAACTGCATTGTGCTTATTGTCACACCATATAATTGCCATTTCCTGCAAGAAGTACTAAACAAAATTAATGCAATGCCTGCATTAGCGTTATATGGCGGCAAAAAACATTATCCCCGCCCAAAACGCTTAGTCCGCCTTAAATCTTTTTGCAATGCGGAGTTCGTTGGCATAGAACAAGCGCTTGGCAGAAAGCTTTTCAAGGAGATTGGACTTTATCCTCCTGGCACACCCCTCTTTTTTGCGGGTGAAACCTTGACGGCGAAAAAGATTTCTTTTATACTCCAAAACGCAAACCGTATGTTCGGGCTTGATAAAGACCGCCTTCCTGTGGTAAAATAAAGGGGTGGGATTTATAAGATGAAAAATAATTTAAGCCCTATATACTAAGAGAACAAAACGGCTAGGTATTATTCTGCGCATAAATCGGGCAAAATAATATGTAAGGAACAAATGATGAAAGGAACATTTATTACAATAGAGGGCTGTGAGGGTGTGGGCAAATCTACACAAATACGGCTGCTTAAAAAATATCTTGACGACAGCGGGCAAAAGGCAGTCTTTACCCGTGAGCCTGGCGGCACAGAAGTTGCAGAAAAAATCCGTCAAATTTTGTTAAACGGAGGGGCAATCGCTCCGATAACCGAGGCTTACCTATTTGCCGCCGCACGAGCAGACCATATGGAACAGCTAATACTCCCCGCCTTGTCACGGGGTGAAATTGTTGTTTGCGATAGGTTTTTGGATAGCTCCTTAGCCTATCAAGGCAACGCTAGGAGCTTGGGCGAAAAAAAGGTATATGAGATTAACCAACATGCATTATCCGGGAGGCTTCCCGACTGCACGGTGTTTATTGATATGCACCCTGCCACATCGTGGCGCAAGCAAAAAGGCACATCAATAGCAGACGATAGGTTAGAAAACGAGGGCGCTGACTTTCACAACAGCGTGTACGAAGGCTTTATCAAGCTAGCCAATACCGAATCACGGTTCTTGCGGGTTGTTCCAAATGACGACAAGGACATCACCCATAGAGATATCGTCGCCGCCTTGAGGACAAGAGGCTGTATTAAATAAAAGGTTGTATTAAAAAAATAGATGATTAGCGATAGATTGGCGCAAAAAGAGAGTATTATGAACTTGAAAAAAGAGATTTTTTCAGGCAAGCTTTCTCACGCATATCTTCTTTTTGTTCCCGACACCTATATTCGTGAGCCAATAGAAAAATTAATATCCTCGGCTATACTCTGTCCGCAAGGCGGATGTGGCGAATGTGCCGTTTGCACCAAAATATACACAGACTCCCACGCTGATATAGCGGTATACAACAAGGACGGCAAATATACAGTAAAGGAAGCTAAAGAAAACTTTATTCCCCATACCTATGTAAAAGGTTGGGAAAGTGAAAAAAAACTTTACTTTTTTTATAATGCCGAATCCCTATCCACAAGAGTGCAAAACACCATATTAAAAATTTTGGAAGAGCCCCCCCAAAATGTTATCATATTTTTGATATCGGGCGGCGAGGGAGGACTGCTTAGCACAGTGCTTTCCCGTCTAAAAAAAGCAGATATGCCTACCTTTAATTCTGTTGAGATTGCCGAGGAGTTAATATCGGAAGGGGTATCTCCTGCCTTGGCAGAAACAGCGGCGGTTTTTTCGGGCGGCAGGTTCGACCGAGCTTTCAAGTATGCGGACGAAAAGGAATATTCGGAGATATACGAGCGGACTTTTCAAGTCTTAGACGAGTGCAGAAAGTCCTCCCAAATCGCCGAATACATCAATGACAAGATTTTTTCCAAAGAAAATATTGCAGTTACGCTTGAGTTCTTCGAGATTATCCTACGAGATGTGCTTGGGCTAGCAGCAGGCAATACAGACTTTATCACAATCAACAAAGCTTATCTGCTTGGGAGAATCGCCGACGGCTTTTCCTCAGGCGGGGCGGCTATGGCTGTGCTTGCGGTAACCAATGCAAAAAAGATGCTATCTTCCAACATTGCTCCCGTAACCGCCGCCGAAACATTATTATTCGATATATTGGAGGCAAAATATAAATGGCATTAGTAATAGGTGTAAGATTTCGCACAGGGCAAAAAACCTACTATTTCGACCCCGGCGACACCCAGTATAAAGAAGGGGAAAATGTGATTCTCGAAACCTCTAGGGGAGTTGAGTACGGCACAGTGGTATTTGGCAATAAGGAAGTCGATGACAAAGAAGTGATTCCCCCTCTCAAACCGATACTGCGCAAGGCTGATGAAAAGGACGAGGAGCAGAATACAAAAAACTTAGCGGAGAGGGAACGCTTGATTTCCGTATCCCAACAAAAAGTTGCCGCTCACAACTTGGCTATGAAAATAGTCGATGCGGAATATACTTTCGACCGCTCTAAGCTAATTATATATTTCACCGCCGACAACAGGATAGACTTTCGTGAGTTGGTAAAGGACTTGGCGTCCGTGTTCCACTTGAGGATAGAACTTCGTCAAATTTACGAGAGAGATGATATCAAACTAAGAGGCGCTCTTGCGTCTTGCGGCAGACCTTGTTGCTGTATCACCCATCTGCAAGACTATGACAAGGTGAGCATCAAAATGGCAAAACTGCAAGGCTTGTCCCTAAGTCCCAATAAAATAAGCGGCTGCTGCGGCAAGCTGATGTGCTGTTTGCGTTACGAGTATCCCTACTATCAAGAGATGTATAAAAAAATGCCCAAGCTCAACTCCACCGTCACCACGCCTGACGGCGACGGTACAGTGGCATCTAATGATATTTTGCGCCAAGAAGTGAAAGTTAAAATAACCGATACGGACGGCTCTTATGACTATCGCATCTACCCGCTAGAAAAAATTAGCGCAAGGCAGGTGCAAAGCGAGGGGGACTTAAACGGCAACGACGATTAATGCGTTAAAATAAAAGTCCTTAGGGTAACTTCCGCCCGCAAACCAACACTCAACCCTTTAAAAAAATTATTAGCAAGGTGTAGAAACAGTGATTTTTTCCCTTTAAGGCACATATAATTTTTATGCGGTCTTTTAGCAACTTTTCGGGTTGACAAAGCGCATCTTGAGTGATAAAATATAAGTATTAAATCATAAGGAGATTTTTTTATTATGGCATATGTGATAGACAAGGAAAAATGCACAGGTTGCGGGGAGTGCGTAGAAGTTTGCCCCACAGAAACAATCGTTCCAGACGGCGACAAGTTTTATATCCAACCAGATAACTGCATAGATTGTGGCAACTGCGAGGCAACCTGCCCTGTGTCGGCTATCAGTCCCGAATAAAATGCTCATTCTAGAAGGCAAAGACGGGGGTATCCACAAAATAACGGGATAACCCCCATTTTTTTGTTTTGTCGGTAAAGCCAAAAGGTTCTATTGCCTGTTTTTAAGGTGATTTTATGGTAAAACCCGCCTCGGCACGAGCGTTAAAAGCGGATGCTGAACAACTTTATCAAACGCACGGAGAATCTGCGGTGTTTGACGCATATATTGATGCCGCCTTTAAAGCGGCAAAAAGCTCTCCCTTGCCGCACTATACAGTGTCGGCATATTTTGAGCAATACAACACGGGACTTCGCAAAAAACTAAACTTAAAAAAACAACGCCGAGAGCGCATAGAGGGCGATGAGCTGCACGCAGTCACCCAATTTTTCACCCCCCGCCACCTTGCCGAATATCTAACGGACAACTCCTTGGGGCGGCTGTTAAAAAAGGCGGGGCTTTCCTTTAATTTGCCATATTTGGATGACGACACCAATACGACTCTCCGTTTAAGCAAGGGCAAGGCAGACCCGCCCCCGTTAAATCACAACCCACAAAACTTAACCATTAAGCTTGAGGACATTCGCATTTTTGACCCTGCTTGCGGCACAGGCAATATGCTTTTTTATGCCTATCAACTCTTGTATGATGCGTATAAAAGCCAAGGGCTGTCAATAACTCAAATTAAACAACGGATAAAGGATAATATTATTGGCTTTGATGTAGACCCCCGTGCGGCGGCAGTTGCAAGGCGAATTTTTTCTCAAGTTTTTGGCAGCGAAATAACTATACTAGATGCGTCCTTTTCCCCCATACTGCTAGAGGCGCTAAAACCCTGCTCATCTCTATATGAGTGGGTGCAGTTTCTCCCTGAACGAGGCTCTCTTTCCCCAAAACTCACAAAACACCAACTTTCTTTTCTCTCCCAGATAAATATGCCCTCTTTCCAAGAGGAAATTTTAAACATAATCAAGCTCAACCAAGTTTTTTCCTCCCGCTACGATATTATTCTTGTCAACCCCCCTTACCTGTCGTCTGCCGACTACGGACACTCCCTCAAAGCTTTTATTTGGGAAAATTATCTCAACTACAAAGCCGACCTTTTTAGCGTTTTTATCGCTAGGGCTATGGAGTGGCGCAAGGAGGGCGGCTATATCGGAGTCGTTTGCCCATATAATTGGATGTTTATCAAGCAATTTGAATATTTAAGGGAGAAAATCCTAAAAAAATGTGATATAATCAATTTAGCAATGCTTCCCCCCTCGGGTTACCGCTCTGCGGTGGTATATCTTTCGGCGTTTGTGCTAGGAGATAACAAAAATGGCAAGGGTAAATATTTGCGGCTTTCGCAATTTGACGACCCCACCGCCGCTATAAAAACGGCAAAACGCTACACTATAAATAAAGAGCGGTTTGCCCGCACCCCATATAATGCGCTCATATTTTGGACAAGCGAACAGTTCATTGCTAATTACAAGCAGGATAAGCTATCCGACTACCTTACTATTAGACAAGGTATGGCAACGGGCAACAACGCTAAATACCTTAAAAAAATAGAGGATGTAAGCCCAAAAGATATAGCCTTTGATGCAACAAGCATAGAGGATTTCAATGCTAAAAACAAGCAATATGCCCTCTATAACAAGGGAGGCGAGTATCGCAAATGGTATGGTAATATTAACTATGTGATACGCTTTAACAGCGCATCACGAGAGGAGCTTGCCCGTCAAGGCAACAATATGCCTTCTAGGCAGTACTACTTCAAACCCTGCATAACTTGGACTTTGGTATCCTCAAAAGGGTATTTTGGGGCAAGAATATCCAACAATAGCGTCTTTGATGTGGGTGGCTCTTGCGGTTTCCCCAAAGACCCTAGCGACATTTATGTGCTGCTTGCCTACCTATGTTCAAATGTCGCATCATATTACCTCAATGCCCACAACCCCACGCTAAACTGTCAGGTGGGAGATATAAAAAACTTGCCCTACATCCCCCCTGCCCCAGAGGACAGAGCGGTTATTCAAAAGCTAACTAAAGAAAATATAGAGATAGCCAAAGCCGATTGGGAAGGGATGCTAAAAAAAGAGGAGTGCCAAGCGGCATTTGAAAAAACTAAAGCAAACGAGGAGCGCCTCAACAAGATATTCAACCGTATATACGGGTTGGACGGTGAGGTATCCCCGCTTGTTCCCGACAGACTTATTACCTTAAAAAATAAAGGAGAATGATAAATTATGAAAATAAGACCCTATCAACCCAAAGATTTTGAAAATTGCCGTGAGATTTGCTATCTTACATCCCAAGGCTTTGACACGGAAAAAAAGAAAGCCGCTCTCTTAAATATGTTCTGCGATTATTACCTTGAGTATGAGGCGGATACCTGCTTTGTTGCGGCAAATGACGAGGACGAGGCAATCGGCTACATTATTTGTGCCGATAGTTATGAGGAGTACGAAAAAAACTATCGTGCCAATTATATGAAAGACCTCAAAAAACTCAGCTTTTTCTTTTGGCTTGTCCGTGATATCGAGTTGCGTATGCGCCGCAAGTTGGCAAAAAAATTCCCCGCTCACCTTCACATCAACCTCAAACCCGGCTCACAGCGTCAAGGTGCAGGGCATAAGCTCACGGATGCGCTCCTTACTGAGCTTAAATCCCGTGGGGTTTCGGGAATATTCCTTGGCGTTGGTGCAAAAAATGAGACAGGCAAAAGATTTTACCGCAAGTACGGCTTTACCGAATATAAGAGGGATGTTGCTAGTATAATTTTTACAATTGATATCAATAATTGGCAACCGAAAGTATAAATTGGTACCTTATGTTGTTAAACTAAACAAATATAATCATAGTTTGGAGGACTTATTATGGATTATAATCACATCAAGAGTTTTGCCAAAGAGATAAGAATAAATATTATCAACTGTATTGGCAGTATTGGCGTAGGACATATAGGCGGCTGTTTGTCTATTGTAGATGTTTTGGCTGTGCTATACGCAAAACAAATGAATATTGACCCCAAAAATCCCAAAAAGGAAGGGCGGGATAGGCTGGTATGCAGCAAGGGACACGCTGGACCTGCCGTTTATTCGGCGCTTGCAGAAAAAGGATACTTCCCAAAGTCCGAACTGTTAACCCTAAACCAAGGCGGCACTACCCTGCCAAGCCACTGCGATATGCACAAGACTATCGGGATAGATATGACAGCCGGCTCTTTGGGGCAAGGTTTAAGCTGTGCCGTGGGTATGGCGCTCGGCTCTAGAATAAGAAAGGATGGCGCTACCATATTTGCAATAGTCGGCGACGGCGAAAGTCAAGAAGGGCAAATTTGGGAGGCGGGTATGTATGCCGCACACAAAAAGCTAGATAATTTAATCGCTTTTACCGACTTTAACCATATGCAAATAGACGGAACTACCGACGAAATCAATAGCCTAGAGCCGCTCAATAAAAAATGGGAGGCTTTTGGCTGGAATGTCTATGTGGTGGACGGTCACGACATTGAGGCGATAGATAAGGCTATCGATAAGGCAAGAGCATACGAGAGCAAGCCCTCTATGATTATCCTAGATACGATAAAGGGCAAAGGGGTTAGCATAGCCGAGCAAGCAAAAGTCGCTTGCCACAGTATGAGCCTTTCCCCCGAGCAGTGCGAAAAAGCGATAAGCGAAATAAGAGGTGAGTTATGAAAAAAAGATTGATGAGAGATATCTTAGTAGATTTTTTAAGAGATGAAATGACTAACGGCGATAAAGTGGTATTGGTTGAGGCAGACCTTGCCAAGTGTTCGGCTACAATTCCTCTTATGGATGAGTTTCCCGAGCGTGCGCTAAATGTTGGTGTTGCCGAGCAGAATATGGCATCGGTAGCGGCAGGGCTAGCTAGCTATGGTTTTGTTCCCTTCATACATTCCTTTGCCCCGTTTGCCACTCGCAGAATTTGCGACCAAGCAATGATATCCATAGCCTACTCCAAACAAAATGTAAAGATTATCGGCTCTGACCCCGGCATCACCGCAGAGCTTAACGGCGGCACACATATGCCGTTTGAGGATATCGCAATTATGCGTTCAATACCCCAAATGGTGGTTTACGAGGCAACCGACAATGTGGAGTTTAGCCAAGCGCTACCCCAAATATTACAATACGACGGCGCTGTATACATTCGTATGTTCCGCAAAACTCCTCCTCCTATTTACGAGGAAGATTACAAGTTTGACTTATTCAAGGCAACTGTAATAAAAGAGGGGAGAGATGCAACCATAGTCGCATCGGGCATAATGGTTTCTGCCGCTCTCAAGGCTCGTGAGGAATTATTAAAAGAGGGAATAGATTGCGAAGTAATCGCCTCCCCCACCATAAAGCCGCTAGACGAAAAAACAATTATCGCATCCGCTAAAAAAACCCGTGCCGTAGTTACTGCCGAGAATCACAACATCTACGGCGGTTTGGGGAGCGCCGTTGCCGAATGCCTTTCCGAAAATTGCCCAACCAAACTAAAAAGAGTGGGTGTAAAGGATAAGTTTGGCGAGGTAGGCAAAGCAGCGTACCTAAGCAAGGTTTTCAACCTAGAAGTATCCGACATCATATCAGCAGTTAAAGAAATACTCTAATGCAACAAATCTAATATCTAATCCTAGCATTTACCCAACACAAAACCGCAAGCGAAACTTTAAGCGTTTGCGGTTTTTATATACTAATCGGGAATATAGCATAAGGTTAACTTGCACCCTCAAACCCCGTTTAAATTGGGTAAAGTGCGGCGTAGCAATTTGCTTTGGATTTTGGGATGATTTTTGCTAAAAGCGTACCGCCGAAGTGTACAGGTGGTACACGAGTGGCGAAAAATTCATAAATAAAAGCATAAACTAGAATAAATTAAACTCCTGTTTGCAATTGTTAAAGGCTTGCAAGTAGCAGATTTTTTGATGAATTTTGAGGTGGATTTGAACGGAACCGCTACTAAATCCGTACAAGTTTAACTGTGAATAGGAGAGCTCTTCCAATATTTTAAGTATAGACAGAGGTAGGGTATTATGCTATAATTTTAGTATAGTTTATTATGGAGTAGTGTTGCCGTCCCATTTTTTGAGTTGGGCGAAATATGGGAATGTCTTGTATACTACAAGCGGTGGTCGTTATATTCTTATATATGGGTGATGAGTAATTATGCTTGTTCTTTACTTGCCCTATTGTAATCTATATAAAAATGCGACAACAATTATCTTGCCCAAAAAAGTATTAATGATTTATGCAACTTGTATTGCGATAGTTTAAATGAATATCATTCTTATATTAAATTGTGTCTCAAATCCTGTTTTAGTTAGATAGGGAAAGCGTACCGCCGTAGTTGTTAGAAGGACTACCGCTATATATTAAAATTGCGCCCCTTAAACCCCGTTTAAAGTTGGGTAAAGTACGGCAGTAGCAATTTGCTTTGGATTTTGGGATGATTTTGCTAAAAGCGTACCGCCGAAGTGTACAGGCGGTACACGAGTGGCGAAAAATTCATAAATAAAAGCATAAGCTAGAATAAATTAAACCCTGTTTGCGATGTTATAGGCTTGCAAGTAGCAGATTTTTTGGTGAATTTTGAGGTGGATTTGAACGGAACCGCTACTAAATCCGTACAAGTTTAACTGTGAATAGGAGAGCTCTTCCAATATTTTAAGTATAGACAGAGGTAGGGTATTATGCTATAATTTTAGTATAG
>Ga0265293_10004586_pt1 | contig 24193 bp, 22 predicted proteins | sample Munlanlewell138R_FD_192505 | JGI IMG/M metagenome (GOLD analysis project Ga0265293, IMG submission 192505) | Leachate microbial communities from a municipal landfill in Southern Ontario, Canada - Leachate well 138R | ecosystem: Engineered > Solid waste > Landfill > Unclassified | place: Canada...
ACGCCCGCCACGATGAAGCTGACGAAGGCGATGTTCATGGCGCCCATCACGTCCCTGAACTGCTGCGTGGGCACCGGGATGGCCGAGAGGCTCACGAAGTAGACGCCCGCCAGTGCCGCCAGCACGATGACCTGGCTCCACTGCTGCACGTCGCGGGTGAAGACGCGCACGTCCTTGGCAACGATGGCGCCGGCGGCGCCGAGCAGGCGCACCAACAGCTTCTCCCAGGCCGGCGCCCGGCCACCGCGGCGGTGACGCACGGCGGGCGCCGCGTCCAGGCTCCGCACCCAGCCGCGCGCGAACGCGAGCCGGGCCAGAACGCCCGTGACCACCAGGCCGAGGCCCCCGACCAGGTGCAGGACCACGAGGCCGGTGTGCAGGCGCCCGTCGAGCGCGGCCCAACTAGCGTTGGTGGCCCAGGCGGGCGGCAACCAACCGATCTCGAGCCGCGCGAACGCCGTCAGGAAGGTCTCGAACGCCTCGGTGTCCTCCGGGTCGAGCCGCAGCAACTGCTCGGGCCGCAGGGCGCGTAAGCCCAGCAGGGCAGCGGCGGCGGCGCTGATGCTCACCGCGGTGGCCACCTCGCGCACGCGGCCAGCGGGGGAGAAGCGCACCAGTACCAGCGCCAGCAGGCTCCCCAGTGTTACCGGCAGCGAGTAGAGCGCCACCGCCGCCAGGGTGCTGGCCAGGTAGAAGAGCGGCGGAGCGTCAAGAGCGGCCCCCACCCCGGCCAGTACCGGCATGGTGAAGAGTAGCGGCAACCCGGCAGCATTGACGAAGAGCTCCACCACCTTCATGCCGAAGATGCGCGCGCTGCTGGTGGGGTGGGCGAGCAGGAACTCCAGGTCGTCGCTTCCGTACAGCGTGCCGATGCTGGCCACCAGCACGCTGAAGAGCACCGCCGCCATGAGCATGAGGAACAGCCCCTCCAGGCTGCGCTGCGTAACGGCGGGAGCGATGGTGTCTATCAGCGGGTAGGCGTACAGCCACTCGACCCCGGCCCGCACGCCCCGGTAGGCGCCGTAGGTCACGCCGCCGAGCAGCAAGAGCGCCCCTACGAGCCACACGGGCCGCGCCGTTAGGGAACGCAGGGTGCCGCGCAGGCGCAGTCCCACTAGCGTCATCGGCAGGGTCACCGTCTCTCGCCGCTCACGCGCTCATTTACGGCGCTCATGGCGCCCGGGTCCGCCGCCGTGGCGCCTTCGTCGCTCGGCTCCGTCAGCAGCAGGAACAGGTCCTCTAACGAGACCGTGTCGCCTTGCGCCGTGGCGGCCCGCAACTCGGCCATGGTGCCAAGCGCAATCAACCGGCCCTGGTCCATAACGGCGATTCGGTCCGCGATCTCCTCGGCTACGGCCAGCGTGTGGGTGGTGAGGATCACCGTGCGGCCGTCCGCAGCCAACTCGCGGAACAGTTTCTTGACCTCGCGGTGACCCTGCACGTCCAGGCCCACCATGGGCTCGTCGGAGACGAACAGACGTGGGTCACCCAGCAGCGCCGCGCAGAACGCCAGCCGCTGGCGCATGCCGTGACTGTAGCTCTCGATGAGCGCGTCGGCGTGACGGCTCAGCCGGAAACGCTCGAGCAGGCCGGCTATGCGCGCGTCGGCGTTAACCTGGCGTCTGATGCCCGCCACGTACCGCAACAACTCGCGCGCGGTGACCTTGGGGTAGAACCACGCGCGGTCGGGCACGAAGCCGGTCGCTGCTTTAGCCGCCAGCGGCTCCGTGGCCACGTCGTGCCCCGCTATCCGGATGCGCCCCGAGGTGGGGCGCGCCAGTCCCGTGGCGCAGCGGATGGTGGTGGTCTTGCCGGCGCCGTTCGGGCCGAGCAGCGCCAGCACCTCGCCCGGGCGGGTGATGAGGTCGAGGCCGTCCACCGCCAGTGTGCGGCCGTACCGTTTGGTTAGGTTGCTGACCTCGAGCAAGGGGACTCCTATGTGTCACGAGCCGCGGCGCCTGGCTGGCTTTGCGCGCCCGTTAAACACGAAGCGCGGCGGAGGACACTGCACGCGACACGGCCGGTGCCCAGCCAGCATCGCTAGACTCCGATTATCGACGAGTGACCTTAGCAAGGGCGAGAGGAAACTCCCGTTCCGTCGGAGGCGAGTATGCAGCAGAAAGTGAGTCCGTTCCTGATGTTCGTCAGCGGCGCCAGGGAGGCCGCCGAGTTCTACACGTCGGTCTTCAAGGACGGCAGGATCATCGAATCGGACGGTCCCGGCGTGTCGTTCGAGGTGGGCGGCCAGCGTTTCGATGCCTACGACGGCGGCTCGTACTTCAGCTTCACCGAGGGCGTCTCCATGCATGTGCGCTGCGAGGACCAGGCGGAGGTCGATTACTTCTGGGAGCGCCTGCAGGAGGACGGCGGCGAGGAGTCCATGTGCGGCTGGTTGAAGGACCGCTACGGGCTCTCGTGGCAGATCGTCCCCACCGCGCTCTACCGCCTGCGTTCCGACCCCGACCCAGCCAGGGCCCAGCGCGCGGTGGAGGCCATGCTGAAGATGCGCAAGCTTGACATTGCGGCGCTCGAAGCCGCCGCCGACGGGCGCGAGTGAGCGCCCAGGCGAGCAGTGCGAGACCCCTTCGACGATTACCCTGACTTAGACCTCAGCGACCACGGCGCCGGCAGCAGTCCCACCATCTACACCATCGGGCACTCCACCAGGGCGCTCGACGATCTCGTCGCCATGCTCAAGGCGCACGGGGTACGCAAACTGGTGGACGTGAGGACCATCCCGCGCTCGCGCCGGCACCCGCACTTCTCAGGCGAGGAGCTGGCGGAGTCACTCCTCGGTTACGGTGTGGAGTACCGCTGGTGCAAGGCGCTGGGTGGGCTGCGGCGGCCCCTGAAGGACTCGCTGAACACGGCGTGGCGCAACGAATCGTTCCGCGGCTACGCCGACTACATGCAGACGCCCGCCTTCCAGGCGGCGGTGGAGGAGCTCCTCGAGCTGGGCAGGAACAGCGACACGGTCATCATGTGCGCGGAGGCGGTGCCGTGGCGCTGCCACCGGTCACTCATCGGTGACGCCCTCCTCGCCCGCGGCGCGCGGGTGGTGGACATCATGAGCGAGAAGAAGGCGTCGGTGCATAGACCGACGCCTTTCGCGAGGTTCGACGGCGTGCGGGTAAATTACCCGGCGCGCGCCGAGTAGTCGCCCGCCGCCCGGGTCAGCGGCCTGTGCTAGGCGCCACGAACACGACCACCGAGAGGGGCGGCACGGCCACGCGGCCGTTGGCGGTGGCCACGAACGCACCGCGCAGATTGTCCGCGTCCACACCGTTAGCCTGCACGTCATGCAGCAGCCACGCCTTGCCGGCCGACTCTGGCACCGTCACCGTGGCCCGGTTCGGGCTGGCGTTGAACACCACCAACAGTCGGTCAACGTCGGCGCTCAGGTCAGGCACACCTGGCAGGTCGTCGCGGAGCTGCATGACGATGACGCCCGGCACCTGGTCCGGGCCCGTGTTGTGGAAGGTGAGGCGCGCCATTACGTCCTCGGCCGTGCGGAGCCGGAAGAGCGGCTCCTGAGCGCGGATGGCGAGCCACTCGCGGAACACCGCCGACGAGAAAGCTAAGTCCTCGGGCCCGGGCGCCATGAGCGGATCGGTCAGCATGGGGCGTATCAGCAGCCACGTGTCGCGGTTGTCGTCGCCCGGCGGCACGCCCCGGCCCATACCGGTGGTCGCGCCGCTCCAGTCAACGTAATTGAACCAGTCGCCAGAATCGTAGGAGTTGCGGTCGAAGCTCTTCGAGCGGAGCAGGTCGCTGCCGGCGTGGAAGAACGGCACCCCTTGCGAGAACGCCACGGTGGCCAGCGCCAGGTTCTGCAGCCGCACCCGGTCCGCCGTGGGCAGGTCGGCGGGCAGCTTGTACTGCAGGATGTCCCACAGCGTCTGGTTGTCGTGCTTGCTCACGTAAACGATGTGGTCTTGCGGCACCAGCCCGTAGCCTGCGGGGGCGCCGTTGTAGTCGACCTCGTCGCCGCGCACCGCCCCGCCGTCCGCGCCCTGGAAAGTGAAGGCCGCCAGGTTACCGGCGAGGCCCGCCCGTACCTGGTCCATGGCGTGCAGCAGGCGAGCCAGGTCGGCCTGGCCGCCTGCGTTACTGGCGTTGGGCAGCACGAACATGCCCGACGCGAAGCCTTGGTTAGCCACGATCTCGCCCGGGCCATCGAAGGGGCCGCCGCCGCGAACGGCGTCGCGCAGGCGGTCGTTGAAGGTGCCGATGCCCGTGCCGGCCAGGTTCGTCTGAGTGGCGTTGGTGCCGCGCGCGTTCAGCGCTACCTCACCGAAGTCCCAGCCTTCGCCGTACACGTACACGCCTTCGCCGTGCACGCCGTTCGCGGCGGGAGTGAGGGCGTCGAGCGCTTCACGGACGGCCAGCATGTCGGCCACCATGTGGTGGCCCATCAGGTCGAACCTGAAGGCGTCCACCTTGTAATGCTCCGCCCACAGCTGCACGGAGTCCACCATCAGGCGCCGCATCATGTCGTGCTCGGTGGCGGTGTTCTGGCAGCAGGTGCTGGTGGACACGTTGCCGGCCTCGTCCAGACGGTGGTAGTAACCCGGCACTATGCGGTCCAGCACGGACCTCTCGGCCTGACCGGCGGCGTTCGTGTGGTTGTAGACCACGTCGGCCACCACGTACAGGCCCATGTTCCAAAGGGCCTGCACCATCTGGCGGTACTCCACTATTCGGGCGGGACCGTCGGCGTGGGTGGCGTAACTGCCTTCAGGCACGTTGTAGTGGAACGGGTCGTAACCCCAGTTGAAAGCGTCGCGGTCACGCACCTCGGCGACCGCCGCCTGCGGACCCGAGCTACCGGTCGGCAGCTCAGAGGTGATGTCCGGTGTGAGCCAGGTGCTCTTGTCCTCGTCGATGGTAGCGATGTCGAAGGTGGGCAGTAGGTGCAGGTGGGTGAGCCCCGCGTCCGACAGCGCGCGCAGGTGGTTCACGCCGTGCGTGCTCTCCAGCGAGAAGGCCAGGTACGTGCCCGCCAGATCGTCTGGCACCGTAGGGTCGGAAGCGGAGAAGTCGCGCACGTGCAGTTCGTAGATGACGATGTCGACCGGGTCCGCCACCGGCGGTTTCACCAGCTCGCTCCAGCCCTCGGGGGCCAGCATGGGGTCCGCCAGGTCCACGAACTGGCTGCGCTGCGAGTTCATGGACAGGCTCAGCGAGTACGGGTCGGTCACGTGGTTGGTCACGACCGCCGCTACGCTCGGGGCGTAGACCTCGACCTCGAACTGGTAGTACTGCCACTTCCAGCCCGCTTCGCCCACCACGCTCCAGACGCCGCTGGCGTCGTCGCGCTGCATGCTCACGCTTTCGGGGTGGCCCGCCTGTGAGTCAGGGAAGCGCAGCAGATTCACGCTCCTCGCGGTGGGCGCCCAGACGGAGACCGTGGGCGTGCCGTCGGCCGCCCAGGTAACGCCCAGCGGCGCCTCCAGTGCGTGCGCGGCGTAGAGCGCGTCGAGCACGCCGGCCAGTTGCACGCCCGTAGCGTCCGTGACCTCACCAGCGGCTAAGCGCGCGGCGACCACCTGGCCGCGCAGCAGGTCCGGTGCCCGCGGCACCGCGTTGGCGCTGAGCCTCAGCGCCGTGTAGCCGGCCAGGTGCGGGAACTTCGTCAGTACATCTTCCGGTAGGCCGGCCTCGTCCACGCTGAGCGGCAGGCTCTCGCCCCCGGACATGGCGCCGTCCTGCAGCGTGAGGCCGCCGTCCGGCGCGTAGTACAGGACGTACTCGTCACCCGGCAGCGCCACCCCGGTGCGCCAGGCCAGCAGGTCGGGCGCCAGCCAGTGGGCGCGGGCGGAACGCAGGTCGCCACCGCCCGTGCTGGCCACCTCGGGTCGCCTGTCGAAGAGTTGGGTTGAGCCTGTGACCATCCACACCTCGGCGCCGCCGAGCTCGTTACTGAACTCGGTAATGTCCATGAACATGTCGGGCCCCGGGTCCTTCTCGTCGCCCCGGTGCACGATGAAACCGAGCTTCTCGGCGCCCTCGGCCAGGCGCACGTCCCAGTAGAGGCCGCCGGGCACCTGACCGCTGGGCGCCAGGCCCTCGGTCCAGGTGACCTCCTCCACGGTGTCCTCCCACACGTGCAGCACCCAGCCATCAAGATCGCCGCTGGGGTTCAGGTAGTTCACGCGCGCCACGCCCGCCCCGGGCGGCGCTACTGGCGGGGCGGTATGGATGGTGTCGGAGCCGGACACGATCCAGATCTGGTAACCGTGCTGCGCCACGTTCAGGAACATGTCGGGGCCCGGATCCTTGGTATCGCCCATGTGCACTATGAAGCCGAGGCGCGCCGCGCCCGGTTGCAGGCCCACGTCCCAGAAGGCGCCGAAGTCGTCCACGCCTGTCTGTTCCAGGCCCTGCGCCCAGGTGACCGACTCGCTGGTGTCTTCCCACACGTGCAGGACCCAACCGGCGTACTCGCCGTCCGGGCGCTGGTAATGGATGCGGGCCGTGTCGGCTGGCAGATCTGCTGGCAGGTCGCCGGCCGCGTCCTGCGCCAGCGCCGCCGGCAGGGCTTGCGCGAACGCCAGAACGTAAAGGCATAGGAGTGCTAAGCGACGGGCGGGACCAGGTTGCGCGAGGAGTTGACGATGAGTCGGCATGCGGACCCCCTTAGGTCGAGATACCGCCATCCTAATGCTTGTTTCCTGGGGCTTGCGTCCTAGTGCTTGTGGCCGTGGTCCAGCTCGCCCGGTTTCATGGGGAGCGAGTCGCCGCGGAACATGACCGCGGCTATGAAGGTAGTGAACGGCACCGCCAACACCAGGCCGATGGAGCCCACCAGGGTGTGCACCACCTCGGCGGCCACCAGCTCCAGGTTCAGGGAGTGACCCCACGGTATGTCGTTCACGTGCAGCAACACCAGCAGCGGCAGGGCCGAGCCCGTGTATGCCAGCACCAGGGTGTTCACCAGCGAGCCGATGTGGTCCAGGCCCACGTTCATGCCGTGCTTGAACAGGTCGGGCACGCCGAAGTTGGGGTTCACGTGCGCCAGTTCCCGCACCACGCTGGCCTGCACGATGGTTATGTCGGTCAGGGCGCCGAGCGCGCCTATCAGCATTCCCGCCAGCAGCAGACCCTTCAGGTCCACGTCGCCCGCCGCAAAGCTGATCATCATGCCCTCCTCCGTGCCGTATCCCGTGAGGTGCGCCAGCTCGGTGAAGATGACCCCCAGTACAAGAGTCACGAAACTGGCTCCCAGCGTGCCCACCAGTGCGGCGGTGGTGCTCCAGTTAACGCCGTGCACGAAGTAGATGGCGAGGATGAGGATGCCGCCCACCCCGAGCATGCTGACGAGTATGGGGTTGTACCCTGCGATCATGGCGGGGATAAGGAACGAGATGATGAGAGCCAGGCTAGCGCTGGTAGCTACGAAAGCGCGCAGGCCTTTGAAGCGGGCCACCACCACGGAGACGATCAGGAAGATGGCGGTGAGGAGAAGGAGCGTGGGCCGGCGCACCCAGTCAGCCACGGCGTAACGCACCTGGCCGTTCGGGCCGGTTGAGAAGTAGAGCTCCACGCGGTCGCCCACGTTGAACGTCGGCATGCCGACCTCGGTCGGCCCGAGGTTGACGTCGTAACCGAGCTCGGCGCGCACGACCCGCTGGCCGGATAGCTGCACGATGGCCTCGTTAGTCAGCTCATCGAGGGAGATGATGCGCCCCTCCACGTAACCCATGTCGGCCTGCTGGGCGTACCCGACGCTGAAGGCGCCCGCGCTTAGCAGGGCGGCCAGTAGCGTCAGCAGCCATCTGATGACCGGGCCGGCGGTCTCAGAGACTATGGCGCTGCGGGCGTAGGGGGGCACAGTATGGGTGACGGTTAGGGAAGACGACATAATGGCGCAGCGATCATACCCAAGGGAGGGCCGAGCGCAGCTCAGGGCCCGATGAGAAGCCCTAGGGTTATGACGTTGCCTTCCTCGATGCCCTCCTCGCGGCGAACGTCAGCCTTAATTGGCACGATGTAGCCGCCGTCCTTGGGGAAGATTGCGGTCCGCCACTCGGTGGAGCCCACTCGTACCCACACCGGCACCATGCCCCAGCCGTAGCTCACCACTTTGGCGGCGGCGCGCAGGCCGTCGCAGAGTTCCGCTGGCACCGACACGAAGTAGTGCGGCGCCGGTCCACGCCACTGCCACACTTCTCCCTCAAACGTAAGGTCCACCGGTCTCTCCGTTCCCACGGCCGTCAACCTACCCGCCTAACCGGTCAGTGCCTGGCCGCTTTGAACAGTTTCTCGCTGCCGCGCTTGAAGTTGCCCGTTACGCGCTGCAGGAGCGCCTGTGTCTCGGCTTCGCCCGCGTCCCGCAGTGCTGCGGCCAGCGCTCGACCTTTGGCGCCCTTGACCACCGTCACGCAGCGGCCCTCCCAGAACACGCGCACCACCTCGTCCTTGGTGATCCTGTGGTCGAAGCGTTCTCCGCCCACCGGCTACTCCAGCCCCCGGGCGGCCTTCGCCAATTCGGCAAGGTTGCGCTGTTCTATCTTGCTGCGTTCCGCCTTGAGCTTCATGACGTCGGCAGCCTCCAGGCGCCACTCCGACTCGGGACCGGCGGGCTCCAGCCCCGCTTCACGGATGGACCCGGCCAGAGCGGCCGGGTCCATGCCTATGAGTTCCGCAGCTTGCGGCAGCGTCAGTTGCTCGCCAGCGGTATCGCCGGGTGCGCTTACGCCTCGAGCCTTCCTTGTGGGGCTCCTCTTCTTCATGCCTTCCAGAGTAGTCGCCTGAGGCGACAGGTGCCATGTCAGAGGCTGTCTCGCGAGGTGTCGCGTCACGCGCTGCGGGCTCTGCTGAGCAGGTCCAGTACCGCTTGCCGGCGCTGGTTCTCCCAGGTGGAGGAGGCGCGCGCTTCCAGCGTTTCCACTTGCGCCTTGAGGGCGATGAGGCGCGATTCTATGTTGTAGCGGCGCTTCTCGGCTTTCACGGCGCGGGCTATGTTGCGCGCGGCGGAAGCCTTACGTAGGTCTTCTAGTCGGCCCTGTGAGGCAAGGATCCTTGATTCGTAGCTGTGAAGCATCGGTGGGGCCCTCCTGGGGCTTGATCGAGTCGGTTCTCTGGCCGACCACCGATTAGTTACTGATCAGCGGTTGGCCCAGTGGCGGGGCTTGCGGGGCTGGCGTTCGCCGTCGGCGTAACCGACGCGCTGCAGCCTCTCGGTGCGGGTGCCAGCGGTGTTGGCGGGGCGCGGTTGCGCCGTGCTCTGCACGACGTACTGGCCGAATGGCACGTTGAACATGTCGACCTCCTTCCAAGATCGGGAAGTAGCGTGGTCCGGTGTCCCTACCTGGGCCCACGAGGGCCCAGGGGAGGCGTACGCGCACCGACCGGTGGCGACGGTCCTCAACGGGAACGGGTTGGGTGGGGTGAAGCGGTCTTACGCGGGCAGATCAGCTAACGCACAACGCAGCAGGGCTGGTCGGCGACGATCTGGCGCCTTACCGGCACCTCAAAAACAAGCTTTTTCATCGCTCACCTCGCTCCTGCTACGCCGCCCGGTCGGGCTCGGCGGTGGGGGGTTAAACTCCCAAGCTCAAGAACAGTAGCAGGGCTCCGGCCAGCCGTCAAGTGCGGTTGAGGACCACCGGCGCGCCGCTACCGAGCGCGTCCTCCACCGCCAGGCAGAGCGCCACCGAAGCGCGACCGTCGGCCGCCGACGCCAGCTGGCTTGTCTCCCCACGGATTGTAGCCAGGAACGCTTCCGTCTGGCGGGGCACATCGAAGGCGTGGCCGCTGGGTGGTACCGGCACCCGCACGACCTCAGCGTCCGGCTGGTGGCCGCGCTTCAGGTAGAGCGCCTGGTCTGGGCTACTGTCCAGGTCCATGTCGCCTCGCCAGGTGGCCTCCAGCGCGCCGTCCGTGCCCACCAGCTGCAGACGCACCTGATGCCCCCAGGCGGCTATGGAGCGGGTGATGAGGGCCTGCGCCGTGCCGAAGCTGAGCTGCACGTCCAGGTTCTCCCAGTTGGCTGGCGCGTCAGGGCGCTGCGTGGCCCAGGCGTTCAGTCTGAGCGGCTCGCCGGCGTACGGGGTCAGGTACCAGCGCGCCAGGTCCAGGTAATGGATGGGCTCCTCCAAGATGCTGCTACCGACCTTAGCGGGGTCGCTCTTCCAGCCGCCCGCACCGGCGCGGTAAGGCCGGCGCCACAGGTCCAGGCGCAGGTGCAGGGGCGCGCCGATGGCGCCGTCGTCCAGCACGTGCTTGACGCGCTCGAAGAGCTTGAAGAAACGCATCTCCAGCCCCACCGCCGCCACCAGGCCAGCCGACTCGGCCGCGGTCACCACCCGGTCGCAGTCCGCTAGGTCGAGCGCCATGGGTTTCTCGATCAGCACGTGCCGACCTGCGCCGAGCAGGGCCACCGCGTGGTCCGCGTGAAGGTAGTTGGGGCTCGCCACGATGGCGGCCTCGAAGTCGTGCGCCAGGAACCGTGCCAGCTCCGTGTAGACGGGCACGCCCCACTCGCCGCGTAGCCGCTCGGCGGACGCCTGGCTGGAGACAAGCACGGCGGCCAGTTCCGCGCCCACGCTAGCCAGCGCGTCCCTGTGCACCGCCGCCCAGCGCCCGCCCCCAACGAGCCCGAACCTCACCCGAGGGCCTCCGACGGTATGACCGGCATGTGCTCGACTTCTTCGGCGAGGCACACGGTGCGCTCTTCCGCCACCGACTTGAGCACGGCTAGCGACACGCGCAGCGCGTCCAGCCCAGCGTCTATGCCCGCAACCTCCTGGGGCGCACCCTCAGTCAGCTCGCGGTAGAACTGCGCGATCTGCGCCTGCCAGGCGTCGAACTCGGGCGCGTGCCACGTTTCGGCTTCGCTGGAGCGGTAGAGGGTCATGCCGCTGTTCCAGTTCACCACCAGCAGGCCGTCGGGGCCCACGTAGCTGTGCCGCTCTATGTACTCCACGCCGCTGGGCAGACCCCACGAGACCTGTACCTGCCCCACCCGGCCGCCGGGGTAGGTGAGCGTGAAGAGCGCGCTGTCGAGCGCCTTCTCCTCGATGCTAGCGAGCTCCGACCGCCCCTCGGCGAATGTGTAGCCGTGCGCGCGGACGCTTTCCGGCTGGCCACCGAACAGCGTGCTCCACAGGTCGAAAAGGTGGCAGCACATGTCTATGACCGGCCCGCCGTTGCCGCGCGCGTCGTGCATGAGGCGCTTGGGCCTGAGGCCGGCCACGATGGTGGCCTGCGCCAGCGTGGGGCTACCTAGTTGCGAGTGGCACTCGAGCAGCTGGCGGTGCGCAGGGTCAAAGCGCCGCATGAGCCCTATACGCAGCTGGCGGCCGTGCAGGTGCGCTGCCGCCTTCATGCGCTCGGCCGCCGGCACCGCCAGCGCAGCGGGTTTCTCGCACAGAACGTGCTTACCGGCTTCTAGCGCTGCCACCGTGTAGCTCTCGTGCAGGAACGTGGGGGTGCAGACCGACACCACGTGCACGTCGCTCCGCTGCAGGTAGTCGCCCGGGTCAGAGGCGGCTTCCGCGCCCACCTCCGCGGCTACCTCCGCGGCGCGCTCCAGCCACGGGTCGCACACGGCCACCACGCGGGCGCCCGCCGCATGCCAGTGCAGCGCGTGGCGCGTACCCAGGTCGCCAGCTCCGACCACCACAACGCCGAGAGGTCCACTACTCAGATCGTGGTCCACGTAATCCCCTTCTCGTCATAACTCACCCTTTTACACCACCGGCGGTCAGTCCGCTGATTATCTTCTGCTGGAAGAAGATGATGAGCAGCACTAGCGGAATGACGCCCAGCGTGACCGCCGCGGAGATCACCGCCCAGGGGAACGAGAACTGCCCCTGATAGAACGTTATGCCTACCGGCACCGTGCGCATTTCCACCGCCGTGTTGAACGTCAGCGCCAGCAGGAACTCGTTCCACGAGTTCACGAAAACGATGATGGCGGCCGTCACCATGCCGGGTGCCGACAGCGGCATGATTATGTGGAACAGCGCGCCTAAGCGGCTGGTGCCGTCAACCGTGGCGGCGGCCTCCAAGTCGTCGGGGATGAGCTGGAAGAAGCTCGTGAGGATCATGGTGGCTATGGGTAGGCTCAGCGCCACGTAAGGGATGATCAGCGCCCAGTAAGTGTTGAGCAGGTTCGGTGTGCCGAACCCCTCCGGGAAGAACAGCAGGCCGCTGAGCCACGGAATCTGGACCCCGCGGAACAGGCGGTAGAGCGGCACCAGCAACACCAGCGAGGGGAACATGCTGGTCATGACGATGCCCGTGAGGATTACCTTGCGCCCCTTCAGTCGCAGGCGCCCCAGCGCGTAACCGGCCAGCGACGCGAACAGCACGGTGATCAGCGTGGCCGCTACGGACACCACGAACGAGTTGCGCAGGAAGAGCGCGAACGGGTTGCGTGCGAACACCTCCACGTAGTTCTGCAGGGTGGGGTCGGCGGGCAGGTAGGTGATGGGCAGGCGCGTGAGTTCCCCGTCCTGCTTGAAGGACGTGAGCAGCAGCCACACCGACGGGAAGAGCCCGTTGATGATCACGAGCACCAGCGCGATGAGCAGGAAGAGCCTGGCGGCCCCGCCGCGCGGCTTCGGTCGTTCTGGGGCGCTACTCACGGTCGCATCAGTAAGGGGTGGTTGGTCATGAACATGCGCGTCAGTCGTCCCTGTACACCCAGCGGAGGTAGAAGATGGTGATGAACAGCGAGATGGCGAACAGCGCCACCGCCAAGGCGGCGGCGTAACCGATGTCTAAGCTGTTCACGGTCTTGTAGATGTAGATGCCCAGCGTCTCCAGCGTGCGGCCCGGACCGCCGCCGGTCATGGCGAACGGTTCGTCGAAGGTCTGCACGGCCGTGAGCGTGCGGAATATGAGCGCCACCATGATGGCGGGCCGCAGCAGCGGCAGCGTAATGCGCCAGAAGCGCTGCCAGGCGTTGGCGCCGTCGATGCGGGCGGCTTCGTAGAGGCTCTCGTCTACGGATTGGAGCCCCGCCAGCAAGATAAGTCCCACGAAGGAGGAGGTCTTCCAGATGATGGCTATGGACACGGCCACCACCGCAGGCACGTCGCGCGCTAGCCAGTACACGCCGCGCGGCCCGATCCACTGCTCCGGCAGTACCAGCGCCAGGACGTGGTTGATGCCCATGCGCCCCAACAGGTCGTTTATGACGCCGTAATCGCTCTGGAAGAGCCACGCGAACGCGAGTCCGGAGAACACGCGCGGCATGGCCCAAGGCAGGAGTAACGCCAGCCGCACCAGCCACTTGAGCGGGTGGTTCACGTTGGCCAGAAGCGCCAGCGGCAAACCGACCAGGAACGCACCCACCACCGTGACCACTATCAGCAGCAGGGTGATGTTGAAACTGTTCCAGAAGCGCGGATCGCCCCAGCGGGTGCCCTCAGCGGGGTGGTAACCGAGCAGCCACCCGGCCACCAACACCAGGACTACCGTGGCCAGCACGGCCACTCCCCGCTTCAGCGCAGCGTTGCGCACCGCGTACCAGATGGGCACGAGCGAGGCGAGCAGAAGCGCGCGCAGGAGCCAGAGCTTCTCCAGGCTCCACGCCATGTCGCCGCGGCCCCACAGCATGCGCACGAAGTTCTCGAGCCCGATGAACGGCGTGCCCCGTTGCGGTTGATTCAGGCGCTCGAAGTGCAGGCTCTGCCACAGCACGGTCAGCACGGGGTAGAGCATGACCACGGCAAGCGTGATGAGCGTAGGAAGGAGCAGCAACACGGCGAGCTGACCTTCGCTCGGGTTGCCGCTCCTCAGCCGTAGCCAGAACCCCGGCCTGCGGTAAGGGGAGTCAGGGTCTTGGTGGGCTCCGGTCGCCCGGAGCCCATCGCTGCCTTGTTTCACTCGATGGCGTCTTCAAGTCCGATCTGCATCTCTGCCAGGGTGTCGTCGATGCCTTGAGTGCCCGCCAGGAACGCGTTCATGTTGCTGCGGATGATCTCGGAGACGTCCGTGTAGAACTCCGTGACCGGGCGCGGGCGCGCGGCGAGGATGACGTCGTAGAAGGCGCCGAAGTGCGGGTTGGCTTCCAGCACGGCGGCGTCCTGGTAGAGCGCGCTGCGAGCCGGCATGCGGCCGCCCACTATGGCGAGGTCGCGCTGGAACTCGGGGCTGGAGTAGTGTCGGATGACGTCGAACGCCACGTCCTTGTTAGTGCCGTACGGGTTGAGGGCCCACTGCCAACCGCCCACGCAGGTGTAGCTCTCACCGCCCTCGAAGGCGGGGATGGGCGCCACGCCCACGTTGCCACGCACGGTGGAGTCCTCGTCGTTCTGGAAGTGCGCCCAGGCGTAACCCCAGTTGACCATGAAGACCACGTGGCCAGCCTGGAACTCCTGGCGGGAGTTGTCGGTAGCGGTCTCGGCGATGTTCGGCTTGGTGATGCCGGAATCGAGGGTGCGCTGGTACCACTCGAGCGCGCGGCGCCCGGCGTCGCTCTCCACGTTCACGTTACCGGCGTCATCGAGCCAGTCACCGCCCGCGCTCCAGAACGGCTGCAGGAACGTGCACACGGCGCCTTCGATAGCGGCGCCCTGGTAGTTGTAGCCCTGCAGGTTGGGGTCGTTCTCGCCCTCCATGATGGCCAGCGCCTGGCGCTCAAGCTCCTCGAGCGTGGCGGGCGGCTCGAAGCCGTACTTCTCGAGCAGGTCGGCGCGGTAGTACAGGAACATGGCGTCCGTGTAAGCAGGCACGGCGTAGAGGGTGCCGTTCACGGTGTCGGCGTTCACGGGACCGGCGAGGAACTCGCTCAGGTAAGCGTCGCGCTCATCGCCCAGGTACGGGTCGAGGGGGTCGGCCCAACCGGCGGCCGCGTAAGTGGCGGGGCGGATGACGTCGATCTGGAAGATGTCGATATCGCCCGATTGCCCGCTGAGCACCGTGTTCAGGTACTGCTGCTGCTGATCGCTGGTGGCCCCGCCCGACTCGAAGGTGATGGTGACGTCGGGGTTGGCCGCGTTGTAGCTGTCGGCGTACTGCTGGTAGAGCTCCATGGGCTCGCGCGGGTCAAGGAACATGACCACATTGGTTTGAGCGAGCGCAGTGGACAGCAGCCAGGCGAGAGCAAGGAAGATGACGGAACGTCTCATGCGTGTCCTCCTAGGGTGAGTGAGGCGACTTTACAACGGCCGCCCGGAGCGCAACGCTGCGGTTCGCAGTGGTTGGAGGACCAGCTTGCAGACACGGTGTTGCGGGTACCGAAACGTGCGCTGCCTAGGGATAGAGGTACATTCGGGCGCGTGGACGAAGCCGTCACTGAGTACTGGCGTAAAGGCCGCGGCCGCCTGGCCATCTGCCCCATAGGTTGGGTCAACGGTTTCCTCGGTTGGGGCGGCGCCAGCGGCGCGCAAGTCATGGACCAGATCGCGCAGCTGGGCTACGCCGCAAGCGAGAACAGCGCTGTGTACCCACAGGACCCGGAGCGGCTGCGTTACCAGCTGGAGAGCCGCGGGCTCACGCTTTCCGCGGCTTACAAGTGGGTCAACTTCGCCTACCCGGAGCGCCTGGAGGAGGAGCTGGCGGGCGCCAAGCGGCACGTGGACTTCTGCGCCCAGGCCGGCGCTCACGTCGTGAACCTGGCGGAGGCCAGCCATTCCGTGTGGGACGCTCGTGGGCCGGTGCAGCGCGTGACCCCTTTCAGCGCTGAGCAGTGGAGCCGCGTGGCGGCTGGCTTCGAGGCAGTGGGCGCGTACGCCCGCAGCCAAGGGGTGACGCTGGCGGTGCACCCGCACGGCGGCACGGCCATCGAGACGCCTAGCGAGATACTGACTCTGCTGAACCTGACCGACCCGGGCCTGGTGGGGTTATGCCTGGATACCGGGCACGTGGCTTACGGTGGCGGCGACGTGGTTGACGTCACGCGGCAGGTGGCCGAGCGCGTGGTGTACGTGCACCTGAAGGACGTGAGGTCCGCGGTGCTGCACGACCTTCGCGCCGCGGCAGGCGGCGGGACCGGTGGCCTCTCCGCCCTGGGGGTTGGTTTCGAGACGGCCGTCAGGGCGCACCTGTTCTGCCCGCCCGGTCAGGGCCAGCTGGACTTACCCGGGGTGCTACATGCGCTGCTCGCCGCCGGCTACGACGGCTGGTTCGTGGTCGAAGCCGAGCAGGACCCAGAACTTCACGACCCGTTCGAGGCGGGCCGGTCGGCTCACGCGTTCGTGAGTGCCGCGCTGAGTGCAGCCCGGCAGCGGTGCGCTTAGCGCTGCGTCTTCTGCTGCGCTTGGCAGCGGCGCCGGATCCGCGCTGGTTACGTTGGCGCTTCGGGGTTCAGTCCGCCAGCCGCTGCCAGAGGAACTCCCACGTCAGCGCCTGCATGTAGGCCTTCTGCTGGTTGGTGGCCGCTCCGCCGTGCCCGCCCTCGATGTTCTCGTAGTAGGTAACGTCGTTGCCGGCTGCCAGCATGCGGGCGGCCAGCTTGCGGGCGTGGCCGGGGTGCACGCGGTCGTCGCGGGTGGACGTGGTGAACAGCACGGGCGGGTACGCCACGCCTTCCTGGTGCAGGTGGTAGGGCGAGAACGTGCGGATGAACTCCCACTCCTCCGGCACGTCCGGGTCGCCGTACTCCGCCATCCACGACGCGCCCGCCAATAGGTGCGAGTAGCGCTTCATGTCGAGCAGCGGAACCTGGCAGACGGCGGCGCTGAACAGCTCCGGGTAGCTCATGAGTATGTTGCCTATGAGCAGGCCGCCGTTAGACCCGCCGCGAACGCCGAGCTGCGCCCTGGTGGTCACGCCGCGCTCGACGAGGTCGCGCGCTACCGCCGCGAAGTCCTCGTACGCCCGGTGCCGGTGCTGCTTGAGGGCGGCCTGGTGCCAGCGCGGGCCGTACTCGCCGCCGCCCCGGATGTTGGCCATCACGTAAACGCCGCCACGTTCCAGCCAGGCTCTGCCGATGGCTCCCGAGTAGACGGGCACCAGCGGCACCTCGAAGCCGCCGTAGCCGTACAGAAGGGTGGGCGCGGGACCGGTGCGGTCACGGGCGCCGATCTGGAAGTACGGCACGCGCGTGCCGTCATCGGACGTCACGAAGCGCTGCTCGACTTCTAAGTCGGCGGCCGCGAAGTAACTCGGCAAGGTCCTAAGTACGCGTGAGCTGGTGACGCCGCCCGCGTTTACCTCAACCAGGGCCAGGGTGGTGGGGGTCAGGAAGCCTTCCACAGTGACCCACAGAGCGTCGTCGTGCTCGGGGTCGACCGGCCTGACGCTTACCGTCAGGGGCTCGCTTGCGCCAGCGCCGTCCCCGCTCAGGCCGCTCAGATCGAGAGCGCTCTGCTGCCAGCCGTTGGCACCATGCGTTAGGACCGTCAGCTCGTTCTTCACGTCGTTGAGCACGTTCAGGATCAGGTGGTTGCGGGTAGCCACTGTCTGGATGAGGCTGGTGGTGTCTGATGGCGTGAAGAGCGTCTCGAAATCGCGGGCGCCGCCTAAGAACCTCCGTAACTCGATCGCCAGCAGCGAGCCAGCGGCGTGCTTCTGGCCGCCTACCTCCCAAGCCTCGCGCGGCTCCACGAAGAGCCATTGCCGGTGGAGGTTCGGTTCGCTGTGGCGCGGGATGTCCAGGTGCTGCGGCGCGTTGTCGGCATCCAGCAAGTAGAAGTCGGCTTCGTAGAAGGCCACCATGCGCATGAGGAAGGTATGTTCGTACCCTTCCGTGAAGTCGTGGTGCGCCCACACGCCCATGTCGGTCTGCTCCGCCGTGAAGAGCTCCGTGGCCTCGTTGAGCGGCGTGCCGCGCTGCCAGAGCCGCACGGAGCGCGGGTAGCCGGAGGTGGTCATGCTGCCCGCGCCGAAGTCGCGCGCCACCAATAGCCGATCGCCCGACAGGTCGGCCCATTGGGCGCCGCCCTTGGATTCGGGCAGCTCGAAACCGTCCGCTAAGAACGCGCCGGTCTCCACGTCGAACTCGCGCATGGTGTTCGCGTCGGAACCGCCGCGCGATAACCAGACGAGAGCCCGGCGCTGATCGCGCGGGAGCAGGCTGGCGCCGTGCCACACCCAGTTCACCCCTTCTTCTTCGCTCAGGGCGTCCAGGTCGATGAGCACCTGCCATTCGGGTTCGCCTGCCGCGAACGCCTCCAGGGTGGTCCTGCGCCACAGGCCGCGGACGTGTTCCGCGTCCGTCCAGTGGTTGTAGACGAACTCGCCGTGCTTGTGCAGTTCAGGAATCTTCTCTTGGGCGTCCAGGACCTCCAGGATGCCCGCCTGCAGTTCCTCGAAGTTGGCGGTCTCGAGGGCTGCAGTGGTGTCGGCGTTGCGCGCCCGAACCCAGTCGAGTTGCTCGGGCCCCTCCACCTCCTCCAGCCAGGCGTGCGGGTCGGCGGGAGTTGCGTTCGCTTCGGTGGCGCCTCGGTCTTCGTTCGCAGAATTCATGAAACGAAGGCTAACCCACCCGCCATCGACGCAGGCGCTGCACCCCGCCGCGCGGGGGCTTGAACGTTCGAGTACGGCGCGGGCTCAGCTCAGGGCAGCAGGTAGAGCCACTCGTCAGACAGGAACTTCTCCTTGGCTAGCTTCTCGGCGGCTTCCACCTCGGCGGTGGTGAGGCTGCTGTTCTCGAGACCGTAGAGCTCGCCGAAGGTGCCCACCAGGCGGTCCAGCACGGCCTCGCGGCTCATCTGGGTCTGCTCGCGTAGTGGTGTAACGCGCTTGTTGGCGCTGACGCTGCCCTTGTCGGACAGCTTCTCGCGCCCGATGCGCAGCACCTCCAGCATGGTGGCCGGGTTCATGTCGTAGGCGGCCATGACGTGGTGCAGCACCGCGCCGCCTCGGCGGGTCTGAGCGGCGCCGCCGATCTTGCCTTTGCTGGAAGATATGTCGTTGATGGGCTTGTACACGGCTTCAACGCCCATGCCCCTCAGCGCCTGCAGCACCCAGTCGTCCATGAACGCATAACTGTCGATGAACGACATGCCCTTCACCAGCGCCTCGGGCGCGTAGATGGAGTAGGTGATGGCGTTCTGCGGTTCGGTGAACATGGCGCCGCCGCCCGTTATGCGCCGCACCACGTTCACGTTGTGCTTAGCGGCGCCGTCCGGGTCGACCTCGTTGCGTACCGACTGGAAGCGGCCGAGGATGACGGCGTTGGTGTTCCACTGCCAGATACGCAGCGTGGGCTTACGTTCGCCGCGGCCCGCGGCGTACGTGAGGACCTCGTCTAGCGCCATGTGCATGGCGGCGGGCCTGGGCCCTTCGCGCACGAGCTGCCAGTCGTAATCGTGCCAGCGCTGCCGGAACTCCTCCGCGCGGGGGCCTAGCTCCCAGGCGCTCTTCTCGTACTCGTTGCCGCTCATGCGCGCTCCCTGGGGCTGCCGTCCGTTACGGCGCGGCGCACGGCTACGGCCACCGACTCCGGGTCGAAGCCGATGAGCTCGGCGTCCTCGCGAAGACCGCGCCTTATGAGGTCCGTCAGCGCGGGCTCGTCGGCGTCCGCCGGTGCGCCTTCCAGCGCGGCGATGATGTCGTCCAATGCGTCTGGCGGCTCCAGGAAGAAGTCGCCGCTCACTTCCACGCCGCTCAGGCGGCCGTCAACTACGTTCAGATCCACGACGACGAGTTTGCCCCCCGGGGACTTGTACTCACCATGTAGTGCCATGCCCGAATGATAGCGCCCGCTGGGGCGCCGCCTGGTTTACCTAGGTCAAAGCGCGCTGGTCCGCTCTGGCCGTAGGTTGAGGGTCGACATGGCCGATCACACTTTCAACACGGGCGCGTCCGCCACCAACACGGTGACGGTGCGGAGCGAGACGCCGTTACTGCCGCGAGCAGCGTTCGTGCTCATAACCTTCGCGTCGCTACTGGGCGTTTACTTCACCGGGCGTATCCACGGCCTGGCGGGTTTCGCGCTCTTCTACCGCTGGACCGCCATCTGGAGCCCGGCGCTGGTGGTGGGTTTCCTTGCTTGGCGGCTCTTCTACCTGCGCGCCGCTGAGAGCGGTCTCTCGCCCGACCGGGTGGGGGCCCTGCACGAGGCCCTGCTGGGCAGGGTCAAGTTGGTGGGGCGTTACCTGGCGGTCTTCAGCCTGGTGGCTGCCACCGCGCCGTTGGCGGTGCCGTACTTGAACACGTGGCAGTCGACCGCGCTGGTGGCCTTCAACCTGGCGGCCGCGGTGCTGCTGCCGTTCGCTTGGCGAGGCCGGTTCGTCTCGCTTCTGGGGTTGGCTGCTGGGGCCGGCACGCTGGTGCTGTGGAGCGCGGCCGACTCGGGCGGGCTGGTGTACCTGGCGCTGGTGCGGGGCGCGCACCTGTTGGCGTTCGGCTTGTGGTTGGGCGGTGCGCTCTTCAACTTGGCCGCCGCCGTGCCAGCCGGTCGGCGGCACGCCAACATGCACGCGGTCGTGGCCGGGGCGCGTCAGTTGGAGAGGTTCCGCTGGGTGGTGCGCACCTCGCTGCCGACCATCATCTTCACTGGCGTGTGGATGGCGTTGCGTTACGGCGGCATCACCAGCCCCTTCTGGCGGGACGGCCTGGGGTTGCTGATCCCGTTGAAGCTCGGTCTGATAGGCGCGCTGGTGGTCATCTTCATAACGTGCCCGCTGTACCGCGCTTGCTCGCCGGTGCGGGGCGTGTGCAACCTGGACGACCTGGGAGCGTGAGCATGACCGTGCACCTACTGGATAACCGCAACGTGACCTGCTCCATGGGCCTGGTGCGGGTGCGCCAGAAGCTGTCGGAGGTGCCGGTTGGTGACCTGCTGGAGGTGCGCACCCGTGACCGCTTCGCGCCGTACGAGGTGCCGGCCTGGGTGGAGCGCGTGGGGCTTGAGATGGCGTACCAGAGGCGCAAGGGCTTCTGGCTTTTCGCCACGTACGTGTTCTGCATCCGCAAGGTCACGTCCGTTGCGCCCCCGCGCGTGCGCTTGGACTGACGGCTGGGCGCCACCACCGCCTGCGCGGTTCGCCGCGCGCCATGAGGCTGGCCAGCGACAGCACCTGCTCCCAGCTGCGCGCCAGGGCAGCGTCCGGACCGGTGTTAGGGGGCCCAGCCCGCCGCGCCTGCGTAAGCCTGGCCGCCAGGGCGCCGCGCGTGCGTTCCACCAACACCAGCTCTTGCTTAGCGCGGGTGAGCGCTACGAACAGCACGTTGGCCTCGGCCGCGGCGTCCACGGACCGCTCGTCAGCCTCCGGCCCTGCGCCCTTCACGGGCGGCGCCAGCTCCTCCGGGAACAGCAGGAAGATACGCCTGGCTTCGCGCCCTTTGGCCTTGTGGATGGTGCTTAGTACCACGGGCCCTGGCGCCACGCTGCGTGGTGGGGGATGCTCGGCGCGCGCACCATGCGTGGGCGCACCGCCACTGTTTGGGACGTGCCCGCTGGCGCCACCGAGGAGGTGGTGGGCGGTGCGTTCCAGGTCGTCGACACTGTAGGGGCCGCTCGCCGCTAGGCGGCGTAACAGTATGCCTAGCGCCTGGTGCCGGTGTGCGCTGATGCGCAGCACTTCCGCCAGGGCGGGGCTGGTGAGCAGCTCGCGCTCCAGCCGCTCGGCTTCCTGGCGCGCGTGTTCGGCCACCAGACCCTCCGCGCCCCTGGGGATACCAGCACCGAACAGGTGCCGCGCTAACGCCAGGGTGGGTTCGACCATGTCCTCGCCCAGCACCCGGGACGGCACCCTGGCCTCCGCGAGGCGCAGATGCAGCGAGGCGAGGGGCGCGTTCACGCGGCACATGATCAGGTCGCCTGGACCGACGGCGCGGGGCAAGCGCTCTAGGTCGATGATGCGCACGTGGCCGGCCGGCGCGCCAGGCGCGGCCTGCATGGTGGGTGAGAAGCGCCGCGCCAGCGCCACGTGCCGGCTGGGGCAGCGGAAACTGACGGAGAGGGGCAGGACGGTGGCGGAGGTGGTGGCCACTATGCGCTGCAGCGAGCGGCTGTCGGCGCCGGCGAAGGCGTAGATGGCCTGCTGCGGGTCGCCGACGAACAGCGCCCTAGCCCCGGCGCCTACGAGGCGCATGACCAGCGCCAGCGTTAGCGGGCTCAGGTCCTGTGCCTCGTCTACACAAACGAAAGCGAACGCTGGCGGTGTGAGGCGCAGCATGAGCGGGGCGTAGAGCATGTCGGTGTAGTCGAAAACGCCGTCCGCCAGCTGCTTAAGGCCAAGCTCTAACAGCTTGGGAACCAACGCCTGCAGCAGGGCGGTGGTGGCAGCGGTGACCGGGCTTTCGAGGCCATGGCGGGTGTGCACCTGTGCCAGTGGCGGTGCTTGCCGGTCCGCGCCGGTGGCTAGCCGCACGAAACCGGCCAGGCGTGCGAGGTACTCGGCCAGTTCAGCCGGTTGGCCGCCGTGCTGCCAGCGCTGCTGTACCAGTTGCAGGGCCAGGTGCCGGTACTTGCCGGCGTCCGGCGCGGCAGCCGCTAGGGCTGGGTACGCGTGGACTACCATGCTGCGGCCCAGGGCGTGGACGGTGGTGGCCTCGACGTGAGCCGGTAGGCGGGCTTTGAGCTCCGCTGCGGTGGCGCGGTTGAACGCCAGGAAACACGCGGAGCGCTGCCTGGGCAGCAGCTGGGCAACCTGGACGAGCGTGGTCGTCTTGCCGCTACCGGCCGTGGCTTCCACCACGCCGTGCCCGGACTCCTGGGCCACGAACGCCAGCACGCGCTGCTGGAGCGGGCTGGGGGCGGCCAGTGGCTTGGCGGAGCTGGCGCCGCGGCCGGTGGCAGTGGTCGCGGTTGAACTGCCCGCTATGGAAGTGACCGAAGTGGAAGAAGCTGACATGGCAACGCCCTCATCTCAAGCATGAAACGAGGGCGTGTGGTGCCGCTATGGGCGCGGGCCTAGAGGCCCTAGGTGCTAGCCGGCTGGCGCCGGCGTGGGTTCAGTAGTCGTTCTTGGGCGCGGCGCCGGGCCGGCCGCCGGACCTGCCGCCCTGCCGGCGCGGGCGCCGGTTGCGGTTGCCGGCTCCGGAGGGGCGCTGACCGCTGTCGCGGGCGCCCTCCTGGCGGCGGCCGTCCTGGCCCTGACGGGCTGAACCGTTACCGGCCGAGCTGTGGCCGCCAGAAGCATGGCCACCAGAAGCTTGGCCGGCAGAAGCGTGACCGCCGGTCCCTTGACCGCCTGACCCCTGCGCGCCGTGACGCTGCCCGCCGTAGCGTTGCCCGCCGCCGTGGCGCTGACCACCTTGGCGTTGCCCGCCCTGGCGCTGACCACCTTGGCGCTGGCCGCCTTGGCGTTGACCACCCTGGCGTTGGCCGCCGCGGCCGCCGCCCTGACGCGTAGCGGTGCCGGGGCGCAACTCGTCCAGCGAGTCCGCCGGGCCGGCGAAGCCGTCGAAACGCTCACGCTCTATGCGCATCTTCAGCTTGCGTTCGAGCTGCTGCACGTTCGCGAAGTCGTATTCAGTGACGAAGGTGATGGCCTTGCCACTGCGGCGCGCCCGGCCGGTGCGGCCGATGCGGTGTGTGTAAGCCTCGGGGGTGTCGGGAAAGTCGAAGTTGATGACGTGCGAGACGCGCGCCACGTCGATGCCGCGAGCGGCGATGTCGGTGGCCACGAGCACGTGGTACGTGCCGTCCTTGAAGCCGTCGAGCGCTTCCTGGCGGCGGCGTTGCGAGAGGTTGCCTTGGATCTCGGCCACGAAGATGTTGGCCTCGTCCAGCAGGCGCGCCAGCTTCTTGGCGCGGTGCTTGGTGCGGGTGAACACCAGCGTGGAGCGGTGGTCCTGCGTTTTGAGCATGTGCAGGAGCAGGTCCGCTTTCACCTTCTCGTCCACAGCTACGAGGGCGTGGTCGATGGTCTCGGCCGGGGCCTGGCGGTCCACTTCTACCTTATGCGGCTCGGTGAGGACCTCGTCCGCGAGGTGCGAGACTTCGCTCGGCATGGTGGCGGAGAAGAGCATGCGCTGCGCGTCCTCCGGTACGGCCTTGAGGATGCGCCGGATGGGGGGTAGGAAGCCCATGTCGAACATGTGATCGGCCTCGTCCAGCACCAGCACTTCCACGTTGGTGAGGTTGGCGTTGCCGCGTTCCATATGGTCGATGAGCCTGCCGGGGCACGCCACGATGATGTCGGCGCGGCCCCTTAGGGCCTCGATCTGAGGCTGGAAGCCGACGCCGCCGTAGACGGTGGCGCTGCGGAGGCCAGTGGCCTGCCCGAGAGTGCGGAACTCGTCGTTGATCTGTTCGGCCAGTTCACGGGTGGGAGCGACCACCAGGGCGCGCGTCTTGCGCTTGCCGCCGCGACCGCCCGGGCGTTCGCCCTTGGGGCCC
>Ga0265293_10004587_pt1 | contig 24190 bp, 20 predicted proteins | sample Munlanlewell138R_FD_192505 | JGI IMG/M metagenome (GOLD analysis project Ga0265293, IMG submission 192505) | Leachate microbial communities from a municipal landfill in Southern Ontario, Canada - Leachate well 138R | ecosystem: Engineered > Solid waste > Landfill > Unclassified | place: Canada...
TGTTAGGCCTGCCGCCAGCGTTCGTTCTGAGCCAGGATCAAACTCTCCAGTTTGATCTATTTTTTAAGTACTACTCTAAGAGCAGCACTTTCGCTTTGTTTTGACTGCCTTATTGCTATTTTAGCAACAAGGACTTTAGGCTCGCACTTATAAGCTGACAACATCTATACCGAATTTGCATTCGATACATCTGCTGCTTATTTTTCTCTCTTGTATTGGTCTTTTCAAGGTCAGCCGAACTATGTCCGCTGATAGCTACCTACGAGGTGGCAAAGCCACTACTCGTGAGCAACGAGCGGCAATATACAGAGATTTCTGCACTTGTCAATCTTTTTTTTGCATAAAAATACGCATGCAAAAAACACAACGATAGCGATAGTAAGAGCCTAAGATAAGCTAGCGCATTCTAAACACGAGTACTTTGCGCGCGTAACAAGCCTTTTTCTATGGTACAAGAAAAGCTGCTACTCGTTTGTCTCTACCCAAATACGCTATCTCTCTAGCTCACTATTACACGAACTATTCTTATACTGTTTTGCCATAAGTTTAAGCTACGCTCAGTTACGCTCGCGTAGTGTGGCCTTCGGTTTTACTTTTGGCTCTTCAGGCGTCTCGCTTGGCGCTGGTGCTAACTGCGTTGGCAAATCTGGTGTTTGCGATTCAAGCATCGGCAAAGCCTCTATCGCGCTCTGCTCTGGTTCAGAAGCTAGATCTTTTTCAGCATCTTCCATGGGCAGTTCTTTGCGTTTCCGTTTTGCAATATCTCGCCCAACAGCATCATCCATGAGCTCAAAGGCTTTAGTCAACTCGTTATCCATCACCTCGCTCATAGCCTTAACGACGTAGACGGGCTTATTTTCGGCAACCGCTTTTTTGGCATCAAACTCGTGGTGCCAAATCGTACCACCATCGGCAAAGCGAATTAGGCGGATCCGCATCGCAAGTCGCGAGTACCACTCAGTTTCCGTAACATCGAGTTCTTCAATGGCGATAATTTCAACCTCAATGGTATAGTCTGGAACCTTATCCTCGACCACCAGCGACACGCTCTCGAATAGCCCCGTGTAACGCAGGTGCTTTGCAAAAACCTCTTGCAGCATTTTACGCGGCCTAGATGCCCACAACCTATACCAATAATATTTAAACTCATAGGGGTTAGCGCGGTAAACAAGCTCTTGGCGGTCGTAAGCCAAAACCGTTGTAAAGTGTTGTACTAATACACTTTTAGGGTACTTTGGCTTATCGTAGCGCTTTTGGCTTACAAGTGGATAGTCCACGCTAAAATAAACTCGCTCTGGTGAACTCCCGCCAAAACAAGATACTAAAAAATACGCCAAAAAAAGCCATGTCAGCATTAAGAGCGTTCTATTTCTACCAATAATATCCAACTTTTCCCTCAAATATCCACGTCACTGCAGTGCGCAAGATATACACTTAAAAACTTCAACGCGAGGTGAATGCGAGCAAAACAATGTACAAAGCCGTTCATAGTCTAAAAGCATGAACTCCCAAATTTGCCATACGCCATAAAGCCTAGAACAAAGCTTGGCCTAGCACTACACACGCTAGACTTAAGAATAAAACAGCACAACTCCATCCCTGGCTCATACCCAAGCTTATAAAGCTCTAAGTACCCGCCGATTCGGCGCAATAGTGCACTTCAAGGCGAGCTCTTGCTAGTTTTAGCATAAAATGCAAGCTTAATCATAATGTTTTGGCTAAGGACAAGGAGCAACAAAACATGTCGGATTCATTGACAGCACTGAGTAAGAAGCTACTTCGCTACGCCACTCTCATTAAATTAGAAGGTCGATCAAAGTATTTCCACAAAAAACTGCTACAAGCCGCTGACCTGCTTGCTAGCTACCATGGTACGCGAGAAGATCTATTAGCTTGCGAGGATCTCGAAGTTGTTTTTCCAAAACTTGGAAAATCCGTACACTGCGCGATACGAGAACTCCTAGAGACGGGAAAACCTCTAGACTTCGATTATATGCAAAATAAACATGACAGCTTGCTCTGTGACATCGCCGAGATCCCAGGAATTGGTTGCGTTAGCGCGCATAAGATCTACGCCTCTTTGGGCGTGCAAAGCATGGACGAGCTCTGCGGAGCCATACAAGATGGGCGCATTGACGATGTAGCGGGTTGCGGTCCCCTCAAGTTACAAAGTTTGCGCGAGTTCGCCGACGAATACCAAGCTAGGCACGCCTTAAGCACAGACGTCCAAGTCGAAGCAAGTGCTGAAGCGCTATCTCAAAACGAAATTGTCGACAAACTGCTCTTTTTTTGTCCCAAATGTTACCAATCCGCCGTTATTTACCCCATACAACGCGATGAGCCCTGCGTTTGCTCTGCCTGCTCACAGCGCTATCCTTACACAGGCTCTATTCTGCAACTCAAAGGCGAGGGGCGTAAAGTTAGTGTTCTCGATAAGCAATCGCAACGCTTAAACCCTAGTTTTATGCGCTTGGTCTATCGCCTATCTCCAAGCTGCTTACTCGAAGAAATCCTCCTCCGTCTCCCCCCCATCTCTCATAACTTCGGCTCCCCCACTCGCCTGCTCTGCTTTGGCGCAAGCCTCCCTGAGCTTTCACAAAAAATTTTGCAAAACATCCCAAACAGCCAGATCTTTGCCATTAACGAAAACGAGTTCGCACTCCAAAACCTCAATGCTGTGCTGGGGAAACACGCTCAAATTCACCTTATCAGTGCATATAATGAACGTCTTCCCTTTGAAAACGCTATCTTTGATTACGTTATTTGGGATCCGCTCTACCTGCCAACAGTCTTTAGTACCAAGCTCATCTCGGAGCTGCTGCGAGTCCTCAAACCAAGCTCTACCCTCATCCTAACTGGTCTACGTCTGCCCAGCAAAACTCCAGAACTGCTCAAACGCAGTTTGGCTAAAATACCTGCTTTCGCTGTTTCTTCCCCACAACTCGAAGAACTGCTCAAAGACTACGAGATGCTTATTCAGGATAGAACGGTTTGTGGTTACATCGAAATCATCGCAGTGCAAAAGAGCAGCGAAGGGTAGCTGTCTTGATTTAAGTCGCTCAGATTTAAGTCGCTCAGCAGAACTTTGTGCTCGCTACTAAGTCTGAGCTTACAAAGCCTACAAACACCATTGAAGCAAAAGCCGAGTGTACGCAGAAAAACGGGGGGAGCAGCCGCAAAGCCCTGTTTCGCCAAAAACCGAACGGGGCGTCGCGGGGTGTCCCCGCGGAGGGGGTAGACGCAAACCCACGCACAGCGAGGGGTTGCGGCGTAGGGGGAGACTTCCCCCCCATAAAAAAAACTTAAAAACAGCCAAATATACGACTTTGCGGTAGCCCTAGGTGTTACCCCCCCCAACAAAAAAGAATAAACGACTCTCTTTATTGCAGAAACCCTAGTTAACCATACAGTTATCGACGCTAATATAGTCCTCGTTATTTTGATCATTGCACTCGTCGATGATGCGCCCCCCCTTGCCATCGTCATTGACGATGAGCATGATTTTTCCTGAGACTAGTGACTGCATCTCGCACTCTACGCGCCTACAATCTCCGACGGGGATATAGTTAGCGGTGTAGGAAGTACAGAGTTTGTTTTTTTCGCCAGTCTCGGCGACGGCGTAAAAAGAGGCGGGCATTTTGTCGGGAATGAGCTTGGTTCCTCGGTTACAGACGCGCGCGCCGATAACGAATTTATCGCCAACCTTTCCGCAGACGTTATCTCTCTCGAAAATACCAGTGATGTCGGGGGCGCTATTCATGCCGAGTGCGCCTTGGACGTTTTGTCTAAAGTTGTTGTATTTGGGGTTTGTGTAGTTTCGCTCCCAGCTGGCAACGTCGGGGAGAGTGCCATCATCGTTGATGTTGGTGACGTTATAGGCGTGTTGGTTCCAGATCGGGCGAGATGATGCCCAGCGATCGAAGCGATCGCGAAGGACGTGAACGCCTTGTTGTTTAACGCCGGTGGGATGCGCCGCCCTGCAAACCTTGCCGCCACCAAGTGCAGCGCTGTTTGGGAGAGGTTCCGTGCATGCGTAGGCGTGGGTGGCGATGTTTGATTCGTCGTAAGCACTATTGCAGTCTGCAATGGTGTTACAGCGGCAAAAGCCGTTTACGCAGCTCTTCGTAAAACAGTCTTTATCCTTCTCGCAAACTAGCCCCTCATGGTAGGGATCGACGGGGTGACTAGCGCACTTTACTCCACAGTTGTTGTTGGAGTTCACGATGAGTTCAACGGTGTCGTCATTATCGACGTCGGCCGTAACAGGCGTTTCGTACCATGTACAAGATGTTCGGTAGCTAGAGAATAGCACCTTACCCGTTGGTCCTTCATAAACGCGGGTGTAGCACTCATCACCGTAGATAATTTCGGCTTTCCCATCGCCGTCGAAATCGAAAACCACGCTACCCGTGCGAGCCGAGGTATCATAAGAGACGCGCTTCCAAAGAACGTTTTTCCCTTCACAGGTATTGCCGCGACCATCGTTGAGTGTTGTACCGTCGCATTCGGGATCGTAGATACCGTAAAGACTGGCGCTCGCCACGCCGACTTCTAAAACGCCGTCACCATCAAAGTCACTAAGATTGGGCGCGCCCCCTGCAGCAGCGGTTGCAACGTCCATTAACAGTTGATCGCTTAAGGTTTTTAACATCACCCTATTAGAGCCAGTGGCAACGACCTCGGCAATGCCATCTAAAACACCGTACTTGAAGTCCTGCGCGGTGGCACCAGCAGTACCAAAATCAGCATAAGCAAACTGCGTACCCGTCAGTGTTAGCGGGTATTTCACTACCCACTGCCGTTGCCCAGAGTCCCACTTCCAGGCGCCGTCGTTTCGAAGTAGCATCACGTCATCGGATTTATCCAGCTTACCAACAACAGCGAAAATACCTCTATCTAAGGTAGAAAAATTTTGCGTTTTGTTTACGCGCTCTCCCGTACAAGCATCGAAAACCTCATGCTCCGAAATAACGTAGGCACAGGCTTTATCGTCTAGCTTGTGCACACTCGGGCCATCCCAGTGTAGAAAGTCCGTCCAACGACTTGAGCCTTGCTTCGTAGCCCAAGCAGTTTCGTACTTGTGCGTTTCGCTATTCCACTTAAACATGACTAGACCTTGCTTATTATCAGTGTGCGTCTTTTGCGCATGTGCGCGTAGGGTAAATATTTCCACAAATCCATCGCCGTCCACATCGGCAATAGCGAGCGGTGCCGATGCAATGATGTGGTTATCGGGGTCATAAATCGATTGATGCACCTTACAGGTATTCCCATCAATAATGCGGATCACACCATAATAATTCTCATTAATGCCTGCCGCCGATTCTTCCCCCCCATCCGTATAGTTATAGCTCGGAAAAATAATTTCTGAGGCATTGTTCGCCGAAACAAAGGGCGTGTCCATTACCATCGGTGTTGTAAGTACATTAACGTGATTGGGGTAGCCGTCGGGATCATTTTCCGCCGTCCACTCGCACTGCAAAACTGGATCAAAAAGTCCAACCACCGTTTTATACTCGCAGCTCTCATTGACATTGCCTCGCGGACCCTCGCCGTAGGGAATACACTTATTTTTCACGTCGCAAGCACTCATGGTACAGCAATAACTATCGGCTTTGCAATCGTCATCATTCTTGCACTCTCCGCGCATTTGCACGCATTTTTGATTTAAGCAAACGTAGCCATCAACACAGGGCGACGTCTCAAGGTGACAGTTATCTCCAGCCTCGGCGGCCTTCACACATTGGTTATTGATGCAATACATACCATCGCGACAGCGATAGCCGCTCACCCCACAGCGAGCTCCCGCTCCCCCATACTGCGTACACACGCCATCAAGACATTGAAAGCGGAACACATCGTAACAAGCCTGTGGATCCGTCTCATCACAAGCATCGCCCGCTTGAGGCAAGCGCACACAATGCCCGTTTTCGCAAATCATGGACGTGGGTTCACATTGCAGCTCTATCGCATCGCCGCACTCACTGCCTTCGTCCAAAAACTCGCGCACGCAAACGCCGTCACTACATTTCGCAACGCGCACACAGGCTAGCCCGCCGACCTCGCAGGCATCTCCTAGCGAAATCCGCGCAACGCAGCGCTGTTGGTAGCAATCATCGCTCAAAGCGCAGTCTTCGGGGCTCGCACATTCTGGCTTTTTAACACAACGCCCGTTTTCACAGTTCTCGCCGTCCCCACAGTCTTCGGGGTTCACACATTCAGGCTTTTGCTTAACACAACGCCCGTTTTCACAGTCCTCGCCGTCCCCACAATCGTCCTTGACCGTGCAATCATCGCCTCCCTGATCATCCTTTTTCACGCAGCGCCCTTCCACGCAGTCCTGTGTTTCCAAACAATCGCGTTTGTCCGCGCAAACCTTGCCTTCGCCGCCTATCGTGTCATCATTACATGCACTAAGTAAAACAAGTACGGGACACAAAAGCATAAATATCACTAAAACTCGCAAACGCATAAAAACCTCGTTACTCCAAGCGGAAAACCCCGTTGCTTACCAAAGCATAGCTTAGCATGTTCGTGTATTGATTTCAAATCCACTTAATAAATTTAACCCATAGCGCTTCCCTCCTCATTTTGCTACAGGGCAAGCGCAAAGTCGTCAAATTGATAATTTTCAAGGCGATTTTTTTGTGGGGGAAGTCTCCCCTACGCGCAAGCTTCCCTCAAAATTCGCTAAGTTCCGCTTTATTTTGTGCGACGTTTAAGCTAACCGCTTAACCGCCGCACAAAATGCGTCACTAATCGACTTTTTTGGGTGATCTTGCGCTACCCCCTCCGCGGGGACACCCCGCGACGCCCCGTTCGGTTTTTGCCGAAACAGGACTTTGCGGTCGTGCTACTTGCTCGCCCCCTACGCGCAAGCCACCCGCAAAACACGCCAAAAGCCGCAATACGCCGAACAAAGCTTCAGCTATTCGCCAAAGCTTCGCACGACGTGCGGCTTTTGCACTCATCAAAGCATTCTTGAGAGGAAAGTCTTAAATCTTTTGTCTTTTTAGGAAGTACTTCGTATCACCGTTGCGCATAAGCTGAACGGTGCAAAGCTCGTAGCCGTGGTCTCCAAAGATGTTGAGAACACTGGATTCATCGACGTTTGGCGGACAAACCGTCTCGCGCGTATCGCCTTTATAAAAGTTAACGTTGCCCTCCGCGCTGACAGAGCGGCGAAGAATAAAATAATCCCACGGAACGCGTGTAGCCATAGTATCTCCTTCTTATCATGTCATTGTATTGCGCCTGCTGGGCGCTGATGCTGATGTCCAAGTTCTTGTTTTATATTAAGTTTTTGTAGCGATGCAATCCCTGCTTCGTCTATTTCGTTGTAACTCAAATCTAAACTGCCTATGCCTCGCAGCTCGTGGTCGGCGGTAAGAATCCGCGCTGCATTGTTACTAAGTACCCCGTCTTTTAGCGAAAGCCTAGAGAGCTTCGTTAAATGCTTCGACATCGCCAAAGCCAAAAGCCCGCGATCCCCAATTTGGGTCCCCACCAAAGCTAATTCCTCCAAGGATTCTGAAGCCGCGTCATCGGCAATAAAGTATGCAGTTCGATGAGTCATACCGCTGCGCTCTTGCGAGTGTAGCGTAAAGTAAGGAATATCAGCTAGCATTTTTTTGATCGCGATCGCACTATCGTCAACAATGCGCGGCATCTGCAGATAAAAAAGCTTCAGATTAGCAAGGCTCTGGCGAATGTTCCGCACAAACTGCGCCACATGCGAACATAAAATATTTTCGCTAAAATGAAGTTGCAGCGCTCGGATCGGAGAAAACGACAAATTGGCCAGTATAGGCAGCACATCCATTGCCGAGTTTTGGAATCTTAAACTCAAACCTCTCAACTTACGTAGCTTAGGATGCTGAAGTCCAGTGACTAGGTAGCGCACATTAGTTTCGTTTAGCTGTAAAACAAGCTCACGCACCAAACCTCGCTTAAATACGGGTTGCCACCCCATGGCGAGTAGGAAATGCACATCGCCGATAAGTTCGCGCATATGCATACGCCGCAAATTCTGCTCAATGCGCCGCAAAACAAAATAATCCCCTTGACTCGACGATGCAGGATTCTCCTCGTATAAGTACATTGCCTCGTGTAAAATATCGAAGCAGCGACTATAATTCTCAAGCTCGTAAAGATATAGCGCATATCTACGATGCAGCTCGAAAGACTCGGGTTGCATAGAGATCATTTTTTCAAATTCATCGCTTTTGTGCATATCTATCCTTGAAAACACACTCCCAAACTAAGGCTATTAAACCACCTTTAAAATTAAGGCAAGGATAGCAGCATAGGACGTGCCAGTTTTCAATTTTTTGGAATTCTTTAGACGCAGGAACGCTGCAATTTGCTCTCCTACTGTGCCGCTCTAGCTCAAGTTTCATCAACCCTCTAAGCGCGTTGAGCTTACGCCACGCGACTTTCTATCAATTCATACCCATAGCCGAGTAACTTCCGCTTTACGCGCTCTGCGTCCGCAGCCTCACAAAGCACAACTGGGTTTGGGCCTGCGTCAAAGCTGCAAACACAATGGATGTTTTCTTCGGCTAAAGCGCAGACATCATTATATATAGCTATACTCTCGGGCTGCAAGTACCAAATCGCTGGTAGCGCACTTATGCAAAGCGCGTGCAAACGCATGCTGTTGGCATTCGCGCATCGCGAAAGAGCGCCTATATTGCGCTCCTCAATCGCCCTCTTACACCGTTCTATATCCGCAGCACAGGAGTCTTGGAAAGCTTCCCAAAACACCGACGTTTCTCGACAAATCCGCATACCCTCTGCACTCGACTTGGTCTTTGGCGCTTTTGAGAGTAGAACGATGAATACCTTTAGTGGCCAATGCTCGGCGAAAAAAAGCGTTTGCGCAAAACTATCGCTTCCATCCTCCAGCTCCCCACGTCGCCAATGCGTCCAACCGCGCACAATGGCGCGGGCAGCTGAGCCAGAGCCCAAACGCGCTAAGCACGATAGCTCTGATTCTTTAAGTTGCAAACGAGCAGCTTGCGCCGCCGCCACGGCGAGCGCGGCCATGCCCGAAGATGAAGAGGCGAGACCCGCGCTTGCAGGAAATTCATTGTAAGCCCTCGCGCGAGCAGAAAGACTAAAGCCCGCACGCTTGCGCACTGCGTCAAAAATGCGTTTTGCGCGCTGTGCACCTGTTGCTCCCACGGGGACACCATCTACAAGTAGCTCATCAGCTTGCCAATTCCCCCACTCCAGCTCGCAATGGCTGCGCAAAGCCTCGATGCCCACACCCAAGGAATCCGCACAAGGCAAATTGAGCGCATCATCGCGCTTTCCCCAGTACTTTACGATGCCGAAATTCGCACAAGCACTTGCTTGTGCCCGAAACTCTGAGTCTTTTGTCACGTTTAGAACCCGCTTTTGTATGGTGATTATTGATTTTATTAGGGCAGGTTTGAAAGCTGCCCCCTACGCTGATTTATTGGCGGGCGCTGCCAAAGAAGCGGCCAAAGGCAAGTCATTAAGCGAAGCGAAAAAGCTTAGCAAAGCGTTCAAAACTGCCAAATGCTTACTCGAAGGTGGAACTAAGGCCAACACTGATGCCCCCTGTCACCATGAGCGATTTTAGCTCCCAAATATACTGCGTAGAAACCTGCGCACTCACGACGAGTATGCCTAAAATATAGCTTGCGCCGATGGAGCCCCCTGCGGCTCCTTGCAAAGTTTCGTTGCCAGTGATGCCAACTAAAGTGTTAGACTGGTAAACCTGTAAACTCACTTCGGGTTGTACATAAAATGATAGCATTAAGCGGCGAAACGGCGAGTAATAAAAGCGCGGTCCAACGGTGAGGTAAACGATTTGGTAGCCTTGATCGAAGGGTAAAAACTCTTTTTTGGTAAAACCGCGCGCGGAGCCAAAGCGCGCTGCAAAGGCAAAATATCCTGCTTGAATGGCGACTTCACCAAAGACGGAAAGCCCCACCAAGCTGTGTTTTCCCAGGTCATTGAGTACGGGTTTAAAGACATCAATACCGAGTAAAAACATGCCCCGCGGACGTCGAAAGGTTGGGGGTTCAGCGTAAGCAGTGCTTGCACTAAGAGTGACGAGTAGCAGTAGCGCGAGGGCGGCGATTTTTCGCGCGAAAGCGCGTAGAATTCGCGTGTTTTGGCTAGATTTTGACGGAGCGTTTTTAGCTGCCCATTGAGGGCAGCTCTGCTTCGGGTCGCCTTTGGCGTAGCCACTGCTGTTTTGCATGGCGCCATGGTGCGGGGTTCTCCCCGCAGAGGGGGGAGGCTGGGACCCCTCGATAAAATTCGCAAAACTTGCACATTGCGCGGTGGATGCGCGATGAGCGCATACACCGCGCGATGTTTCGCAAGTTTTAGCGAATTTTGAGAGAGGCCCAGACGAGGGGGGACACTTCCCCCACCATGCTAAAATCACTGAGTTTAGTAAACGATTTCGCTTCATTATTTGGCTTTTAATTTTGCCTTGCTCCAGCGGTAAACACTGCTAAACGAAGGGAATGAACGAAGAAGGGCCAAAAGCATGATGGCTGCAAAAAGGGCATGCCAGATGGTGATGGGAGCGCATGAGACGCTGCATGAGGCGCTTTGGCCTTGATCTATGCAGACACCTTGAGGGGAGCAACGGCGGCCGACTCCGCATTCGGCGTCGTTAAAACAGCGTACTTCGTAGGTTTTGAGGACGGCTTGGAGGCTATTGTGGCAATATGTGCCGTAGCAGCACGGTTGTTTGTGTTTGGAGTCGAGGTAGTCGTCGGCGACGTAGTAATTATTACACCAGTAAAGATGTTGTTCGATGCAAAGCGCAGAGCAAGTCGCCTGGGCTTCCTCTTCGGCGTGCAGTTCTTTGCATGCTTTAGTGCAGGCTGAAGGGTAGCGATCGCAGCGTAGGTCGCAGGGAACGGGTTGTTTTTGGCTGTCGTAGATAAACAGCTCCTCGCTCCGTTCCCAGTTTACACCGCACTTGCCTTCGGCGCCGCACATCGCGCACGGAAGCCAATCCTGGTCTTGAGCGATTAAGGGCGGGTAGTAGCGTTTTCCGGTGCAGCGCGTCCAAAAGGAGAGACAGTTTCCGAAGCAGGCGGTGTCTTGTACGTAGCAGTGATCGACGCAGCTCGGGTTAGGGACACAGTTTTGTAGGCATGCGATATCTTCGCCGCAAAACTGCGAACACGTCGCGAGCCCTGAGTCGGCAAGACAGTTTTCTTGCTTGCACTTCTCTGGCTTCAGCGAGCCTTCGCACTCCTCATCGCAACTCGCCTCAGCAGGACATTGCTTGCTACACTCCGCGGCTCGCTGACAGCTGCGAAAGCAAGTCATACCAGCGTTTTGCGTGAGCTCCATAAGCTCTGCGTTGTTGGGGTTTTGGAGTAAGGACGCGTCGATTTGTGGGCAAAGCACTTCTCTGGGCGTGCAGGAAGAACTTTCGCAGCACTCTAAACGCACGTCGATAGCGTTGCCAATTTCGAGCTGAGTCGTGCCAAGGTTTCCTCGCATACTCGCGTTGGGCTCTAGGGTCCAGACCTTTTGACCGCGCGCGCGAACAGTGTTGTTGACATAGGTGGTTGCCCCTACGACGACTTGGGTTTGTTTGGCGCTCTCATTGGTAATTTCGTAATCAAGGGCATAGCGAACAAATAATTCTTGGGATAGCGGTTCATCGAGCTTAGCGGAAAGCACGCTTTCGTCCGAATTAACTTCGAGCTTTTGCTGTAATTGCCAATAATCGTGCGTCTCACAAGCGCATACAGCGATTAAAATAAGAAGCACGGCGAGGACATGGGCTTTAGCCCACGCAAATTTTTGCTGCCAAGTCAAAGCTATCATACCGATAAATCCCTATGTCGGCGCTCAAAGCTGTAATCCATCGCGGCGAGCTGCCTGTAGAGCTGCTCCACCATTGAGACGCTGCGGTGTCGGCCGCCCGTGCAGCCCAAGCCCACCGTCACGTTGAGTTTGCCCTCCGCGGCGTATCGCGGCAAGAGTAAAGTGAGCATAGCTTCTAGTTGTTGTGCAAAGACTGTGGCGTCGGGGTCCGAGAAGACGTAGCGCTGCACCGCGTGGTCAAGGCCAGAAAGTTCGGCGAGCTCTGGAACAAAAAAGGGGTTTTTGAGGAAGCGTAGATCAAAGACGAGATCGGCTTCGAGCAAGATGCCGTGTTTAAAACCAAAACTCACCAAACTAACGCTCATTTTATCGCCAAGCATGGCGTAGCGGCGCATAAACCACGCTCGCAACATATGCACCGTCATCTCCCCAGTATCGATGCGCTCGACGGTAAAAGGCGCGAGCATGGCCAAGATTTCGCGCTCTTTGCGAATCGCTGCCAATATGTCACCGTTTTTATCGAGGGGGTGAGCGCGGCGCGTCTCTTTATAGCGCCTTAGCAGTACCTCGTCCGCTGCATCTAAAAAGAGCAACTCCACGTTGTAGCCCGCTGCGCGCAGACCGCGGATCGCTTCGGGAGCTTGATCCAAAAAGAGGCGATCGCGAACATCGACGCAGACTGCAACTTTATCGATATCATCGCGAGGCTCTAAAAGCCTAAGAAAATGCGGCAATAAAACAAGCGGAACGTTATCCATACAATAATAGCCCAGATCTTCGAGTGCGTGCAGTGCTGCACTTTTTCCGCTACCACCCATACCGCTGATTAAAACGAGTTTTTCTAAGCCCTTTGCCATATCATATCGCCAACGCCGTGCTCCTGGCACGACAACAAGTTCATACCGAAATTAAATAACCGTAAAGAAATCCATCATAAAGGCTACACCAAAGTGCAAAAGCACAGTGGGATAGATCGACTTTCCATTATAGCTAAGTTTTCCCAAAATGATGCCCGCAATGATTGCCCCAAAAACCTCGAGTTCAGGTTTACCCAGATGCGCGATCACAAAGGGCATCGTCGTCATGAGTATAGCCGAGCTACCGAATCTTTTGGCAAGCCCAAAAAGCATAAAACCGCGGAAAAAAAACTCCCAACTCAACCACTTTATAAGGTATGCCGCTTGGTAGAATGCAAAATAGCGCCAACTCTTGCCAATGAGTTTGAGCTTAGGGTACTGCTCCGAAAACGATGGCGTATGAGAGAAGATGTAAATCACGGGTAGCATCACCAAAAGACAGGCAAAAACGATGAGAAGCTCGGTTTTGCAGCGTTTAAAGCGTAGCCCCAAATCTTCAAAACTCATTTTAAGCCAAAACTTCGCCACTAAAAAGGGCAAAATCCCTAAAATCAGCAGCGCTGTTAAATGAGAGTAGACATAGCTTGCAAGATTTCCCTTCTCCCAAGAAAGGCTATTGGCAAAATTTGGAAAATAACTATAAAAATGTGAGGCTTTACCATGATGTAGGTAGAGCACCAAAAAAAACATCGATGCGACAACGACTATGAACGTGTCTTTATCGACGTGTAGATTAAAATAATTCAGCAAACGCCGAAAAATCGTACGCTTCTCTTGCCCTGCAAGGTCGTTATTGACGTCGTTATTGACGCTGCTTAGTTCATGACTTCGCTTTTCATCGCTGTGCGGTATCATTATATATCTTACTAGCCCTAAACTTCAAAATATATTCTACTAATCTTAAACTTAAAATTTACAAAATCCATCTTGCTGAGGAAACCCCGATTCATAGCGGCTAACGCCCCACCCCATCTACAGGCTATCGCCCATAAAACTCGCCTTTTCGCGTAAGGCATTGATTTTATTGAGTTTTTGAACTCTCGAGGCTTGAAAAGCATCAAAATTATGCATACAAGTTATCGTAACTGTGTTGAATGCCGTTGCGGCGCAAGAAAGCAGCCAAAATTGCCAAGATAAAAAGGAGAGAATTTGCATAAAAAAAGCTTCAACATCGATCACGGCTTTGGTCAAGATCGCATGCTGCCCGCCGAGGGAAAGACCAAAATAGTCATTGTTATCACTATGATTGCCATGCTCGGTGAAATCGTCGCGGGCATAGCTTTCGGCTCGATGGCACTGCTTGCCGATGGAATCCACATGGCCGCCCACGCGCTCGCGATGAGCATCAGCTTCCTCGCATATCGCTATATACGAAAACACGCCTTTAATCCAAAGTTCTCTTTTGGCACAGGCAAAATCAACGCACTCGCCGGCTACACTGGCGCACTGCTACTCGTAGTCTTTGCCCTTGCCATGGCCTACGAAAGCGTCGATCGCCTCATACACCCGCAAGACATCAGCTTTAACGCCGCTATTCTAGTCGCATGCTTGGGTCTTGGCGTAAACTTAGTTTGTGCATTCATCATGGGACATGACCATGGTCACAAACACGCACACAAACACGATCACGAGCATGAACACGCGCATAAACACGAGCATGACAGTAACTTCAAGGCCATCTACCTGCACATCATCACCGACGCCCTCACCTCCCTGCTTGCCATCGCCGCCCTTGTCGCTGGCAAATACTTCTCCGCCGCCTTCCTCGACCCAGCCATGGGCATTCTCGGCGCCGCACTCATCCTTTGGTGGGCCCGTTCCCTTATCCAAGAATGCACCGCCACACTCCTCGACCACCAATCCCAAGCCGTCAGCGACAAAATCCGCAGCGCACTTGCCCCCTACGAACACGAAATTTGCGACCTGCACACCTGGTCCATCGGACACCAAATCTACGCCGGCGAACTCACCATCCTCGTCGACGAACACACCAACCCCGACAGCATCAAAACTAGCCTCGCCGACATCGAAGAACTCGTCCACCTTACCGTCGAAATCCACTGCAAACACTGTAAAGAAGAAGTTCACGCATCATCAAAGCAATAATCCCCATAAAATATGGGATCTTTTGGCGAGGAATCATACCCCAGAGCAAGCGCAAAGTCCTGTATTTGGCTGTTTTTACGTTTTTTCTTTGGTGGGGGAAGTTTCCCCCTACGCGCGGGCTTCTTCACAAAATGCGCAATTTGCAAAAATAAGATGCGTTGTATTCGCTCGTATCGCTCATTCAACGCATTTTATTTGCTCATTGCGCTTTTTGCTCAGTGATCCCGCGCTACCCCCTTCGCGGGGACACCCCGCGACGCCCCGTCTCATTTTTGGCGAAACCAAGGCGAGCCCGCGCTACCCCCTAAAATCCAAACTGCTCTCCATGAGTAGAGTTTTTGCAATTTCAAGATTTAACTTGCAACGCGTAGCACACAAAGCAGTATATGATCCGTTACTAAAAAGACTAGCCCAAAAATAAATTTTTTTATACACGCGTATAGCGCTTGAGTCAGAAGTACTTATTTTAAGCTTCTTGCTAGGTACCGCTGAGCTTAAGCCATAGAGCATTTTTTCAAAGTGCTTGTATCAATATTTTAGCGAAGGGCTCGTCATGAAGAAAATCATCATTTTTCTATTTTATGCTTTCGCTTTAACTGCATTAGGCTGCGAGTTAGAGGACGCTTTAAAGTTTTCGCAAGTTTGTCCTCCACTGGATGGTCGCTGTTGTCCAGAAGGTATGATGGAGTGCACCCAAGAAGAGATGTTCAAAGCAAACAGATGTAGCATGGACGCGAACCCTGGTGTTTTTTCGCAACGCCAATCTTGGTGTTTAGATGGCAATAGGTGCCGCGCTACAGAGGAGAATGTCTTCACCTGTGATTCCAAGTGCGACCAAGGTGAGGAGCTTTGCCAAGGTAAGTGTTATAACCCAAATACTGATGTTAAGAACTGTGGTGGCTGCCGTGTTGAAACCACCGATGAAGAGAAAAAAAGCAAAATGCTATGCACGGGAAGGAGTGATACATGCAGCGATGGCCAATGTACATGTGGAACATCTCCACCTTGTCCCGAACACTTACAATGCGTAGCTGGAGAGTGCATAACGATTAGCTGTTTGCGTGATGAGGACTGCGAAAGCAGTTTTTGTGATTCCGCCTTAGATTATCAATGCTCCGTACGCTGTAGTGCCGATAGCGACTGCAAAAATCATGAAGACATTGAAGGTGAATTTTGCAGAGACGACGGGCGATGTGCTAGCAAGGTTTTTGAAACGATCTGGGTCGCCAAAACGGACAATCCTACACTCATTCTACCCTATGTAAAAAAAGAAAGAATGGGGAACAAAGAGCCATGTAACTTTCGTGTTATTTGGAAGGCAAATAAGTATCTTCTCGATCCAGAAGATAATTGGGACAAAGCAGATGTGGTAACTGATTGCAATGATATTGAAAAACGGACTCATACTTATAATGGCATAAGCGCTGGTGAAGAAATTATCGTTAAGATCGTAGGCGATTACGATGGCTTTGGATATCCTATGCGTGGCTTCGATGAAACAGAGCCAAACTTTTTCGAACTATGCGTCATCGAAGTGGGCAACCCAGACTTAATGGCTGTCCTTCGCTTTGGGCCTGTAGGTCTAGGAACTTGCGCATTCGCACAGCAAAATCCTACCTTTGCGAATTCTGACATTCCTGATGCAAGTAAATTACACTCCATGTCGGGTATGTTCTTACTATCCAGTTTTTTTAACCAAAACATAGAGAAATGGGATACACGAAACGTTACTGATATGAGTTTTCTGTTCACTGCAAATCTCGTTTTTAACCATCCTCTTGAGAGATGGGACACGCGGAATGTCACTGACATAAGTGGAATTTTTACCTATACTAGGCGTTTTAACCAAGGTTTGGGATCTTGGGATACGAGTAAGATCACAAATATGATGGGTGCATTCGCACAGACTTCTTTTTTTAATCAAGACATTAGTCATTGGAATACTAGTAGCGTTAGCAATATGTCGGGAATGTTCTCGGGGACAGGCGCCTTTAATCAAAATATACAAAATTGGGATACAAGCCATGTTACAAAGATGGCGGGGATGTTTTCAGAGACAATGGCGTTTAACCAGCCTCTCGCAGACTTGAACACGAGTAGTGTTACGAATATGGAGTATATGTTTGAAGGGGCAAAGGCATTTAACCAAGCTATTGCAAACTGGGATACTAGTAATGTTATTAATATGGCTGCTATGTTTAAAGACACCACAGCGTTTAACCAAGCCATTGCGGATTGGGACACGAGCAGTGTTACAAATATGTCGGAGATGTTTAAAGACGCTACGGCGTTTAACCAAGCCATTGCGGATTGGGACACGAGCAGTGTTACAAATATGTCGGAAATGTTTGCGAGAGCAAAGGCGTTTAACCAACCCATTGGAACTTGGAACACAAGCAATGTTACGAATATGTCGGAAATGTTTTGGAGTGCAACGGCGTTTGACCAACCCATCGGAACTTGGGACACAAGCAGCGTTACCGATATGGGAGCTATGTTTTTGAGTGCTTCGGCGTTTAATCAGCCAATTGGGGATTGGAACACGGGCAGCGTTACTAGCATGGGAGCTATGTTTTTGGGGGCTACGGCGTTTAACCAAGCGATTGGGAATTGGGATACCAGCAGCGTAACTAGCATGGGAAGTATGTTTTCAGGGGCTAAGGCGTTTAATCAGCCAATAGGAGCTTGGAACACGGGCAGCGTTACTGACATGGCGTGGATGTTTCGAAACGCTACAGCGTTTAACCAGCCAATCGGGGAATGGGACACGGGCAGCGTTATTAGCATGGCTAGTATGTTTTCGGAAACAACGGCGTTTAATCAGCCAATTGGAGATTGGAACACAAACAGCGTTACCTCTATGGAGCAAATGTTTCAAAAAGCTACGGCGTTTAATCAGCCAATAGGAGCTTGGAACACGGGCAGCGTTAAAGACATGAGAGACGCATTTCATGGTGCTGTTTTCTTCGATCAAGACCTCTCAGGCTGGAATTTTAGTAGCTTATTGAAACCATTCTGGGATTTATATATCACGGATTTCCTTACCAATGCTGATTCCTTTAGCCAAGAAAACTTTTGCAAACTTAAAAGTCTTGAACGCCTGAAATCTACCCGCTTAGGTCTCGAAGCTAAATATAAATGTCCGTAATTTTTACCGTAAAAGCCGCCAAAAAAAGAGGGGCTAAGCCCCTCCAAAGGCATGGTTTGCAGTAATTTTCGCTATTTTTCAATAATAGCTTTTGTTTTGGCTGCTGCTCTGGGAGCCATATTCCTAACACCGCCACCTGTGGCTTTAAACTCTTCGATGTTATCGCGGCGAATGCCGTAATTTTGCCCCACGGCAAAGGCATCGATATTGGCACCAAAGAATAAAAATTCCCAGCCGAGTTCCTGGCGAGCACTGACTAGCCTGTGGATTTCCCTTGCGCTGTACTCTCTACTAGAATTTTCCTCACCGTCGGTGGCAATAACGAAGATAACCTTGCAAGGTCGTGCTTCTTGGGGAAGGTTTTTAAGGCGCAGATCTTGAGTAGCGATGGCTCTTCCAAAAGCGTCGAGTAAAGCTGTCATGCCGCTGGGTCTGTACTGCCCATCGCGTAAACGAGCGTTGTCTAAATCTTCATTGACAAAAACGGCTTCGTAGCCATGGTCGAAGAAAATGGTACTGATTTTGATTTTCTTCTCTTTAATTTCGAGGTGCTCTTTAATAAAGCTGTTATATGCGCCGACAACATCCTTTTCAAGACCGCTCATCGATCCACTTTTGTCCATGATATAGACGATATCAACCTTGTCTTTGGCACATATTGCGGGTGGCTTTAAACAGATCAATTCGCTTTCTGGAACTAACTGCCTCGAAGTCTCTCCGTTCTGGGCGAATACAGTACTAGAGAAGCAAAACGCAAATATGGCGACGAGTAAAAAAACAAAACGCTTCATGCTTACCTCCAAAGAAAGAGAGTGGACGCAAACCCCCGTTATACGCAATACGCAAAAGCCATACCAGATTTATATTTTAATAAAGCACGCCTGCTTTATAGCGATCACAGATGGAGCCTAGATTGCAGCGCTAGCCAAAAATCGCCTTTAACGCTATGAATAGCGAGCGCTCAGCGCACGCAAAACGTAAGCCCTCTGTTCGCCGAGGATCGTTTTAGCTTCTGTTTATGACGTTAAAGCTAGTTTTGCCAAAAAACATAGCTAAAGCGCATGGAACAATAAATTCAGCGCTGCAAGACTCCATCATGAGGATGTCTTTTGAATCTTTTGAGCGCAGATAGTGTAGAAAACCATGAGTTTTATTCGAAAGATCTCAATATTTTGCATTTTTTTTCTGATTTTGTTTTCACTAGCCTGCAATCCAAAGGATGCTCAAAAAAGCGACAGCCTTCTTACACTAGATAGGGGCGAGCTTGAGCTAATAGAGGATAATCATGAGGACAAAGAAGATGCAGAGAATAGGCTAGCTTGCGCGCGCGATAAAAAAGCGCCTCACCCGCTGCCTGGCATTACTAAAGAAGCGCTAAAGCTCGACTACTGGCTAGAGCAAACAGGCGATGCACTAGACGATGTGTCACTAACGCAAAACGATATCGTTGCGCAAAACGCAATTAAGCTCACGCCCTACAACGATTTGCGACACCAATTGAGCGAAGATGAGCTACAATGGATGATCGATCGGCGCGTGGCACCGACGATGGAAAAATTCAAAAAAGGCGCTTTACGCTACGAAAACAAAGAAACAGATCTCGTTTTTTGGGAGAACGTTTCACGCGATCTTCGCAAAGTCACAGCGCAAGCAAGCTTTCGCATACTACTCGCCGATACCATGATACACTGCGGTCCAGAACGCGTTCCTTATTTAACCCCCAACGGCGAAGCTCGATTTAGTCGCAACAACTGTAGCATGGCCAAGGCTCAAGAAGCGCTGGAACTCTTATTTGAGTACCCCGAAGGGCTATATTTTGTACGAAACGACTACTCTTGGGGCTGGATCGATAAAGCGACGCCGCTCTCGGCGCCGCTTAGCGATAGCGAAAAAACTCAATGGCTCGCACAATCGGCTCGTTGGTTTAGCCCAAAGGCAGTGGAACTTGGCGAGAATCGTTTTGCTAAGGGCAGTTTTTTGGCAGGAGACGATAAACTAATCCACGTAGCTACACGTAATGGCGTCGAAAGCTTCCCAGCCCAGGGTTTTATCGACACTCGCCGTGATCTCACGCGGCGGCGCTTGCTCGAAACTTTATTTTTGTTTAACGGCGACGAGTACGGCTGGGGCGGGGATCGAGGAAATCGCGATTGTTCGCGCCTTTTACTTGATGCGATGAAAAGCTTTGGCCTTGTGCTGCCGCGCCACAGCGCAGATCAAGCTGTGGCATCATCATTTTATCTCGATATATCTGGTATCGACGATTTAGAAGAAAAACTCCGCATACTCGATGAAGCCCATAAGCAGGGCATTGTTTTTCTGCACTTCCCAGGGCACATTATGTATTACCTCGGGCGCGATAAAAACAATGAACCCACTATATTCCACGCGTTTTCCGAGTATCTCGAAGCCTGTCACTTAGAAGAACCCCGCGTAGACACTTTGGTGCACGTCGATACAACGACGCTGAGCGGTCTTGGCTTAGGCGAGGGAACGGCGAGAAGATCTTTTTTGGAGCGTCTGAGTATTATAAGTGTTTTTGCCAATAACACAGGTGCTGCTCTTCAGGATCTTGCACAATACCCCGACGCTGGCTTCGCTCAAGACAGTGCGCTCTGCTCACAAAAATCAGATGGGCTGCAATTTTGGTATGGCCCCGATGAGCCACAAAAGGATAGTTTGCTCAGAATTGTGATCATGAGCTCCGAAGGGGAAAGCGTTAAAAACGCAAACATATCGCTGCTCTCGCCCCAGAACCGTGTTTTGAAACTTGAAGCAAAACGCGTCCTTGGGCCTCCGCATTATCTCTACGCCGAATATAAGCCCGAGGAAGAGGGAACTTGGCGAGTACTCGTGGGCAACCAAGGCGAATGTTATATGCTGCGTAACGTGCGGGTGAGAAAAAAACAAAATGTACAAAGCCCGCAGCCAAAGTCTGGGGCTTGGGAAGTCACAAAACGATGGAGCGAGGGCTACGAAAATTTGTATTCCGCCTTCGTACGCGAACTCTTCGACTATCCTAGCGAAGAAGATTTGACTTGGAAGAGCTTACACGAAATTTTGCAAGTAAAGGAGCGTAATATCCTGCATAACTACCTCGGACAAGAAGAAGATGCAGCACTGAAGTTAGCTCCAGACTGCGCCGATCTGCCCTATTTGCTCCGTGCGTATTTCGCGTGGAAACTAGGCCTTCCCTTTGGGTACCGAAAGTGTTCACGTGGTAAAGCCAACAAAGCACCTCGCTGCGGCGCCCTTCAAAACCAAGCTGATGTGCAAGCCAAAGAAAATCCAGCGAGGTCGTTTACATACTTTTCTAACGCCTTCGTTATCAACGCTGTGCACTCCGCAAGTGCGCGTACCCTACCCCAAGACGAGGAAAGCGACCTCTACCCAATCCCCCTGCAGAAGCGCTGGCTGCGCCCTGGCACCGTTTACGCCGACCCCTACGGTCACCTCTTTATACTTGCGCTCTACCGTCCACAAACCCTGAACGAACAGGGTGTTTTGTGGGCCGTAGACGCCCAACCCGATGGAACCATCACGCGTAAACGTTTTTGGCGAGGGAACTTTTTGTTCGACCCTGACACGAGTAGCAGCGGCGCTGGTTTCAAGGCGTTTAGACCCATCGTCAAAGCGGGCGAGGAATATATTGCGTTAACAAACGCGGATATCGGCAAAGATACGTCCTTCACGCCCTTTAGCATGCAACAATACGAAATTACGGTGCCCGAATTCTACGACATCATGGAAAATATTATTAACCCACGTCCCCTTGACCCCGAGTCACAGTTGCAAAGCTTACTCGATTCTTTACTAGAATCTGCGCAAAAACGCGTATTATCAGTGCAAAACGGCGAGGATTATATCAAAAAGAACGGCTCAACAGCGATGAAGATGCCAAGTGGCTACGCGGTCTTCGAAACTTCAGGTCCTTGGGAAGACTTCGCCACCCCCTCGCGAGATATGCGCCTTCTCATCGCTATTGATGCTGTAGAAGATTTTCCACACAGTATTAAGCGAAAAGCCTCACATCTGCGACTTAGCGATGAATCAGCCCATGAACTCAGTGAGCAAATAGGCGAAAAACTTTTAAACAAAGCCAAAGATATGTATTTTAGCTACACGCGCAGTGATGGGCAGGAACAAAAGCTCAGCCTCAAGGATCTGCTCGAACGAAAACAGCAGCTCGAAATCGCATACCACCCCGCCGACTGTATTGAATTTCGTTGGGGAGCGCCTAGCCAAAGTGAAGAGGCCAAAAGCTGCAAACGCAGAGCGAGCAAAGCGGAGCAAGAACGCGTCGCACAGTTCCGACACTGGTTCAGCCAAAGACGCCGCCCACCTCGCTGAGGAAACTCTGATTTATTTTTGGGGCTCCGCCCCAAACCCCGCTAAGGGCTATCGCCCTTAGAACCCTTTTTTCGTTTTCTTATCTCCTTCTTTTTTTTTCTAGGACTAGGTTCAAAATGGCAAAGGAAAGCTCTTTCCCCCGTACCCCCATCCCTTCAATCGCGACACGGATGTCCGCGATTGGTCGCGGCTGAGGCTGCGCGCGAAGCGCCCACAGCCTGGACGGCTGTGGCACTAAAGAAAACACTCTTTTAAGGAAACTCTGATTTATTTTTATGGCTCCGCCCTTAGAAGCTTTTTTTTTGCGTACTGCCTTGATTTGATTGACTTTATTTTAAACGTTCGCCTTACTTTCCATACTTTATTTTAGCAGCTTAAGGCCTCTTATGATGAACATTTTTCGTATTTTTACCGACATTCGCAAGGGCGAACTGAAGCAGGCGCTACAATTAGCCGTAGCGGTCTTTTTTGTGCTCACGGCGTACTATATTGTTAAAACGCTTCGCGAGCCTATGATTTTGGCAAGTGCAGCCGAAGATACTGCGTTGTTAAACTCAGGAGTTTTGCCCAGTTTTTTGCAGGATTTCTTATCGATGAAGGGAACCTACAAGCGTGTTGCTGCTGCTGGTGCACAGGCTTTGGCGCTCATGGCTTTTGTTCCCTTTTTTAGTTTTTTGGCTAACCGCCTTCGCCGCTCGCGCCTGATCGTTGCAGTCTGCTTCTTCTTTTTGGCCTGCATGATCTATTTTGGCATTGCGATGAAACTCTCGATCCCCTTTACAGGCTTTGCATTTTATGTGTGGGTAGGAATCTTTTCGCTGGCGATGGTGGCGCTCTTTTGGTCTTACGCCGCCGACATTTACACCGAGGATGAAGGTAAGCGCCTCTTCCCCTTTATTGGCATTGGCGCGTCACTCGGAGCGATTTTGGGCTCCCAAATTGCCGATTTAGCCTTTGGCGCCCAGCTCGATGATCACTTAATTTTGGCCTTTGGTGGTTTTGCACTCATTATTTATCTTGTCATTATTTTATTTAACAATCGAAGCATAAAACCAAAACTCGAAGCCCTAGACAAAGAAAAGGCAGGACAATATTCGAAAAAAGGTGCATTTTATCTTATTTTAGCAAACCCCTACATGCGCTACATGGCATTGATGATCCTCATGCTCAATCTTGTCAATACAACAGGCGAGTACATTTTATCGGAATATATTGTGGAGCATGCCACTGCAGTGAATCAAGCTCAAAACGGTGTTAATGTTCGAGACGCTATCGGCTCTGCCTACGCATCGTTTTATTTTTGGGTCAACATCGTATCGCTTAGCCTACAAGCCTTCGTCGTATCGCGTATGGCTAAATACGGCGGTGTTCGCGCGCTGCTTTTCGCGCTGCCGCTTATCGCCTTTGGGGTTTACGCCTTTGCTTACATGGGCGTTGCCTACATGGGTATGCGCTGGCTTAAAACCGCCGAAAACGCTAGCAATTACTCCATTATGAATACGGTTCGCGCTATGCTCTTTTTGCCCGCAAGCGAAGAAGAAAAGTACAAAGCAAAACAAGCCATCGACACCTTTTTTGTTCGCATTGGCGATATGTTGGCTGCTTTTGGCATTTTGTATTTTGGCGCTACGCTCCAATTTGACGTTCAAAACATTGCGCTCATCAACCTAAGCTTCGTAGCTTTGTGGATTATCGTCTGCGTTTTGCTCTACAAAAACTACAAGGCTTTACAGCAAGCAAAAGAATGAGAGCTTTGCACGGGGGGAAACCCTTTTCTTGTTGCACAAGAAAAGGGTTTCCCCCCGTACCCCCCTCCCTTCAATCGCGACACGGATGTCAGCGCTTGGTCGCGGCTGAGGCCGCGCGCGAAGCGGCCACAGCCTGGACGGCTGTG
>Ga0265293_10004588_pt1 | contig 24189 bp, 24 predicted proteins | sample Munlanlewell138R_FD_192505 | JGI IMG/M metagenome (GOLD analysis project Ga0265293, IMG submission 192505) | Leachate microbial communities from a municipal landfill in Southern Ontario, Canada - Leachate well 138R | ecosystem: Engineered > Solid waste > Landfill > Unclassified | place: Canada...
GGGCTCCGAAGACTTCGGCATTTTCCTGAAACACGTCCCCGGCTGCTTCCTGTTCCTGGGTGCGGGCAAGAGCGAGGAACGCTCGAAAAACACGCCGCTGCACAATTCGAAATACGACTTTAACGACGACATTCTGATGACGGGAGCGACGTTCTTCCAGGAGCTGATCCGCCACACATTGCCGCTGTAACATCGATAAAAAGACCCGATCGCCTCGCCGGCGCATCGGGTCTTTCTTATATGCAGAGCTTGTTGCCGGTCGAACCTAGAAACGCAGGCTGAGGCACGACAGTCCGCCGTCGAGTTTGCGGTATTCCGACGTGTCCACCGTGATGACCGGATAGCCGGCCTTCTCGACCGCTGCGAGCACCGCCGGAAAGCCTTCGGGCACGATGACGGTGCCGTTCATCCAGATGCAGTTGGCCGCGTAGGCTTCCTCTTCGGGAATCTCGATCCGGTTGTACTGCTCAAACTCGGGCTTGTCCACAAATTCGCCGGATACGAGCATGTTGTTATCTTCGATGTAGTTGACGCCGGTTTTTAAGTGAAGCACCTCTTCGAGCGTCACCTCCGAGCCGGTCAGACCGTATTTTTCCAGGATGGCGATGAACTGACGGATACCTTCTTCGTTGGTGCGCGCCGACCGGCCTGCATAGAAATGGTCACCCACCATCATCACATCCCCGCCCTCAAGCGTCCCGGGTTCCTCGATGTATTCGATGTGCTCCTCCGGATAAAACTGCTTGAGCGCATCGATGATCTCCCACTTCTCCCCGTTCCTCGACGATGCGCCCGGATTGGTGACAATGGCGCACTTGTGCGTGACGACCGCCGGATCCTCGACAAAACAGGAATCGGGATAGCGTTCATCGGCCGGTAAAATCGTCACTTCCACACCGCAGGATTTGAGCGCCTCGATGTAGGCATCGTGCTGCGCAAGCGCCAGTTCGTAGTCAGGTTTACCGAGTTCCGGCGCAGAAGTGATGCCGTCTACAAGCGCCCGGCAGGGGCGCCTGACAAGGGCATTGGCGAATTTTCTCATGGCGTTACCTCCGTGTCTTTCCACAAGCGCAATACACGGCATGGAAAGATGTGCGCTTCTCCATCATCCCATTTTTTAAACAGGACCACCCACTCGGACTCCCCTTTGCCGTTGTGGGTGTCGGTCAGGCGTATGTGCATCGAACAATTGCTTTGGCTGTCGAGCGCCTCCACCGAAACGAGATCGTAGTCCACATGGCTGACCGCCATCGGCTGCAGCTCGTACAAACCCTCAGCTGCGACGTATTCAGCCGCATACGAATCCTTCGTCGCAGGCAGCCCGTTCCCCAGGTCCATATCCGGGAAAAACGTCGCTGCGATGTCTTTGATCTCCGACGACTTCAAGTCGATGGTGCCAAACTCACTCAGCCGCTCCGGGTAAGCGCCGTAGGTCGCCATCGCCACCATAAGCCAGAAGTCTTCCGGTTCGGGCTGTGCCAGATCGATGTCGTAGACAGAGGTCCAGATGTATCCGGCCAGCCGGCCGGAGGCGTGGAACAATTCCTCGGCCCCGGATTCGCGACACAGCTTCTCCGCACCGGTCGACACCGAGTTGCTGACGCCCGACTCTGCGATACCCGGATCTGCATCCGCTTTCGGCAAACGCTGTATCGAGCATGCCGATAGAGAGACCAACATCGCTGCGACAACCAACCCTGCGACTATCCTGCTCATAGTGCGATCCCTCCGCGCCACACCGGCCGCCTTTCCGCAGCCTACCATCGGTTCCTGACTCTTTCTACAAATCCCTGCAGCTGAGAAACGGGCGTGTCCGTCCCGTCGTCGAGCATAACGTTCCCCGTGTACGTTCCAAACAGCTGCTCCCGCTCCAGGCGTGTAAATCCGAGGTTGACGCGGTTCTCGTGGCGCGAATGCGGTGTAAATACCAGATCGATCCGACCGTCATCCGACGAAATATGCCAGTCTTCGCCGCCCGGCATCGACTTGCTGTGGGGGGGGATATCCCACTGAGCATCGGATAGCTTATGAGCCGTACCGCGGTAGAAAATAACGTTTTCAGTCGTGCTTGCCGGATTGCCGTCACCGGAACCCAGATTCAAAGAGAGGACAGATCCGTCTTCGATGCCGGCGGCTCCGCCCCAGATCCATTCGCTCGACTTGCTCCACACACCTCTGACCCAGCCGAACGAACCAAACGAGCGACCCGGGGTCAGCTTGTATTCCCTGTTGCCGAAGCGAATCGTTCCGGAAGCAGACATTCCTTGAATTCGATGCTTGTAGCAGAACAATTTTCCGTTCTCGCCAAGAGGAGTTGCTGTCACGATGTGGTCGCAGGACGGGCAGTGCAGCACGATGTCGCCGCTAATCCCGTTTCTGCCGGAAAACCGCTTCATGGAGAACACGAGATGCCTCTGGTCGCCGCCGTTTCGAAACTCGATGCTGTAGCCCCGGCCTTTCGACTTGGAATCGCCGATGACCGAGGTGGGAGAAAGGAGTTTATCGCCCTTCTCGAACAGCTGAATCCGGTTCTTCGCGTAGAATACGGAACTGGAGAAGTCGCGGAACGATATGGAGTCCACGCCTATGTTTGAATAGTCGGCGATCGATAAATCGATTTCAAAATCCGGATCGACGATGACGTATCGGTCCCACTCCTTGATGCGAGTGGCATCGTGCCGGACCGCTTTTCGGTCGTAATCCAGCACCGGCCGGAAGGCGTAGCCCGTCTCCCTCAACGTACCGTCTTCCGCAAGCAGAGGCCCTGCCTGCTCAATTTTATGTTGCATGTCTATATAATCTCCTGTTTTCATCGGTTGCCCGCGCTCTTCTCTCCGGATCCTTTATGCGGTTGCATCTTCATGGAGCCGCTCCATTTCGCTTCCCGCGCAGCCGGAGTGCAGCGATCGAAACCGGCACGAGGAGCGCTCCGAACCCTAAAACCGCAAACGGCAGCCCCCACTGCGTTGCCTGCGTCGCATCCGAAAGACCCGGATTCAAACGATCCAGCACCTGGCCAAACACGTAGGGCGAAATGATCGTCACAGAAAAACCCAGCGCCGACTGTATACCGAGCGCCGTGCCGCGCACCTGCGGCGAAACCATGACGGTCATGCCTGCCTTGTATATAGAGGAATCCGCGGCCACCCAGAAGCCGATCCAAAGGCCCGCAATGAGCACCGCAGCGAGAGACCGGCCATACAGACGGCCAAAGACAAACTGAGCGATAAGGCTGCTCAAAGCGCAGATCGTAATCGTTTTATTGCGTCCGAGCCGATCGGCGGCGAGCCCTGCAAGCCACACCGATGGCGCCCCGAGCAGGATGATAAACGCGGCCAGCCGCCCGCCCAGCGACACGGCAGCGACCGTATCGTAGCCTGTAGCGCGGGCGCACGCGATCATAAACGGACCGATCCAGCCCCAGAACGCGTACAGCTCCCACATGTGCCCCATGTAGCCGGTCGTAATCAGCACGGGACCGGCGATATCCCGCTTCCGCGGTTCTTCCGGCCGGCTGTCCGACACAGTCGGTTCTGATTTGGCCGGAGAATTGGCATCGGGCATGGGCGCGTCGGCATCTTTTACAAATGCAAACACGAGGAATGCCGCTAAAAATGCCGGTACGGATGTAAAGAACATGCCGTGCCGCCACGTGTACGCCGCCGCGACGGGCGCAGCGATAAAATATCCGCCGGAATACGCAAGCGCTAAAGCTCCCGTATAGGCACCGATGGCTCCGTTTCGCTTTTCAGGTTCGTACCATCCGGACAGAAGCGCGACTCCAGGCACATAGATCGCCCCCGCCGCCAGGCCCGTTGCGAGGCGGAGGAGCAATACGCTTCGAAAATCGTGTGCAAGAAACGAAAAAGCCGTCGACGCCACCGCCGTGAGCAGCGTCGCCCACGCGACAACCTTCTGGTTGCCGATCCGGTCGGCAAGCCAGCCGGTAAACAATACGATGATCACGTAGCCGGCCTGAAAAGACGAGAGGATGAGGCCGGTTTGACTGACCGTCAATCCGAGGTCTTCCGCAATATAGCTCGCTACTGCCGAAAAGTTGTACCACGGCAGATAGCCGAGAAACATGCTGACCAGCATGGCGGCCGTAACGGTACTCTTGCTCAACTGTCGGTTTCGTTCGTTCAAGGTTATCTGCTTCTCGGCCGGTGACAATGCCTGCTTGCGGCGACTGTCCTCAATTTCACGTGAAAATTATTATACCACATTATTCCGCAAATCCACCTGTTGTTCTTACGAACATTACACAAACCCCGGCCGCGCCCAGGCACGAAGCGCCCAATCCTCTTGACACGATATGCTATAGTAAAAATGTGATGGTTCCGGTGTAAATCCATCAGCGAAACAGTAAAGTTCGATGCGTGGAACATCGACCGAACACCGAAAGGACAAGCAATGATTACGGAAAAACAAAGAAAGCAGGCGCGCATGTTTTCTGAGATGCATAAAACCGAAAGACTGTTCGTCCTGCCGAACAATTGAAGGCAGGCGTTACGAAAGAGATACGCGACACACCGTTCAGCCTGTCGAAGTCAAACGAGTATTTTCTTCGCTGAACGTTCGTCAATGCTTGCGTTTGAGCCTTGTTTGCTATATCATCGGGTTTATGCTATTCCCGATGAATTGAGGCAATCGATGGTTTTTAGCAGCCCTGTTTTTCTATTTATCTTTTTACCTCTCGTCTTCGGTATTTATTTTCTTGTTCCTTCAAAACAGCTGCCTCTGCGCAATCTGGTATTGCTCTGCTTCAGCCTGTTTTTTTATTTTTACGGAGAGCAGCGGGCGACTGTCGTCATCCTGATGTCGATTGCAGGCAACTATTTTTTTGCACTGGCTATTTCCGCGCAGAAACCAGAGTGCAAGAGGAAACGCCAGGTAGTTCTGTGGAGCTCCGTGCTTTTCAATCTCGGCATACTGTTTTACTATAAATACGCAAATTTCTTCTTTGAGAATCTCAATCTGTTCCTGAGCGAACCCGTTGAGGTCGCTCACATTGCGCTGCCGATCGGAGTCTCCTTTTTTACATTTCAGGGCATGAGCTATGTCTTTGACGTATACAGGGGACTTCCTCCCCAGCGAAACATTTTAAATGTAGCTCTTTACATCTCGCTGTTCCCTCAACTCGTCGCCGGACCGATCGTGCGCTACGAAACGATTCAGAGCGAGCTAACCAGCCGGCAGGAGTCGTCAGAACTCGTCTTCGCTGGACTGTCGAGATTTGTCGTAGGGCTGGGAAAGAAAATGCTGCTGGCAAATACCATGGGCGAAATCGCCGATTCGATCTTTCAGCTTGATTTTGCCGTTCTGTCTCCCGGCCTTTCGTGGCTAGGTGCAGCCGCATACGCGTTCCAGATCCTGTTCGACTTCTCGGGATACTCAGATATGGCCATCGGGCTTGGTTTAGTTTTCGGATTTCATTTTCTGGAGAACTTCAACTATCCTTACATCTCCACCTCGATCACCGAGTTCTGGAGGAGATGGCACATTTCCCTGAGCACCTGGTTCCGCGACTACGTATACATCCCCCTGGGCGGAAACCGCAAAGGAACCGGGCGACAGATCGTCAACATCGCCCTCGTTTGGGCACTCACCGGCCTCTGGCACGGAGCATCATGGAACTTTGTCATCTGGGGACTTTATTTTGCATTCCTGTTGATCGTCGAAAAGCTCGTTCTCGGCCGCGTCCTGGAGAAAGCTTGGCGTCCGCTGGCCCACCTCTACAGCCTTACGATGATTTTGATCGGCTGGGTGATATTCAACAGCCCAAACCTGGAGTACATCGGACATTATCTGAGCACCATGTTTTCGCTGAACATTTATAACCCGATCGCCCCCGGGTACGGATGGTTCTATATTCAGCAATATAAGATCGAATGGATTCTCTGCTTCGCGTTTTCGACACCTCTTATAAAAATCGCCGTGCAGCGCTATCAAAAAAATCCAACTTTCGAAGTCCTGCACAGTCTATCGGTCATCGCCGTCTTACTGGTGTCAATCCTGTACATGGTCAACACTTCGTTCAATCCCTTTATATATTTTCGTTTTTAGGTGCGCTGCATGAACAGACGTCTGTTTTCAAAACTGCATAGGTGGATGACCATCGTCGTGATTATGGGGATCTTGTATTCAATACCGCTGCTTTCGTTTCTTCAGAAGACCGGCAGTTACTCATTCTACGAAAATCGGATGCTGGCCGAGGCTCCCGTATTCAGCGTTTCATCGGTGATGGACGGCAGCTTTTTTGAAGGATGCGAAGAGTATCTGAGCGACCGCATATACAAACGGAATCGTTGGATGTCCGCCTATACGGCAGCTCACCTGCACTTGCTAAAAAAACCGGTCGTCAACGACGTAGTCGTCGCAGAGGATTTGCTGCTGACACCTCTGACTCCGCAACCGCCTTTCCTTTCTTATGGGGACCTGGGTGTCCGAGCCGCGGACGATCTGCGGCGGCTCAAGGATAAAGTAGAGTCGGTCGGCGGGAAGCTCGTCGTCCTGGGAGTGCCCGAACAGTATTCAATTCTCCGCGATCGCTATCCTTTTCCTCTGTTCAACAACGACGTCAACCTCACCGCGATTGAGACCACCTTTTTTAACAGCGTTGCACAAGCCGGTATCGAAGCCGTCAACATGAAGCCTTACTACGAACGTTCGAGCGATCGCACGCTTCTTTACGCGAAAACCGACCACCACTACCGATTGGAAGGCGCTTATCTCACCTATTCTGTGCTGTGCGAAAAGCTTGTCGACCTCGGGCTGAACATCCGCATTATAAAAGAGGAAGACTTCGAATACGTCGAACTCCCCAATCCGTTTCTGGGCTCCAGAGCGAAAAAACTGATCGGCCGTTCTCCGGTCGAGGAACACCTGAGCATCTACAAGCTGAAGGACGAAATCCCGTTTACGCGCTGCGACAACGGAGTGCCAGTCGACGCCTCCGTCTTCGCCCTTCCGAATTCAGACGAAGCGCCGGTGGAGTATCTGGTGTACATGGGCGGAGATGTCGCTGAGACCGTGATACAGACGAGCCGGCCCGAACTGCCCGATGTGCTGCTGTTTGGTAATTCGTTTACGAATGCGCTGGAGACGTTCCTATACACGAGCTTCAACGAAACGCGGAGCCTGGATTTGAGACTGTATCACGAAATGGGTATTTTAGAATACATTGAAGAGTACCGCCCCGATGTCGTCGTATGCCTGCGGTACGATCTGGAATACTTATTGCAATCAGGAAACGGGATCATCGAATAAAAGAACTGCGGCCCGGTGCACAGCGGATGTGCGTCGGACCGCAGCACTTGTACTCAATCGGACTCAGGCGTTCAGCACCTGATCGAGAGCGCGGGGAATTTGCCGGATCACTTCGTACACCTGCGTAGCCGGGGTCGGTTTGGCCATCGCACCGGCCAGGCGGTTGACCCGGGCGGCGTTGATGGCTGCCGATTCCATATCCATCCCCGATTCGATGAGGGCGGACACGATGCCGGTCAGCGTATCGCCGGTGCCTCCGATGGCCTCCAGCGCTTCTTCCTGCGGCTGGTCGACGGTGGCGATTACACCGTTTTCGTCGGCGATGTAGTCGGTTGCCCCCTTGACCAACAAATAAGTTGAGGCATTTTTGTGACGATAGGCCCGCGCAATCAGATCCGGCACCTGATTGTCTTCGTGCAATATGAAGCCCCTTGTGTAAAAGGGATGCGGGGCCTTTTCGTCTGCCAGATAGGCAAGCTCGCCGGCATCGGGTGTAAGCAGGTCAAACAGAGCGGCATCTCCGCCCATTTTAGCCACGTACATAAACCCGGCATCGCCGACCAGCGTCGGGCGCTCATCCAGCTCGTAGATTGTCGAAAACAGCTTCTTAAACAGGTGCACATCCGGCTGGAAATAGTGCAGCGCCAGCGTCTTAAGCGCATACTCTCCGATGTTCTCCGACAGGTAATTGTACAGATGACGCGACCCGTCTCCGTCTCCGATGTCGCCCACCAGATATGCGACAGGGCTCGGCTTACCCATGTAGGCAAGCGTCTCCGCAGCAGCCGCAATCATCGCCGGTGTTCCCCGGTTGACGGAGATCCGCTCGTTTTCGAGCACGATGTGATCTCCGTCCAAAACGATCGTTCCGGAGATCAACGGTATGTTTTCTATAGGGATTGTTCCGACTAAGCCGAGCATAATTCCACCATTCGTTCATAAGCAATTTGGAGCGCGTACGCGCAGAGCGTGTAGCCCACATCGCGCGGATGCGGCGCCCCCTCCAGAGTTTTGTTCACCATCTGTTCCGCCAGATACGGGACGTCGGGGCAGCCGCCGCCGGATATGTTGACGATGATTCCGGTATCCCGGTCGACTGTAATTTTCATGTTTGCCGCCCGTACCATCAGATACTGCCCCATTTCTTTAACCTGCAACAGGTCCACCGGCTCCAGCAGCACGCTGGTTACCGGAACGACCTGAAGCGGCTCGATGTTCGCTTCGGCGAGCTTCCGGATCACCGCCAGCTCGTCGATGAGCGGAAACTCGATGACCAGATCGCAGCCGGTGCGGATTTCGGGTGGCGGTCCCATGACCCGGATGGGCCAACCCTGTTCTTTGAGCACCGTCTCTGCGCGAATGACGGCGGTCGTGTTTTCGAAGACCAGCAATCCCCGGTCGCTTCCGCCCGATTCCGGTTTATCTTTCTTCTTGAAAAGCCCCTTGAGCATCCTACCCGTCCTTTCGAATGGTGATGCGGTATCCGTTATCCTCCGGCTCGACCGCTGCCACCGCCCAGCCTTTCGACTCGGCCGCGCGGCTTACATTTTCCCTGGCCGTATCCGTATCGACCAGGACGACAATTTCTCCGGTGCTTTGCGCCTTGATCTGGTCGAACGTCTTCATCACCGGCTGGGGACAGGAAAGTCCCCTGGCATCCACAGTATTACTCACAGTATAATTCCTCCTATGCTTTTATGCTTTGATACTTTCTCGCATGGTAAAACCGATCGACAAACATACGGCAAGTCCGATGAACAGCGCCTTGATGCCGACTGGCGTAGCGCCTGCTCCGGAGCTTGCCAGGCCGAAGTTGTGGGCAAACGCCGCTCCAACGATCATTCCGATTACAAAGATTGCGGCATCGCCGTCACCTTCGCCGGACAGGAACAGCTGGCGACCCGGGCATCCGCCGGCGAGCGTAAAGGCCAGACCGGCCAGGACCATACCGCCGAAGTTCCAGATGTACATGGTGTGTGCGACCGGCTGACCCTCAAACCCCGGGTGAAACTGTTTCAGAGCCAGGTTTGCAATAAATGCGGCGACCGTCAGCGCGGCAAGTCCGGAAAACAGATGCGTCTGCTTAAACAGAATCAGATCCCGGACGGCTCCCATCGTGCAGAAGCGGCTCTTCTGTGCCAGGAATCCGATGCCCAGACCGATTACAAGCGAGATGAGCAGAGGCGCATGCATGGAGCCGGGCCCCTCTGCGCTATAAAACAGCACACCGCTCTGAGGTTCCCCCGAAATCTGGGGATTCAGGAGCATCAGCACGAGCAACCCTGCCGCTATGATCGGAAAAATCCATCCGGCCGCAGCATATGTCGGCTTGGTTGCACCCAGGTTATAGCCTTTTTTGAGGAACTGCGTTCCGATCCAGATACCCGCTGCAAGACCGAACAGGCCAAACAGCGCATTCCAGTCTCCGCCGGCAAGGCGCAGCAGCGCTCTCCAGGGGCAGCCCAGGAACAGCAGCGAACCGATCATCGCAAAGGCACCCAGGACAAACCGGGTAATCGGCGCCGAGCCGGAACGCGGGCGGAATTCTTTAAACAGATACGCCGCCACAAAGGAACCCAGGATGAACCCGATGATTTCCGGACGGATATACTGCACGACCGCGGCCCGGTGCAGGCCGAGCGCTCCCGTCGTATCGCGCAGGAAACAGGCCACGCAGATACCCATGTTCGCCGGGTTTCCCCAAAACTGCAAAAGCGAAGCCAGCACGCCGATGACGGCACCGACGGCGATGATTCCCCGCTTTGTCGCCAATACGTTTTTCATATGCACTCTCCTCTACGATGTAATTGAATCATTTGCTTTGCATTATCTGCAAAATCACTTTATGATGTCATTGTATCGTTTCGCGCGACGGATGATAAATAGGCATATCCTATAGCGTTTCGTTTTTCTATAGGGAATGCCGATAGACATCGCTGTCACCCGCAGGCTCCGAAAAAGAACCCTGCGGCCGGACGATACCGAAAGGAGACGGGATGGATTTTCATCAGCTCAACCTTTTTATCGAGGTTGCCAGGCAAAAAAACTTTACGCGTGCGGCGGAGAAGCTCTTCCTGAGCCAACCCACCGTCAGCACCCACATCAAAAAACTGGAGGAAGAAGTTGGAACTCCGCTCCTGATGCGGAAGGAAAAAGGTCTCGAGTTGACCGAGGCGGGAAAGACCCTGTTCCGGTACGCGCAGGAGCTCCTCGAAACGCGCAGCGAAGCGCTTGCCGAGATACAGAGCGCGCAGTGCGTCACGGCGGGGCATCTGATCATCGCCGCAAGCAGCGTCCCGGGTGCTTATTTCTTACCCGGCCTTCTGCATGCGTTCCGGCAGGAGCACCCCGATGTGACGTTTACACTGCAGCTGCACGATACCGAGCAGGTGCTCCGGTGCATCAAGGACTACACGTGCGATCTCGGCTTTACCGGCGAATTTCACCCGGAAGACGAACTCTCCCGCGTTCTGATCGTGGAAGATGAGCTCATCGTGATATCCGCCCCCGACCTTGCGCTTGCCGGTACCCTGTCGGACGGACCGGCGCTGCCGGACATCTCACTTGAAGACTGCACAGAGCACCCGTTTCTGATGCGCGAGTCCGGATCGGCGACCCGCATGGTCTTTGAGGAAGCGCTCAAAACGCGCCGGGATGCGGGCGGCCAGCTGAATGTAATCGGTGATCTGGGAAGCCAGGAAGCGGTGAAGCAAGCCGTAAAATCCGGACTGGGCATCGCCGTCATAACCCGCAGGGCGGTCGAAGACGAGCTGAGAACCGGGCTGCTTGCAGGATATCGCCTGCAGGGGCTGCCGATGCAGAGAGAGTTTTATACGGTCTTCAGAAAGAAAAGCATCCTCTCCCAGCCGTGCAAACGGTTTTTTGACTTTACGTGTAACTATTACGCCGGGCGGCAGGGATAAATCAGATGGAAGGGAATACTCACTTGGATATTAAAAACAGCGCAGTCTATGTTATTACAATCGTTGCATCTCTATTGTTCATTTTAATCGGGAATCGCGCCTTCAGCGATTACAGCATCGAATCCTACGACGACATCGACGTTTACAAGGCAAAAGTCGTCTCGATCGATACCGTCGAGGATGTACCGGGATTTTTTGAGGGCGATGTTGACAGGAATGTCTTCTTTACAGCTAAAATCTTAAACGGTGCAGAAAAAGGGACCACGGTTCCCGGCGTCCAACGCATTTCGAGCATGATCGCAATCCAGGATAAGGAAATCGACAAGGGTGACCGCATCCTCATCGCCTATACGGTGGGTTCGGAGTCGGACGAGCTCGAGTGGCTGTTCGTCAGCTACAACCGTGTGAACACCCTCGCCTACCTGTGCGGAGCGTTCCTGCTCCTCATCGTTCTGATCGGGCGGCTCAAGGGGGTGCAGACCATCCTGGCGCTCAGCCTCACCTGCCTCATGATTTTTCTCGTATACATACCATCTATATTAAGCGGGGTGAACGTGTACATATCGACCATCGCTGTGAGCGCCGCCATCATCCTTGCAAGTTTGCTGCTCATCAACGGTGCGAACAAGAAAACGCTCTGTGCGGTCGCAGGCAATCTCTCGGGTGTCATCATCGCAGGGCTTTTAGCGCTGTTCATGAACAGCACGCTCAAGCTGACAGGCATCATCGACGAGCACTATGTCTATCTGACGTACGTCAATGCCGATAATCCGCTGAACCTGATTTCGATCATCTGGGGCGGCATGGTGCTCGGCTCGCTCGGAGCGGTGATGGACGTCGCCATGTCAATCAGCTCCTCCATGCACGAGCTGGCCGAGCACATGAGCCGCCGGTCGTTTTCCAAGATGCTGCGTTCCGGAATGAACATCGGCCGCGACGTCATCGGCACGATGACTAACACGCTGATCCTGGCGTACATCGGGGGGTCGCTCGCTCTGGTATTGCTTCTCATCGTAAACACGAAAAATACCCTGTACCTGCTGAGCATGGAGATGATCGCCGTTCAGGTAGTGCAGTCCGTCGTCGGAAGCATGGGCATCCTGTTTGCAGTCCCCTTTACCACGTTGTTTGCCGCCTTTGTGTATACCAATACCGATGAACGCGGGCGGGAGTAGCTCATCGATCGTTCGCGATGCGGGTCATGCCTCGGGCAAAAACCTGCGCAGATACTCAACCGAGCGCAGAAGTGAAGTATGAGGATCTGCCCAGTAGATCGAATCGTTGATTTCGAGGTCGACGATGCCTTCGTAATCCAACTCCTCCAGCTCGCGGATATAGTCGACCAATGGCAGGTCGCCGTCGCCCAGAATATAGTGGAAAGTATCCGCGTAATGAATCAGCGCGATAGCGTCAGGCCCCAATACCTTGAAGTATTCCTCGATACGTTCGCGGGAGACAGCCATAGCGACCACGTCGATGCAGACCTTGAGCGCCGGAGAGTCCACTTCCTCGAGCATGCGCGCCACGTCGGGGAGCGTCACTACGAGATCGCTTTCGTATGGCTGCAGCTGCTCAAGCACCATCGTTATATTCTTCTGCTCGGCGATCGTGCAGATCGTGCGGAATGTGTCGCGGCAACGCGCCCAGGACTCCTCGCGCGGCAGATCCAGCAGGCCGCATCCGGAGTTCAGGAACACCTTGTCGGTGCCAAATTGCAGTGCGTCGTCCATCGCCATGGAGAAATAGTCGACGGTGCGCTCGCGCACTTCGCGTTGCGGCGAACTAAAGCTGTAGGGGTAACCGAGCGTTTCGGGCGTGTACACCACGACCTTCATGCCGCGGTCCTCGATTTTTTTGCGCAGCTCGCTGGTGCGCCTTACCGCATTGGGCGTCCACGGATAGTCCAGCCGACAGTAATGCGGGATACCGCCCCAAAGGTCCACATTGGCCAGAGAACATTTCTGCATGGACTCCAGATAATAGTCAAAGGAATAGTGCACATACTGCACGCTCATCGCGGCGATATTCTTCATGGTGATCCGTGACATCGGTTGTCTCCCTCCTTTGTTGCGCTGTCGGAGCGCCTACGCGCCAGTGAGTAAGGCGGCCTATATTTTACACCCATCTGTGTTTTAGCATATCACGGCTTTTTTTTATTGCAACCGCGAAGCCTACAGCAACCGCTTGGCGCGTGCGGCCGACACGGGCGGGAGCAGTGCGATTCGTTTACATTTGCAGACAGAACCGTACAAGCTGGCAGTTGGAGGAATTTCGCAATATAATGACAAAATTTGCGATAATGAGTGAATGCTCGTTGGATTCAGGGGGGGATAATGACAAAATTTGCGATAATGAGTGAATGCTCATTGGATTCAGGGGGATAATGACAAAATTTGCGATAATGAGTGAATGCTCGTTGGATTCAGGAAAGATAATGAACAGATTTGCGAAAAGTGTCTAGTAAATCGATGTATTCTCCATATAATGTAAAATCAATCACTCAAGATCGGCTTTTTTGTCGCTTTTCCGGTCAAAATGTAGAGGTCCGCGAATCGATGTACTCAAGAGCGGATTTTTTGCCATATTTCCGGCCAAAACGCATGTCGCCAACACAGTTTTGATTGACCGGAACACATTTCTATGCGATTCGAGGTCCCGGACTGAACAAAAATAATTGACCTTTAACCCATGCTAATTCCCTTTTTTTAATATATCCTCTATGAAATCTATCAATTCAGGTATAGCGGTTTGAGCTGTGTCCCAAACAATTTCCAGATTCATAATGTGGTATCCGTGAGCTGCAAAATTTCTCATTCCAACCATTGAACGCCAGGGAACTTGAGAATGCTCACCTGTAAATTCGCTTGGTAATTTACTTGCCAATTCACCAATGTTAAGTAAAGACATAACCACACCTTTCTTTACCAAAGAATTTTTACGCAATTCTTCTAAAGTGCCTACTGCTTGTGAAAAAGCGATTATGTCTTTTGCATCTTCCAATATATGCTCTAATATAGACCTAATTCTCTCGTTCATATATTATCCTCACATCTTGCCGAACATTTTTCTTAAATTGCTCTTTAGCTTCGTGTTGCAAAGCATCAAAAGTAATTAAGTCCACCGTTCTATTAAAAGCTTCTTCCAGGTCAATTTGTAAACTGAAGAATAAAATACCACGAGTATCAGGCAGAAATTCGACTAACATATCAATATCACTGGTAGCGGTCATGTCGCCACGAGCTGCTGACCCAAAAAACGCTGCTCGTTTAATTGGATATTCATTTATAACCTCAAGGGCAATAGTTTCTATATTTTCCATGGCAAAGTCTCCTTACTTTTACTAAAGTTATTCTATCAAATGATAAAGAAAAATTCCAGTCTAATGAAAAATGGATACCATGATGTTTAATCTCATGATATCCATTCTTGCCATTAGATATGGTGAAGGCGGTGGGAATCGAACCCACGTCCGAAAGCATTTCCATGGGGATTTCTCCGAGCGCAGCTTTTGTACATTTGTTTCGCTTCGAGTACCGCCCAAAAGCAGGCTGCACGTCCGCTATCCTGTAAGTCCCTCCCGGTACCAGGAGCTCCCGGAAAGTTTTCCCGTATGATCGACGCCGGAACCGGTACCTACGGGTAAATACCGGGCGACGACGCGGCTGCTAGTTAAGCAGCAAGTGCGTAATTGTTATTTGTTTTTGCGTTTCTTTTGAACGGGTCCTTTTTAACGCAGACCGAACCAACTGCGGCTCGCTTACCCGACTTCCACACCCCCGTCGAAACCTGTACGCCCCCATAAAAGGCGGCAGTCCGGCCGTTGTGCGGCGCAGGCGCCTGTGCGGACGGTACACCCATCCGACTGATTGTATTATACCACATTCTGTGAAAAATTCAATGACAGGCATATTACAAATAATAGTCCAGGCCGCCCGGCATCCCGGGAATAGATGCATTGCGCTGCAGGAAAAATATGATATCATTATGCTGATTGCACGCAGATTGGCTTAGTAAAAGATAAAACTGGTAAAGATATTCGATGCGTTTCACGTACTGCAACAGGAGGTGCCTATGAACATTCTTGCCTTATTTTCGAGTCCCAGAGGCGCAGAGAGCAATTCGACCTTTCTGCTCGAAACGATTCTGAAGGAAGCGGAGAAGAACGGCCACGAGGTCGAGCGGCTGGACATCGTGCCGCTGGACATCCAACCGTGTACCGGCTGCCGCTCGTGCTGGACGAACGAAGAAAAAGCCTGCATCATCGACGATGATTACCACCTCATCGCCGACGCCATCTGGAAAGCCGACTACATCTTTATGGCTACGCCTCTGTACTACTGGTGGGTGAGCGCATCGCTCAAGCTGGCGCTCGACCGGAGCTATCCGCCTCCGTTCGAAAAGTTCGCGGGCAAGACCATGCACATGGTCATAACGGGATCGGAACCGCCCGATAATCAATGCTTTATCGGGATTCGCGACGGATTTACCGCCATGTGCCGATATCTGGGAACGGAGTTTAAATACTTCTATACAGTTGCAGACCCGTTCGAGCACCCGGCGCAGAAAAACACCGACGCAATCGCGGAGGCCAAGGCGATCGGAGCAAGTCTGTAGCAGCAATTGCAAGCTCGCCAATCGCATACCCATTGGATCGAAACAGAATCATAAACGGCGCGGAGTATTTGTCCACGCCGTTTACACATCTTGCATATTACATCAGGAGGCTCTCAGGAGGCTCTATTGTAACGAACCCTTTACCAGCGTTCCCGATCCTTTGTGGAGCGCTCCATCGAGCGTTCCGCATCTCTTTGAGCGATGTCGGCCCGCTTGTCGTACAGCTTTTTGCCGCGCGCAACGGCCAGCTCCAGCTTAACGAGTCCCTTGTGGTTCAGGTACGCGCGCGCCGGTATGAGCGTCAGCCCCTTTTGTGAGATCGCCGCGTCCAGCTTGCGGATCTCGCTTTTGTGGAGCAGCAGTTTTTTCGGCCGGAGCGGGTCTGTGTTGTAGCGGTTTCCCTTGTCATAAGGGCTGATCCGCATGTTGTACGCCCACACTTCGCCGTTTTCCACGCGCGCAAAAGAATCGCGGAGGTTGATACCTCCGTTTCGCACGGATTTGATCTCCGTTCCGGTGAGCACGAGTCCGGCTTCGAACAGCTCTTCGAAGAAGTAGTCGCGCCGCGCTTTTTTATTGTTGGCTAATAGCTTTAATACACTCATTCTTTTTTGTCGATCCGCTTCGCCGGCTTGCACGCAACCGCTGCGACGGGGTCACGCAACGGACCGCCCTTCTAATCCAGTTTTCCTATATCGTTAAACGGATACAACCTGAAAAATGCCTTCCCCACGACTTGATCCAGCGGGACGAGGCCGACGCGTTCATCCCGGCTGTCCATGCTGTTTTGGCGGTTGTCACCCATGGCAAACAGCGCATCATCCGGGACTTGAATCTCCTCCATGTCCGTGTCCGTAAAGCCGTCTTTTAAATACCCTTCCTCCAGCGGTTCGCCGTTGAGAAAGACGACGCCGTCGCGGATGGCAATCGTGTCGCCCGGGGCACCGACGATGCGCTTGACGAGCAGTTTGTTTTCGCCGGCATTCGTCTTCAGCTCGCTGCGGAATACGATGATGTCGCCCGTCTGAGGCTCGCCGAACAGCGTGTACGCCTGGCGGCTGAGCAGAATATAGTCGTTTTCGTGCAGCGTGTGCTCCATGGAGTGCTCGCGCACGATGGTCGGTTTTACAAATTGCAGGATCACGAAGCTGACGACGACAGCCACCAGGATGTCCTTGATCCATTCTTTGGCACTTTCATTCATTGCCATGGGGTACGATCTCCTTATCGAACAGTGCGAGTTGTATGTCTTTCCAGTGCGGCGGCACCGGAGCTGTGATTTCGATCCCGCTCAGGTGTTCGAGCGGCGCAGGTACATCACCGATGATGAGTCGCCCTGCATGCAGCAGTTGAGTCTGCCAGTCGATTTTGCCTTTTAAGGCCGCGTTCTGGACGGGTGACCCGTACTTCCTGTCGCAGATGAGCGGATACCCGGCCGACTGCAGGTGCGCCCGGATCTGATGGCTTCGGCCCGTTACGAGCTCCACTTCGACCACGCTGTACATTTTGCCTGCGTACAGCGGCCGCACAATCGTCTCGATGTGCTTGCCGTTCAAATGTTCATCGTCGATTCGGTCGATTACGCTGGAGATGTTGGAACGGCGGTCTTTGTGCAGCCGGCCTGTCAGATGCAGCTCCTCGTTGAGTGATCCTGTGACGATCGTCGTGTAGAACCTGCGCACCGCGCCTTCGCGCATCAGAGCCGACAGCACGCGAAGCGCCTCTGCGTTCTTGCCGAACAGCACCAGCCCCGTGGTGTTGCGATCCAGCCGGTGCACCGGCGAGGGCACGAATGTGCGCTCGATGCGGGGCACGTAGCTGCCCGTCCCGATCAGGTAGTCGATGACCTGATTGGCCAGCGTATGCTTTTTTTCTTCCGCATCCCCGTGTACGAGCAGACCGAACGGCTTGGATACCGCGAGGACGTCTTCGTCCTCGTAGGCGATTGTAAACTGCCGCCTGACTGTCGGGTACTCTTTCTTTTTCGAAAGCGCTTCGAGCTGGCCTTCGTCGATGTACAGTTCGATGAGATCGCCCGCCGCGAGCATGTAGTCCCTCTCCGCCCTCCGCCCGTTTACTTTGACGTCTTTGCGGATCAGCCGGTAAATCAGAGACAGCGGGGCCGCTTTGAGGTACTTCCTCAGAAACCGGTCGAGCCGCTGTTTATCTTCGTTGGGGGATACGGTAATCTTAATCATAGCCTGCTGATTATACCATATATTTATCTCAACCGGTGGAAACGCGACAGGTTTTATGATAAATTGAACCTGACGGTTACACAGAGAAAAGAGGATCATCGTGAAAAAATTTAAAGATCTTGTATACGATTATAACGATATTGTCGTCGCACTTCTGATCGTCGTGATTGCCGGTGCAGTCATCTCGTGGCGGATCGGATCGATCGTGGAGTATCCGAAGTATCTGGCGAGCATTCACGCCGGAGAAAACGGCGATTCGTGGCTGGACGATCTGGATTTGAACCCGGTGGACATCGAAGACGGACTGAACGAAAACCCCGACGAAATCGTGGTGGATCCTTCCGGCGAACAGGGAGACCCGGATGGGTCGGGTCAGGAAAACGGAGAGCCGGACGGTGAAGGCGGCCAGGGCGGCCCGGTGGATGTGCCCGGTCCGTTTAAGACGAAGAGCGACGCGACGTTTACCGTGCCTGCGGGGGTGACGGGTTCGAAGATCGCACAGCTGCTGGCCGATGCGCACCTCGTCGAGTCTTCCGACGCTTTTCTGACAGCCATCTCCAAAGCGAATGCGGAGACGCGGTTAAAGGCGGGAACGTTTACGATACCGGCCGGTTCGACGGCCGACGACGTCGTCAAGATACTAACGAAGTAAACCAGAGCAGCCGAAGGAGGATATCATGGGACTTGTCACAACTGAAGCAATGTTTGCGCGCGCGCTCAACAGCGACCATGCCGTCGGGGCATTTAACGTCAACAACATGGAGATCATCCAGGGCATCGTGGATGCGGCAGGTGAGGAAAAAGCGCCGCTGATTCTGCAGGTTTCCGCCGGCGCCCGAAAATACGCCAAGCCGGTCTATCTGCTGAAGCTCGTGGAGGCCGCCATGGAGGATACGGGGCTTGACATCTGCCTGCACCTCGACCACGGCGAAGATTTCGATATCTGTAAAAAATGCGTCGACGACGGGTTTACGTCCGTCATGATCGACGGATCGCGCTTTGATTTCGAGGAAAACATCGCTGTGACGAAACGCGTCGTTGAATATGCGCACGCGCACGGCGTCGTCGTCGAAGCGGAGCTCGGACGGCTTGCAGGCATCGAGGACGACGTAAATGTCGATGCCCGCCAGGCGACGTTTACCGATCCGGAGGAAGCCGCCGAATTCGTGCAGAGAACCGGCGTGGATTCGCTGGCGATCGCTATCGGAACGAGTCACGGTGCATATAAATTTAAAGGCGAGCCCTATCTGGATTTTGAACGGCTTAAAACGATCCATGCCCTCATTCCCGATACGCCGCTGGTGCTGCACGGAGCATCGACCGTGCTGCCCGAATTCGTGGCGATGTGCAACGAATACGGCGGCGATATTCCGGGTGCACAGGGTGTGCCGGAGCACATGATCCTCGAGTCGGCCAAATACGGTGTGTGCAAGGTGAACATCGACACGGATCTGCGCCTGGCCATGACGGCGGAAATCCGGCGTTATCTCAAGGAGAATCCGGCGGAATTCGATCCGAGAAAATACCTCGGCCCGGCGCGGGATGCGATCAAGCGCATGGTGCAGCACAAGATCCGCAACGTCCTGAATGCGAGCGGGCAGGCCTAAGCAGCATGCGGGGCGGATGAAGATAGGTTTGAATTGACATTATTTTACAATTTGATACAATAAAGCGGAACGGGATCAGGTACAGCGATGTCTTCCGCTTTTTTTTATGGCGCAGCCGCCGGGCTGTCGCTTGCGCTCGGTCGCGCATCGGTATGGATATGGAACCGGACTCCGGAGCGCTGGCTGTGCGACTATGGAGAATGCGGCATCCCCGGAGGGCACCGAACGATCGCGTGCACCTTTCAGTGGTCCGTATTTTTAGGCACGCCGTTTTTTATTTTGATGCTGCGTGCGGACGGTTGCGTATCGAAGTTTGTGCCCGCCGCCGCGGGCGCGCTGGCCCTCATCCAGCTTGCGGCCGGCGACGCCCGCTACAGGATCCTCCCCGACCAGTGGATCCTGTGCCTGGCCGCGGCCGGGCTGATGTTCCCGGTGCCGGCTGCGGCCAGGGCGGCGGGACTGCTCGCTCCGCTCGCCGTCTACATCCCGGCTGCGCTCATCGCGCGGGCCTCCGGCCGTCTGCCGGGCCTCGGCGCCGGCGACGCCAAGCTTGCGTCAGCCGCGGGATTCGCGTTCGGCATCCCGGCGATGGGCATCATCTTCTGCCGTGCCTTTCTCGCCGCCGGCCTCTGGGCTTCGCTGCTTTTGTTCACGAAAAAAGCCGCACGGGGCGATCGCATCGCATTCGGCCCGTTTGCGGCTTTGTCGTGTTATCTCTATCTGCTTTCTTTAATTCGATAATCTCGACGATCATCGTTGCATCTTTGTTTGATTATCGTTTTCCAATCATCGTTTATGCGATTCGATCAGCACGTTTGCATCATCTCCCGATGATTGCTTGTATCATCGTTTCCCGCTCGTCTTCGTAGTAACCTTTTCGGCGGACTTGGGTTCTTCTTTGTTCAGACCGGCATCGACATCGCCCATGTAGTGAAGCATCCGCAACAGGTTGCACACATACCCCCACTCGTTGTCGTAGAATGCGATGAACTTAAAGAACTTGTCGTTGAGCGCGATGCCTTCGCGCACATCGACGATGCAGGGATGCGGATCGCCTACGAAGTCGAGCGATACGACCTCGTCGTCGACGCAGTCGAGCACGCCCTTCATCGTCGTCTCGGACGCTTCCTTGATCTTGGCACAGATGTTCGCATAGCTCGTCGGCCGGTCGAGGCAGACGTTCAGATCGATGACCGATACGACAGCCGTCGGCACGCGGTACGAAATGCCCGTCATCTTCCCCTGAAGCTCGGGGATGACCAGGCCGACCGCTTTCGCCGCACCCGTCGAAGAAGGAATCACGTTGCCGAACACCGAACGGCCCGTGCGCCAGTCTTTGAGCGAGCGCGCATCGACTACCTTTTGCTTAGCCGTCGCAGCGTGGATGGTCGACATCAGCCCCATCTGGATGCCGTAGTAGTCCTGCAACACCTTGCACAGAGGTGCGAGACAGTTTGTCGTACAGGAGGCATTCGACACGATATTCATGTCGGTTGAATACAGCTCGTGGTTGACGCCGTACACAAACGTCGGCGTAATGTTATCCTTTGCAGGCGCCGACATGATGACCTTCTTCGCCCCGGCCCGCAAATGCTGAACGGCTTTTTCCTGCGTAACGTAGGCGCCCGTCGCATCGATGATGTACTCAGCACCGCAGTCGCTCCATGGGATGAGTTCCGCTTCGGCCTCCCCGTATACCGGAATCTTGACGCCGTCGACCATAAACCCTTTCGTGTAGCGTTCCAGTTTCCCGTTAAAACGCCCGTACACCGAGTCGTATTTTAACATGTAAATCAGATAATCCAAGTCCGCATTCCGGACGTTGACTCCGCTGATTTTGAACTGCTCCGGCCGTTCGAGCGCGGCGCGCAGAGAAACGCGGCCGATACGTCCAAATCCGTTGATTCCAAGTTGTATCGCCATTTCGACCTCCTCAAATAATGCAGTGCGTTCAAAAGCCGGACAGTTTCCCGTCCGGTTTCATCTTACCATATCCCTGCCCGGTTTACTATGCGAAATAGAAATAGGCGAGCACGCAGAGGCCCAGCGCAATGCGGTACACGCCGAACGCTTTAAAGTCGTGATTGCGCACGTAGCGCATCAGAAATCCGATGGAGCCCATCGAAACGATGAAAGCCGTAACGCTTCCTGCAGCGAGTATCGCAAGCTCCTGTCCCGAAAATGCAAACCCGACCTTCAGCAGTTTGAGCAGGCTCGCCCCCGCCATCACCGGAATGGCCAGATAGAATGTAAACTCGGCCGCTGCCGGCCGGGAGGCTCCTGCGAGCATGCCGCCGATGATCGTCGCCCCGGAGCGCGATGTGCCGGGGATGAGCGCGAGCACCTGAAACAGGCCGATGACCAGCGCTGTCTTCCACGGAATATCCGCCGCTTTCTCGATGGAAAACACGCGGTCCTGCTTCCGCTCCAGGAATAAAAACCAGATGCCGTATGCGATCAGCGCCACCGCTACGGTCGTCGGGCCGTAGAGGTGCTCGTCCAGCCAGTCGTCGAGCAGGAGGCCGGCGACCGCCGCCGGCGCGGCAGCGATTGCGATGCGCACCCACAGGCCCACGATATCTTTTTTTATAAACCCGCTTTCGCTCTCTCCTTCTTTCCCGCCTTCTTGCCTGTCCTTTCTGCCGAGACGAAAAGGAAAGATTTTCTGCCAGAACAGCACGACGACTGCCAGGATCGCTCCGAGCTGAATCGCCACGAGGAAGAATTCCCAGAACGATTCGCTTACCTGCAGTTTGACCCACTCGTTCAACAGGATCATGTGACCCGTGCTGCTGACGGGCAGCCACTCCGTGATTCCCTCGACGATGCCGATCAGGATCGCTTTCAGTATTTCTACGGGCGCCATGCGCTCACTCCTTCCACGTCTGTTCCTTTAACAGTTGTACGCTGTCCACATCGGTTGCAAACCGGATGTTTTCAGACAAGCTGATCGCCAGAATTACCTGCCCGGATGCAGCTCCATCTGCACCCGATGGATGTCCAATCCGGCGCGCACCGCCCGGTCTTCGTACTCAGTCGTACATGCGCCGTGCGGATCGTCGCCTCCGGACTGCGCCGTCAGGCCTGCTGCCGCAAACTCCTCCAGCGAAAAGTCGAAGAACGCCGCATCGTCCGTCTTAAAATACAACTTTGCCGCAGGCGATGCGATCCGCCGATATCGCGCGAGCCGCTCCCGGTGCGTCAGGCGACGCTTCGCATGCCTCGCCTTCGGCCACGGATCGCTGAAGTGCAGGTAGATGCCGTCGACTTCGCCGTCGCCGAACCAGTCGCACACGTTCTCGACATACTCCATCGCGACGAGCAGATTGTCCACGCCGGCGGCTTCAGCTTTTTCCAGGATGCGCACCGCGACGTTCAGACCGCCCTCCACGGCGATGAAATTCCGATCCGGAAACGCCTGCGCCATCGAAACGATAAACCGCCCCTTGCCGCTGCCGATTTCCAGAAACAGTTCGCCCGGCCGCACATACTGCTGTCGCCAGCGCCCTTTGAGCTCGCAGGGGTCGCTGACGATATAGCGCCCGCAGCGTTCGATGATCTCGTCCTTGTTTTTGACGTTTCGCTGTCTCACAGGCCGATGTCGCCTTTCCTCTTCTGCAGCACGCGCCCAAGCGGTACGCCCAGGCCGTAGCAGGCGATCAGTTCGCCGAGCCCCACCCAGAGGATGCAGGCTATCGCAGACAGCGGCACGGAGTACACGTAGCGCAGCATCAGTCCGATGATGAGCGCGTTGGCGACCACCGGAGGCACGAGCGCCCGACCGAGCGAGTTCCGCAGCCGATAGGTGCCCAGAGCGCCGATCAGCGTCGCCGCCGACCCGATGACTGCATCGCCGAAGCCCCCGGGCCCCAGGAGGTTTGCAAAGAAACACCCGGTGGCGAGGCCGGGGATCGCAGCCGGCGTAAACACGGCGAGCACCGTCAGCGCCTCGGAGACGCGCACCTGCATCACGCCGTACGAAATCGGCGCAAGCAGCAGGGTCAGGCCCGCATACAGCGACCCGATGACCGCCGCGTGTACCCAGTATTGAGATTTAATCGTATTTTTCATTGGTATTTTTCATTGGTATTTTTCGGTGTTCTTTATTTCGTTAAGCGGTCACAAGCCGCACATACACGATTGATCCAAAGTAGACGGCCAGAACCAGAAAAGCGAGCGCATCCAGCCCGGTAAACGCCATGCCGTTCATGCGCGTCCGGCCTTTGCCGCCCCGGTAGCACCGGGCTTCCATGGCCATAGCGAGATCGGCAGCGATTCGAAACGCGCTCACAAACAGCGGCACGAGCAGGGGGATGAGCCCTTTTGCGCGGCGGAACAGATTTCCACTCTCGAAGTCGGCGCCGCGCGCAGTCTGCGCCTTCATGATCTTGTCGGTCTCGTCGAGCAGCGTGGGGATAAACCGCAGGGCAATCGTCATCATCATCGCCAGCTCGTGCGACGGGAGCTTGACGATGTTCATGGGCGACAGCAACCGCTCGATGCCGTCCGTCAGCGTGATCGGCTTTGTGACAAGCGTCAGCAGCGAGGAGCCGAAGATGAGCAGGATGAGCCGGATGA
>Ga0265293_10004590_pt1 | contig 24184 bp, 25 predicted proteins | sample Munlanlewell138R_FD_192505 | JGI IMG/M metagenome (GOLD analysis project Ga0265293, IMG submission 192505) | Leachate microbial communities from a municipal landfill in Southern Ontario, Canada - Leachate well 138R | ecosystem: Engineered > Solid waste > Landfill > Unclassified | place: Canada...
TGCGGGCCGCGCGAGGGGCTCACCGAGGAGGGCGAGATGGACCTGGGACGAACTGGAGGCGAAACACCTGCTGGCCGAGCGTGCTCGGCGCGAGTGGGCGCAGATCCCGGTCGCGCACCTCGCCACGGTGCGGCGCGACGGATCGCCGAGGGTCCACCCGGTCTGTCCTCACATCGCGGGCGGACGCCTGTACGTGGTGGTCGGCGCGCGGTCGCCGAAGCGCTTCGATCTCGCGAACGACGGTCGGTACGCCCTCCACACGCTCGAGTCCGGCGAGCCCGGCCCGGAGTTCGATGAATTCGAGTTGGCCCTCGAAGGCCGCGCCCGCCGCGTGCCAATCGAGGACGCGGTCACGTGGGCAGCGGTCCGCGAGGTCTGCTTCTACGAGATCCCGGATGAGGACTGGCTGTTCGAGCTCGACATCGATCGGGCCCTGAGTGCGACCTGGGATCCGCTCGGCACGCCCGGCCGTCGCGCGTACCGCCTGGCCTGGCGCGCCGGCTGGGACGGGGCTCGCCCACCCTCGAACGAAGCGCCTCCCCGGGCGTAACGCGAGCGACCGAGGCTAGACGAGCAGGTCGGGCCAGAGCTCCTCGACGCTCGCAGCACCGCAAAGGGCCATCGCGAGGTCGAGTTCGGCGCGGAGGATCTGGAGCATTCGGCGCACGCCTTCCTCGCCATCTACGGCGAGGCCCCAGAGGACCGGCCGTCCGATCAGCACCGCGTTTGCACCGAGGGCCAGCGCCTTCACGATGTCCGTCCCGCGCCGCACGCCGCCATCGAGCAGCACCGCCGCGCGGCCGTCGACCGCCTCGGCGACCTCGGGCAGGGCGTCGATGCTGGCGATCGAGGTGTCCAGCTGGCGCCCGCCGTGATTGGAGACGATGACGCCGCCCACACCTCGCTCCACGGCGCGCTCGGCGTCGTCGCCTCGGACGACACCCTTCACGAGGACAGGGAGGTTGGTGAGCGAGGCGAGCCACTCCACGTCGTCCCAGGTCAGGCCGGGGTCCAGGACGGAGGCGAAGAACTGGAACAGCCCGGAGTCCAGCCCGTCCGTCCCGATCTTCGCGAGGCTCCCCGAGAGGTTGGCCGCGGTGAGCCCCTCCGGCAGGGTGAAGCGGTTGCGCGCGTCGCGCTCCCGTCGCCCGAGGAGCGGTGCGTCCACGGTCATCACGATCGCTTCGTAGCCGGCCGCCTCAGCGCGCCGCACGAGCTCCGTGGTGAGGCCGCGGTCGCGGAACACGTAGAGCTGGAACCACCGCCGCCCGCCCGGCGCTGCGCGGGCGACATCCTCGATGCTGGTCGTGGACAGCGTGGAGAGGACCTGCGCGACGCCCTCGGCGGCGGCCGCGCGCGCGACGGCGATCTCGCCGTCGTCATGCGCGAGGCGCGCGAACGCGGTGGGGGCGATCAGGACGGGCCACTCGTGCTGGCGGCCCATGATCTGCGTGGTCAGGTCGCGCTGTGCCGTCCCCGCGAGCACGTGGTAACGGATCGCGATGCGCTCGAACGCCTCCCGGTTGTCGTGCAGTGTGATCTCGTCCATCGCGCCGGAGGAGTAGTAGTCCCACGCGAGGGGTGACAGCCGCTCCTTCGCTGCCGCCTCGAACTCCGCGAGGTTGACGAGGTCGCCGGTGCCACGGAGGTCGACCACCGCTAGAACTGCTCTTCCAGGGGCCGGCCCCACTCGAAGGGCCGGGTCAGGACATAGCCCATGCCGAACTCCGTCGCGAAGTGACGCGTCGCCTCCCGCACGGGCTCGGTCAGCTCGAAGCGGTACCCCACGCTCTGCGCGTACCGGCGCTCGTGCCACACGTCCAGGTAGAGGATCGCCGTGGCGCCTTCCGCGGAGCGTGCGGCGCTCTCGGCGACTCCGGCCACCTCGTACATCACGCGCTCCAGCGAGTTCTGCGGATGCAGCCGTCGAGGCAGGACGAGGGCGTTGCTCTCCGGCACCCGGAGCTGGACCGGGCCGATGCTCTCGTTCGCGCCCTCCGCCGCGGGTTCGACCTCGGGCGCGGCGAGGTGCTCGGCGGTCCACGCGAACGCGCAGACCTCGGTCAGGACGTCCTGCAGCCGATCGTCGCGGTCGCCGGTCGCCTGGCAGGAGGCCGCGCCGTGCGCCGCGCGGAGGCGCTGCCCGAAGAGGTCCATCCGTCCGGCCTCGTCCACGAGCTGCAGCGCCCGGCCCAGCCAGTACATCGGCGGGTTGTGCTCGGACGTCTGGGTGAGGGACCACGCGAGCCAGCACGGATCGCCTCCCCACCCGAACGAGGGGGCGACCTCCGGGAACTGCTCACGCAGCCACTCGGAGGGCTCGGGATCGGCGGTACGGGTGTGGGCGAGCATGGCTCCCATCCTACGAGGAGGAAGCGCGAGGGCCTATGTCTGCCTGGTTCTGCCCCCTCTCCCGGTTTCGGGAGAGGGGGCCGCAGGCCTTGGTAGCCCTCAGCGGTCGCGGTTGTAGACGGGGAGGCGCACCCGGTCCGTGTGGCCGACGGCGGTGATCGCCGTGGTCATCACGAAGCCGACGAGGAGGGCGAAGGCCGGATCCTCGGCGAGGGCGAACGTGAGGAGGCCGCCGAGCGCGGAGGCCGAGGCGTTCAGGCCGCGGCGCAGCACCCACGGCACCTCGCGGACCATCACGTCCCGGACCACGCCGCCGCCGGTCGCCGTGAGGATGGCGAGGATCACCGCAGCCGGCCAGTCGAGGCCAGCGTCGTAGGCGAGGAGGGCGCCTGTCGGCGCGAATGCGCCCGTGCCGATGGCGTCCGCGACCTTGAGCACGGGGCCCGGGGCGTGCCAGCCCAGGATCGCGGCGCCGATGGCGGCGGCGGTCGTGGCGATGGCGAACAGCAGGTAGTCCGTGTTCTCGAACACGCGGGGCGTGTCGCCGATCACCGCGTCGCGGATCACGCCTCCACCGATCGCCGTGACCAGCCCCAGTGCCGCGAGGCCGTACAGGTCCAGCTTGGCGCGGAGACCCACGGCGACGCCGGAGATGGCGAACGCAATGATCCCGATCCGGTCCGCAGCCGATACGAGGTCGAGGATGTCCACGAGAATGCACAATAGGGCGGGATCTTCTCGACCGCTCAACCTACTGGTCATAGCCTGTCTGCGTGGATGACTACCTGCGCGCCATCCTGCTCGGCATCGTGCAGGCCGTCACCGAGTTCCTGCCCATCTCCTCTTCCGGGCATCTGATCCTCGCGCCCGAGATCCTGGGCGAGGACGCTTCCTCCCTCACGTTCGACGTGGGCCTGCACGTGGGCACGCTGATGGCCGTGCTCGGCTACTTCTGGCGGGACTGGGTCCGTATTGGCGTCGCCGCGTTGCACGACGTGCGCTCGGAGGGCGTCGCCGTCCGGCGGTGGTCCGTAGACGCGCGGCTCGGGCTGCTGCTCGCGCTCGGCACGATCCCGGCGGTGATCGTGGGCGTGCTGTTCGAGGACTGGATCGAGGAGAACGTCCGCGATCCCCTCGTCATCGCGGTGATGCTGATCGGCGTCGGCATCCTCATCGGCATCGCCGACCGCTACGGCTCGACCATTGGGCGGCTCGTGGACATGACCCCGGGGCGCTCGTTCCTCATCGGCTGCGCGCAGGCCGCAGCCCTCATCCCGGGGGTCTCGAGGTCCGGCGCGACGATCGCGACGGCGCGTACCCTCGGCTTCGACCGGCCCTCGGCGGCGCGGTTCTCGTTCCTGCTCTCGGCGCCGGTGGTGGCGGGGGCGGGCATCCTCAAGTTCACTGAGGCGATCGCCGGCGACGACGTGATCGCGTGGGGACCCCTCCTCGTGGGGGCGGCCACCGCGGCGCTGGTGGGGGCGCTGGTGATCAAGGGGTTCATGGCGTTCATGCAGCGGGCGACCTTGGCCGTGTTCGTCTGGTATAGAATCGCGCTCGGCCTGGCGGTCATCGCCGCCGTCGCGATGGACGTGATCTAGCGCACCGCTCGATCAGCACCTCGCGCTCGCACTGATCGGGGAGTCCGGTGCTCGAGCGATTCAACCTCCAGGGGCGCTCCATCGTCGTGACCGGCGGCGGGCGAGGACTGGGCCGAGGCATGGCGCTCGCCCTCGCCGCGGCCGGCGCGAAGGTTATGGTCGCCGCCCGGACCGAGGCCCAACTCCTCGGCGTCGTGGACGAGATCCGCGAGGCCGGCGGGACAGCCACACACTTCGTCTACGACGCCACCTCCGAGGCCGACGCGGACGCCCTCGTGGCTGCCGCGGTCGGCGAGTACGGACGCCTCGACGTCATGTTCGCCAATGCGGGCGGTGGGGGTGGCAACGTCCCCAACGAGTTCTGGGACTACCCCACCGACGCGTTTGAGGACGTCCTGGCGACGAACCTGAAGTCGGCGTTCTACGCCTGCCGTGCCGCCAGCAAGCAGATGATCGAGCAGGGCGACGGGGGCGTCGTCGTCCCGACCGCCTCGGGCACGGCGATGCGAGGCAACCGCACCTTCGCCTACCCGACGGCGAAGGGCGGCGTCGTTTCCCTCGCGAAGTCGATGGCGACGATGCTGGGGCCGCACGGCATCCGCGCGAACTGCATCGTCCCCGGCTACGTCTCCCAGCGTCCGCCCGCCGACGATCGTGAGCGCGCGGAGCGCGAACAGCGCGGCCATTTTATCCCGGTGGATCGCCTCGGCGAGTGGTGGGAGCTCGGGCCGCTCGCGGTGTTCCTGGCCTCGGACGCCTCGTCCTACATCACCGGGCAGACGTTCATCATCGACGGCGGCGGGCTTGCCGGAGGCCTCGGCCCCGCGGGTTTCCGCCCGGTGTACGAGGGGTAACGGCGATGACGAACGAGTACCCCACTTCCGGTTTCTGGGACCTGACGGGCAAGAAGGCGATGGTCATCGGCGCGGACAACCCGGCCGGCGGCGCGATCGCCCGCGCCTACGCGGAGGCCGGCGCAGACGTCGCCCTCTGCGCCCTCACGCCCGACGAGGCCGTCATGCGCGCTCGGGCCGTGCGCCGTGACATCGAGAAGATGGGGCGCCGCGCGCCCGAGTACATCATGGACGTCACCCTCGGGAAGAACGTCCAGGTCACCACGCGTCAGATCGTGAAGGAGCTGGGCGGGCTGGACATCGTCGCGGTCGCGCCCGACCTATTCCTCGCGAAGCCGATCGCGAAGACCACGGACACGGACCTCAACCGGCTGATGCAGGTGAACTTCAACGCGCACTTCTTCGCCGTCCGCGCGGCATCGGAGGAGTTCCGGCGCGCCGGGCAGCCCGGACGCATCGTGTGCGTCACCAGCGTCATCGGTGAGCGCGGACTGCCGAACGCGACCGCGTACGCCGCGGCGCACGGCGCCGTGTACAACTTCGTGCGGGCCGCAGCGCTGGAGCTGGGGCCCGAGGACATCATGGTGAACGGCATCGCCCTCGGGTGGATGGACTGGATGGACGACCGCATCCAGCCGGAGGACGAGGAGGCGCAGCGCGCCGTCCGCTTCACGGTCATGCGTCGCCGAGGCACGCCGGAGGAGGTGGGCCCGCTGGCGGTCTACCTCTCCAGCGAGGTGGCGACGCGATACATCACGGGTCAGATCTTCCCGGTCGACGGGGGCCTGCTCCAGCACCTGTAGCGACGCCCACGGGCGGGCGACAGGCGCCGAGGCAGAGCGCGTCCGGGCAGTGCGGTTGAGGGGTCAGAAGTCCGGAAGTCCCCTCCCCCGGCAAGGGGAGGGGGTTGGGGGAGGGGTTACACCACCAATTCTGTCTCCCCCTCCCTCCTAGGGAGGGGGCCGGGGGAGGGCGAACGAGCCCGTCGAAGCGCCCTCGGACCTGTGCAGACAACGCGGTTCGGAATCGAGCAGTTGGACCAAGGAGGAAGCCAGTGGGCATCCTGGATCAGTTCGACCTGAGCGGTCAGTGCGCCATCATCACCGGCGCCGGGACCGGCCTCGGGCGTGAGATGGCGCTCCACCTGGCGGAGGCCGGGTGCGACATCGTCGGCGTCGGCCGGCGCCCCGAGCCTATCGAGGACGTCGGCGAGGAGATCCGCGCGAAGGGTCGCCGCTACCTCGGCATCTCGGGTTGCGACGTGACCAACTCGACGGCGGTCAACGAGATGGTGGCGAAGGCCACCAGCGAGATGGGGCGCGTGACGGTCCTCATCAACAACGCCGGCCTCGGTGGGACGGGTCGAGGCAAGACCCTGCCCGAACTCACGGACGAGGACTGGCGCAGCGGCATCGAGTCGAACCTCGACACCGCGTTCTACTGCTCGCGCGCCATCGTGCCGCACCTGCTGGAGCAGGGCGGCGGCACCATCATCAACATCACCTCGGGGTGGGGGTACCGTGGCGGTCGCAACAACTGGATGTACCCGGTCGCCAAGGGTGGCGTGATCCAGCTCACGAAGGCCATCGCGATGACCTACGCGCGCGACAACATCCGCGCCGCCTGCATCGCGCCCGGCCTGTTCCCGAAGACGGACGACGAGACGATCCTCACCGGCCTCGGGGAGAAGCAGCCCGCGGGACGGATCGGCTTCCTGCGGGAGATCGGGCCGCTCGCGGTGTTCCTCGCGAGCCCGGCGGCCTCGTACCTGAGTGGTGAAACCGTGCTGATCGATGGTGGCGCGATCGCCGCCGGCATCACGCCGGCCGGCCTGGTGCCGCGGGCGGAGGGCTAACCGATGGACATGTTCAGCCTGAAGGGGAAGCACGCTCTGGTGACCGGCGCGACCGGCCCGTTGGCGCGCGCGGCGGCAGTCGCCCTCGCGGAGGCCGGGGCCACGGTCTCCCTCACCACGCTCGACGCGAACCAGCAGAACGAGGTCGCCGCGAACTCGATCCTGAACGAGTGCTGGAGCGCCGGCTCGCAGAACGGGCAGGTGAAGACGCTGGATCTCAGCAACTACGCAGCCGTCGAGGCGGCCGTGGACTCGCTGGAGCGCATGGTCGGGCCGATCGACATCCTGGTGAACGCCGCGCACTCGGCGAACATCAAGCCGGTCGTGGAGTCCACCATCGATGACTGGCGTCACGAGCTGGACCGGAACGCGACCGCCGTCTTCGCGCCCACCCTGGCCGTGGGCAAGCGGATGGTCCCCCGGGGCAAGGGACGCGTCATCAACTTCGTGTCCGACCTCCACGACCGAGGCGTCCCGAACGCCGCGCTGTACGGCGCCTCGCAGGGTGCCGTCCTCGGCTTCTCGAAGAACCTCGCGATCGAGTGGGGCCGTGGTGAGCCGCTGGTGGAGGACCGTGTCACGGTGAACACCATCGTGATCGGGTTCATGGAGGGCGTCCCGGGGCCGCACAGCGACCCCGCGCTCGCGGAGGTGATGGAGCGCTACATCCCGCTCCGCCGCCTCGGCCAGCCGGACGACATCAAGGGCGCGGTGGTCTACCTGGCCTCCGACCGGACGAACTTCGTCAACGGCGAGACCATCACCATCGATGGCGCGATCGCGCACCACGCGTAGCGCAGGGAGCTGTATTGACCACATCGGGGCCGGACGGATCACGCGCGGAGAAGTCCGTAGGCCGTCCTGGCCCCCGGTGGGAAGCCGGGGACGCCATCGTCCCCGCGTCCGAGGCCGGAGCCCCCGAGGTCATCGAGGCTCGGACACTCCCGCCGCCCTCGGGTGGCCCGCAGGACGCCCAGATCTGGCGGCGGTCGATGGCCTGGCTCGTGGACGAGCTGGCACGGACGTTCTTCTATCCGCTGCTGCTGATCGTCCTGGTGATGCTGGGCGGTGAGATGCCGGACCCGGTCTCACCCACCGAGGTGACGCTGACGGCGATCCTCCCGCAGATCGTGCTGCGGATCGGGCTCTCCTGGATCTTCTGGAGCCAGGGCACCTCGCCGGGCGCGATGGTGATGGGCCTGCGCATCGTGGACGCGCAGGGCAACCCACCGGGCCCGGTCCGCGGTGGTATCCGCGCGCTGGTGGAGATCGTGAGCATCTCGATGCTGCTGGTGGGGTTTGCGTGGGCGCTGTTCACGCGGCGTCGCCAGACCTGGCACGACCTCGCCGCGGGGACCTACATCGTGGACGCGCCCCGCGCACGGGAGGCCTGAGGGCTCCCGCTGACCTCCTCCGGCGGGGGCTCCACCACGATCGATGGGTCGTTGAGGTCCAGCAGGCGCATCTCCAGCGAAAGGCGGCCGTCGCGGTCCGGGTACTCGCCGGCCACGCGCAGGAGGATCCCGACGCCGGTCTCCAGGTCCGCCCAGACGTCGATGGTCATCTCCATGCCCCGGTCACGCGGGACCACGCCCAGGACGCCGTCCCAGTAGGTGGCGTACTCGTCGAACCACTGATCGTCGAGCTGCCAGTGTTGCGCCGTGCGGCCGTCGATCTCCTCGACGGTGTGGGGACGCCCCGCGAGGTCCGCTGCGAGCTGCTCGAGGTGAGCGGGATCGAGCCCGAGGATCACGTCCGGGGAGAGGGGCACCTCCTGTCCCACCAGCGCCCCGGGAGCGGTGAGGGGTCCCCGCTCCTGCCAGGCGCCGCCGGCGACGCTGGTCCACACCTGCTCGCCGATGCGCACGGTCTCCTGCGAGGTCTCCAGCACGCCGAAGCCGACATCCGTGGTGGAGTGCTCCTGGCCGGGGCTGACCCACTGACCTTCGATGGCGATGTTGAGCGTCGTATCCGCCACGTCGAGGCCGCTCGGCGCCTCGTTCTGGTCGAGCAGGCTGCCATCGAGATCGAGCGTCAGCGTGTATCGATAGGACTCCAGTGAGCGCGGCGCCTGGAAGCGCTCCGTCGGGCCTGACGTCGCGGAAGCCTCAGGCGTGCCGCTCTCGCTCACAGCGCAGCCGACGAGGGCGAGCGAGACGCCGAGCGACACGAGGGCAGTCGGGAGCCGGACTCCGCGCATCTACAGGCGTTTCCGCAGCAGCATCGCGTTCGCGCCGGGCGGGGACTCGAAGCCGGCACCGCGGAGCGCCTCCTGCGTCCCGGGCAGGCCGGGCGGCAGCACGGTCTCGATGACCCCGAGGCTGCGCGCGGCTGCGAACTCGACCGCGGCCTCGACGAGTGCCTCCAGCCCGCCGCCCGCGAGGCGACGGAGGACAGCGGCGCCGGGTTCGCCTCGGTCGATCGCGGCGCAGCCGACGACGACGCCGTCCCGCTCCGCGACCCAGATCGCGCGCCCCTCGGCGCGGTAGTAGCCCAGGTCCACGAGGTCGTCGTCCAGGCCGGGCTCGGGTGCCGGCAGGCCGGCGGCGAAGAGGGCGCGCGTGACCAGGCTGCGCACCTCGGAGGCGTCCTCCGGCAGTGCGTCCCGGACGGCGAGGTCACTCACCGCGCGGGCTCCCACGGGAGCGAGCGTGGTTGCAGCACCTGCCGCACCACGCCGTCCGCGATCACCACGATCAGGTCGAGTTCGGTGTAGAGCGCGGGGTTCATGCCTCGGAGGGACGCGGTCACCAGTTCGTCGCCGATGTGCGCGAACGGCCCCACGACCGCGAGGACGGCGAGCTCGGCGTCGCCGCCACGCTTCTGGTCCACGGCACGCTGCACCTCCTGGCGGAAGCGGCGCCGGACGTTGGTCCCGTCCACCGGATCCACATCGGGCGGCGCGGCGATCACCGTCACGCCGGCGGGCGCGCTGTCCGGGAGGCGGGCCACGGTCCAGTGATCGTGCAGCGGGATGTCCGTCAGCTCGCCGGGTTCGAGGGCGACTGCGAAGTCGCGTACGCGCGAGACGAGGATGTCCACCTCCGCCGTCTCCTCCGGCAGCCGGTGGATCGGACGCGAGTCGAGGTGGAACGAGCCGGGGATGCCCTCTGACATCGCGAGCCAGGAGGTAGCGAGGCCGCCGACGACGGAGACGTACGCGCCCTCCGTCTGCAGCTTCGCGAGCTTCACGGTCACGGGGATGCGCGCCTCGCGCCGCTCGCCGGCATCGAGCCCTCGGAGGGCGCGGGCGAGGGTGAGGCGGAGGTCGGAGACCTCGGGCTCATCCGTGGGGATCACGCCCTTCGGCGGCACCCAGACGGCGTACGACCCAGGCACGATGCCCTCCTCCGCCTCGACGTCGCCCGAGAGCATCTCGGCGAGGGCGTCCGCGCCGGCGGGCCGGGGTTCCTCGTCCCAGAGGACACCGACGGTGGTGCCGACACGCCGGTCGCGCTGTGTCAGGACGAAGTCGAAGGCGCCTGCGCCGGCCTCGGAGCCCGCGTTCTCGGAGGACGGGCCGCCCTCGGCGATGCGGAATGTGCGGTAGAAACGCCCACCCATCCACGCGGCGAGCATGTGGGCCGCCGCGGTGCGAGTGGGGGAGGAGCCGGTCACGTGTTCTGCTGCCATCTACGCGGGCCTCTCCGAAGGAGCCCGCGAGGAACCGCGAGCGAGAGTGCTACGCCTGCTCTTCGGCGGCGGCGGCAGCCCTCGCGTCGTCGCGGCGCTGGAGGATGGGGTTGAGGCCGTTCCAGAGCAGTTGCTGGATGACGGCCGCGTTGAGGACGAGGAACAACACGACGCTGACGATCTTCAGGATGTTCGCCAGCGTGGTGTCGCCATCGCCCACGGAGCGCAGCGCGACCACCCCGATGATCGCGAGGGCCAGCGCCAGCGCGAGGCCGATGATCGCGTCTCGCGCCTTCACGAAGCGCCACAGCCCACCGATGATGCCGCCGCCGATCGCGATGTGCACCGACAGGATGCCGAGGATCGGGGAGCCGTGGTGGTGCCACAGCTGGTAGGACTCCAGGAGCAGGAGGAAGAGGCCCACGGGCCCGAGGACCGCAATTGCCAGACCGGGCAGGTCTGCCCTCTTGAAGCGCATGGTGTCCCCTTCCCTACCGCGCCGACATCATCCTTGGGCCGCGCTCACGAGGCAACCGTCCCCTGTGAAGTCCGGCTAGATCCCCGAGCGAGACTGTCCGCCGTCCACGTTCAGGCACGCCCCCACGATCCAGGATGCCTGCGCCGACGCGAGGAACACCACCGCCGCCGCGACCTCCTCCGGCCGCCCGAACCGGCCAGAGGCGATGTGCTCGTCCACGAAGCGCGCCATGCCCTCCGGGTCCTGCTCCTGGCGACGGCCCCACGAGCCGCCCTCGAAGGCGATCGAGCCGGGAGCGACGCTGTTCACGCGCACACCCTGGCGCGCCCAGTGCATCGCGTAGGTCTTGGACATCGCGATCTCCGCCGCCTTCGTGGCGGTGTACTGCGGCGCCGCGGGCGGCCCGAACTCGCGACCGTAGATCGAGCCGATGTTGACGACGGCCCCGCGCCCGGAGGCGACGAGGTGCGGCTGGGCCGCCTCCATCAGGCGGACGACGGACGTCACGTTCAGCTCGAACGTCCCGTCCCACACCTCCTCGGTCGTCCCCTCGCGCACCGTGCCGCCCGCATTGTTCACGAGCACATCGAGGCCCCCGTACGCCTCGACGGCTGCGCCGATGACGGTGGCGGCAGCGGCCGGGTCGGTCACATCGGCGGCGACCGGAGTCACCTCCACCCCGTGCGCCGCGCGGATCGCGCTCGCGGCAGCCTCGATGTCCTCCGCGGTGCGGGCGACGACGGTGAGGCGCGCTCCCTCGGCGGCGAACGCCTCCGCGATCGCGCGGCCGATGCCCCGGCTCGCGCCGGTCACCAGGACGGAGCGTCCCGCGATATCTAGCTCCACGTGTCGAGGTCCATGTGCTGCTCCTGTCCTTGTCCGCGGTACTCGCATCCTCGCAAGCTCCCGCGCGAGATCCAACCGCATGCCACTCCCTTCCGACCCCCTCCCCCTCTGGGGGAGGGCTGGGGAGAGGGCAGAGTTCACGCCGCAGTAGGCGCTCGTTGACCGCCTGATCCGCACACTCCTACGCTCGCCAGAAGTAAAGACCGCGAGTCCGGAGGAGCCCTCGGTGCCTCTCGTGCAGACACAGGTCGTCGACCACGTCGCCACGATCACCCTCGCCCCGCCCGAGGGCGGCTACGACCATGCATTCATCGACGCGGTTGGCGCGGCGGCCTCCGAGGTCGCCGGGGACCAGGACGTGCGTGCGGTGATCGTGCGCTCGGACGGGGACCTCGGAGCGGGGTGGGCCGCATCCGCGCTCGATGAGCCGGCCGGCATCCCCGGCGTCCCGCACCTCGCGAGTGGGATCGAGGCCCTTGCCGGGGTCCCGCAGCCGGTGATCTGCGCCATCCGAGGGCGGGCGCACTCGATCGCCCTCGAACTGGCGCTGGCGTGCGACGTCCGCGTGGCCGAGGAGGGCGCCACGTTCGCCCTCGCGGACACGCAGGTGGGCACGCTCCCGCTCGGCGGGGGAACGCAGCGGCTGCCTCGGGCGGTCGGTCGCGCTCAGGCGCTGCGGCTGGTGCTGCTGGGCGAGGAGGTCGATGCCGCGGAGGCGCTGCGCATCGGCCTCGTGTCTCGCGTGGTGCTGGCGGAGGAGCTCGACTCGGCGGCGCAGGCGATCGCGGACGCGGTCGCGGCACGCGGGCCGATCGCGACACGCCTCGCGAAGGAGGCTGTCCACCGGGGGGTGGAGATGCCGCTGGACCAGGCGCTGCGGTACGAGCTGGACCTGACCGTGCTCTTGCAGTCCACGGCCGATCGCGCCGAAGGTGTCCGCGCCTTTGCGGAGAAGCGCCCGCCCCGGTTCATTGGGCGCTAGGCTCTACTGTCGGTCACACCAGAGGTGTCAGGGGAGGGAGCGGGATGAACGTCATCCTGAACACGGAGGAGGCGCACGTCGTGCTGGCGCTGGTCTCCTCCACCGTGCTCGATCACGTCGACCTGTCGGACGAGGCGAAGGAGAAGATCCGCGAGTGGCGGACCGCGCGCGCGCCCGGCACGATCCCGCTGGACGAGTTCACCGAAGATCTGAACGAGGCCATCGGCAACTTCATCGACGATCGCACGCGCCGCATGCTGCGGCAGCGCGGCAAGCTGAAGGTGCGGGAGCAGTAGCCATGCGCGTTGAATTCACCGTGGACGAATGCCACCGCATGTTCGAGGCCGTGCTGGACGAGTTGCTGGCCCTGGACCTGGACAAGAAGGACCGCGCCACCCTCCGTCGGTGGCGTTCGGACGACGCCTCGCCCGGGACGCCCCTGATGCGCGCCCTGGCGACGAAGCTGTCCGAGCAGATCCAGCAGAGCCACGACCGCTCCGAGGTCAGCCCGATCAAGAAGCCCGACTGGGTCTCCTAGGTGTGGGTTTCCCGGGTGTGGGTCTCCTAGTCCGTACCCATGGCGGACGCTGACCGCCCCCTGATCCGGTTCGAGCGCGAGGGCGACATCGCCCTCGTCACACTCGACCGGCCGGAGCGCCTGAACGCGGTCAGCATGCAGATGCGGGACGCCCTGTGGGGTGTCCTCACCGCCCTGCGTGACGATCCCACTGTGCGCTGCGCCGTCTTCAGCGGCGCGGGCGATCGCGCATTCTCGGCGGGCGCCGACATCACCGAGTTCGGCAGCGCCCCCGGCCTGATCGATGCGCGCGTCGCGAGGCAGCAGCGCGACCTGTGGGGGGTGATGAGCACGCTCCCCGTCCCGTTGATCGCCGCGATCCACGGTTTCGCCTACGGCGCCGGGTGCGAGATGTCCATGTACTGCGACCTCCGCGTCGCGTCAGAGGATGCCCGGTTCGCGCTGCCGGAAGTCACCCTCGGCTACATCCCCTCGGCGGGGGGGACGCAGACGATCCCCCGGCACGCGCCACTGTCCGAGGCCCTACGGATGGTCACCACGGGTGAGCCGCTTTCCGCCGCGGAGGCGCTCCGCGCCGGCCTCGTACATGCCGTGGTGCCTCGCGAGGACCTGCTCGCCACCGCCCGAGGCTGGGCGGAACGCATCGCGGCGGCGGACCCGACGGCCACACGGGCGGCGAAGCGTGCGATCCTCGAGGGCATCGACCTGCCGTTGGCGGACGGTCTAGCGCTTGAGCGGCGGCTGGCTGACGCTGTCCGATGGACATAACCCACCGATCGAAGGCGGAGACAATGGGTGCAGGGCTCTGGTCACGGGCGCGTCGCGGGCGGCAGATCCCGCACTGGGTCGGCCCCACCGCGCTCCTGCTGGTCTCCGTGTTCTTCATCGGCGTCGTCGTGTGGGGCTGGCTGAACCCGGCGGACATCAAGGTCGAGTACTTCGACGCGGGCCCTGCGCACTCCTTCGAGATCGGCAAGGTCGCGGCGTTCCCGGAGCAGGACACCTACATCGTGGGCATGCAGGACGGACGCCTGCGCGCCATCGACGTGCGCGTGCAGCAGTCCGGGTGCACTGCGGTGTGGAAGCCGGAGGACGCCCGCGGCGCGGTCGCCAATCCCGGCGGCGTCCCGGGCGTCTTCGAGGACCCGTGCACCGGCGCGATCTGGTCGATGGAGGCGAACGCGATCGAGGACGCCGAAGTGCCGCTGAAGACGCCGTACATCGACTACCGCCCCGGGGAGGGCGGCACGCACGCGTTCGTGGAGCGCGTGAACCCGTAGCCCACAGTCCGTAAGTCCGTAGTCCGTAGCGAGGCCAATCGCAGCGGACCTGTAGCAGCAGACAGCGAGCCCTCGGCGAGGGCGATCGTGATGACTCGGGTGGGTGCTCGGGCCGGGCGGCTTCGGGCAATTGGTTGCAGCGCGGACAGCCGGTGTAGCGCCAGTGTGGGCCATTGCCTATCATGGCGCGGCTCTGAGGGGGGCCTACTAGATGAACACTGCGGAATTCCTGACCATCAGCGCCGCGATCGTCCCAGATCGGACCGCCATCGTTGGTCCGAGCGAGCGCGTGAGCTACCAGGAACTCCAGACCCGGGTGAACAAGCTGGCGCAGGCCATGCAGGCACTCGGCGTCCAGAAGGGCGAGAACGTCGGCGTCATGGCCGTCAACTGCCCGGAGTTTGTCGAGATCTACTACGCGACCGCCTCGCTCGGCGCGACGCTGGTGCCCCTCAACTTCCGCGCGAAGGCGGAAGAGCTGACCTACATGGTGGAGTCCACGGACGTCACCACGCTGTTCGTGGCGGAACGCTACTGGCCCATTTGGGAGGGCATCGCCTCCTCCCTGCCCGCCGTCCGCAACGTGGTCACGCTGGACTTCGAGCGGGACGGTTCCCAGTCCTTCGCGGCGCTGCGCGCCTCCGGCGAGGACATCCCGGTCTTCGCTGAGACGGACGACAAGGACGCCACGCTCATCATCTTCACGTCCGGCACCACCTCGCTGCCGAAGGGCGTGGTCCTCTCCTACCAGGCGCTGACGGCGCTGGTGGTGAACACGCAGTCCCCGGCCGACCCCACGATCGACCCGCAGGTCGTGCTGGTCTCGGTGCCGTTCTTCCACATCGCCGGCGCTACCACCATGATGAGCGCGGTCTTCTCCGGCCGGACGCTGGTCATCCTCCCCGCGTTCGACCCGAAGCAGTGGCTGGAGATGGCCCAGTCCGAGGGCGCAACTCACGCCTTCCTGGTCCCGACCATGCTCAAGCGCGTCATGGAGGTCGAGAACTTCGAGGACTACGACCTCTCGAAGCTCGAACTCATCACCTACGGCGCTGCGCCCATGCCGTTCGAGGTGGTCCGCCGCGCGGTGGACCTCTTCAGCCCGCAGGGCAAGAACGTGGGGCTGATGAACTCCTACGGCCAGACCGAGGCGACCGGGTCCATGACCTTCCTCGGCCCGGACGACCACCGCCTGGACGGCACGCCGGAGGAGAACGAGAAGAAGATCGAGCGCCTGCGCTCCGTGGGCCGGCCGATGCCGGACATGGAGATCGGCATCCTCGCCCCGGACGGGCGGCGGCTGCCCGTCAACGAGCCGGGTGAGATCTGCATCCGCGGCGACCGCGTGATGCGCGGCTACAACAAGCGCGACGAGGACACTGCCGGCGCGCTGGTGGACGGCTGGCTGCACACCGGCGACGTCGGCAAGATCGACGAGGACGGCTACCTGTTCATCACCGGCCGCATCAAGGACATGGTGATCCGCGGCGGTGAGAACATCGCCCCGGCCGAGATCGAGCAGGTGCTGGAGGACCACCCCGGTATCCAGGAGGCCGCCGTCATCGGCGTGCCGGACGTAGAGTGGGGCGAGGTGGTGAAGGCCATCCTTGTCCCCGTCTCCGGCGCGACCCTGCCCAGCGAGGACGACCTGACGGGCTACGTGAAGAGCCGCCTGGCCTCCTACAAGGCGCCGGCCATGTACCAGTGGGTGGAAGAGTTGCCCAAGAACCACCTGGGCAAGATTCTGAAGAACGAGCTGCGCGACATGTACGGCCAGCCTGCGAACGCCTGAACCGTACACGTCCTGTTCCGCCGCCGAGGGGCCTATCGTGGCGTCCTCCGCGTGCCGTGACAGGCGACGGTATCGTGGCGCATGCGAGGAGCAGCGATGGCGGTCTCGACGAACCGAGTGAACCAGTCCACAGGGGCGCCCCGGAGACTGGTCGGCGCCTGGTGGGGCCCCGCGGTCGGCGCCTCCGCCATCGGCTTCTACGCCACCGCTACCGCACCTCGTGACGAGGCCGGCCGCGAGATCTTCTTCAATGTCCCCGCGGGTTCGTGGGCGGTCTACGTCTTCCTCGCGGCCCTCATGGGACTGCTGGTCTGGGGCTTCGTCCGCCACGCCAGCCTCTGGGGCATCGGCCGCCCGACGCCCGGCCTCCTGCGGGACATCCCGAGCCGTCTGAGGAACACCGCGCGCCTCGGCCTCGCGCAGGACAAGGTCCGCCGCGACCGCTACGCCGGCATCATGCACTGGTCGATCATGTCCTCGATCGTGGTGCTGACGCTGGTTACGGCGCAGGTCGCCGTTGAGGCGGACACGCCGCTTCACTTCCTCTACGGGGACTACTACCTCTTCTTCTCCTTCTACGGCGACCTCTTCGGCGTCATCGGCCTCATTGGGGTCGGGATGGCGCTGTACCGCCGCTACTTCGCGGACTTCCACCGCATCCGCTGGGACGAGCGGCTTGAGGACCACCTCATCATCCTCGGCCTGGGGCTGGTGCTCCTGACGGGCTTCATCACGGAAGCCGCCCGCATCCAGGTGACCGAGCTGGACCAGCACCCCGACTGGGCTGTCTGGTCCTTCGGTGGCTACGCCATCGCGAACTTCCTCGACCTCTTCGGGTTCAGCGAGTCGCAGGTCCTCACGTTCCACGAGTGGACGTGGTGGTTCCACGTGAGCGCGGCGTTCGCCTGGCTCGGCATGATCGTCTTCACGCGCCTGGACCACCTGTTCTTCGCGCCCGTGAACGCCTTCTTCCTCCGCACGGACGCGCCGGGCCGCCTCGCGAAGATCGAGGACATCGAGACGCAGGAGGTCTTCGGCGTCGGCTACATCCAGGACTTCACCTGGAAGCAGCTGTTCGAGCTGGACGCGTGCGTCCGCTGCGGGCGCTGCACGGACGTCTGCCCGGCCAACATCGCCGGTCAGCCGCTCTCGCCGATGCACCTGATCCAGGACCTGAAGATGCACCTGGCCGACGTGGGGCCTGCGATCCAGCAGCACCGCCACGAGACCGGCGAGGCCGGCCGCGAGGTCTCGACGGTGGCTCTCACCGGGGACGTCATCAAGGACGAGACGCTCTGGGCCTGCCGCACCTGTGGCGCCTGCATGCAGGAGTGCCCGGTGATGATCGAGCACGTCCCCACCATCGTGGATATGCGCCGCTTCCTCGTGATGAACGAGGCGCGCATCCCCGCCACCGCGCAGGGCGCCCTCGAGAACCTCGAGATGCGCGGCCACCCGTGGCGCGGGACGGCGCTCGAGCGCACCACGTGGATGGAGGGCTTCGACGACGTGCCGATCTTCGACGGCACGCAGGAGTACCTCTACTGGGTCGGTTGCTCGGGCTCGCTCGTGGAGCGCAACCTGCCGATCACGAAGGCCGTGTTCCGCCTCCTGCGGGAGTCCGGCGCTTCCTTCGGGGTCATGGGGCAGGAGGAGACCTGTAACGGTGACCCGGCGCGCCGTCTGGGCAACGAGTACCTGTACCAGATCCTCGCGCAGCAGCTGGTAGAGACGTTCAAGGCGAAGAACGTCCAGAAGGTCATCACCAACTGCCCGCACTGCTTCAACACGTTCAAGAACGAGTACCCGCAGTTCGACGGCTACTTCGAGGTGCTCCACCACACGGAGTTCCTGAACGACCGCCTGCACGACGGTTCGTTGAAGGCGACGCACGCGATCAACGCGAACGTCACGTACCACGACTCGTGCTACCTCGGCCGGCTGAACGGCGTGTACGACGCGCCGCGCCAGATCCTGGAGATGGTGCCGGGGGCGAGCCTGACGGAGATGCAGCGCAACCTCTCGAAGGGCCTGTGCTGCGGCGCCGGCGGCGGCAACATGTGGCAGGAAGAGGTGGGCGAGCGCCGGGTGAACCAGGTGCGCTCGGAGGAGGCCATCCGCACGGGGGCCGATCAGCTCATCTCCAACTGCCCGTTCTGCATTCAGATGTTCGAGGATGGCGTCCCAGGCGTGCAGCCGGAGGAGGAGGGGCGGATCCGTCCCTTCGACATCGCGGAGCTGTTGGAGGACGCCGTGTTTGGTCCGGACAAGCGCGAGGAGCCTGTTTCCGCAGGCGAGCCGTCCGCGTAGAGTCCGTGGCGGGGGGGCGTGCGGCGACCCACGGGCGCCGAGCGGCAGCAGCGCGCTCCATGACAACGCGAATCAACCTGGCGGGGAGTGCTCCCGGCAGGCACACAGCGTGCGGGGTTCAGCCTCGCAGGTGAAGGAGCCAGAGCATGCACATCGTGGTCTGCGCGAAGCAGATTCCGGACCCGGAGACGCCGCCCGCGGCGTTCAAGATCGACGCGGCGACGAACAAGGTCGTCCCCGCACAGGGCATCGCGCCCGTCCTCTCACAGTTCGACGGCATCGCCGCCGAGGCTGCCCTCCGCATCAAGGAGGCCGGCGGTGACGGCAAGGTCACCGTCATCTCCATGGGCGGCGAGTCCGCCCAGGCCGCCATCAAGCAGGTGCTCGCCATGGGCGCCGACGAGGGCGTGCTGCTGAACGACCCGGCCTTCGAGGACGGCGACTCGCACACCACCGCGAAGGTGCTGGCGGCCGCCATCAAGGAGCTGGGCGACGTGGACGCCGTGTTCTGTGGCCGCCAGGCGGCGGACTGGGACATGGGCCAGGTGGGCCTCCTCATCGCGGAGAACCTCGGCTGGCCCGTGACCATCATCGCCAAGGGCGTCGCGCTGGAGGGCAACGCGCTCAAGGTGGAGCGCGTGCTGGCCGACGGCTTCGAGAAGACCGAGGTCAACCTGCCGGCCGTGGTGACCGTCTCCAACGAGTTCGGTGAGCCCCGCTACCCGAAGCTCCCGCAGATCATGGCGGCGGCCAAGAAGACCGTCACCAAGAAGACCGCGGCTGACCTGGGCCTGGACCCGAGCGAGGTCGGCAAGGCCGGCGCTCGCCTGCAGCTCCAGAAGCTGTTCATCCCGGAGAAGGGCGCGCAGGTCGAGTTCATCGAGGGCGAGACGCCCCAGGAACAGGCCGCGAACCTGGTCGCCAAGCTCAAGGCCGACAAGGCCATCTAGCGCGCGGACTTCCCTCGGGAAGTTCGACCGAGCATCGGAGAGACGCGAAACATGCCTCACAACATCCTCGTCGTCGGCGAGCTGGACGGCGGTACCCCCAGCTCCACGACGCTTGAACTCCTGAACGGCGCGCAGGGCCTGGCCGGCGGCGGCTCGGTCTCCGTGTCGCTGCTGGGCACCGGCGCCTCCGCCGCGGCGGCCCAGGCGGCTGGCGCCAGCAAGGCCTTCGTCAGCGACGACGCGAACTACGACACCTTCCGTGGCGAGCAGTGGCTCCCGGCGGTGCAGGCTGCCGTGGAGCAGTCCGGCGCGGACCTGGTCCTGATGGGCCAGACCACCGTCGGCCGCGAGCTCGGTCCCCGGCTGGCGTTCCGCCTGAACACGGCGGTTGCCATGGACTGCGTTGCGGTCACCGACAACGGCGGCACCATCGAGGCCACCCGCCCCGCCTACGGCGGTAACGCGCAGGCCACGTACACCTTCGCCACCACCCCGGCGGTCGCCACCGTCCGCGCGAAGTCGTTCGACCCCGCGACTGGCGGCGGCGCGGCTGAGACCGTGGAGCTCCCGGCAGCTGGCGAGAGCCGCGTGAACGTCACCGGCAAGGAAGTCACCGAGTCCGCCGGTCTGGCCATCACCGAGGCCCCGATCGTCGTCGGTGGCGGCCGCGGCCTGGGCGCCCCGGAAGCGTTCGAGGATCTCAAGAACCTGGCGGCGGCCATCGGCACCGACAAGGCTGCCGTGGGCGCTTCGCGCGCCGCGGTGGACCTGGGCTGGTTCCCGCCGAGCGAGCAGATCGGCCTCACCGGCAAGGTGGTGACGCCGGACCTCTACATCGCGGTCGCCATCTCCGGCGCCAGCCAGCACATGGCGGGCTGCTCCGGCTCCAAGATGATCGTCGCGGTGAACCGGGACAAGGACGCGAACATCTTCGCGTTCTCGAAGTACGGCATCGTGGGCGACTGGAAGCAGGTCGTCCCGGCGCTGATCGAGGAGTTCAAGAAGGGCTAGCGTCCTTCTTCGGCTCGTCTGGTTGGGTCTCAATCAGAGAGAGCGGGCAAACGCCCGCTCTCTCTGCATATCTCGCCATATCGCCTGCTATCAGGTGGGAGAGTTCCGGTCGACCTGACGTGTACGGGAGTGTTTGCGCACGTATGTGCACGCAAATACAATTGTGCATGGGAAACCCTACCTGGAGAACATAATGACGATCATCGGCCTGACCGGGGGTATTGCGGCGGGCAAGTCGACAGCGGCGGAGATCCTCCGCGAGTACGGTGCCACCGTCATCGATGCCGACCGCCTGGGGCACCGCTCGTATGAGCCGGGGACGCCGGGCTTCCAGAAGGTGGTCAACGCCTTCGGCCACGACCTGGTCGCCAAGGACGGCACCATCGACCGCCGGATCCTCGGCGGGAAGGTGTTCGGCGCGCCCGGTGAGCTGGAGCGCCTGAACGCGATCGTCTGGCCTGAGATCCGTGCCCTGATCAAGGACGAGGTGAAGCAGATCCGCGCGTCGGAGGATGACCCGATCATCGTCCTCGAAGCCGCGGTGCTGCTGGAGGCGAAGTGGCAGGACCTCTGTGACGAGGTCTGGGTGGTCCTCACCCCGGTGAAGACCGCCGTCGCGCGCCTCAAGGAGCGCAACAACCTCGCCGAGGATGCCGCGATGGCGCGCATCAACGCGCAGATGTCCAACAAGGAACGCTCCGCTCAGGCGGACGTGAAGATCGAGAACGCGGGCGACGAGGACGAGCTCCGCCAGCGCGTGGAGCGCGCCTGGAAGGCATTGCTCCAGCGACGGACGCCCAAGGGCAAGAAGACGGCCGGCGGCAAGGCCACCAAGACCGGTAGCATCAAGGCGGCCGAGGCCGCCGCTCCGAAGACGACCGCCAAGGCAGCTCCGAAGGCCGCGTCGAAGCCCTCTACCACCACCCGCGCGGCCGCGAGCGCGAAGCCCGCGACGAAGGCTGCCGCGAAGCCGGCTGCGAAGGCTCCAGCAACGGCGTCGGCGAAGCCCGCCGCCAAGGCGGCACCGAAGACGACGGCCTCCAAGGCGGCGCCGAAGACGGCCGCCGCGAAGCCCGCGGCGAAGGCCGCTCCGAAGGCGACCGCGAAGGCTGCGAAGCCGGCCGCCAAGCCCGCGGCGAAGGCCTCGAAGGCGGCTCCGTCCAGGGCCGCGGCGAAGCCGGCTGCGAAGAAGGCCGCTTCGGCCCGCACCAAGTAGGATTCACACGTCCGCACCGACTTCGGGCGGAACAGCATCACCACCGGCCTCCTTCCGAGACCGGTCCGCGAGTCAGGATGGCGCTTTGACGACGACGAACGTTGGCTACAAGCAGATCGCGGTCGAAGACTTCAAGATCACGGACGAGCCGTTCTACCTCCCCATCAAGGACGAGGTGGAGCTCTTTGAGACCGCGTACGAGCGCCGCATCCCGGTCCTGCTGAAGGGCCCGACGGGCGCCGGCAAGACCCGGTTCGTCGAGTACATGTCCTGGCGTCTGCACAACCGCGAGGCCCAGTCCCACGAGGAAGGCGTGCCGCTGATCACGGTCGCCTGTCACGAAGACCTCACCGCGTCCGACCTCGTCGGCCGGTACCTCCTCGAGGGTGACGACACGGTCTGGATCGACGGGCCGATCTCGCGCGCGGCGAAGGTCGGCGCGATCTGCTACCTGGACGAGATCGTGGAGGCCCGCAAGGACACCACCGTCCTGATCCACCCGCTGACGGACTACCGCCGCCTGCTCCCCGTGGAGAAGCGCGGCGAGCTGCTGGAGGCCGCCGAGGGCTTCCTGCTGGTGATGTCCTACAACCCGGGCTACCAGTCCGCGCTGAAGGACCTGAAGCACTCCACGCGTCAGCGGTTCATCGCCATCGAGTTCGACTACCCGCCCCGCGACGCGGAGGCGGAGATCATCGTCAACGAGTCTGGCGTGGACGCGGCAACGGCGCAGGACCTGGCCAAGCTCGCGGAGAAGGTGCGGAACCTGAAGGAGCACGGCCTCGGCGAGGGCGTCTCCACCCGCCTCCTGGTCTACGCGGGCAAGCTCATCGCTGGCGGCATCGCCCCGCGCCGTGCCTGCCAGGTGGCCATCGTCTGGGCTCTGACGGACGACGGTGAGGTCCAGCGATCCATCGAAGAGGTCGTGACCTCGATCTTCGACGAATAGCATCCGCCGGCGCCGGGGACGTCCCACTCCTGTTACACACGGCCAGCGACACTGGCCCAGGAGTCACGCCCCGAGCACGCGGCGGCGGAGGGGCGTATGACCCTCTCATCTGACCTGGTGACCCGTTTCGCTCCCGAGCTGAAGGGCTTCGGCGCATCCCTGCCCGACGACTTCAGCGCCGCCCTGGCGACGCTGGAGCCCCGCCTGAGCTCCGAGGAGCTCGAGCGCTGGGCGGAAGACGGCATCGCGCTCGCGAACGCCTCGCTGCGCTCGTGGGAGGCGGCGGCGGAGTACTTCCGCGCCACGCCGAAGGTGCTGGACCGCCTGGGGGCGGACGGCGTCCACGAGTGGGTGGGCATCGCGCGACGCCTCGCAGAGTCCTCCTCGCTGATGGCCGCCGCGTTCCTCAAGTCCACGCCGGACGCCCTCTCGGTGATCGGCACCGAGGACATCGACACGTGGGCCGGGCAGGGCGAGCGGCTGTGCCGCGGGAACTGGAAGTCGATCGCGCTCTCCGCGCTCTACTTCCAGGTCAGCCCACAGCTGTTCCGCAGCCTCCCGCTGGCCTCCGTCGGCCGCCTTGTCGACATCATCGACCAGCTCACGGAGCGCTCCTACGAGCTGGCGAACACCTGCCTCGAGTCCTCGCCGGCGATCTTCGCCGGCCTCGCCGAGGATGACCGCGACTCGTTCCTGCGCTTCGCGCGGGCGGTGACGCGCGCGTCCTGGGCGGACACCCGCCTGTACTTCGACCGTGGCCCGCGCCTGCTGGAGCACATCGCTCCGGACCAGCGCGCCGCCTTCCTTGACCTCGCCGCGCGGGTGACCACCGAGGTCGGCCGCCAGGGCTTCCCGCTGTTCGCGGACGCCGCGGAGGCCCTCGCGCAGGTGGCGCAGGAGGACCAGGGCGACGTCCTCAAGTTCTCCGCCGCCCTCGCACCCGGATCGCCGACTGCCGCGATGGAGTACATCAAGAGCACCCCGTTCGTCGCCACGCGCCTCACGGAGGAGCAGCGCGAGCAGTGGCAGGAGGTCGGCCTCGGCGTCCTCACCGTGGAGCGCAACCCGGAGGGGGCGGAGGCGTACTTCCGCCTGGAGTCCACGCGTGCCGAAGAGATGATGCGCGCGCTCTCCTCGCGGGTGGAGCTCTCCTCGATCAACACGATGCTGCGCATGTACGCGAAGGCGCTCTCCGGTGAGCACGTTTCCGTGATGTCCGCCGAGGACCTCGCGGGCGCGAACATCGGCTGGGTGAACGAGACTGCCGCGACCACGGAGGGCTCCGCGATCTACCTGCCCCCGTTCGTCGCGACGTTCGAGGAGCAGGAAGCCAACTTCCAGGTCTACAAGGTCTTCACCACCCACCAGACCGCCCGCATGGAGTTCGGCTCCTTCCGCTACCGCTGGGACCGCCCCGGGGCGTTCGTGGAGTCCTCCATGGCCGGTCGCGAGACGGCCGCGCGGGAGCGCCGCACGCAGGCTCAGCAGAAGGAGCGCGGCGAGGCGATCACGTCGATCCAGCGGTTCTTCAACGTCT
>Ga0265293_10004591_pt1 | contig 24183 bp, 20 predicted proteins | sample Munlanlewell138R_FD_192505 | JGI IMG/M metagenome (GOLD analysis project Ga0265293, IMG submission 192505) | Leachate microbial communities from a municipal landfill in Southern Ontario, Canada - Leachate well 138R | ecosystem: Engineered > Solid waste > Landfill > Unclassified | place: Canada...
ATCGAGGTGAGGGTGAGGCTCATGTCGGCCAGCGGATCGCGCACGTGCATGTCGGCGCCGGCCTGCAGGACTATCAGGTCCGGCCGGAAGTGACGCAGCGCGGCGGGCACGACCAGGTCGAAGACCTCTAGGAACGAGTCGTCCTCCGTGTACGGTTCGAGCGGCACGTTCACTGCCGTTCCGCGGCCGGCGCCCTTACCGGTCTCGTAGGTGTGGCCGGTGCCGGGGAAGAGGTAGCGGCCGGACTCGTGCAGGCTCACCGTCAGCACGTTCGGGTCCTCGTAAAAGATCCACTGCACGCCGTCGCCGTGGTGGGCGTCCAGGTCGACGTATGCCACGCGCACGCCGTAGCGCTCCACTGCGCGCCGGATGGCGACGGCCAGGTCGTTGTAGAGGCAGAAGCCCGACGCGCGCGCGGCGAGCGCGTGGTGGAGCCCGCCCGAGAAGTTGGCGGCACGCGACCTTTGGTCAGAGGCCACGAGGTCGACCGCTGTCACCGTGGCGGCCGTCACCCCGAGAACCGCCTCGTGCATGCCGGAGAAGATCGGGTTATCGCTCGTGCCGAGCCCGTACGCCTGGGCGCCTGGCACTTCTTCGCCGCGCGACGCGGCCTTGACCGCTTCGACGAAGCGAGCGTCGTGCACGCTCAGGAGGTCCTTGTCGCTTAGCGGCTCGGGCGCCACGACCTGGTCGGGGGTCAGAAGCCCGGCGCTCTCTAACAGCGTGCGGGTGAGTTCGAGCCGGATGGGCTTGAAGGGGTGGTCGTGGGCCAGGTCGAAGGCGGCCAGGTCGGGCGCGTAAACGAAAGCGTGATCGGTGCTTGTCACGCTCGCTCGGGCGGCCAGTAGACGGTGTAACCCAGCCCCCGCAGGTGCGCCGCCAGTTCATGCCCGGCCACTGTGCCGACTCGCAGCACGAAAGAGACGGTGTCGGCGTCGGAGCGCGACGTCATGACGCTGGAGACGTTGACGTGCCGGCTCGCCACCCGGTCGAGGAGTCCGGCCAGCGCGCCCGGTCGGTTGACGACCTCGACCTCCAGCCGCGACGAAGCCTCCGTAACGCCCGACATGCGCACCAGCGCGTCCAGCATGTCGATGGCGGTAACTATGCCCACGAGGCGGCCGTCGTCCATGACGGGCATGGCGCCGATCTTGTGCTGCCGCAGGACCTTGGCGGTCTCCTCGATCGGGTCGTCCGGGTCGGCCGTGAGTACGGGGAAGACCATCAGCGCCGAGATGGGTTCGCTGGACTTGACGCCCTCAGGCGCTTTCGGGTGGTCGGCGCCCACCAGCCTGACGTCGCGGTCGGAAACGATGCCGACCAGGCGGTCGTGGCCGGCCGGTGCGGCGGCCTGGTCGAGGATCGGGAAGTGGCGGATGTTGCGCTGTTCCATCAGCAGTTGCACGTCGCGGATGGGCGTGTCGGGCCCGATCGCGACCACCTGCCGGGTCATGATCTCTTTTACGAGCATCTTCTCTCCATGATCCTTTCGATGCTACCAGGGCGCGACGGGCGCCCCCGGGAGTCGTCCGCGCAGGCGGTGAAACTCTGCCACCACGTGCTCTGGGGCGTCCTGCCCGATGCGGGCCATGAGTGCGTTGGCCGGGCTGGAGCGCACCTCCTCGTCGGTGGTGGCGAAGAGTTCCAGGCCCGCCGAGCGGTAAAGGCGCTCGAGCATGCGCCTGTAGGCCAGGTCGCCCAGACCCGAGCGCGCCAGGTCGTAATGCCATGAGTAGAGGGTGGCGAACACCACGGTGTGGTCGAAGCGGCCATCTGCGAAGGATGCCTGCAGCAGCCTTTCCGCCCAGCGCTGGCCACGCTCGGCTGGCGCTACCTCGATGGCGCCGAGCTCGAGGATGCGGCCGGTGCGGTCGTGGCCCCACGCCTCTATCTCGGTTGGTGGATGGAACACCGCGTAACCGAGCAGCTCACTGCCGCGCACCAGCGCCGTGACGGTGCCCTGCTCGTCTTGGGCTATGGACTGCAGCGCTTGGAGCTGCTGCCGCGGTTCACGGAAGCGGTCGAGCTGGGCGTTGGGAGTCAGCGATCCCAGCAGTTCGGGTGCGGCAGCGACCACTATGCGGGCTTCTGCCGTGGGGCTGGTCGGCACGGTCAGCCCGCGGAGGCGGGTCTGGCTCGCGAGCGCCAGGCCGCTACCAGGGCGTCCGGCAGGCGCGCCGGGGTGCTGGGGCCGGTGCCGTCTACCCCCAGCAGGGTGCGCAGGCGGCGGTGGCTCTTCCAGCCGCCCTCTACCCCTGCCAGGTCGGCGGCCTCGCCGAAGGCGCGGAGCAGGCCCTCGTGGTAGGGCGCCAGCGCGTCGTCATCGAGGGCGGCGACCAGCGTCTCGGCGGCTTCCTGCTCGTTGCCGGCCGCCAGGTGGGCCGCGCCAGTGAGCGCTGTGAGCTGTGACCGCAGGCCGGTGTCGCCGCCTTCGCCGGGCAGGTCCATGGTCACGCGGGCGAGCGCCTTGCTGGCTTTCTGCAGGTCTGCGAGGGCGCCCTTGAGCTCGTTGCGCCTGAGCTGCGCGGCTGCCCGCGCGGCCAGCGCTTGTGCCTTCTGGTAATCGAACGGAGAGACCTTGAGCGCGGCGTCGGCCAGCGCCTGCCCCTCGTCGCCCGTGGCAGCGAACTGGCTGGCTAGCAGGAGCGCCTGGCGCCGCAGGTCCGATTGAAAGCGGGGGGCGTCGGTCAGCGCGGCTATGACCTCGTGTATGCGTTGGCGTGCGTGCCTGAGGTCGGGCCCGTCGACAGCGTCGCGCAACACTGGGAACGGCAGGCGCAGCGGCTGCGCCAGGCCGCGGCAGGCGTAGGAGGCGGCCAGATGCAGGGTGCCGCGCAGCACTCGGAAAGTGGCGCTGGTGCCAGCGGCCGCGGCGTAGGCCCTGAAGGTAGCCAGGGCGTGAGTCACGAGGAACGTGGCCTCCTCGAAGTCGCCGAGCGCGAGCGCGGTGTAGGTGGACTCGTCGTCGATCTTGGCGCGCCAGAAGGCGAGCTCCTCCGGCGCTAGCTCGGCGTTGCCCAGCAGCTCGCGCGCCGCGTTGAAGTCGGCGGTGGAGGCGCTCAGGTCGCCCCTGGTGCGGTGCAGCGTGCCGCGCCGCGCCAGGTAACGCGCCTGTTCCTGCGCCAGCGCTTCGGAGCGGCGCGACAGGTCGACAGCGTCGTCGAGCGCCGCCAGCGCCGCGTCTAGTTGGCCGAGCCTAAGGTTAACGTCGCCGCGCTGGAACTCGATGCGCGCCCGGAACAGGTCGTCGACGGCTTCGGCGGAGTCGAACGCTGCGAGGGCGTCGGTGAGATCGCCGCGGTCCTTGGCGATGAGCCCCTCCCAGACGGCGGTCTTCGTGAGTGCCAGGTGCGCCTGGGCGCTGCCGGGGGTGCCCTCCAGGCGCGCGAGTTCGGGCCGCACCTGCTTGGCCACGGTGGCGGCGGCTTCGGCCAGCTGGCTGCGCCAGCGCATGATGCTGGCGCGCGTGAGGGCGGCTTCGGCGCGGATGAGCGGGTCGTCGATGGCGGGGCTGGTGTCGAGCAGCACTTCAGCCCGGTCGTAGCGGCCCGCCAGGACCTCGCCCTCGGCACGTTTCACGAGGGTCCAGGCTTGCAGGTTCGGGTCGGCGGAGGCGGCGCCGGTCTCGAAAGCCCGCAGCGCGTCGGGGTGTTCGTAAGCCCCGAGCTTCACGTAGTGCGTGGCGACCTCACGGGCCACCAGGTCGAGCTCTGGCTTGCCTCGCAGTTCGTCCTGCGCTGCCTGCCAGATGTTGCGCACCTGTGCGTGCGGTACGGAGTGGGTGCTCAGCCAGTCGGTCAGCTCACGCCAGTGGCGCGCCTCGAACAGGTGGTGCAGGAAGCGCGAGGCCGCCTCGCTTTTTGGCCGCTCCTCTGCCTCCTGACGGTAGCTGCCCGCGGCGGCTAGCTGCACGCGCCTGTAGTAGGTGGGGTCGCTGCTGAACAGGCGGAGCTGGAGTTCGCGCGTCAGCTGCCGCGAGAAGCTTCTGTACTGATCGGTCTGTCCGGGAACTGGATCGAGGAACGACAGCTCGAAGGGCCCCAGCTCGCGCTTGACGCCCTGCACCTCGCGCAGCACCCCGGCGGAGAAAGTGGGGAAGGCGGGCGGCGACAGCACGGCCAGCGCGGCCAGGAACGCCCGCAGGTCGGGGTCGCCCGTCTGTTCCACCAGCCGGCCCAGTTGCTCGATGTACTGCTCGCCCGCGGCGCCGCCGCCTTCCTGCGGCGCCCGCGCCTGCGCTAGCAGCGTCAGCGTCCTCAACTCCTCGAAGGAGCGCCCGGCGCGCTGCACTATGTCCTCCTGCTGCGCAGGCGTCAGGTGCGGCACCCGCGCCTTCACGAAGCGGCGCGCGTCGGCGGCGGTCGGGGGAGTGAGCCGTATGGGGTCCGCGAAGGGACCGAGGCGCTGCATGGCGCGCGCCGGCAGGTCGGTCATGGTGACGAACAGCGCCAGCTGAGGCTGCCGGGCCAGCGGCTCGATCAGGGTGACCCAGAGCCACTCCGGTCCGCTGACGCGGGGCACCTCGGGGGTGTTGAGGCGCAGCGGCGCGAGGCCCATGCTGTCCTGGGCGGTAAGCCCCTGCGAGACGTGCAGCAGGAGGACCATGGGCTCCTCACGCTGGCGCACCGCCTCGAGCAGTACGCGGGCGACCTCCGCCTGGGCGTCCGCCTGCACCGCGTAGGCGCTGGCGGTGGCGATCCGTACCAGGCGCGACTCCATGACCTCGGGCGCCACACCGAGCTGCAGGCCGAGGCGCGTGAGCGAGGTGGCCAGGTCCACGGAGCCGAACTCCAGCCGCACGCAGGCGTCGGCTGAGACGCCAGCCAGCTCGAGCCCGCTCTGCACGTAATCGGTCAAGAGCGTCTTGCCGGAGCCCGGCCTGCCCGTCACCAGCACCTTAGGCATCTCGCCCGCCCTGATGCCCCCCAGCAGTGACTTGTACGCCTTGCGTTTGTCACGGCCCATGAGTTGCAGGACCTCCTGCTCGGCGCTGGCGTTGGGGGAGAGCAGGGCCTCCAGTTCCGGCATCTGCAGCGGCTGGTTGCCTGCGCCGCGCCACAGCTCATCGAGAATCAGGAAGAGCGCGCGCTTGTCGGGCAGGCGCCCCTTGTCTCTGTAGATGATGTTGCGCACCACGTTCGGGTTGGCGCCGCGCTCCTCCATGGCGTGCCGCAGCCAGTTGATGCTGCCGACCACGCCGTGGTCGTCGCGGTGATGCCCGATGGCGCTGCGAACCTCCTCGAAGATAGGTCGCCAGGGGCTGCCGCCCTCGTTGCGGGTAGTCGACATGCACCTAGTTTACCTGCTTGTCGCTAGCAAGTACACAACCAGGGTGAGTGCTATGCTCGGCGCCATGAGCCTGCTCGCCAAGGCCGCTTCCGGACAACGACTCTCGCCAGAGGAGGCGCTGGCACTCTACGACCTGCCCCTCTTCGACCTGGCCGCCGCGGCGGACGCCGTAAGGCGCCTGCGCACCGACCCGGAAGTGGTCACCTACCTGATCGACCGCAACATCAACTACTCCAACGTCTGCTCCGTGGGCTGCTCGTTCTGCGGCTTCTACCGAACCCGCCGGCAGGACGACGCCTACACGCTCACCTTCGACCAGATCAGCGACAAGATCCGCGAACTGGAGTCCGTGGGCGGCAGCCGCATCCTCATGCAGGGCGGTGTGAACCCCTACCTCGAGTTCCAGTGGTACCTGGACCTCATGCAGCACATCAAGGCGCACCACCCCACCATCCGCGTTGAGGCGTTCAGCCCCGAAGAGATAAAAGGGATGGCCAAGATCACGGGCATGACCAGCCTGGAGGTCCTGAAGGAACTTCAGGCCGCCGGCCTTGACGGGTTGCCGGGCGGCGGTGGCGAGATGCTGGTGGACGACGTGCGCCACGCGCGCCATATCTCGCCGGCCCGCATCTCTACGAACGACTGGCTGAGGATCATGGGCGAGGCCCAGTCGCTCGGTCTGTACACGACCGCCACCATGGTCATCGGCTTCGGAGAGGCGCCCGCCCAGCGCGTACAGAGCATACTGCGCGTGCGCGACCAGCAGGACGAGGCCCTCCAGCGGTACGGCAACGGCTTCTCGGCGTTCATCTCGTGGACGCTGCAGACCGACGGCGTACGCATCGAGGCCAAGGTGCCGGGCGCCGGCGCCCACGAGTACCTGCAGAACGTGGCGGTGAGCCGCATCCTGCTCGACAACGTGCCCAACTTCCAGGCCTCCTGGCCAACCATGGGTTACAAGGTGGCTCAGACCGCGCTCAGCTTCGGCTGCAACGACTTCGGCAGCACCATGCTCGAGGAGAACGTGGTGTCGCAGGCCGGCGCTAAGCACCAGACCACACCCGAGACCGAGATAATCAGGCAGATAGTCGACGCCGGCTACCAGCCAGCACAGCGCGATTCCCTGTACGGCATCGTGAAGCCGCCGCAGCAGGTGCTGGCGGAGTACGGCGCCGCCGTACGCGCTGCAAGTGCAGCCGAGCAGGGCGGCGCAGCGGTAACGCTGGATCCTGCGCGCGACCACGTGGGCGGCTCCGGCGTGAGCCTCGGCTGAGCCGCCAGCGGGCCGCAGTGCCGACCGCACCAGTCAGCCAGGTGTTGGGACCGGGCGGGGAAGACCCGTTCGAACGCGTCCTGCTGCACGCCGAAGTGGTCTACAACGGGCTCGGCATGCCACGCCAAGACGGTGGTGTGCTCCTGCAACGCGCCGGCGCTAACGGCCTGACGGTGGCCGACGTGCGCGACCACGAAGGCACGGCCCGAGCCTTCCCAGAGGCCAGGACCGTGAACGCCGGCTTCGCCGTCTCGCCGCCGGTCGTTAACGCCCACACGCACCTCGATCTCTCCGACATGAGCCACGAGACCTCCAGTTACACGGAGTTCATAGGCCGCGTCGTGGCTCACGGCCGGTCTGGTTCTCGTGGAGCGGGCGCCGCCAGACGGGGTCTTGGCGAGCTGCGCCGTCTGGGCACGACCGTGGTGGGCGACATCGTGACCGACCCGGAGGTCATGCGCATGCTGCTGGCCGAAACGGACCTGCAGGGGGTGGCCTACTGGGAGGTGTTCGCACCGCGGCCCGAAGAGGCCGAGGAGCGATTCGCCCAGACGGTGAGCCTGCTCGACGGCTTTCGCGCGCTGCAGCGGCCCGGCGGGGTGCGCGTGGGACTCAGCCCCCACACGCCGCACACGGTCAGCCCCGAGCTTATGCGGCGCCTGACCGCCTGGGCGCGCCTGGAGAGCGTTCCCGTTGCCATCCACGTGGCCGAGTCGCCGGAGGAGACCCAGTTGAGCCTCTACGGGACGGGTCCGCTGGCCGAGGGGCTGGGGGCGGCGGGCATGCCAGTAGCGGCGCGCGGTGTCACTCCGCTCAGGTACTTAGAGGAGCTGGGCGCCCTGGCGGGTGCCCCCACGCTGGTGCACATGGTCGAGGTCACAGAGGATGACGTGCGCCTGACGGCCAAGGCCGGGTCGGTGGTGGTGCACTGCCCGCGCTCGAACGAGTCGCTGCGCTGCGGCCGCTTCCCCTGGCAGACGTACGCCAAGCACTCGGTGGAGGTGGCGTTCGGCACCGATTCCAGGGGGTCGAGTCCCGACCTCGACGTGGTGGCCGAAGTGCGGGCCGCCGCGCGCCTGCACGGCAGAGCGGCCAACCCCAGGGCGTTGGTGCGTGCAGCTGTGAAGGGCGGCTACAAGGCGCTTGGCATGACGCCACCGCAGGTGCTCAGGGGGCACTCGGCCGACGGGCTGGTGGTGTGGCGCTAGCTGAGGGCGCAAAGGGGGCCGTGTGTCGCTTGGTGCACACTCGGTGCCAGACCGCGCCCCGTACATTGGGGGCGTACGCCGGGCCCTGCGGGTCCCGGTTCGTTTTCACCGAGTTCCCTGGCGGGCGCCGCCTAGCGGTCCGCGCCGCCGGAATCGCCGCAAGGCAAAGGAGAGCATAGTGGCCGACCTCATCGAGTTCACCGACGACAACTTCAGCGACCTGACCAAGGAGGGCCTGGTGCTGGTCGACTTCTGGGCGCCCTGGTGTGGCCCCTGCCGCTTCGTGGGCCCGATCATCGAGGAGCTGGCCGCCGACTACTCCGGCAAGGTGCAGGTCGGTAAGCTCAACGTCGACGACCACATGGCCGTAGCGCAACAGTTCCGGGTCATGAGCATCCCCACGGTCATCCTCTTCAAGGACGCCCAGCCGGTAGAGATAATGATCGGTTCGCAGTCCAAGGCGGCCTACGAGCAGCGCCTGGCGAAGTACCTGCCGGTAGGCGCCTGAGCCTTAGCTGAACCTCAGCCGGCTGCCACGCGGCTTATGCCGCGCGGTGTGATGCGCCACGCGCCCGCCGTGAACCTCGACGACGTGAGCATGAGCGTGTAGGTGCTGCCGTTAACGGTGTCGAACTCAACAAGCGTCAGGGTGGCGCCTTCAGGGATGGTGGCGTCCACCAGCGGCGTGGTGGTGTAAGAACCAAGCTCCAGGCGACCAAGCTCCATGCGGTGGAAGATGATCTCGGCCGTGCGCTGAAGTTCGGCCACGACCGGGTCGTCGGGGTTCGCTCCGCCGAACGCACCTGGAGCGCAGGCGCCGAGAGCGACGAGCAGCGCCAGCGCAGCTAGCACGGACCTTGTCCTTAAGAAGAGCGCACGCATGTACGCGCCGTCACGCACCGTGAGAGTCTGCATGCCTAGATGCTACTAGACAATGCCCTCCTGCGCGTGGCTAGCGGTCAGGTCTCACCGTCGTCCAGCACCGGAGCGAGGCCCATGCGCACCAGGTAGCGCTGCGGGCCCTGGCGCCGGCTGTACTCCTGGACTAGCGCGAACATCTCGCGCTGGAGTTCCTTGGCGTCGGCGAAGTCGAGGGTCAGCTGGTCGCGCCACAGGCTGAGGACCGCCGGGGCGTCCTGGTCGAGGGTGGTGGCGTTAGCGTCGGGTGTCACGGCGGTCTGCACCTGCAGGCGCCCCCTCGTATCGCGGTAGAAGCGTGTGCCCCACGTGCCCAGGCGTTCGCTACGGGCTCGTACGACGTTGCGCCGCAGCATGGCTTCCCAGTAGGCGTCGCGCTCGGCTAGCGCGGCCTCCAGCGACTCCGCGTGGGTGGCTTCGAACGGTACGAAGAACACGTCCGCGACCGTGCGGTAGAGCTTCACGGGGCGGCCCGCCCGCTTGAGTTGACCCTTGACCTCCAGGAGGCCCAGTTCTACGAAGCGCTGCACGCGTTTGAGGGTCGTGTTCGGCTTCTCGCCGCTTTCGCGCGCCGCTTCGCTGACCGAGAGGGTGCGGCCCAGGAACGGCGCCAGGTGCCGCAGGGTGGTGGGGTCCGTGAGCGCCTCAGCTGCAGCGCCGCCCGTTACCATGAGGGTGGGCCCGCTGCCCACGCGGCGCTCGTCGGCGTCCAGAGCGCTTCTAGGTGATTCCGGAGCAGACATATCACCTAGGGTAGCTTCAAACTGTATGTACATGCGAACTCCCGAGCACGGTGCCGGGAGCGGAAGCACACGCGGAACCACAACAGGCTAGAAGGAGCAGACCATGTCACAGCGCAGCAACCCCAACTCGTTCGGCGCCAGGCAGGTGTTCGACACCGGCTCTGGCGAGGCGTACTACTACCGCCTCCAGGCGCTGCAGGACGCTGGATTGGCCAACGTAGACCGCATGCCCTACTCGATCAAGGTCCTCCTCGAGGCGCTGCTGCGTAACGAGGACGGCTTCCTGGTCACCGAGGAAGACATCCGCCGGCTCGCCGCCTACGATCCGAAACAGCGCAACCAGGACGAGATCCCCTTCAAGCCCGCCCGCGTGATCCTGCAGGACTTCACCGGCGTGCCTGCGGTGGTCGACCTGGCCGCTCTGCGCAGCGCCATGAAGCGCCTGGGCGGCGACCCCAACAAGATCAACCCCCACGTGCCCGTGGACCTGGTCATCGACCACTCCGTGCAGGTCGACGAGTACGACAACCCCCTGGCGCTCATCAAGAACTCCCGCATCGAGTTCGAACGCAACCGGGAGCGCTACGAGTTCCTGCGCTGGGGCCAGGCCGCCTTCGACAACTTCAACGTGGTGCCGCCCGCCTCCGGCATCGTGCACCAGGTCAACCTCGAGTACCTGGCGCGCGGGGTTCTGTGGCAGGAGCACGGCGACAAGAACGTGGTCTACCCCGACTCGCTGGTGGGCACCGACAGCCACACCACCATGATCAACGGTCTGGGTGTGCTGGGCTGGGGCGTCGGCGGCATCGAGGCCGAGGCCGTCATGCTCGGCCAGCCCTACTACATGGTCATCCCCGAGGTGGTTGGCTTCAAGATGACTGGCCGGCTGCCCGAAGGCGCCACCGCCACCGACCTGGTGCTCACCGTCACTGAGCAGCTGCGCGCCAAGGGCGTGGTCGGTCGCTTCGTCGAGTTCTACGGCCCGGGTGTCAGCAGCATGACCGTGCCCGACCGCGCCACCCTGGGCAACATGGCGCCCGAGTACGGCGCCACCGTGGGCTTCTTCCCGGTCGACTCCGAGACCCTGCGCTACATGCGGCAGACCGGCCGCCTGCCCGACGAGGTCGAGGCGCTCGAGCGCTACAGCAAGGCCAACGGCCTCTGGCGCGACGACGACAGCCCCGAACCCGAGTTCTTCGACACGGTCGAGCTTGACCTCTCTACCGTTGTGCCCAGCATGGCCGGCCCCAAGCGCCCGCAGGACCGCATAGAGCTGAGCAACATGCAGCAGCAGTTCCAGCACGACCTGCGTGCGCCAATCGATCAGCGCGGCTTCGCGCTCGACGAGCAGGCCATCAGCCGCACCGCCCACCTCAGCTTCCGGGGTGTGGACAAGGACCTCACCCACGGCGACGTGGTCATAGCCGCCATCACCTCCTGCACCAACACCAGCAACCCCTCGGTCATGCTGGCCGCCGGCCTGGTGGCTAAGAAGGCCGCCGAACGCGGCATGAAGGCCAAGCCGTGGGTAAAGACCTCCCTCGCACCCGGCTCCAAGGTCGTCACCGAGTACCTCACCGACACCGGGCTCCTGCCGTACCTCGAGCAGGTCGGCTTCTACGTGGTGGGTTACGGCTGCACCACCTGCATCGGTAACTCGGGGCCCCTGCCGCCCGCCGTCACCAAGGCCATCGACGAGGGCGACCTGGTGGCCACCTCCGTGCTGTCTGGCAACCGCAACTTCGAGGGCCGCATCAACCCAGACGTCAAGGCCAACTACCTCGCCAGCCCGCCGCTGGTGGTGGCTTACAGCCTGGCCGGCACCGTCGACATCGACATCGTCAACGACCCCCTGGGCGAGGACCAGGCCGGCAACCCCGTCTACCTGCGCGACCTGTGGCCCACCTACGAGGACGTGACCTCGCTATTAGACGACGCCATGAAGCCCGAGACCTTCAAGCGCATGTACGACGGCATCGAGAAGTCGAACGAGGAGTGGAACGCCATCCCCGTGAAGGGCGGCCAGCTGTTCGACTGGGACGAGGAGTCCACCTACATCCAGGAGCCGCCGTTCTTCATCGACATGCCCGACGAGCCGGCCCCCATCCAACCCATCGAAGGGGCCCGCGTGCTCGTCAAGGTGGGCGACTCGGTGACAACCGACCACATCTCGCCCGCCGGCGCCATCGCCGCCAACGTGCCTGCCGGTCAGTTCCTGCAGGAGCGCGGCGTTGAGAAGAAGGACTTCAACTCCTACGGCTCCAGGCGCGGCAACGACCGCGTCATGACGCGCGGCACGTTCGCCAACATCCGCCTCAAGAACCAGCTGGCGCCGGGCACCGAGGGTGGTTACACCACCGACTTCACCACAGGCGAGGTCACCAGCATCTACGAAGCCAGCCGCAACTACATCGCCAAGCAGGTGCCAACCATCGTGTTCGCCGGTAACGACTACGGCATGGGCTCCAGCCGCGACTGGGCCGCCAAGGGCACGTACCTGCTGGGCGTCAAGGCCGTCATCGCCGAGAGCTACGAGCGCATCCACCGCTCCAACCTCGTGGGCATGGGCGTGCTGCCGCTGCAGTTCCTGGAGGGGCAGAACCCCACCTCGCTCGGCCTGGACGGCACCGAAACGTACGCCGTGCAGATAGACGACGACGTCAAGCCGCGCCAGAAGGTGACCGTGACCGCCGTCAGGCAGGACGGCAGCAGCACGCAGTTCGAGGTCGTTAGCCGCCTCGATACCGCGGTCGAGGTCGTGTACTACCGCAACGGCGGCATCCTGCACACCGTGCTGAGGAACATGCGCCAAAGCGCCGCCGCCACCGCCTGAGAACGTAAGCGGGCGCAGCGCCCGCACGCTGATCGTCGAGCTTTATGGGGCCCGCTACCGCAGCGGGCCCCTCTGCTGCGTGCGCGGGCCGCGCCACGGGCCCTAGGATGCGGCGGACTTCTCGCCACGCCCGGCTGCCGGCGCGGCTATACTCCTGCCATGCGCGGGCTTATCACTTTCCTCATAATCGTCGCCGTCGTGTTCTTCGCCGTGGGAGAGGCCCGCGGCTGGTACCTGGGCTTCCCGACCCAAACGCCCATCCTGGTGTACAAGAAGGACCACACGGCCGACACCAGTCGCCGGACGCTCAGCCGCACCGACATGCCCGTCCGCTTCACGGGCGAAGTGCAGCGCGGCAGCGTGCACCTCGAGGTGCGTTACCAGCGCCCCAGCAGCTTCCAGACCAACACCGGCGCCGGCTCCGAGCAGGTGGTGTTCGAACAGACCTGGACTCGCGGGCAGCGCATCGCCTTCGACCGCCTCTTCGAGCTAGGCGGCGGCGTTTACACCGTTTACATCACCTACTCGGACGCAACGGGCATCTTCCGCCTGACCATGCCCGACGGCATCGACCTGTAGGCAAGGCGCAGAGGGCCAAGCCTCAGCCCTTGCCTCGCATGGCCGCCAGCTGGTCCCACTGCTCGCCCGTGACCCTGTCGAGCATGTTGAACTCGCCCGCGTTGAACACCGACTCGCCGCCGTCGATGTAGATGAGGTCACCGGTGATGTAGCCGGCGTACTCCGACAGCAGGTAAGAGGCCAGGTTGGCCAGCTCGATGTGCTCACCCACGCGCCCCAGCGGCACCGCGCTCTCGAACAGCTCCTGGATCTCGGGCGTCGGCATGAGCCGGCTCCAGGCGCCCTCCGTGGGGAACGGGCCCGGAGCGATAGCGTTGAGCCTGATCCCGTGACGCCCCCACTCACCCGCCAGGGAGCGCGTGAGGCTGACCACGCCAGCCTTAGCCACCGCCGACGGCACCACGTAACCTGAGCCGCTCTCGGCGTAGGTCGCCGCGATCGAGAGCACGGTGCCGCGCTGGCCCTTCTCGATCCAGCGCTTGCCCAGCTCCAACGTGGTGTAGACCGTGCCGTGCAGAACGATGTTGAGCACGGCGTCGAAGGCGCGGTGCGACAGACGCTCGGTGGGCGAGATGAAGTTGCCAGCCGCGTTGTTAAGCAGCGCGTCGATGCGGCCGAACTCCGCCTCCGCCGCGTCGAGCGCCGCGGAGACCGAGTCGGGGTCGCGCACGTCTAGCTGAACCGGCAGCACCTGGCCGCCCGTTGCCTCCATCAGGTTGCGGGCCTCCTGCTGAAGCAGCTCCAGCCTGCGCGACGCGATGACGACGCGGGCGCCCAATTCCAGGAAGCGGCGGCTCATGCTGAGGCCGAGACCGCTACCCCCACCGGTTACGAAGACAACCTTGTCCGACAACAGATCGCTCTTGAACATGACCCATGGTTGCACGCGGCGCCCAGGGCCGTGTCGGCCTGACGCGTGGCCCGTAGCCCGCTGGCGGGCCGCCTCGGCGCTGTGGATTATGTCGTGTGGACGTCCGCGCCTCCGGGGTCATACTGTCGGAGCGATGCCGCTCCGTGCTCCCCAACTCCTTCGCGTTTGTGCACTGGTGACGTTACTGGTCGGGGCGTCCTCGGCCCTGGCGCTGGAACCAATGAACCGACTCGTTCGCGTGCTGCTCGACACCACGCAGAGCCTCACGGTCGGCGCCACGGGCGCCCATGCAGGCTCCGTGGACGGCGTGCCGCGCTTCAGCACCGCGGCCGCGCTCGACTGGCCCGTGGAGGCCGCCGACGGCCAGTTGTACGTCGACGGGGTGCGCGTAGGCTCACGCATGCTCTTAGAAGCCGACGGCAGCTACCTCAGGGTCAACGGCAACCGTTACCGCGGCGCGATAGCGCTGGCGGCCCAGGGCGACCTGGTTCAGGTGATCAACGTCGTCGAGATGGAGTCGTACCTGAGGGGCGTGGTGCCGTCGGAGATGTCGGCCTCATGGCCGATGGAGGCTCTGAAGGCGCAGGCCGTGGCGGCGCGCAGCTACACCCTCTCGTCGCTCGACCCGTCGGCCAGCTACGACCTCTGCGCCACGGTGGACTGCCAGGTGTACCGCGGGGTGGAAGTCGAGCATCCGCGGACCGACGCGGCGGTTGCCGCCACGGCGGGCGTCGTAGTGACGTACGGCGGCGCTACGGCCCGAACCTACTATCACGCCGACTCGGGCGGCATGATCGCTTCCAGTCAAGAGGTATGGGGCTCCGCGCTGCCGTACCTCGTGGCGCGCGCCGACGCGCCCACCTCCACCCCTCACAGGGCCTGGGTCTACCGCCTGGACGCCGCCGTTGTGGGCGCCTCGCTGGACGCCGCCGGTCTTGGCGTGGGCACGGTGCAGGGCGTGCGGGTCATCAGGCTCAGCGAGTCCGGCCGCGTGGTCGAGCTTGAGGTCTCCGGTACCGCTGGCACGCGGGTGGTGCGCGGCTCGCAGCTCACCAACATGGCGCGCGGCTGGGGCCTCAAGTCGACCCGCTTTAGCGTGCAGGGCGGCCTCACGGTGCGCGGTGACGGCTGGGGTCACGGGGTAGGCATGAGCCAGTACGGCGCCAGAGCGCTCGCGCAGGCCGGTTACGACTTCGGGCGGATACTGGCGTACTTCTATCCCACCACTTCACTGACGCAGTTCGTGGCCGACGGGCGCTAGAATCGCCTGGCATGGTTCGGTTCACAGCATGAACTTCGCTGCGCTCCTGGGAGTGTTAGCGGCGGTCACCTTCACCTTGCCGCTGGTGGCCAAACTAGCCGAGTCGCTGGGCCTTCACCGCAACACTGGTGTGGCGGTGAGCCTGCTGCTCGCCTGTGTTGCTGCCGGCGCCTGGTACGTCAAGTCGGTCAGGGCGCGGGGCGCCGCTCCCACGCGGCGGCGCGCGCCGAGCGGTAGAGTGGAGCAGGGCCCCGCTGAAGGGGTCGAGAAGGAGCACGATGCGAGCACTGAAGGGCATCGTTAGAGAAGGCAAGATCGAGCTCGTTGAAGGCGCCACCCTGCCCGAAGGCACGGTCGTTACCGTGACCGTTGGGGAGGCCGAGCTCATCCGCGCCAGCCTGGCGGCCGCGCTGCGGCGCACTAGTTCCAGACGCACCAGCCGCGTTCCCGCCTACCGCGTGCGCGTTAACCGCGCTCTTTGAGCCCCTCGCAAGCGGCCGGCAAGCGCCTCAGCCTGGTGCCCACGCCGGTGGGCAACCTGGGTGACGTCACTCTGCGGGCGCTCGAGGTCCTTGCCGCCGCCGACGTGGTGGCCGCCGAAGACACGCGCCATAGCCGCACGCTGCTCGACCGCTACGGCGTTGACACCAGGCTCGAGCGCCTCGACGCGCACACCATGGACAGCAGGGCCAGGCCGCTGCTCGAACGGTTCGACCACGTGGCGTACGTGACCGATGCCGGAACGCCCGGCATTAGCGACCCGGGCGCCGAGCTGGTGCGACTGGCGCTGGACATGGGGTTCAGCGTGGAGGTGCTGCCGGGCGCCACGGCGTTCGTGCCGGCGCTGGTGGAGTCCGCCCTGCCTACGGCCCGTTTCACCTTCGAGGGGTTCCTGCCGCGTAAGGGGGCCGAGAGGAAGCGGCGCCTCACTCAGCTGGCCTCCTCGACCGCCACCACCATCATCTACGAGTCGCCCAATCGCCTGGCTGCCACCCTGCGCGACCTCGCACTGGTTTGCGGACCGCTGCGCCCAGCCAGCGTGAGCAGAGAGATAAGCAAGCTGCACCACGAGACCCTTAGGGGCGCCCTGGAGGACCTGGAAAAGAGGTTCACCGCCGAGCCACCGCGAGGCGAGATCGTGCTGGTGGTGGGCCCCGCCCCAGAGCCGGACGAGCCCGTTGGAGCCAACCAGGAAGTGGCCGCTTTACTGGCGGGGGCCGGCGTTCGCGGTAGGCTTCTGCGTGAAGCGCTGAGCGCCCTGGGCGTGCCTCGCAACGAGGCGTACCAGCTCGCGCTCGAGCATCCAGAACCAGGCGCGGACGAGCCTACCTGAGGGCCCGTTCGGGGCCCGGGCGTGTCTGGCTTCCGCCGCGTCAGGCCGGAACCCGTCACGCGGGCCGAGGGAGAACCAGTGAGCGAGAGCAGCGAACCAGTAGTAGGAGCGGCAGCGGTGGAACCTGCGCCTAAGGAGCACGTGCGCCTGCTGGGCGCGCCCACCGTCGCCAGGCTCGCGATGTTCGCGCGCCACGTTGGTCCAGCCGTTCTGCTCACTACCGAGGCGCGCATGGGACTCTACTCAGATACCCATGTGTTCGGAGCGCTGCGCAGCATGGACCCGCACCTAAGCGACTGGCACGGCAAGCGCGAAAAGGTGGTCGTGAGCCTGCAGCACGCGCTGCGAGCGTTCCCTGAGCGGCCGGAGTCGTACGCGCTCGAGCTGGTGAAGGGCGGCGCCTACGGGCGCGACGAACTGTTGGAGCGGCTGGTTAGTTACGGCTTCGAGCGCGACGAGTCACCCGGTTTCGTGGTCAGGGGCGACACGGTGACCCTGCACCTGACCGATGCTGTCGAGGAACCCGAAGCCTTGACTGGCGAGGGAACCGTGCGCCTGGAGTTCTTCGGCGACGAGCTAGACGCGCTGGAAGTGGACGGCGAACCCGCCGAGAAGTACGTGCTGGAGCCCCGGACACAGGAGCACCTGGACCGCCAGGAGTGGACGGCGAAGCTGCTCGAGAAGCTGCCGGGCGCCGTGTACCTAGACGCACCCGAGCTTTACCCCAGCGAGGTCAGCGAGGCCATGGCTGAGTGGCTGTGGCAGCACCTGGCGCAGCGCAGCACCGTGTCGTTCGGCCGCGATCCGCTGGCCGCGCGCGACGAGGCGCCGCCCATGGACGCACTCGGCTACTACCGCGGTAAGCTCTCCGACTTCACTGCCGACCTGCACATGTGGCTCAAGGACGGCTACTCGGTGCAGCTGCTGCTCAAGTTCGAGCGCACGGGCCGTTACTTGCGGGAGCGCGTCATCGACTCCGTTGAGTCGCACTGGCGCAACCGCGTAGAACCGCACGCTGGCCAGGTGTCGCTGCTGCTGGCGCGTGACACGCTGGGCGGCTACAAGGACGACCAGCGGCGCGAAGTGGTGGTCACCGAGGAGCTGCTGTACGGCTACCAGGGCGACCGCAAGCCGCGCCACGTGGGCGGCAAGCGGGTGGCAGACGCCTCGCAGCTCACGGTGGGCGATTACCTCATTCACCCGGACCACGGCATCGGCCGCTTCCTCGGGCTGGAGGCGCGCCAGGTGGTAGGCGTGACCCGCGACTACCTCAACCTGCGCTACGCGGGCGAGGGCAAGCTGTACCTGCCCGTTGAGCTGCTGCCCCTCCTGCGGCGCCACCCCGGCACGACCGACGACCCGCCGCGGCTGTCGACCCTCGGAACCAACGAGTGGGCCAGAGCGCGCGAGAAGGCGCGGGCCAGCGCCGAGCTGCTGGCAGCGGAGCTGATCAAGACCTACGCCCAGCGCCAGGTGAGCCAGGGCACGGCCTTCCCGCCGCAACCAGAGTGGGATGAGCTAATAGAGAAGAACTGCCCGTTCGTGCTGACACCCGACCAGCAGCGCTCTGTGACCGAGGTGCTGGCCGACATGGAGAAGCCCGTGCCCATGGACCGGCTGGTGTCGGGCGACGTGGGGTTCGGCAAGACCGAGGTGGCTATTCGGGCCGCCCACCGCGCGCTCGGCAGCGGCGCCCAGGTAGCCGTTCTGGTTCCCACCACGGTGCTGGCCCGGCAGCATCACCTGACCTTCCAGGAGCGCTTCGCGGGTCTGCCGGTGCGCGTTGAGATGCTCTCGCGCTTCACCACCGACGCGCATGCCAAGGACATCCTCGCCGGGCTGAAGGACGGCAAGGTCGACGTGGTCATCGGCACGCACCGGCTGCTCAACGAGTCCATCGTGTACAAGAACCTGGGGCTCCTGGTGGTCGACGAGGAGCACCGCTTCGGGGTGGGGCAGAAGGAGCGCCTCAAGGGCCTCAAGGTCAACCTCGACGTCCTCTCGCTGTCGGCCACGCCCATCCCGCGCACGCTCTACATGAGCCTGGTGGGCCTGCGCGACGTGTCGCAGATCGGTACGCCGCCCGAGGGCCGCAAGCCCATCCAGACCGTCCTGCAGCCTTACGACCCGATGGTGGTGCGCGAGGCCATCGTCGCCGAGCTGGAGCGGGGCGGGAAGGTGTTCTACATCCACGACCGCATCGGCAGCATCGGGCTGCGCGCCCGGACCCTCAACCAGTTGGTGCCGGAAGCGCGGATAGGCGTGGCGCACGGCCAGATGAACGAGGGCGAGCTGGAAGAGATCATGATCGGCTTCGAGGAGGGCGCGTACGACGTGCTGCTCTCCACCACCATCGTGGAGTCGGGGCTCGACATCAGCGGCGCCAACACCCTGGTCATCGAGCGCGCCGACCGCCTGGGCCTGGCGCAGCTCTACCAGTTACGCGGCCGGGTGGGCCGGCGCCAGACCGAAGCGTGGGCGTACATGCTGTACCCGGGCAGGCTCACCGAGCAGGCGCAGCGGCGCCTATACGCCATAGCGGAACTCAACGACCTCGGCTCGGGCCACCTGCTGGCTGAGAAGGACATGGAGATCCGCGGCGTCGGCAACCTGCTGGGGCCCGAGCAGCACGGCCACGTGAGCGCCGTCAGCCTGGAGGTCTACACGGAGATGCTGGCGGAGGAGATCGCCAAGCTGAAGGGCGAGCAGCGCGCGGCGCAGTTGCCGCAGGTGACGGTTGACCTGGACCTGGACGCGCGCCTGAGCCCCACCTTCATTCAGGACGACGCCGTGCGGATCAACTACTACGGTCGGCTGGCGGAGACCATCAGCCTGGCGGAGGTGAGTCACATCGCTCGCGAGATGCGCGAGGCGTACGGGCCGTTCCCGCCGGAGGTGAAGGCGTTCGTGGACCTGGCGCGCTTGCGGCTGCTGGCGAGCGCCAAGGGCGTGGCGACCATCAAGGAGCACATGACCGACGTGCAACTTAGCTTCGACGCCGCGCTGGACTCCCTGGATTACGACGCCAAGCGCATGAAGGGCCTCGCGTTCTCAGCTGAGCCCACCCCCTACCCGCCGGGCTTCAGCATCAAGAAGCGGGGGCTGAAGGCGGCCGACGTACCCGGCGCCATCATGGAACTCCTGTACCTGGTGGGCTGAGCGCCCACCGGCGGTGGTTCCACGTCACTCGCGCTGGGCGGTAGCGGCGCGGTGCACCAAAAGACTTCGCCCCGCGGAGGAATCCGCGGGGCGAACCGTTACTTGTTTACTAAGTTCGGCTTAGAAGTGGTAGTTGAAGCCGAGGCGGCCGATGACGCCGAAGCGGAAGGCCGGGATGACCTGGAACGAGGGGCCGACTTCGAGGAACACGCCGCCCTGGGGCAGGCCAGCGTCGACCAGGCGGAACTCGCCGCCGACGAAGGCGTTGACGGCCAGGTCGAAGCCGGAGCCGATGCCGAGGCCGAGACCGCCGCCGACGTATACGTCGATGGGGGTGGTGCCCGTGTCTACGGCCAGGTCGTAAAGGCCGTCCACACCGACGGAGAAGCCGCTACCGATGTAGTTGTAGCCAGCGTTGACGCGCACCGAGAGGTTGGGCGTCACATCTTCGAGACCGAAGTGCAGCGCGGCGCCCGGGTAACCGACGCTGAAGCCAGCCCAGTAACCACTCTGCGCGAAAGCTGTACCGGCGCCGAGGGTGACGACGGCGATCAGGGCAATCAGAAACTTACGCATTTAAACCCTCCAAACCGAAATCTGAGAAGACGTACTAACTCCTCGCCTGCCCGGTTATAACACGCTCAAAACGGGCGAACAAGTCGCGGTTTTCACTCTAGGACGATGAGGATGGGGTTTTCTTGCATCGGTCACGCGTACCCGAAGCTTCATGGGGGTACCGGTCGAGGCGGCGTGGCTGCTAGCGGCTGGCGCGCGGCGGCGGTTCAGTCGGACGAGGCGCCGAAGCGCTCCGCGGCGCGCCGGCGCCCGTCGCGCTCGAGCGGCCTGGCCCGGTTGCAGGGCGGCAGCGCGCCATGCTTCGCCGCGTAACCTGCCAGCAGCTCCGCCTCGCGCGCCTGCGGCACCCGGCTGTACTCGTAGCGCCAGAAACTCACCGTCTGCGCCACGCAGCCGCCCGCCACCAGGTGCTGCCTGAGCCGGTTGGGCACGTCGGTGGCTGACTGGCCGATGTAGATCACGCGCTTACCGTCGTCGGCGAGTTCGTACACGCCCGGCATGGCGTCGCGGCCACGTGGAGCCGGCAGGCGCGCGATGGAGCGCCAGCGCGCGGCGATGCTCAAGGCTCGTAACCGAGCTCCCGCAGGGCCTCGCGGTCCTCGCGCCAGGCGCTGCGCACCACCACTTCCAGCTCCAGGTACAGCTTCTCCTGCATGAAGATCTCGAGCTGCTTGCGCGCCATCTTGCCTATCTCCTTGATCATGGCGCCGCCCTTACCGATGACGATGCGGCGGTGCCCGCTCTTCTCGACCCAGATCTCGGCGACTATGACCACGGGGCGGCCTTCTTCCTCCGGGTCGGTCCACTCGATCACCTGCACCGCCACGCTGTAAGGTAGCTCCTCACGCAGGTGGATCATGGCAGCTTCGCGGATAAGCTCCGCCGCCCACTCCTCGCGCGTCTGGTCGGAACGTATGTCGGTGGGGAAGAAGAAGGGCCCCTCCTGCAGGCGGTCCATGAGGTCGTCGCGCAAGGCGTAAACGGCCTTGGGGTCGTTGAGCGCCGAGATGGCCAGTGCGCGCTCTACCTTCGGCGCCAGGTCCTTGTAGAGCTGCAGCGCTTCGTCCGGGTACTTGGCGGCGTCCACCTTGTTGCCCACGAGGATTATCGGCGTGTCGCGCAGGTTGCCGAGCAGCCGGGCGACCTGCTTGTCCTCGTCGTTGGGCGGGCGCCGCAGGTCGACCACCCACAGCACGGCGTCCACGTCCTCGATAGCGTCGCGCACCGCGCGGTGCATGGCCTGGTCCAGCGCGGACTTGCCGCCCCTGTGGAAGCCGGGGGTGTCAACGAACACGAGTTGGCGGCCCTCGCTGGTGTACACGCCGCGCACGCCGCGCCTGGTGGTCTGCGGCTTGGGAGTGATGGGCGCAACCTTAACGCCCAACATGGTGTTGAGCAGCGTTGACTTGCCCACGTTGGGCTTACCCACTATGGCTACGAAGCCTGAGCGGGTGCCCTCGTCTTCCGCTGAGCCAGGCAGCGGGCCTTGGTCCTGATCGGGCATGTCTGTCACCCTCGGTTCATCCTCTCGTAACGCGGGCGCGGCTGCGGGGCCCAGGGCAAGTCTCGCACCCAGTAAGCGGGGTGGCCGGAGCCAGCGCGGTCAACCGGCGCGAAACACAAAAGTCCGCGGCGGGAATCTCATGTTAGCCGCTCGGCGACGTTCACGCGGGGCCTGAGCGCCAGACGGAACGCGGGATACGACAACAGGCCGAGCACGATGAAGCCGATCGCTAACGCCTTAGGGTCGGCGGTGGCGTAACGCGCTATGAGCGTGCCTAGCGCCGTGCCGATGGCGAGCTGCAAGAAGCCCATCAGTCCGGACGCCACGCCGGCGCGCGCCTGATGCGGGTCGAGCAGCATGGTGGTGCCGTTGCCCATCACGAACGAGAACGACGCGAAGAACGTGATCATGCTCAGCACGAAGAGCGGCAGCGTGAGTACGCCGCCGAGCGAAAGGACCAGGAGCAGCAGTCCGGCGAACAGGTAGCCGGGCAGCGCCACGCCGGCTATCTGCTGCGGGTCGTAGCGGCGGAGGAGGCGGGCGTTGAGCGGCTGGGTCAGGAGAGAGGTCGTGGCCACGAGCGCGAACACGACCGCGAACCCTTCGGGGCCCAGCCCGAAGTGACTGATGTAGATGCTGGGCGAGGCGAGCAGGTAGGCCATGAGACCGCCGTACACGAATGTGAGGAACGCCACCGACCAGCCGGAGCGCGGGTCGGAGAGGATGGTCTTGATGTTGCGCCACACGCTTCTCGGCTTGAACGCGTTGAGGTCGGGCGTTTCAAGCGTTTCGGGCAGCACGAACAGCACCAGCAGCGTGAGCGCTACCGCTACCAGCAGCAGGAACACGAAGGTGGACTCCCACGACCACAGCCTGATCATGAGCGCGCCTATCGACGGCGCCAGCAGCGGCGCCGCTGAGAAGACGATCATGGCGTACGACATCATGCGCGCCAGCTGGGCGCCGCTATACAGGTCGCGCAGCACGGCGCGCGAGAGGATCGGACCGGTAGCGCAACCGAGGCCCTGAACGACCCTGCCGACCAGCAGCATCGTGAGGCTGGGAGCCAACAGGCAGATGACGGAACCGGCGAAGTACACTGCCAGGCCGCCGACCAGGACCTTGCGGCGGCCGAACCTGTCGGCCAGCGACCCGATGAGGAGCTGCGGCAGGGCGTACCCGACCATGAACACGCTCACCACCAGCTGGATGGTGGCCTCGTCCACGCTGAAGTGCGCCGCCATGGCGGGGAACGCCGGCAGCATTACGTCGGTGGCGAGCGCCGACATGGTCATCAGCGAGCCCACGACCGCCAGCAGCGTCAGGGGGGAGAGCTTGCGGGCGGAAGCGGGGTGGTCGTTGGGGGAAGTTCGTGGGGGTAGGTTCATGCGGTTGCCTTGGTGCTCAAGAGTGCATCGTATCCCGCCGGACCGGGATCGTTACGTAGCCCCTAGGGCGGGGCGCGTGCCTACCTCCGGCCGGTCTTGAGCGGCCGTGAAAAAGAGCGGAACCCCCGGAGTGTTACCTCCGGGGGTTCCGTTTGCGGTTGGTTGCGGGGACAGGATTTGAACCTGTGACCTTCGGGTTATGAGCCCGACGAGCTACCAGACTGCTCCACCCCGCGCCGTTCAGACGCAAAAGCTAGTGTAGCCCCTGAGGCTCAGTCATGTCAAGGAAAGCGGGCGCGCAGCGGGCGATTGAGACCGTAAGTACCGTTGTCCCTGGCGCTTAGCGCCATAAGGGGGAACAAGGGAGTGAGTGCGAAGACGCGGCCCAGCCTGTGGCGATCATGGCCAGTGGCAGCCGCCGCGCCGGGTTCGGTGACCCGGCGCGCGAGTTCTACGCAAGGCCCAGAGTAGAGACGGAGGAGAGAGAGTGTACGGCCCACCCAGCTGCGTCGCCAGCAAGCTGGGGGCGCGGTTCGTTCACCGCCCGCCGGCCAAGATGTTGGTGCTGGCCGCAGCGCTGCTGTTCACGTTCGCCGCCGCGCAGGCCCCGGTCGCGGACGCCCCGAACGCGCCTACCAGCGCCGAGTTGCAGGCGTTCTTCGAGAGCGAACTGCCGCCCCTCATACAGGAGCACAGAGTTCCCGGGGTGGCGGTGAGCGTGGTGGTAGGCGGCGAGGTCAGGCACGCGGAAGGTTACGGCTTCGCGCGGCTGGCGCCAGACGTTCCCGCCACCGCCCACACACCGTTCCAGACGGGATCGGTGTCGAAGATGCTCACCTTCACGGCGCTCATGCAACAGGTCGAGCTGGGCGCCATCTACCTGAACGCCGACGTGAACCTCTACCTGCAGGAGTTCACTGTCCAGGAGCGCTTCGGCGCAGCCATCACGCCGCTGCACCTGCTGACGCACACGGCCGGCTTCGAGGACCTGCCCGTGGTGGGCCTGCTGGCGCGTGACGAGGCGGCGCTTCTGCCGCTCGGCGAGCTGCTTACCCGGCATCTGCCGGACCGCGTGCGCCCGCCCGGCGAGGAGGCCGCCTACTCCAACTACGGCGCGGCTCTGGCTGGCTACCTGGTCGAACTGGCAACGGGTGAGCCGTTCGCTGACGCCGTTCAGAGCCGGGTTCTCACGCCGCTCGGAATGACCGACAGCTCGATCCAGCAGCCTGTGGCCGCGGACCTGGCGGG
>Ga0265293_10004592_pt1 | contig 24180 bp, 21 predicted proteins | sample Munlanlewell138R_FD_192505 | JGI IMG/M metagenome (GOLD analysis project Ga0265293, IMG submission 192505) | Leachate microbial communities from a municipal landfill in Southern Ontario, Canada - Leachate well 138R | ecosystem: Engineered > Solid waste > Landfill > Unclassified | place: Canada...
CACCCGGTAGAGTTATTGAGCATATAGGAAAGGGTCTGAATCTCTCAGATGTAGAGATTTTTGTCCTTGATGAGGCAGATAGAATGTTAGATATGGGCTTTGTAAAAGAGATAAAAAACATCCATCCACTTCTGCCAAAAAGGCATCAGACCCTCCTATTTTCTGCAACCTACAGCGACAAGGTAAGAAAACTATCAAAACTTATACTAACAAAACCGGCATTTATTGAAGCATCTAAAAAGAACTCAACTGTAGATGCTATCAATCAAGTAGCCTACTTAGTCGATACAGATAAAAAAGCCGAGCTTTTAGCTTACATAATCGGCTCAAGAAATTTTAGACAGGTTTTGGTTTTTACAAGAACAAAAGCGAGTGCGGATGAACTTGTTGTTGAGCTTAAAAAGGATGGACTTAAGTGTGGAGTCATACATGGCGATAAAGCTCAAGCTAAGCGTCTAAAAACTCTAAATGAATTTAAAGAGGGCAAAACAAGAGTTTTAGTTGCGACAGACATCGCTTCAAGAGGTTTGGATATAGAAGAGCTCCCATATGTTATAAACTATGAACTCCCGTCAATTCCGGAAGACTATGTTCATAGAGTAGGGCGAACAGGTCGTGCAGGAAGAGAAGGAGAGGCAATAAGCTTGATTGACATATATGAAAAGTTTGATATTAAGGCTATAGAGAAGCTTATAGGGATGAAAATCCCACAAGAGATAGTGGAGGGTTTTGAGCCAGATCCTACTATTCGCAGACGTGATGAAGAGGAGCTAAAGCTAAAGAGTGAGCATAAAAAAGTAGAGATAAAAAGAGCAAAAAAACCTTACAAAAAACCTCAAAATATCAAGAAAAACGAGAAAGGCGAAAACTATAAAAAGCCGGTAACAACTAAAAAAAGAAAAACTACAAAACGCGGTTAAAGATAAGAATAAAATCCCATTATAGAGCTAGATGCTGATTATTAAAACACCTTTAGGTAAGGAGATTAAGTAAAGATGTAAGTTTATCAATTGGCATCTTTGATATAATTGCACTAATTTTACACAGGAGCAACGATGGAAGCAGTATATCCATACGCACATATAGTACACTTAGTTTTAGCAATCATGTTTTTAGGTTATGTTTTTACAGACGTATTTATGATATCTACACTTAAAGGTAAGTTCTCTAAAGAGACGGATAAAGAGATAAATCAGACATTGGGCGCAAAAAGTTTTAAAATATTTCCTATTACACTTCTTATAATTGTACTTAGCGGCGGCATGATGATGTCAAGATATATAAACTCAAATGCAGGTTTTTTTGAAACAGATTTGCAAAAACTGCTTGTTATTAAGATAGTGTTGGCTCTTATTATTGCTGCGGGTGTGCTGTTTAATCTTTTTACAAAATTTACAGGTCGCCAAAAACCTCACTTTATGCAAGAGCATTTTCATAAAGTTGTTTTAGTCTTGGGACTTTTTATAGTTATCCTTGCAAAAATGATGTACACGGCATAGCAATTTTAAAACAGCTAAATGAATAAAATAAAACTTATAACTGTTTTACTCACTGCTTTTATGCTGTTTTTAATTCTAACAAAAGAGAGTAGAGAAAAGTTGTCATATATTGAGCTTAAAAGTGATTCTAAAATCCTTGCTTTTGGCGATAGCATTACTTACGGTTACGGTGTTGCAAAAGAGGATAGTTACCCATCACAACTTCAGAAAAAAACGGGTATTCGTGTTATAAATGAGGGTATATCCGGTGAAGAGTCATCAGAGGGTCTGCAGCGACTCCCAAAGCTATTAGAGAGCAATTTTGACCTTGTTATACTCTGTCATGGCGGCAACGATATTATACGAAAACTATCACTCGAGAAACTAAAAAATAATTTAATCGAGATGATAATAGCCATAGAAGCAAGTGGAGCAAAGGTTCTGCTTGTCGGAGTTCCTGACTTTGGTATCCTTGGATTTAAAACACACGCTCTTTACCGTGAGGTTGCAAAGGAGACTGGAGTCCTCTTTGAAGAGGATGTCTTATCTGCCGTTGAATCAGATAAGAGACTAAAAATCGACTATATCCACCCAAATGAAAAGGGGTATGAGATAATGGTTGATGCCTTTATGAAGTATCTAAAAATAGTTAGATAATTTTTATGCTACAAAGCAAATTCAACTCCAATGCTCTATAGTATCATAGAACTTATCAATCCAATAACTCCACCAAAGACTCCGCCCCATACCACAAGCCATGATAGATGCTCTTTTATGAGTTGCTGAACTATCTCTTTTACTACTAAAGGAGTTAACTCATTTAGTCTTATCTCTATAATATCTTCAATATTTTTAATCATGTCACTGCTTAGAGATGAGTTTTTAAGATGATTTTGCAGGGTGTAATTAAAAGTTTGGCTCTGAACTATTTTAACAACGGCACTCTTCATCTTCTGCGAAAACGGTTCTCTAAGATTCTCTAGTGCGCGCTCTCCTCCAAACATACCAAGCATACCGCCAAAAGAGGACTCCATTACGGTTTTAGTAAGCGCATCAAATGCAGGAGAGAAGTCGGTTGTCTCTATGATTGGCACTAAATCTATCTTCTTCTCTTCATTTTTAAAAAAGTAATCTAGCTGCTCTTTAGTGAAAAACTGACTCATCATCAGATTTTTAATAGCCCCTTTAAAAGCTTCAAAACGCGTAGGTATTACTCCTGAGCCATATAGAAAAGGTACTTTCTCAAAGAGCATATGAATTGCAAGCTGATTTGTCAGAGCACCCGAGAGTGCAAAAAGACCCGAATATAGAAGGATTTTTTGAGTATCGTCTGTTGTGAAATAGGATAATATGACAAGAGCCAAAGCGATTAGATTTGTAGTAAAACTTTTGTTTAGTTTCAATGTTTTGCCTTTATGAAAAAAGTATCTTAAAAGCAAAATTATACTAAAATCTACAACAAGAAAATTTAATGGATTAGTTTATGAAACAAGAGAGTTATACACTTTTTAAAAATGCGGATATAGAAACGATTTTACAAACATTAGAGAGTGAGTTAAAAAATAGAAATGAGTCCCCTTTTTGGAGAGACAAGGTTGTGCCTTTTAGTGCTGCGATACTATCTATTTTAATCCCTCTAAGAGATGCAGAGATGCTTTTTAATCCTGAAGGAGAAGCACAAAGTGAACTTACTCCGGAGCTTTTTTTAAAATGGAGTGATTTTGTAAGTTTAAAAACATTAGCCTTTACAATTCAAAAATCAAATGAGGCCGGAGTCTTACTTAGAACAGAACTTGACGATGCTATATGTAAAAAATATAAGAGCATTGATTTAAGAGTTTTGGGTGATTACTTATCAAGATATACCGTAAACCTTGAAAATGAATCTCTTGACTTCCCAATCTCAAACTACAATTTGCATCAAGGTGTAAGCAACGTTATAAAATCTCTTCTATAAGAGCCCTGTATTGATAAAATTCATTGAATATTTTATAAAAAACTCCAGATTAAACTATGCGCTTTTAGCTTTTTTAATTTTTATGGGAATAAACGCCTATAAAAACATTCCAAAAGAGATTTTTCCGGATATTGAACTTGATAAAATTAGTGTTATTGGCTCTTACAGTGGCGCTAGCGCTAATGTTATGGACAAGATGGCAGTCCGTGATATAGAGGATGAGATAAGCAATATTAGCGGTATAGAGAAGACAGAGACAACAATAACTCCCGGTGCTTTTGCGATACTTCTAACCCTTAGTGATAGTGCAAACAAAGAGATAACCCTTGGGCGCGTAAAAGATGCTATAGCACTTAGTAGACAGTACCTGCCTACTGATATGAATGAGCCTGTTGCAAGGTTGCTTGATAAAACAAGGTCACTCATTAGGTTAGCTATTTCATCTAAGGACCTCTCAATAGGGGAACTTACACTAATAGCTCAAGATATGAAGTCAAGAATATCAAAACTAAATAATATCAGCGAGGTTTTAATTCGCGGAGACTCCAATGAGGAGGTAACAATTAAAATAAACTCCGATGCAATTTTGGCATACGGACTTGAACACGCAAGTGTACAAAAAGCAATAGCAAACCTCTCCTATATTTTTCCAATAGGAAATATAGAGCAGAAGGGAAGTTTTGCATATGTATCTACTGCAAGCGGAAAAGCAGATGCAGATGAGTATAAAGAGAGTATTTTAGAGATAGACTCAAAGTACGTAAAACTCGGTGACATAGCTGAGGTAACTATCGAGTATCCACAGACTGATACCTTGGCAACATACAATAATAATAAAACAATATCACTAGTCATCTCAAAAGGAGTCAGTGGAGACTCTCTTGTATTATCAAAGGAGCTTAGAGAGTATGTAAAGGGCATAGAAAAAAACTATGAGGGGGTAAACTTTGATTTTTATCAAGATAGTTCTAAACCTGTAAAAGAGAGATTAAACACTATTATTTCAAATTTAATGTTTGGTCTGATTCTGGTTTTTTTGTCAATGTATGTTTTGATAAATCTAAGAATTGCCATTATTGTAGCACTTGGAATCCCTTTCTCTTTTATTATAGGGCTATTAAGTATATACTACATGGGTTATTCGATAAATATAGTCTCGTTGTTAGGAGGACTTATTGTTATCGGTATTGTGGTAGATGATGCCATCGTAGTTAGCGAAAATATTCAACGCCATATTGATGATGGTATGAGTAACTATGACGCTGCAATAGTTGGTGTCAAAGAGATGATACTTCCTGTTTCGCTTGCAACGATTACTACTGTAGCTGCATTTTTGCCTATATTTATGATGCATGGGGAGATAGCTCTTTTTATTTTACTAATCCCGATTACGGTAATTATAATTCTAATAGGCTCTTTAATTGAGAGTTTTTTCTTTTTGCCGCTTCATGCAAAAGAGTTTTTGAAAAAAAGTAATAATCTAATTAGTTGGGTGCCATTTCAAAATCTTTATGAGAGAGTGATTTTACGTTTTTTACACTATAAAAAATTATCGCTTCTACTCTTTATTATTTTAATTCCATTAGCTACTTTTTATACTGCAAAATCTATGAAGTTTCAATTTTTTCCAAATTTTGACGGAAACTATCTATATATATCCGGAAAACTAGATATTAACACACCTCTGGAAGATACTTATGAGATTTCAAAAGAGATTGAAGCAAAACTGATGGAGCATGCAGAAGAGTTCTCTCTAAAGGCAATATCATCGGTTGTCGGCTATAGAAGAAGTCTATCAGGGGAGACACAAAGAAACAATAGCGTTTTTATGATTACCATGGAGCTTTATGACAGGGTTGATACAAACTGGGTAGATAAGTATATAAATCCTGTTTTAAATTTTAGTTTTGAGTTTAATGACCCCCAAAAGATAAGAGAGAAACAGACATATGAACTCTCTCCTCGGGCAAAAGAGATAATAAGTGTCTATAAAGATAAGTACAAGATGGAAGACCTCGGTGTCATGGAGGATAAACCGGGGCTTATTAGAAGTGATATTCAGATAAATCTCTCAGGAAACAATGATAATATACTTCAAAAAGGCATAGAGCGGTTAGAAGAGGAGCTTGCAAAGATAGAGCATGTTAAAGATTATAGCAATAATATAAAATATGGAAAAATGGAGTACAAGGTTAAAGTGAACTCTTATGGAGAGAGCCTGGGGCTTAGTGAAGCGGTTGTTGCAAGGACGCTTAGTGCATACTTTTTAGATCAAAAACAGGCTACAACGTTTAATGATTTGGGCATTATGGAGATAAGAACAGAAGATAGTGCAAAAGATAATATCTCTACTTTTTTAGATTTTAATATAGCGCTTGGAGACGGTAGATATGTAAAACTCTCTGATATCGCGGATATTGCAGAGATTAGAGATTATGAGAAGATAAATAAGCTAAACGGCAATATCATAAAAACTGTTTTTGCAAATGTAGATAAAAGAAATATAACTTCTGAAGAGATTTTAGATATGTTAAAGCCTACACTTGATGAGATAGCAAAAATGGGAGTAAATATTGAGCTTTTAGGGGAAAAAGAGAAGAATGAACAATTAAAAGATGATATGAAAAACGCTGTATTTTTTGCAATATTTCTGATTTTTTTGACAATGCTTCTTATTTTTTCAAAGATAAAGTATGTTCTAATGGTTATGAGTGTAATTCCTCTCTCTGCTCTTGGTGCACTTATTGGGCATAAACTGCTTGGAATAAACCTCTCTATGCCTTCTGTTATAGGAATATTAGGGCTTGCCGGTGTTGTAATAAATGATGGAATTATTATGCTTGACTTTCTAAAAGGAACGCATAAAGTAGAAGAGTTTTTACAGCGGGCAAAGTTGAGGCTTCGTCCTATTATAATCACCTCTGTTACAACGTTTTTAGGTCTGATTACTATTATATTTTATGCAAGCGGTCAGGCAGTGATTCTTCAGCCGATTGCTATATCTTTGGGGTTCGGACTGCTTTGGGGAACATTTTTAAATCTAATATATCTACCTACACTTTATGCCATGGTAAATAGTATAGAGCCGCCTGCAGTTTTAGAGAAAAATCGCATATAATATAGCCCAAAGAAGAAAAGCTATAAGCGCTATAAGAGCAAACAGGAGCGCTAACCTTGTAGATAGATAAAACAAAAATTTAAAAAATTGCAATATTTTAGTTTGAACGATATGGAGTAATAGGCAGTTTTTTATATTTGACGTAAACCATTCCGTTTGTCATGTTTATAACATCATAGTTTAGTTTTTGAGATAAAAATTGTGCCAGTATTTTTGTTCTGCTTCCCGTTCTGCAAATGATAGCAAACGGCTTTTTAGTATCAACGTTGCCGTTTAGTTTTTCCAAAAAAACCTTAAGATCATAATTTCCTTTTTCATCAAAAAGCATAATCGGAATAGCCCCTTTTAGCAGACCGGTCTCCTTCCACTCTCCGGGTGTTCTTATGTCAACAATAGGTATATTTGAGTTAAGCAACTCGTATGACGCATCTTGATTTTTAATAGAAGCAAAAAGAGATAAAGATAAAACTAAAATAGATAAAAATATTTTCTTCAAAACAGCACTCCACGCTAAAATTAAGTGTATAATTATATCAAAAAACAAATTAATGAGTAGGAAATGGCATCACAAAAAGCGATAGATAATGCGCACAGACTTCGATATATAAGAGCACTAGAGAGATTTCACAAGAGTATTCTCTCATATCTCTCTACGAGTGCGAACCTCTCTAAGGAGGGGTATGATAAAAAAATAGAAAATAGCTTAAAAGTTCTCAAGAGAGTAGAGGAGATAGCTCTTTATAAGGGAGACTTGCAGGATTTACAAAAATTGGTTAAAAAAATAATAGGCTATAAAGAGAGCAGTAAAGAGATTGATGAGATAAAAGATGAGATTCTATATGAATCAAATCAGCTTGATAAGAGCAAAAATGCCAGACGTTACAAAAAAGAGAAACACTCCCACTCAAAGTATGAGGAGTGGGAGTAAAGTGCTATAAACCTACTCTTTTAGCATTGTATCGAGCAGTTCAAAGAGCTCAGAAGAGACCTTCTCCATCTCATCAAAATTTTCTATAATCTTATCTGAATTTTTCAGAGTTTGCTCTTGTGCATCTTTTTCAAGAAAACTAAGATTTTCATGAACTTTTTTGCTTACACTTACGCGAGGAGCCTCTAGTTTAGCAAAAGATTGTGTGCGAGCAAATCTAGCTTCTCCCTCCTCTGAGCACCACTCTCCAAGACGACACTTATCTCCGGCTTTTGAAGGCACTACATTTTTTAGAGATATTATTGAGTTATAAGCACGCGATTTAAAGAGTATCTGATCTAGTTTCGCAAGAACTATAAATATGCTATTTTCCATTCTATAGGAGAAATCAACAATTTTGGAAGAGTTTTCGCTTAGCTCTATAAGCGTATCCTCAAAACCATTAATCTTCTGCGCAGATCCCTCTACCGTTTGTTTCATATTGTCTGAGCTTGTTTGGATCTCGCTCATGTTTTGTTGAAGCGATTTAATAGATATGGAGATTTCCCCCGTAGCTTTATGGGTTCTCTCTGCAAGTTTTCTTACCTCATCTGCAACAACCGCAAATCCACGTCCATGTTCACCTGCACGTGCTGCTTCAATAGCCGCATTTAGTGCTAGGAGATTTGTTTGATCGGCAATATCTGTTATTAGCTGTATTACCGAGGTTATCTCATTTGCTTGACTAGCTATTTCGCTAATACTGTCGTTGTTGATATTTACTTGCTCATTTAGAGTATGTAGCTCGTTAGTAATATTTGTTATGTCGTTTCGTGAGTTATCTGCTAAATCAGAAGCCTCTTTTGTTGCAGAAGTGACTGATTTTAGGTTGTTGAGATTTTCATCCAAATCAGAGATAATCATAGAGAGGGATTCAGTTACCTTTACGCTTCTTGTACTGATTTTTGAGTTAAAGACATCTCTTTGAGCTTTTTGATGTTGAGTTTTCATAAACTCTATACTTTTTCCAACGCTCTGTATTGCATCTACAAATTCGCCGCTCATCCCCTCTGAGGATATACGGTGAGTAAATATACCTTTAGAGGCATCCGTAATTGTAGTGTTAATTTCATGTATAAGGTTTTGTGTATGTTCAATAAGCTGGGAGAGTTCGCACCCCATAATACCGAGCTCCGTATTCCTTTCAGTTGTCGCAGCCTTGTGGCTAAAATCACCTTTAGAAACATAGCTTATAAGGGAAGTAAAATCGTTAATACCCGATATTATAGATTTTCTTATTATAGTAGCAAGTATCAACACTACAAGACCGACAAAGATACCCGCTATCAAAGCTAAGTACTTAAAGAAATTTATTACAGTTCCTAAATCTGAAGAGTCATGCTCAAGCTCTTGTGCTTTTAGCTCCACAAGCTTTTTAAAGGACTCTCTTGAGGTGTTTGCAAAAGGGGTAAGTTCACTACTGTAATCGCTGTAGATTTTATCTTTATTCTCATTTATATTTTGCGAACTAAGAGATTTCATCATCTTTAGCGTATTATTTAAAAAGAGCATAGTAGAGTTATTTGCCTCTTTTACTATATTGAAAGAGGGCTCTTCTCTCATAAGCTCTTCTAAGGCATTAAAATCTCTCTGGACATCTTTAATAGTTTTGTCAAGTTTCTCTATATTTTTGTCATAGTCGCCGCCTAACATTATATCTCTTGATAGTCTGCTGACATAATTGAGGTTTTTCTCTATTTTGAGCGTTGTTAAGCCGCCTATCATAGAGTTGTGATGAAGGTGATTATATTTTGATTCGATATACTCCATTGCCAAAAATATTGCTAGAGCAGCAGAAAAAACAGAGACCGTCACCATAACAATAAAGTAGTTCATCTTTTTATAGATGCTTAAATTTTTAAACATAGAAAACCTCTTAGTTTTAGTAATTTTTCGAGATAAAAAAATCACATTTTATACTAAAAAGTTTAAATGGTCCCTTAAGATATAAGTTTATAGAAACATAAATTGAGAGAGAAGGATTATTACGACAACTAGGCTAAAGGGGAAGAAGTGACTCTTAAAAACCCATGGGTCAATTTTAAAGAGTTTTTGATTAATTCCTCTTAGTCCTAGCCAAGAACCTAAAAATGCTTTTATTGCAAGAAGAGTTTGAAAATAGGAGAGTGAGCCACCTTCAATTTTGCCAAAAATTTGAGTAATAAGGTACAAGCCGCTAGCAACCGCTACCATTAGAGCGTAAGGTACAACTTTTCTTACATGAATCATAATGGCTTCTCTAGCCTTTGCTTGCTCATCATCGCTTAGCGTTTGATTCATCTTAGATAAAAATAGTATATCAACAAAGAGAAAGCCGCCATAAATAAAAACAGAAAAGATATGGATGGTATGAATAATTGTATAAGTGATGGGAGCTCCTTTTTTACGAATTTTAACATAAATTGCTACAAAGATATTTGTTTTATATCAATTAAACACTACTGTAAAAATAAAAATAATTTTCACTTTAAGATATTTTTGTATAATCTGCTTTTTAATTAGCCAAAATAAGGACATTTATGGACATATCTCAAGAAAATATGAAGAAAAATTTAGTTGGAGATTGTGCACAGAATAATGTTTTTTTTCAAGCTGTTCAAGAGGTGCTCTACTCGATATCTCCACTTCTAAACTCTGATGATAAATATAATAGATATGCAATTTTAGAGAGATTAATAGTACCGGATAGAGTTATAAAGTTTAAAATAAGCTGGCTTGATGATAACAACAACATAAGAGTAAATACCGGCTACAGAGTACAATTTAATAACGCTCTTGGGCCATATAAAGGGGGACTCCGTTTTCACCCAAGTGTAAATGAGGGTATTTTAAAGTTTTTAGCATTTGAGCAGATTTTAAAAAATTCGCTTACAGGATTGCCGATAGGCGGTGCAAAAGGCGGGAGTGATTTTGACCCAAAAGGCAAGAGTGATTTTGAGATAATGAAGTTTTGTTCAGCTTTTATGACAGAGCTTCATAAGTATATAGGACCTCGCATAGATGTTCCTGCCGGCGATATCGGAGTCGGAGCAAGGGAGATAGGGTATCTTTTTGGAGAGTATAAAAAAATAACATCATCTTACGATGGTGTTTTAACAGGCAAACCATATATGTTTGGGGGTTCTTTAATGCGACCCGAGGCTACGGGTTACGGTGTTGTGTATTTTACACAGAAGATGTTGGAGTTAGAAAAAAAAGAGAGCTTGGTAGGAAAGATCTGCGCCGTAAGCGGAGCCGGAAAAGTTGCACTACATGTTATTGAGAAGCTCCTGCAAATAGGAGCGATTCCTGTTACATGTAGCGATTCAAGAGGTATGATATATGATCGTAGGGGAGTTGATTTGCCGCTATTAAAAGAGCTTAAACTTCAAAACAGAGCCTCGCTAGAGCGCTACTTAGAGTTTCACCCCGATGCTAAATATACTCCGGTTAGTGACTATGAAGATGGTGAGCGTGCCGTGTGGAATATTCAATGTTATGCAGCATTTCCATGTGCAACTCAAAATGAGTTGAGCGAAGCAGATGCTAAAAACTTAATAACAAATGGTTGTGTAAGTGTAAGTGAAGGGGCAAATATGCCATCAACTCATGAAGCAATAGACTCTTTTTTAAATCACAATATATGTTTTGCTCCGGCAAAAGCAGCAAATGCCGGAGGTGTGGCAGTTAGTGAGTTTGAGATGAGTCAAAATGCCTCTATGCAGAGATGGGATTTTGATAAAATTGATGAGAAACTAAAGCTTATTATGGAGCAGATTTGTAAAAGAGTTGCGCTTACCGCTAAAGATTACGGGGTTGAGGGAAATTATGTTGACGGTGCAAATATTGCAGGATTTAAAAAAGTCGCAGATGCCATGATTGCGGAGGGTATATAAGAGGTAAATTTGCTTTAATCATTTACCCTAACCATAGATTTAGACTTTTGCGATAGAATTACAGCTTAAAAAATTAATACAAAGAACAAAATAATATGCAAAATACAAAAGCAAGAGCCAATATTTACGCACTTCTATCTCGTGTACTACTACAAGAGTTAGATGAAGAGATGTTGCAAACAATAAAAAGCGATGAAAATATTTTAGATTTTTTCCCGACTTTAAAAGAGTGGAAGCCGTTTAATGAGGTAAGCAACACTAAACTTTTAGAAGAGTATTTAAATCCTGATTTTGTAAACCTCTCTCTTTTGCATCTAATTCCTTATGAAACTTTTTATATAAGAGAAGATCAAAAGATAGAGACAGGCGGTGCTAATCCGGTAACAGATATGTATAGTGCATATAATTTTATGGTTGATTTTGAAGTTGCACGTACAATCTCTGCAGACCACATCGGTGTTGAACTTGAGTTTATGCATCATCTGGCAGAGGCAGAGCTAAAAGCTCTCTTAGAGAGTGATAAAGAAGCGGTAAAAGAGCTCAAAGAGATTCAAAGTGAGTTTTTAAACAAGCATCTTTTAAAGTGGGCTCCTATGTATCTCATAAATGTTAAATTTGAAGCTAGGACACCTCTTTATTATGACGCGGCTGATATGGCTTTGGAGTTTATTCTTAGCGATAATGAGTATTTAGCCAAGGAGCTTAATCTTTAAATGATACAACTCAAAGCTAGTCGTTGTGTCCGCTCTCTCTCAAAGGAGAGTGAGTGTAACAAATGTGAACTTATCTGCCCGACCGAGGCTATTGTAGTCGGGAGTAATCCACTCCCTGCAATCAACTTTTCTGCATGTGTAGGGTGCGGCGCATGTGATGCCGTGTGTCCTAACGAAGCACTTTTTTTGGATGATTTTAATCCTACCGATTTCTTCTTTAGTTTTATAGAAGATAGCGATAATCTTATCTCATGTAGAAAAAATGTCCCTTGTATAGCGGCTCTAAATATTGAAAATATTATATCAATGGCTCTTCTTAAAAAAGAGATTATCTTTGATATGGGGCATTGCAATGAGTGTGCAATAGCTCATAAATGCAAGCCAGAGATAGAGAAAAATCACGAAGAAGCTCTCTATATACTCGAAGCTATGCAGAGCAGTGCCGTGATAAAACTCGAAGATGTGAAGTACGAAAAAGTAGAGTCAACTCAAGCCCAAAGTAGTAACAGAAGAGAGTTTTTCAGTAAAGTAAATTTAGCAGGTGCTGTTAAAACAAAACATGCGTTTGAAAAAGAGATACAAAAAGCCACAGATGAGTTAGTTGAGCATACTCTGCAAAAAAGCGATATTGCACTTTTAAAACAAAAACGCATAACAGATAGAAGAAAGCTCTTCTTTACCGCCGCTAAAAGAGTTCAAAAGCCCTCTATTTACCACATTATAGAAGCGGATGAACTAACGTTTACATCAATGAAAGAGATAAACAGCGATACATGTACCGCATGTCAGATGTGTTACAGGGTCTGCCCTAGCGGTGCACTTAGTTCAGATATAAAAAACTCTAAGATAGATTTTGACCCTTTTTTATGTATAAAGTGTCATATATGTCATGATGTATGCGAGCCTGAGGCTATTACTCTGGCTCCCACATATAGAGTTAAAGAGTTTTTTGAGCCGGAGGTTCATAACTTAATAAAGTTCAATGTAAGAAGATGTGATGAGTGTAATGTCATATTTAGTTCAAACTCCAATGATAGGTTGTGCTACAGATGTAAAGCAGAGGAAGAGGAGGTTAGAGAGCTTTGGGGAATAAAAGGAGATATATAAAATGATGAACAACGGTAATGAGATATCTCATCATACAAAACTTTACGGTTTTATAGGGGAGTACGCAGGGCAAAGCAGTATCTCGGCAACACTAAATAAACTCTTTAAGTTAAATAATAAAGATGCAATGATGATACCGATGAATATACGTGAAGATGACTTTTTCTTTACGGTTGCCAATATGAAAAAATCTCATGTAAACGGTGCTTTAATATCGGGTGAATACATCAAGAGCGTTGTGGAGATTTTAGATGAGGCAAGCGAAGCAGTCAAACACTCAGGAGTATGCGATATTGTGCTAAGAGACGGTCAAACTCTTCTAGGCGATATTTTGGGCATGAGAGTATTGGTAAAGTTCTTAAAAGAGAAAAACTGTAAGAGGGTGGCTCTTCTTGGAGTAGGTGCTAGAGCTAAAGCGTTTTGCTATTTTGCAGAGGGTTTTGAATTAGGATACTTCAATGATGATATAGAGAAGCTTATGCTTTTTACCAAGGAGATAAAAGAGGTAGATGCTGACATAAATCGCATAGCAGAGGGGATGGAGATAGATTTTTCATCTTATGACGCAGTTATTGATTTTAGTGATTTTAGTGCTTTAGCTATGGTAAATAAATTAAGTGATATAAATTTGGATATGAAACAAAAAAAAGAGTTCTCACCGCTTAAGATAAGAGCGCATGAACTCGGAGCACCATATCTAGGATTTGATGATATGCTACATGAGTTCTCAGAAGCTGTTTTTGACTTTTTAAAAGAGAGAAAACATCTAGAGCATGACAAAAGTGATATGAGATTTTAACAAAGTTCTTGCATAGCTTTGTTTGCCTCAAGGAGGCAATCTTCAGTGCCATAGCGGCTAGCGAAGTCAAAGGGACGAGTTCCTTTGACGGACAAATAAATGGAGGGCTTCCTTCATTTTTTGCAAAAAAATTAAGGAAAAGAAATGAACCAAGACGATTTAAGTGATTTAAGAGCAGAGTTTGACAAGTTTGTAAAAGATAGCTGTTCAGTAGACCCGGAGGATTTAAAAAACAACCCTGACGTGGGCGACAAAGAGGATGAGGAGCCGGTTCCGCAGTTTGTTGATGCCCTTACATCCAAACTTTTGGCACCGGCAATAAGCGGAGTTTATCTCTCAAGGTTAGATATAAAGAGAATTGCAGAAGCGATAGAGGAGTCGCTTCCTATAAAAGAGCGTATAAAGATGATTAGATCTCTTTTTAGGCACACAAACTCTAAAAAATATTTAGAGGATGCTTTTGGCGAGATAAATAAGCATATAAATGGACGAATTTTGCTGTATCAAGAGTTAGGTGAAGCATTTGGCAAATCAAAGCCAATTTTTGATGAGCATATTAATAAGGCTGAAAAAACTATGAAGATGCTTACGCAGATTATAGAAGATTTTGAAGAGATAGAGCCATCATCCGACCCCCTATTTATCTAAAACAAAAATAGCGAAGCATTTGCTTCGTTGCTACATTCGTCAAATACTATAGTATCCTTCCTCATTTTTAGTTTTATATTTTAATTTTTGGTAAGCAACTTGAATTTTATAACAGATTTTGAATCTGTAACCACCCTTGCCATAAAAGGGCACTTAAAATACCTGCTACAAAACCTGCTACTATGTCATCAGCCATTACACCGACTCCGCCCTTTGCTTCACGGTCTAGTCTGCCTATGATAGAGGGCTTTGCTATGTCAAAGTATCTAAAGAGTAAAAACGAGAGCAAGCTTTGAACTAAAAAACCGTTTTGTAAATCTGTGACTTCACTTAAGTTTACGCTTATTGCAGGTGCGACACTTAGTGCAAACCACATTCCTGCAAGCTCATCTATAACTATACGTTTATCGTCATGAATTCCACTTTTTTTCTCGTACTTGTTAATCTCTTTAATTGCAATTACTGAGATTAAAATAGTTGCTAAAAAGAGTGTCTGTGCATCAAAATAGATAAGTATTAGCATCCCAAGAGGCAGAGAGAGAAGAGTTCCAACAGTGCCGGGAGCTTTTGGAGAAAGCCCACTGTATCCTAAAGTTATAAAAAACCAGTTCATCTATTTCCTTAAGTAAGAGAGGTTGTTTGATATAGTTTCATCAACTCTAAGTAGAAGCCTTTTTCAGTATGCTCTTCTAAAAGACCCTCGATAGGTAAAATATCATAGTAAAGTTTTTCTAAGTTTTTAAACCTATTTGGGAATAGTTTTGAGAGGATTACGGCAGAAATCTCTTTTCTAATGAGAATAGTCGGCGGTAAAATACCAAGCTCTAGAAGCTCAAGAATTGAGTCTGCACGATAAGATATTTGGTGATGTTGTCCATGCGGACATGTGTTTTTACTAACTAGAGTAGTGCACTCATCACAGTAAACATACTCGCTAGCTACTGTAATATCTATGTTTATCCCTATGACTTTATCAATAATTGATTTGTTTGAGTTACAGTCATAAAACATTCCAAGTCCTGCATGATTGCGTCCTACTGTCAGTCTATCACAGCCATAGTTTTTTGCAACAATTGCATCAAGTATTATCTCATTATATCCTGCAAAAATATAGCTATTCTCAAGCGGTACGACTACAACATGATTTTTTGTTAAAAAATTATTTATAAAAAAGTCAAGAGCTTTTTTTCTTATTTCATATGATAGGTTTGATTCCGTATATGGTTTTAGCAAAAATATAACAAGCAGGTCCGTGTTTTCAAGAGTTTGACGAATCAGTTTCTCATGCGCTCTGTGAAGAGGGTTTGCTGCCATTACAAGAGCAGTTGTATGCTTTGCGCCTATAAGCTCTTTTGCCTCTTGAATTATTTTTTTGTTTGTATTTCTAGACTCATTTACAAGAGTGTACTCACCGCTTACCGCTAAGGAGCCTAATCTCTTAAATGTTGACATTACCCCCGGATGAGAAATATCGGATGTTCCGTATATCTGTTTTATTCTATCACTTGGGTCTATATGAAAAACTTCATCTACAATAAGTGTTGCAAACGGCTCTTTTTCAAAAAGAATGGTAATCTCTTCGCCTTTTTTAGCTGAACTTAAAACATCTGCATTCATCTTTCCTGATGGAGTTAATATAAAGGGAAAAGGGAAGGATTTACCGTTTATAAGTCCTGTTTCTAAGACACTTTTACTCTGCTGCTCATTCATAAGGGATTCAACAGGGGAGAGCAGACCGTCTTTTAGAAGCTCTAGCGCAAAAGCAGCCTCTTTATCTATAAGTAGAGTTCTATTTTTTCTTGATGATGTCATATTTTTTCCGTTTTTCCCATAAGCTTTTGCGGCTTATTCCAAGCTTTTTAGAGAGTTCCGTATCAGGAAATTTATGTTGATAATTCAAAACTATAAATTTTACATAATCCTCTATAGGGAGAATCTCTCCTTGATCAAAAATCTTATTTTCACTCTTAAATTCTAAAACATTAAGCTCATTATCATCTATTTTGTCGGTACTAGTAACTATCGCTTTTTTATCTTTAAGCAGAGAGTATAGAGCTTTTCTATCGCCTTTTTTAAGAGTTTGAAGGTCTATAATATAGATAAGAGAATTGCCTGTTATTGACTCTATTTCGCTCATTGATTTTGGGTCACTAAGAGTTATGAAGTGTAGTGGTAAGTTTTTCTTTTTTGCATATTCAAAAGCAAAAGAGTCAGCATGCTTTTGGTAAGAAGATGAGATTAGCAGAGGAAAATTTATATTTTCAAAGTCATGTTCACCGGAAAATGAAGAGAAGTTATGTGTCAGATATTTATCATATGCCTCATTTCTCTTCTTTAATCTATCGTAATCTTGATAGTGATTTATTTTTCTAATCAACTCTTCAATCATAAAGGGTTTTAATATATAATCTTTAGCACCGGCAGAGAGAGGTTTTGAGACTGTGTCGTTGCTAATGTATGAAACCATTAAGATAACGATGGAGTTTTTAAAAGTTTCAATAACAGGGTTGAAATCTTGACCGTTGATGTTTGTCGATAGTAAAACAACATCAAAGCTGTTACTTTTTAGTGCATCTCTTGTAGAGGTGCACATTTCACACACATGACCAATTTCGCTAAGTTTTGTAGCAATACTTTGAGCCAAATAAACTTCATTTTCTATAATTAGTATCTTCAAATCTTTGTCCAATCGTAATATTTTAAATTCGCATTAGCTATCACACCAACACCTTCACCTCTGCCTATAAAGCCGAGCTTCTCTGTTGTTGTAGCTTTTATGTTGACTCTTTGGCTATCAATATCTAAGATTGCACTGAGCGTTTTTCTCATTGTCGTTTTATAATCTTTGATTCTAGGTTTTTGTGCTGCTATTGTTATATCTACGTTAATGATTACAAAACCGAAGTTGCGAAGTTTTGTAACAACTACTCTAAGTAGCTCCTTAGAATCTATACCTTTAAAGGATTCATCACTATCAGGAAACATCATCCCTATATCTCCCATTCCAGCTGCACCAAGCAGAGCGTCGATAAGAGCATGTATAGCAACATCGCCGTCACTATGGGCTTTAAAACCATATGTTGAGTCTATCTTTACCCCGCCAAGATACATTTCGCCTTTATCGTCAAAAGCGTGGACGTCAAATCCGGTTCCGCTGAGAGTATCATCAGATGGAGGCTCAAGACAGCCAAGCTCTTTTAAATCACTGATATGAGTGATTTTAAGAGCACCTTCTTCGCCTAAAATAAACTCTCTACTCCCTCCGCTAGCAACTATTGCGCTACTCTCATCGGTAAACTCTTCATCTTGCATAAGAGCAGATATAAGAGCAGAAGTAAGGGAGAGCTGAGGAGTTTGAACTCTCTTTACCTTTTCTCTATCTATAGTTTTGTCATCATAAACAATTGTGTCTGTAACGTTTAGATAAGGAACAATGCAATCACTTTTACCAATGTGGGATATGATTCTTTGCAAAAATTCACTACTTACACATGAGCGTGCGATGTCACTTACAAGAACATACTCGGTACTCACCTCTTTAAGCGCATTTTGTAGAGACTCTTGCCTAGTCGCTCCACCCTCTACAAAAACAAAATCAGAGTAGAGTCTCATAAACTCAATATCGTCACATGATGAGGTTATAATAATCTTGTCAAAATATGTTGTTTTTTCATACTTATCTGCTACAAATTGCCACAAAGGTTGTTTACCGACTCTTAACCACTGCTTCTTAACACTCAGTTCAAAGCGCGAAGAACTACCTGCAGCAAGTAAGATGAGCGTTAAATTAGACAAAGAAGCTCCTCTAAATTACAAGTGTTACGAAATTATACACATTGAAAGCTTTTTTTTATCTTGAAGAAATTAATTATTTTTTAAATATAGAAAATAGATATAAATTATAAAAGCAAATAATCAACTTAATATTATATTAACTTTATTTGATTATATTTTCACTACTTAATATAGAATATATTACAATTTTTAGGAGAAAATATGAGAACTTCATGGGTACAAGAGCGCGAAAGCGACCCTGTTAAAACGCAGATGTACTACGCAAAACAGGGCATAATAACTGAAGAGATGAAGTATGTAGCAAAAGTAGAAGAGCTATCTCCTGAGTTGGTTCGCAGTGAAATTGCAAGAGGAAGATTAATTATTCCGGCAAATGTAAACCATACTTCACTAGAACCTATGGCAATTGGAATCGCGGCAAAATGTAAAATCAATGCAAATATAGGCTCATCTGCAATTGCATCTGATGTTGCCGGTGAAGTTGAAAAGATGCAAGTATCTCAGCACTATAAGGCCGATACTGCTATGGACCTCTCTACGGGCGGTGATTTGGATGAGATTAGAAAAGCGGTAATCGAATCATCAAAAATTCCAATTGGAACAGTACCTATCTATCAAATCCTTCATGACGTAGGAAACAAGATAGAGGATTTAAGCATTGAAGTAATGCTTGAAGTTTTAGAGCGTCAAGCAAAACAGGGAGTGAGTTACTTTACAATTCATGCAGGTTTTCTGCTTGAGACAATGCCTAAGATTGCAAAAAGAAAGATGGGGATAGTGAGCCGCGGCGGAAGTTTGATGGCTGCTTGGATGATGCACTATCATAGAGAAAACCCTTTTTATACGGCATTTGACGATATTTTGGATATATGTGCTAAGTATGATGTCTCTCTCTCGCTTGGAGACTCGTTACGTCCGGGATGTTTGGCTGATGCGAGTGATGATGCACAGCTTGGAGAGCTAAAGGTTTTAGGTGATTTAACACTTCGTGCTTGGGAGAAAAATGTTCAAGTTATGATTGAAGGTCCAGGACATGTTCCATTAAATCAGATTGAGCGCAATATGAAACTACAACGTGAACTTTGTCATGAAGCGCCGTTTTATATACTGGGACCTTTAGTTACCGATATTGCTGCAGGATATGATCACATAAGCTCGGCAATCGGTGCAGCAGTCGGCGGATGGCATGGAGCTAGTATGCTCTGCTACGTAACGCCAAAAGAGCATCTAGGGCTTCCAAATGCTGATGATGTACGTGAAGGAATTATAGCCTATAAAATTGCGGCTCATGCGGCAGATATTGCAAGAGGGCGCAAAGGAGCTAGAGACATAGATGATGAGATGAGTGATGCTAGGTATAGTTTTAACTGGGAGAGACAGTTTGAGCTGGCACTTGATAGTGAACGTGCCAGAGAGTATCATGATGAAACACTGCCTCAAGATGTATTTAAAGAGGCAGAATTTTGCTCTATGTGCGGACCGAAATTTTGTTCGTACAAGATTACTCAAAACATTATGGACAACCCTGAAGCTGTCGAGCAGATTGCAAGAGAAGCAAAAGAGAGAGAGGCTCTTGGAGCTTAAAGAAATTAATTAATTGATATAGGATAATTTTTGTCTTATTTAATTATGGTAGAGTTACAAAAAATAAAAAATTAATAGAGGAGAAAAAATAAGATATGACAAAAGATATTGTAAATTCTGCACTATCAAAAGTTCTATATCCCGGTTTTACTAAAGATATAGTTACTTTTGGTTTTGTAAACAGTATAGAGATAAACGGCAATGATGTTAGTTTTAATGTAGAGATAACATCAAGCGCTCCGGAGGTTGCACAGCAGATAACCGATGATGCAACTGCAGAGCTAAAAGCAGTCGGTGCCGCTAATGTAAGTGTAAATGTAAAAGCTCCAAAAATGCCGGAGGCTCCACAGCCAAAAAGTAAAAATATAGCGCCACACATTAAAAACTTTCTTATGGTTAGTTCAGGTAAAGGCGGGGTCGGAAAATCTACCACATCGGTAAATATCGCTATTGCTCTTGCGGCTCAAGGCAAGAAGGTAGGACTTTTGGATGCTGATATATATGGTCCAAATATTCCTCGTATGCTTGGAGTGTCAGATATAAAACCTGAGATTACCGGAAATAAAGTTCTTCCAATCAAGGCTTACGGTATTGAGATGATGTCTATGGGTTCACTTATGGAAGAGGGGCAGTCACTTATTTGGCGTGGTGCTATGATTATGAAAGCTATAGAGCAGTTTCTAAGAGATATACTCTGGAGTGATTTGGATGTTTTAGTTATAGATATGCCTCCCGGAACAGGTGATGCACAGCTTACTTTGGCTCAAAGTGTACCGGTTACTGCAGGTTTGACTGTTACTACTCCTCAAGCTGTCTCACTTGATGATTCTCGCCGCTCTTTAGATATGTTTAAGAAGCTAAATATTCCAATTGCAGGAATCGTTGAGAACATGAGCGGCTTTATAGCTCCTGATACCGGCGTTGAGTACGACATATTTGGAAAAGGGACTTCAGAGCCTATGGCTAAAGAGTTTGACACTAAAATAATTGCCGAGATTCCAATTGAGCCGAGCATTAGAACAGGTGGAGATGAAGGTAAGCCTATTACTTTTGTAAACCCTACAAGCGAGAGTGCAAAACGCTATATGGCTGCAGCTGAGGCTATCTGGGCAACGATTGAAGAGGTAAACGCAAAGGGCGGAGCAAGCAATGACTCTGTTCAGCCTACAACACCTCCAGGTGTTAGTGCTTGTAGCACATAAGTAAATAGTTTAAAATTAAAATAGTAACGCACTTGCTGCGTTGCTTAACTCGTCACATACAAAAGTATGCTTCCTCGTCAGCGCCTTGCAATTACATCACTCTTTTAATTTTATTTAGAATGTGTATACAGAAGATTAAAAATCCTCTCCTTGGAACATCTCTGGTTTAAACTCTACAATTTTGTTTCTTCCGGTATTTTTAGCTTCATATAGAGCAGTATCTGCATACTTTATACATTTCCATATAGTGTCGCCGTCTGTCGGAAATTTTGCTATACCGATACTTAATGTCTTCTTTAGACTCTCAGATGATCCTACATCAAAAGATAGTGCGCCAAAAGCAGAGTGAATTTTTGTAGCAACCTTCATTATTCCATCATCTGTCGCATTGCTTAGTAGTATTAAAAACTCTTCTCCGCCGTATCGAATTGCCAAATCTGCTTCTCGAATACTGTTTTTAATTACCTTTGAGAGAGCTACAATCACTTTATCCCCCGTGTCATGCCCGTAAGTATCGTTTACCATCTTAAAGAAGTCTACATCAAGCATTAAGACGGCATAACTCTCTTTGTGTCTATTTGCATGGCTCATTATTTTATCTATAACTTCTTCTAGGAATCTTCTGTTATAAAGACCGGTCATGCCGTCACGAAGTGAAGTGTCTCTTAGTTTTTCCATCAGTATTTGACTCTCTATAACCGGTTTTGCCGCCTCAAGGTAGTGTCTTATGCTAGGAATATTTTTTTTCATAAGAGCGACTTCATCTCTATTGTCTGAAGTCATGGAGACGACTAGAGAGACATCATGGTTTATGTTAAACGGGATACAGACATAATCAATATCAAGAGAGATGCAAGATTGGCATAGATTTGGAAACTCGGTTGATATTGTAACACTATTGGTTCTGTGTGCTCTACACTCCAGCGCATTCTTATTTGTTTTTTCAAAGCAGATATTTTCTTCTTCTTCAGTAGTGTATATAAGTTTTCTCTCTGCAGTTACGTTGTTTACTTCATAAAAAGCAAAGTGACCGACATGGTATTTTAATTTTAGTATATCTATAATTCTTGTATAGACTTCATCTTTTGAGCCGTCAAGTTCGATAGTCTTTTTAAATTTATAAATATCGGACAGTTCGCTAATAATAGTTTTTGCCTCATGAAGTGGGTCATTTGATAGTGCGGCTCCCTGTGGTATAAAAGTTGCAAGATTGTACTTTATATCTCCAAAGGTCTCTTGCATTTTTCTAAAGAGGGAATTCATCTGCTCAACAACATTTTTAGCATCTCCACCGACTTTAGAGATAAACTCATGTGTAAAATCTCCACTATATGCCTTTTTAATACCGTTTTGAAGATTTGAGAAGAGATTCATATATGGAGTTACATAGTAGTTAATTAATAATAAAACAACAATTATAAAGAGGAGATTTATACCTAATATCTTAAGTATAGTCATCATACCGCTGCTTCTCATGTCGCTTATATCAAACTCCATGCTTATAATACCTAGCGTATCTCCTCTGTTTACATTATGACATGAGATGCAGTTTGTGTTGTCTGCAGGAGTTGAAGCTTTATATGGAATAGTTACTCTTAGAGTCGTATCTTTAGTATTTTCAGTAATTTTTTGGATGCTCTCACCCGTTTTTAGGACTTGCGCATCAAGAGCATCTCTGATTGTCTCAGAGTGCAGACCCTCTCCATATTGAGAGATGACATTTTCCCCTCTTGCAATCCAGAGCGATTTAATATTGTTACTTGTAGCGATTTTGTCTAAAAAATATTGTCTTTTATCCATCATGCCATTGACCATATGCGCGGTTAAACCATCTTTGACGATATTTGCTGCCATTTGAGATTTCTCTACTGCGCTGTTGATACTGTATTCTCTAAAATTTAGAGAAATATTTATAATCGTTGCAGTTGTTAATGCAAGAAGCATGAAGGTGACGATAATTAGAAGTCTTGATTTTGTTGTCATGTAGAATGCTCTTTTATGGTAATATTGTTTTTTATAATATCTAAGTAAATATAAATTTAGTTTTAAATAAGAAATAATTATTCAACAGTTACACTTTTTGCCAAGTTTCTTGGCATATCAACATCATTACCCAATCTTATGGATACTTCTAAAGAGAGAAGTTGTAGAACAATCATCATCTCAAAAAACTCTAACATGTAGTGCTCACAAGTTGAAATCTCTATAAAGTCATCTGCTTTATCAAACCCTATCTGACTTATTGCGCAGATAGTAGAATCCCTTGCACTCAGCTCTTCAACATTGCTTTTTGCTTTTTCATAGAGGAGATGTTTAGGTAGCAGTGCTATGGTAAAGAGTTCAGGATCGGCAAGTGCGATAGGACCGTGTTTCATCTCTCCAGCAGGATAGCCCTCCGCATGAAGATATGATATCTCTTTGAGCTTCAATGCACCCTCTAGCGCCAACGGATAGAAAATATCTCTACCGATAAAGAAAAAGCCATGACCATGAAGATATCTTTTAGATAATCTTTTTATACGCTCATGCATCTCATCTGTAACTTTTACATGAGAGGGGACTTCACGGAGCAGTAATATATGTGAAGCTATCTCATTTTTGCTAAGTGAGTTTTTAAACTTGGCTACAAATAAAGAGAGCATCCAAAAAACAGTAACCTGAGTGGCAAATGCTTTAGTTGAAGCGACCCCTTTTTCTATTCCGGCTCTTGTTAATATAGTCGCATCTGCTAATCTTACCATGGAGGAGTTGTCCACGTTACAGATAACCAATGTTTTAAGACCTGCTGCCTTTGCCATCTTTAGTGTCTCAAGCGTATCGGCAGTTTCACCACTCTGAGAGATTGCTACAAAAAGAGTCTGCTTGCTCATTATAGGCTCTCTATACCTAAACTCACTTGCAATCTCTAGTGAAGTTCTAATCTTTGAGTATCTCTCA
>Ga0265293_10004593_pt1 | contig 24179 bp, 23 predicted proteins | sample Munlanlewell138R_FD_192505 | JGI IMG/M metagenome (GOLD analysis project Ga0265293, IMG submission 192505) | Leachate microbial communities from a municipal landfill in Southern Ontario, Canada - Leachate well 138R | ecosystem: Engineered > Solid waste > Landfill > Unclassified | place: Canada...
CCGCAGACGATCCATCTGCTCGTCCGTCAGCCAGTACAGGTCGCTCATTCTCAGTCTCCTTGCGGAGCCTGAATCAGATCGCGCCTCTCATATCAATGGGTCCTGACCCTAGTATTGATACTGCCTCCGCAGCGATTGAAGCCGCCGGAATTACTTTAGACAAGGAAAATTCTCCCCATTTCGTGGGAGTGCAGTCGTTCGTGTGTAGTTCAGTTGATGAACCCCGTTCGGGTGTAGGTCAGTTCCGTAACCCTATAGGTCAGTTCTCCGTAACCGTGTAGTGGAGTAAGCAATGTCTACTGAAACACAAGATACTGATATTCGCGTAACACCGTCATTTCATCCTGACACGGTGCGAGCGATTGACGAATACGACGATGATACGGCCAGCATCCTTTCCGGTGTCGAAAATGCGTTCACCGAAGCCTATATGTTTGACGTGCTGCGCAAGCTGAAGGTGACATATGAAAGCTGATATTCCGAAAGAGGAACGCCAACGCCGCGAGCGGGAGCAGTGGACGGAGATACGCGCTGCGCTTGTGCGCAATCATTTCCAGACCGTGCAGGAGCAGATGGCGATTGATGCGGCGCTGGCTCGGATGGAACTTGAGCAGTTCCAGCGTGCCGCGCCGATCATCAACGACATGCTGGCGCGTTGGCGCTCTGACGCTGCTCCCGTGCCTGCACCAGTGGTCACGGCCGAACCTGAGCCAGCCGCACCGCCAGTTCCTGAACCGCTGGTGGCTCGTCCCGGTGCGCCTGACCTGCCCTTTGACCTGCGGCACCGTCTCGGACTGCGATAACCACAATGGCGGGCATCCGAGCATTGCAGAAGCGGATGGCGCGGTTGGAGGATGCAGGGAAGCCGCGCCCGTCGCCCTTCACTGTCTGGTATGGCTCTTTTGACGCATGGGTCGAGCGCGAGGTGCTGCCGGGGTTGGAGAGCGGCGCGCTGGACCATGCCGACATGATTGCCGTTGTCGCCGCTCTCCGTCGCTGGGAGCATGACGGCACTTGGTCCGCAATCGCATATTGAAACCTTAACCCTCTGTATGTCACAGAGATCCTGCGGCGCGGCATATTCCGCCCCTGGGGCGTGGGATCCCCTTGTTGCGTAGCTCGGTCGAGTTTCTCGGCCGGGTGACCGCTGCTATGTCCAAGGCTCGCCTAAAAGCGCGGTGCCTTGGGCTACGCACGAGGATTCCAACACCCGGCTTTGGCCGGGCGCTTCGAAATTCAGAGGATCGAGTTGATGGCGATCATTCCAAAATGCGGAGTAATTACTGGATGCGTCGCGCTCGGGATGGTTTTGATCCCGATTGAGGCCCATGCAGAAAATCAATATCTTACTGCGGTAACCAGTGAGGTGTTCCTAGCGACTGGGACACCGAAGGAACTTGCGACACGAGCGAGCACCTGCATTTCACAAATCCTAGCCCCCGGCACAGTCGATGCACAACTCATCATCAGCAGCGATCTAGATGGAGGTGTCGTCGTCGCCCGCAATGCCCTCGAATATGGCGGTGTCGCTAGGCAGAAAATTCGTGGCCGGTTCACATTCGAGGCTCGCGATGGCCGATTCCGCATTGAGCAAACAAACCTTGAAGCATTTAGTTCAGTCCTGAAACGATGGGCCAGCATCGGAAAATGGGCTGGTTCCGGCTGGAAGAAGGCTGAGGCAGCGTTCGCTTCGTCCGCGACCGAAGTCGCCAACTGCGTAATCGGTGGCCCCAAGCGCGACGACTGGTAGCCCGCGTTTCGGGTGCGCGTGCTGCTAGGAGGGGCGGCGATTCTGCGTGGTAGCTTACGGTCTGCTTATGGGCGGCGCCACAAGGGTTGCGGGTGGCTTTCGCCACCACGCTAACCGCTTGTATTTATTAGGAAAATTGGCGCCCCAAGCAGGACGAAAGCGATGAATATGAGTCGCCGCTTCTCCTACGCTAGGACCGCTTTTCTTCGCATCCTGCCGCCGAATGTTGCCGTCAGACACCTCGGAACACTACGATGTAGCGCCCGGTGGTGCTGGCGCAGCGATACGGACTCTGGTTCCCGTTTCCGCGTCAAGCTCGTCGACGATAGTTCCTGCGGCGGCCTTCGCAGCGTGGATAGCGATGATATTCCTCAGAACTCCATCAACAATGAATAGAATATTTCATCTCGTCTTAATATTAAAATATGATATTTTCGTAATAATTAATTTCATTAAAAATGAATTTTTATAACCCTAAATAATGTGGTTAATCGCGATGCAAGTGGCCATGCCAACGGCTAGATTCATCGGCACACCGAACTTCAGGAAATCCGAAAACCGGTAGTCGGCTGCTGCATAGACCATCGTATTCGTCTGATAGCCGATCGGGGTGGCAAAACTGGCCGACGCGGCGAACATGACAGTGACGATCATGGCTCGCGGGTCTTGGTTGGTCACCTGCGCCAGGGAAATGGCGATCGGGGTCATGATGACCGCTACCGCATTGTTGGTGACGGTCTCGGTAAGCAGCGACGTGAGAAAATAGAGCATCACGATCAACGCGAGAGGAGAAAGCCCCGTCAGCCATGGTGACACGGCGGCGACAACCAGGTTTATGGTCCCGATGGCTTCCAGCCCGCTGCCAATGGCGAGCATCGCGAAGATCAGCACCAGAACGCTGCCATCGATCGATTCCCAGGCCTCGGCGGGATCGATGCAGCCGGTGACGAGAACGATGCCCACACCGATAAGGGCAAGCGAGAGGATCGGTGCGACGGACGCCGCGGCGAGCACGATAACGCCCGCAAGCGTAAGGACCGCGATCGGCGCCCGATCGCGGCGGAAGCGCCGGACATGGCTCGTATCCTCGGCGATGAGATGCGTGTTGCCGTGCAGACCGGCGATAGCAGGCGCCTCTGCGGCCACGAGGAGGTTGTCGGCCGCACGCAAGCGCACGCTACCAAGATCCGGACCGGGCATGTGCCGCGCTCGCCCGATTCCGAGTATACGCGCCGGCAAGTTCGATAGAAAGGGAATATGGTCCAGCCGGCCACCGATCGCAGGGTGCGACGGCGCGATGGTGAGGCCGACCAGCCGAACGTCATCTGATCGTTCATCTTCGGCGAGCCGGATCGGTTGGCCGACATTCTGCAAGCCGACAACGACGGAATTGCTACGCGCCAGACTGTCCAATTCGTCCGCAGAGGCCGCAACGACAAACCGGTCGCCGCGCTCGATCAGCATATCAGGCGGCAACTCACGCAGCAACGCGCCACCGCGCCGAACCGCAATCAGCCGGACGGCATCTCGCTTCAGAAAGGACAGGTCAGCAATTGTCCGCATTTTGCCGGGCGATCGTTCGGACAGGCTCAGCTCGGTAAGATATTCCAGGCGGTGCCGGTCGGCGATATCGTTATCGGGACGAGCGGGCAGCAGGGGCGGACCAAGGACCAGCATCATGATAACACCCGCCGCCATGGCGACCGCCCCGACGGCGGTGATGTCGAAGATGCCGAAGCCGGGCTGGCCGTTCGCACGCGCGACGCCATCGACCAGCAGATTGGTCGACGTGCCGATCAGCGTCAGTGTGCCTCCCAGGATCGACAAATACGATAAGGGGATCAGCAAACGGGTCGCCGGGATACCGACCGTGCGCGCCAGTCGGCGGACGATCGGGATAAGGACCATGACCACGGGTGTATTGTTGACGAAGGCGGGAACGATCCCGGCGCCAGCAAGCACGCCGGTGATGGTCCGGCGCGGCGCCTTCTGCGCTCGCCTCACAATGGCGCTCGCCAAGGCTTCGACAGCGCCAGTTCGGACCAGCGCACCCGACAGGATGAAGAATGCAGCGATCGTGATCGGCGCCGGATTGGCAAAAGCCGCGGTGACGAGAGCCGGGGTCAGCCAGCCGAACGCGATCATGGCGGTGGCGGCGACGACCGCGACGGTTACGGGCGGAAGCCTCTCGCTTGCGAAGACGGCAAACAGCACGACGACGAAGAGGAGACCCTGGAGGGCATGATCGTTCATAAGCGTCGTGACTATGTTTTCCATATGCTCCTTCGCGGGTCTTTGTGGTGGAAAAGGCCTGAGCCGGAATGATTGCTGGTCCCCGACGTGGGGGCAAGGACGGATCGGGATTTCCTATCGTCGGATCACGGCCGGCGATTATTGCGTCGTGCTTGCAATTATCCACGCCAGAAGCGCGGCAAGAAAAGGATGAGCACGGTGAACAGTTCAAGGCGCCCGAGCAGCATGCCGACCGACAACAACCATTTTGCGGCGTCGGGAAGCGAACCGAAATTGCCCGCCGGCCCGATAACATCACCGAGACCTGGTCCGACATTGGAAAGAGCTGTCGCGGCGCCGCTTGCTCCGGTCAGAAAATCGAGACCCACCCCCATCAGCGCGATCGTAAGGACCGCATAGCAGAGGAAGTAGACTGCAAAGAACGCCACGACCGAGCCGATGACTTCCTCCCCGATCGGCCTTTCGCCATAGGATCGCGGAAAGACGCCGCGTGGAAAGAGCAGCCGGCGAAAATGTGCTTTGAGCATGATCGCCATCACCTCGAAGCGGAAAATCTTGATCCCGCCTGAAGTCGAGCCGGTGCATCCTCCGACAAACATCAGGCCGAAGAACAATCCCACCAGCGCATTGCCCCACAAAGAATAATCGGCGCTTGCATAGCCCGTGGTCGTCACCACCGAAACGACATTGAAGGCCGCGTGCCGGAAAGCCGGCTCGAGCGCATATTGGCCAGAGACGGCAAGCCACGAGCCGACCAGCAGGATGACAATGGCCACGAAGGTCAGCATCGTTTTCACCTGCCGGTCCCAGATCGCCTTATGATCGCCCGCCAGAATGCGGACGTAGAGCACGAACGGAACGCTGCCCGAGAGCATGAACAGCGTGGCAAACCACTGAATGCCGTTCGCCTCCCACTTTCCGAACGAAGCGTCCGAGGTGGAGTAGCCGCCGGTCGCGATCGACGTCAGAGCATGGGCTAGCGCATCGAACGCGCGCATGCCGGTGAGCCAATAAGTGACCGTCGCAATCGCTGTCAGGCCGAGATAAACAGCACCGATGGCGCCCGCCATCTGCCGCACGCGCGGCATGACCTTTTCCGAGCGATCCGAGGATTCGGTGCGGAAGAGCTGCATGCCGCCGATGCCGAGCGCGGGAAGAATGGCGATCGCGGTGGCGATGATCCCGATGCCGCCCATCCATTGCAGGAGCGCGCGCCACAGCAGCATTCCCGGCGGCGCATTCTCAAGTCCCGTAATGACCGTGCCGCCGGTGGTCGTAATGCCCGACACGGCCTCGAAGAAGGCATCGGCCATGCTGCGGCTGACGATGCCGTACTCCGCAAAGTAGAATGGCATGGCACTGACAATGCTGACGCTGAGCCAGCAGAGCGGCGTCAGCAGGAAGGCCTGCCGAAGCGTCAGTCCCGACTGGAGCGACGCCCGTCCTATTCGCATAAAGGTCAGACCGATGGCAGCCGCCAATGCGGCGGCGCTGGCGAAAGATTGCCAGTCACAATTGTTGAGATAGATATCCGCCGCCATCGGGATCAGCATCATCCCGGCCGTCGACAGCAGAACCAGTCCGATCAGATAGAGAACCGGTTTCATGCCGTTTGCGAGCAGCGGCCCGCGCGCGAGTTTGCCGGCGGACCGGCCATTCATCCGAACGGTCTCCGCCGCGTGCCAAGCAGGGCTTCGGCAAAGCGCAGGTGGCTGTAGGTCACCAGGGCGACAACGTGATCGCCGACCTCAAGCTGTGTGGTATCGTCAGGCATGATGGCAACACCGTCCCGAACAACCGCACCGATCTTCATGCCCGCGGGCAAGCCGAGCTGACCCAGCGGACGACGCAAGAGCCGGGAGCCTTCGCTGATCTCGGCTTCGACCACTTCGCCAAAATCCTCACGCAAGGTGTAGAGCGCGAAAATCGTACCATGCCGGACATGCCGCAATACGGTCGAGATTGTGACCGCGCTCGGGCTCACCACCGCGTCGATCCCCAGCGTCGGGATCAGACTTTCGTAATTGGACTTGTTGACGAGCGTGATGGCGCGTTTGCAGCCGGCTTGTTTGGCGAGGACCGAAACGAAGATATTGGCTTCATCGTCATTGGTCACCGCCACGATCGTATCGGCGGAGCCGGCCTGCGCTTCGGCGAGCAATTCCCGGTCGAGCGCATCGCCGTTGAGAACGATTGCACTATCGCCGAACTCCCGCGCGGCTTCGCTTGCTCTCACCTGATCGCGTTCGATAAGCTTGACGTCGATCCCTGAAAATTCGCGCAGGATTTTCCGGGCGAGGTGGAGGCCGACATTGCCCCCGCCGACGATCACGACCTTGCGGGCTGCCTGCTTCTTATGGCCGAATGCGCGGACGACGGCATCGACCTGTTGGCTTAGCGCCAGCACATAAACATCGTCGCCAGCCGCCAACCGATCATCCGCATCGGGGACGAAGCAGCGCCCGTCGCGCATCACGGCCAGGACGGCCATCCGCGCATCCTCATCCTCTTCGGCAATCTCGAAAAACGGGCGTCCGATGACAGCGCAGTCCGTCCCGCTATGGATACCGAGAAGCTCGACAAGACCACCCGCCATCGGCACCCGGTCGAACGCACCAGGTGTTCGCAGCCGGCGGGCGATGCTGTCCGCGATCTCGATCTCAGGCGAGATAATGATGTCGATTGGAAGATGTTCGGCGGCATAGAGGCCGCTCTTGTCCTGCGCGAGATATCCCGCGTGGCGCAGCCGGGCTATCCGCCGTTTCACATTGAAGAGCGAATAGGCAACCTGGCAGGCTACCATGTTGACTTCATCCGAATGCGTAACCGCGATCAGCATATCGGCTTCGCGCGCGCCGGCTTCCTGAAGCGTGGCGGGATGCGAGGCATGTCCGACAAGGCCGCGCACATCATAGCTTTCATCGACCCGGCGAACCTGTTCGTGGTCGATGTCGATCACAGTGACGTTGATACCTTCCGTCGCGAGGTGCCGGGCAATCGTCGTTCCGACCTGACCGGCGCCACACACCACGACTCTCATAACCAGACTCCCATCACGGCTGTGTGGGGCCGGCTCTTAGCGTGATGGCCGGGCAAGGCCCAGCCGCCTTGGTGAAAGCAGACGGGTTGCGGCTTGCCCGCGAGCGTGGAACAATGACCATGTGCCCGTTCATCCATGATCTTGCGGAGACCTCGTCATGATCGAAGCGCTTCTGTTGGTCGAACGCGGCTCGATCCGGGATAAGTCGCAAGACTGGGGCGCTCATGCCTTTGTCGCGCTTCCCTCCCCTGGCGACAGGATCGTCGTGCCGCGCGACGGGGAAGCCCATTATCTCACGGTACTTTGCGCCCATCATCGGCCGGTGCCGATGGATGCGGTGGCGAACGGCACGGCAGAACCCGCGGCCGAGGTCGTCGCGAAATGGACGGGGTCGGAATAGCGAAGCCCCTGCCATCGTTCGAATCGAACATTCCGGGTACGTACAGACGCCGTTGATTGGTGCTCGCGTCGCCATTTTATTTGCATTCGCGGACCATCAGGACATCGACGTTGACGGCAGGCAAGAGTCCCTCGGCCTGGCTGCCGATAGTGGCATGGGCAAATCCGCTGCGGCCATGCGTGCCCAGCACCAGCAGGTCGGCGTCGGTCCTGCCAAGCTCCTGCACAACCACCGTTCCGGTCTCGCCTTCGACGAGCCGAACTTCGAGTTTCGCCCGGAAAGCCGGATCGAGGCCGGCGAGAAAAGCATCCAGCTCTTCCTGCGCCTCCGCCCGAATATCGGCTTTGACGTCATCGGATTTGATCCAGCCTTCGTATGGAACATGAAAGGCATGGATGAGCGTGATAGCGACTTCCGGGAACAAGTCGGCGGCGGCCAGCAGGGCGGCGCGTGAGCAGTCCGAAAGGTCGGTCGCGACAACGAGCCGCCGATAGGGGGCGACCGCTCGGCGACGCACGATGAGAACCGGCCTCTCGGCATTGCGGATGATGTGGTCGACGGCCGTGCCGAGAAAATAGTCGCCGATGCTGTTGTAGCGCGCGACACCGGTGACGATCAGGTCGCTGCCCCGTTCCGCCACAATGGCAGCCAATGTCTTTGGGGCCGAACCCGCGCGCACGACCAGTTCGGCGTTTGCCGCCCTTTCCGGCAGGTCGGCGCGCAACCGGGAGATGACATCCTCTTCATCGACCCTGGCGCCTTTTTCAAGGATATGGGCGATAATCAGAGTTCCATGTTTCTCGTCCACCAGCTGCATGGCGCGGTCCAGGGCGCGATCCGAGCGTGCGGTAAAGTCGCTCGCCAGCAGGACTTCGAATGGAGGCATGATTATTCCTTTCCGATCGGACCTTGCCTAGCGGGGCTCGGTTCTTCTGGGTTCGACATCGCCATCCCGCGCAATTTCCTTCGCCTGTGCGACTTCTTCGTCGGCATGTTCGGAATGAAGGGGGGCAAAGCGCAACAGCGCATATCCGACGAACGCGGCCAGCAACGACCCGCCGAGCGTGCCCAGCTTGGCCTCTTCGACAAGCAGCGGGTCGTTGAAAGCCAGCCCGCCGATGAACAGGCTCATCGTGAAACCGATGCCGCAGATGATGGCGACGGCATAGATTTGCAGCCAGGTGGCGCCGCGCGGCTTCGCGGCAAAACCCGCTTTCACCGCCAGCCAGACCGCCGCGAAGATGCCGAACTGCTTGCCCAGGAACAAGCCCGCCGCGATGCCGATCGGCATCGGCGACAAGATGTCGTCGAGCGTCAGACCACCAAACGCGACGCCGGCATTGGCAAAGCCGAACAGCGGGACGATGAAGAAAGCGACCGGCACGTCGAGTGCTTGTTCAAGCTTGTGGAGTGGTGAATAGGGAGAGTCCGGAGCGCCGGGTGTCCTGACGATCGGGATAGTGAACGCGGCCAGTACGCCGGCTATTGTCGCATGAACTCCGGAGAGCAGCACCGCGAACCAGAGCAACCCGAAGCCGATCAGATAGAGCGGCAGCGACCTGACGCCGAAGCGGTTGAGCGCGAACATCGCGGCGAGGATAACTACCGACGCGAGAAGTGCCGGAATGACGATGCCCGAGGTATAGAAGAGCGCGATGATCGCGACCGCGCCCATATCGTCAACGATCGCGACCGTCACGAGAAACAGCTTGAGAGACGTCGGCGCCCGTCGACCGAGAAGCGCGAGCACGCCGATCGCAAAGGCGATGTCCGTCGCGGCCGGAATGGCCCAGCCATTGACGAATGCCGGATCGCTGCCAGCTATCATGAGATAGACGGCCGCAGGAGCAGCCATACCGGCGAGCGCCGCCAGAACCGGTAAGCGTCGCTGGTCCCAGGTGGAGAGCCGTCCATCGACCAGCTCGCGCTTGATCTCGAGGCCCACGAACAGGAAGAAGATCGCCATCAGGCCATCGTTGATCCAGTGCAGGATCGAGAGACCGCCCACATAGTTGTGGAGCGTGTCGAAATAGGCTGCCGAGAAAGGAGAGTTCGCGATCATCATCGCCAGCAGCGCGGCGACCATCAGAACGATGCCGCCGGCGGACGCGCTTTCGATGAAGCGGCGAAGGACCGGTCCGAGCCCGGACCTGGAAGAAGAACGTGACGACGCCACGGAGAAAATACTCCCGGAAAAAGGTTTCAACCATTCTCCGTATTCGGGCATCGCACCCGGGCGCACGCAGCACACGCCAAGCCCGTCTGCCATAAGCATGTTGGTGCCGAACTTCAACGCCGCCGACACAACTACGTCGGGTTCTCGCTGCTATTCAGTCTGGATGTCGAGCCTCGGTTGACCACATTGATCGACAGGCATGCGCCATACCTGAGATTGAAAGGGGCGCGGATCCTGCAACCCGCGCCCTTCCATCGATGCTCTCCAACCTCAATCGGTGGATTGGCTGCGTCCTGTCTTGTTGGACTTGCTGGCCTCGTCCAGCTTTTCCAACTGGCGCGAAGCCCAATTGCGTCCGCCGAGACCGAAGGCCAAAGCGCCGGCGACCGCTCCCCCGATCACCAGTGCGCCGAAGGCGAGCCGGACGATGTCCTCGCCCACGCCCATGAACTGAAGGCCCATGAAGGTGAACAGGATGATCGCGGCCCATTTGACGATCGTGGCGGCCAGCGAAGATTCACCAGCGCCGCCGATCAGCCGCTCCAGCAGACGCGCGATCAGGAAGCCGACGATGATGACGACGGCGCCGAAGACGACTCGCCCGCCAAGTTCCAGCACACGGTCGAGGATTGCGGTGAGTTCGGGAAAGCCGAGCAATCGCGTCGCGGCGATCGCGAAAAAGAGAATGATCGCTACCTGCGCGATCCGAGCGACTATACCCGACACGGTTGCGCCTTCGGGCAGGATTCCGGCCGCGCCGACGGCGCGGTCAGCGCCGAGGCCCGGCAGGATTTCCGTCAGGATCTGCACGACGAACCGTGAGACCAGATAGCCTACGCCAAGCAGCAGCGCCGCGCCGACGATCCGTGGAATTGCCGCCAGGATCAGGCGAAGCATGTCGCTCGCCGGGGCCGATACGCTTGCCAAATCGAGGGCATCGAGTGCGAGGATGGCAACCGGGATAATGATCAGGACATAGACGATCACCCCGATCGTCTTGCTGATCTGGGAATTGCCCGTCAGCGCCTCGGCGCCGCCCCGATTGACCCATTTGTCAAAGGAAACGGTTTGAAGGGCGGTCACTACGATATCGCGAACGATCCTTGCCACCATCGCGCCGATGAAGAAGATCAGGCCTGCGCCGATCAGCTTGGGGACGAACGCCATGATGCTGTTGAGCAGGGTCTGGACCGGCGCCATGACGCCGCCCAGATCGAAGACTTGCAGGATCGCGAGCAGGCCGAACAGCCAGATCAGCAGCGAGACGATCTTGCCAAGGGAACTGCCGAAAGATTCGCCGGTGGAGGTGCTTCGTCGGAAAAGTTCGACCGTGTCTATGAGCTTTGCAAAAGCCCATTTGGCGGCCTTCGCGAGTATCCAGGTGATCACCAGGATAAGCAGCGCGATGGCAGCTTTCTCCAGGATAGCTAAGGCCAGATTCTGGTCGAACACGTAGTTTCCGACATGCAACAGTCTTCTCCCCTTGTTGAAACCAGGCGAAGCCTAACACAGGCACCATGGATTGTGAATTTCAGCAACCGGCAGCACCTCCTAGAGAGGTGCAGCTTCCACCGGCGCCGTCAGGAGGCTGAAGCTTTGCCCCGCTGCTGGAGCGGACATGGGGCGCACGCCTTGCTGCCTCAGCAATTCAGCAATGGTGAGCGCGCGTCGAGCCGAGAGCGGTGGATTGTTACTGGCGCTACCTTCAACAGGTAATCCGGGAACGCCAAGCGCCGGAATATTCCATCGCTTTGCAGCCCAGGCCGACAGGAGTACGGCTCGACGGGCCGCGTCATCGAGGTTGTCAGCGCCATTGGCGAAACCAATCTCAGGCAACGGCAAAAGCGGAGGCAAAATAGCGATTTGCCATCCTTCCGCATCGCCGGAGATACGCTGCTCCAGCGCATGGTAGGTCGCCAGATTGGCGCCAGGTAGCACTGCGGCCGTGGCGGTCGCACGCTGATGCTCCCGATCGAGCGTGACCTGTTCTGGAGAAACCCCTGCCGCGAGAGCTACCATACGGCCAATTGTGTTTTCCATTCTTATGGCAGCAGAAGCCGCTTCATTGGCCTGACGCAATTCGGCACGCTGCACATCAAGCGCGCCTGCTCCCGGATCGAGCAGGACCTGATCGACCTGAAGCTGGACCGGCCGTTGCAACCGCTCGGCCAGAGCTGTCTCCAGGGCGCCATTGTTCTTGGCCATGGACCTGGGGGCGATAACGACGGATCGGACCGTGATCGGTCTCCGGTCGAAATCGATATCGAGCTGCGTGACCCGCGCATTGGCGCCGAAGCGATCGGATAGGAAGGAGCGGATCTGGTTGGTCGTCACGGCTTCCCGGGCGATATGGCTAAGCGACAGACCGAGCGGCACCGCCATCACGATGAAGGCGAGCAGCAATAGCCAGGTCTGTGTCCAGCTTTGCTGGCTCGAGAGAAAATGACCGAAGCCATACAGGCGGGCCATGATCGTTGCGGCAAGAGCGATCGTGACGAAGTTGGTAACGAAGAGGGCCAGCGCGCCGCCGAGTACGGCCATATTCCAGGTTGCCAGTCCATAACCGACGACGGCGAGCGGCGGCATCAACGCTGTAGCGATCGCCACGCCCACGATCGTTTCGCCACGCCCACGGATGATCGCAAAGGTGCCCGCCAAGGCGGAGAACAAGGCTACCAGCAGATCGAACAGATTCGGCCGCGTTCTCGCGAGGATCTCTGCGGTCGGTGCTTTCAGCGGCGAGGCGAGCACGATCAACGCCGTAAACAGGATCGCCACACCCGCGCCTATGGCAAGCGCGATAAGAGAACGTCGCATCTCCGCGAAATCGAACAGGGCCAGACTGAATCCCAGCCCCAGGATCGGACTCATTAGCGGCGAGATCAACATGGCGCCGATGACGACAGCCGGCGAGGACAGCAGCAGCCCAAGCACCGCGATGCCGGCCGACATCATGGTCATGAAGGCGTAGCGTGGAGACCAGCCACTGTCCTCAGCGACCTGCGCGACAACCTTTTCGTGATCGATCGTTCCAACCACGGCTAATCGCCACCAGCGATAGAGCGGCATCCGATCCCAGCGATTGTCCGAAAAGGGATGATCAGACGCAGGGGTGAAATGTGGATTCACAGAGGGCTTGCTTCTTCTGATCGCTTGAGGAGCATGCTTTCTAGGCTGCGGCGTTCCAGACTAAAAGCGTCAAAAGCATGATGAATGGAGTAACAGCTGTTTGACCGCGCCCTATTCAAACCTGCCGTGTAGTGGACTGATTCCCTAACGAAGTTGGTTTCGGCGGCGTCTCGGGATAGGAAGTCTCGGATGAACAGCACCATGAACCCTCGCGTCTTTTGGGGTGCGACGCTTATCGTCCTGCTCTTGCTTGGTGGCGCATTTATCGCACCGGGCGCTTCCGACCTAATCTTCCGCCATGCCCAGGCCTGGGTGATCGACCGCTTCGGCTGGTTCTATGTCGCATCGGTCGCCGGCTTCCTAGCCATGATGGTCATCCTGGCGATTGGACCCGCCGGGCAGCTTAAGCTCGGTCCCGATGATGCCGAGCCCGATTTCCCATATGTTTCCTGGCTGGCGATGCTCTTTGCGGCGGGCATGGGCATTGGCCTGATGTATTTCGCCGTCGCCGAGCCGATCCAGCACTATAGTGCGCCACCAGAGGCTCAAGCGGGAACCATCGACGCGGCGCGCGAAGCGATGGTGATCACCTTCACCCATTGGGGCGTCCATGCCTGGGCCATCTACGCGACTGTCGGTCTCAGCCTCGCCTATTTCACCTATCGCAAGGGGTTGCCCCTGACCTTGCGGTCGGGCCTGCATCCGCTGCTGGGCAAGCGCATCAATGGATGGGCTGGCGACATGGTGGACATTTTCGCGATCTGCGGCACGCTGTTCGGTATCGCGACGTCGCTCGGTCTCGGCGTCTCGCAAATCGGCGCAGGCCTTGCCTATGTCTATGATTTTCCCAACGGCACGACCGCCCGAGCCATTTTGATTGTCGTCGTGATGGGCCTGGCGATGCTGTCGGTCCTGAGCGGCCTCGATCGTGGTGTGCGCCGGCTGTCGGAACTCAACCTCGTCCTTGCTGTGTTGCTGATGCTGTTCGTGCTCGCCACCGGACCGACTTTGTTCCTGCTGCGCGCTTTCGTTCAGAATTTCGGCCTCTACCTCGATCACTTTTTCGTTCGAACCTTCACGCTCTATGCCTACGAACCTCGCGGCTGGATGGCCGACTGGACGCTGTTCTACTGGGCATGGTGGATTGCCTGGTCGCCGTTCGTAGGAATGTTCATCGCACGCATCTCGCGCGGACGAACCGTTCGGGAATTCGTGGTCGGTGTGCTGTTGGTGCCGACCGCATTCACCTTCCTGTGGATGACCGTGTTTGGGAACACGGCCATCTCACTTGATCTAGGCACCGCCGCCGGAGCTATCGCGAATGCCGTGGATGCCGACCTTTCGACCGCGCTATTTCAATTCTTTCACTATCTGCCTGGCTTTACGATCACCTCAACGCTCACGATCCTGCTGGTCGGCGTGTTCTTCGTGACTTCGGCGGACTCGGGCTCACTGGTGATCGACACGCTGGCGTCTGGTGGCGCCGACGAAACGCCGCGCTGGCAGCGCATCTATTGGTGTATCATGCTGGGAGCTGCGGCGATGCTGCTGCTTCTTGTCGGCGGTCTTGGGGCGCTTCAGGCAGCGACTCTCGTCGCGGCGCTGCCGTTCTGCTTTATCATGATCCTGCTGGCCTTCGCCCTGGCGCGGCAAACCAGTGCGGACCTGGAAGGAACGACGATCCATACCGACGTGGCACCGATCCGCGGACGTCTCAAGCGCCTCTTCACATCGGCCAGCCGCAAGGAAATTGTCGAGCAGATGGTTCGCAACGGTTTACCTGCGCTGCAAACGGTTCGCGATGCGATGATCGCCGAAGGATGGTCGGAGTGCAGGATCGACCAGGAAGAAGGCACGATTACCTTGTCGATCGGCGCCCCGCCGGAGCGCCGCTTCATCTATCACCTCGTGGCGCGTTCGCGGCCGTTACCGGCCTTCACCGCGCTCGACGCGCCGGAGGCGCACCGCAGCCTGGTGTGGTGGCTTGCAGCGCAGGTCGAAGGCGGAGAGAAACCGCGTGATCTGACTGGCTTCACACAAGGCCAGATCACCGGCGATCTGCTGGAGCAACTCGAACGCTGGCGGCTCAGCTAACCCAGTTTGGTCACGCTCACACGGCGGGGCGCAATGGCAGGTCTGCAAGCGCCGCGATATCCACGCCTGACGGACGCTGGAACAAGCGCAGGCCGAACTCGGGCATGATGGCAATAAGATGGTCGAAGATATCGGCCTGTATGCCCTCGTAGTCGCCCCATGCCGTCGTGCTGGCAAACGCATAGATCTCCAGCGGCAGACCATGCTCGCTGGGCGCGAGCTGGCGCACAAGCAGCGTTTTGTCATCAGCAATATCGGGCCGTGACTTCAGATAGGCATGTACATAGGCACGGAAGGTGCCGATGTTGGTCAACCGCCGGCTGTCGAGCACCTGTTGTCCGGCATGGCCCGCGTTCCAGCGTTCCACTTCCTCCTGCTTGGCCTGGAGATAGTCGCGCAACAGGCCGAAGCGCGAAAGATCGGCGAGACTGCCATCATCGAGAAAATGGACACTGTTCTGGTCGATCATCAGCGAGCGCATGATCCGTCGACCGCCCGATTCCGACATGCCGCGCCAGTTGCGGAAACTTTCATTGATCAGCCGGTGAGTGGGGATGGTAGTGATGGTCTTATCGAAATTCTGCACTTTCACAGTATGCAGCGCAATGTCGATCACATCCCCGTCGGCGTTGAGCTGCGGCATTTCGATCCAGTCACCCAGCCGGATCATGTCATTGGAGCCGATCTGCACCGAGGCGACCAGCGAAAGGATGGTGTCCTTGAATACCAGCATGAGCACTGCGGCCATCGCTCCCAGACCGGAGAGCAGCAACAAGGGCGAGCGGTTCATCAGCACGGCGATGATGAGGATGGTCGCAGCACCGTAAATGAGCATCTTGCCGACCTGGACATAACCCTTGATCGGGCGATCGGCGGCGTCAGGACGACGTTGATAGATGTCGTTCGCCAGTTCCAGCCCGCCGCACAGCGCAATCGCGATCGTCAGGATGATGAAGCCCGCGCACAGGCTCTGGACAAGACCGATCACACCCACCGGTATATGAGGCACCGCGACGATGCCGTTCTGGATCACGAGTGCCGGCACGATATTGGACAGACGCGCCACGATGGCGCCGATATGCCGGGCTTCGACCTGGAACGGGAAGCGGTCGAGCACACGCATGACGATCCTGTGCACGATCAGCTTCGCGACCCAATTGGTCAGCCAGGCGAACAGCAGGAGAAGAAGCAGGGATAAAGTTGCCTGCATCCAGGGCTCGGGCATCCAATCCTGTATCAGATGATCGACTTGGAATCGGGCGTTGAAAGGATCGGTCATCAATCTTGCTTCTTCTCGGAAAACGGATCGTGGTGGAGCGACCGGCCCGCCGTCTCCGGCATGAACCGCAGAGCGACAAGGCCAACGAGACAGGCAGCCATCATGTAGAAGGCAGGCATCAGTTCGTTGCCGGTCACGGTGATGAGCGCACTGCCCATGGCAGGCGCGGTGCCACCGAAGATGGAGGTGGAGATATTATAGGCGATGGCAAAACCGGCGAAACGCACCGAAGTGGGGAACAGTGCCGGGAATGTCGCGGAAATGGTCGCGAGCTGCGGCACGTAGAGCAGACCCAGCAGGATAAAGCCGACGATCGCTCCGGCAAAACCCGTCGCCATCAGCATATAGAGCGGTACTACGGCCACCAGCAGTCCGATCAGCGACACTCTCCACATGACGCGCCGCCCGACCCGGTCGGAGAGGCCGCCGGCGAGCGGCACGAACATCATCATGAACAGCATACCGATGATCGGCACGATCAGTGCCTCGTCGGGCGAAAGGCCGATGCGCCGCTGGAGATAAGTCGGCATGTAGCTAAGCAGCGTGTAGTTCACCACATTGAGGGCGACGACCAGGCCGCCCACGACGAGCATCGGCTGCCAGTGCCGCCGCATGAGCAGAGCCAGAGGCGGTGTCTCCGCTCGCTTGCCGGCATGGCCTGCCTCGCGGAAGATCGGCGTGTCCTCCATCCGCGAGCGCAGATACATGCCGATGAGGCCCATAGGCGCCGCAATGAGAAACGGGATGCGCCAGCCCCATTCGTGCATCGCCGCATCGCCCAGCAGCAGCGAGAAGGCCAGCATCAGGAAAGCACCCAGGGAAAAGCCCGCCAGCGTCCCGAATTCCAGGAAACTGCCGTAAAAGCCGCGCCGGTCGTCCGGCGCGTATTCGGCCATGAAAGTCGCCGCCCCGCCATATTCGCCGCCGGTCGAGAAACCCTGCACCATGCGCAGCAGGATCAGCAGCGTGGGCGCCCAGAAACCGATGTCGGCATAATCAGGGATCAGCCCGACGCAGAAGGTCGCACCGGCCATCAGCAATATTGTGAAGGCCAGCACTGACTTACGCCCCAGCCGGTCGCCCAATGGCCCCCAGAAGAGACCACCCAGCGGCCGGACGAGGAAGGAAATGGCGAACGTCGCCAGTGCGAACAGGACGGCCTCGTCCACATCGCCGGGAAACAGCGCCGCAGAGAAATAAGTCACGCCATAGGCATAGATGCCATAGTCAAACCACTCGGTCGCGTTGCCCAACGCCGAGGCGGCAATGGCGCGTCGAAGCGTCGCCCGATCCGTCACTGGTTGCGGCGGGAGAGCATCGGGAAGATCAGAGGAAGCGCTCATAGCGATTGTCCTGTGGCCGGGGGTTCATCGTCGGCGGTATTGGGATCGAGGAGCGAAGCCACCGGCGTCGTGCGGGGCACGATCTGAAATTCCTGCTGCTCGGATACGGGCACCGCTTCCGTTGCGGCCTGCCGCCATATGCCGAAGAGCAGCGTTATCACCGCGCAGAGCGCGACGAAGAGGAACAGTCCGGTTGTCCCGGCCAACGTCATGACAATTGCAGCACCGACAGGGCCGAGCGCTGCGCCGATGGAATAGAGCAGCACCAGCCGGCTACTCGCCGCCACCCTTTCGGTGGCGAAGAGCCGATCGTTGCAATGCGCGACGCACAGCGGATAGAGCGCGAAGCTGAGACCACCGAACAGCCCACCGAGCGCCATCAGCAGCAATCCACCTGATGTTAGCAGCGCCAGCGCCACGCTAACAGCCAGAGTGGCGGCAAAACAGCCGATGATGACGCCCCGCCGGTCATAACGGTCGGACAGCCGCCCCAGCGGCCATTGGAGCGCAACACCACCCAGGATCACGATCATCATGAAATTGGCAGTCTGCGTCAGATCCAGTCCGAGCCTTCGGACATGGACCGCTCCCAGGCCATAGAAGGCGCCCAGCATCAGTCCTGTCGAGACCGCTCCCATCGCTCCCAATGGTGAAGCGGACCAGAGCGATCGGATCGAGAAGCCGCTCGGCTCGTCGGGCACAGGCGCAGTACTTCGCGTCAGACACAACGGGATAATTGCCAGCGAAATAAGGATCGAGGCGATCTGGAAAGGAATTGCGGGCAAGGCACCGCTCGCTCCCAGCAGCAATTGGCCGATGGCCTGTCCGGAATAGAGCGCCACCATATAGGCCGCGAGCACACTCCCTCGGGTCTGCTCATCCGCCCGATCGTTGAGCCAGCTTTCGAGGCAGATGAATACACCCGCCACGCACAGGCCGTCGATCAAGCGCAAGCACGCCCACATCAGCGGATCACCGAGCAGCACATAAGACAGAGTGCTCGCCGACAGCAGCGCGACGAAGGCGGCGAAAGCACGGATATGGCCTACGCGCCGAACGATTGCGCCCGCCCGGACCGCACCGATCACCAGGCCAACAAAATAGGCGGTCGCGACCACGCCGATCGCGATCGTGCCCGCGCCTGCGCGCTCTATCCTCAGGCTGATGAGCGTGGTGAGAAAACCGCTTCCCGCCATCAGCATGAAAATGGAGAGCAGCAGACTGCGAACGGGTTGGATGACGGCAAGCACGCGTACGAAGTCTAGGCCGCGCGCTGGGTTTCGACTTTGCCCCCGTCCGTCTCGACGAGCGCGCGATGCAGCGCCCTGATCGCACTCTCGAACTTGTCGACGTCGACGATGAACTGAACGTCGACATTGCGGATCTGATGCTGCATCGCGACGATATCGATTCCGGCTTGTGCCAAGGCGGCAAGTGCGTCGGACACCAATGCCAGGCGCGATATGTCGCTGCCGATCACCGACACCATGGCCACCGGATGCGCGGAGATCGACGCATCGGGATAGCGCTTCTGCAAATCGTCGATCACCTGGGAAATCGTCGCCGCGTCGGTCGACAGATAATGGGTGATCGTATTGGCGTTCGACGATTTGCTGACGATCCACGCTCCGTGCCGGGTAAGCGCCTCCAATATGGCGGCGTCGTAGCCCTTCACGCCGACCATATCCTGCTCGAAGAACTGGAGGGCCTGGGCATGGCGAATGCCCGTCACGATCTCGACGCGAGGCGTGTCGGAAACATAGTCGCCGCAGATCAGCGTGCCTTCATCCTCCCGGTCGAACGTGTTGCGCACGCGCAGCGGAATATCCGTTTGGCGCAGTCCGCGCCCGGCGCCGGGATGGATCGCCTCCATGCCGAGATTCGCGAGCTGATCGGCCACGTCGTAATTGGTTCTGCCGATCTTGCGGGCCTTGTCGGCGCCGACCAATTTGGGGTCTGCGCTCGACAGATGAAATTCCTTGTGAATGATGGCTTCCCGAGCGCCCGTCAGCACGGCGATGCGCGAAAAGGTCATTTCCGAATAACCTCGTGCATAGCGGCGCACCATGCCTTCGGCGCATTCGGCATAGCCCGTAATGATGGGCAACGTGGTGGCAAGATCGATGGGCTTCAGCGCCTCAACGATGCATTCGTCCAGATCGTGCATGTCCTGCTGATCCCAAAGCGTCAGGTCGACGAACCGCCCATTGACGCCGCGATCGCGAAGCAGCAGCGCGGTGCTGTGTGCGCTATGGGCTTCGCCCAATCCGGCAAGCAGTTCGCGCACCGTCACTAGTTGCTCCTTGAGGCAGAAGCGGCCGTGACTGCGCAGCCGCGCCAGATCGTCAAGGCAAGCGGAGACGGCATCGATCCGCATGTTGACAAAGGTATCGGCGTTTTTGAGGCTCTCGCCCCGAGCGAACATCTCCGCATTGCGTACATGCATGGCCCGGCGCACATCCGACATGGCGTCGCGCCAACCGTTGGCGCCGTCATCGGCGACAAAGCGCGCATAGACGCCCGGCTTGCCGCTCTTCTTGTGCTCAAGCAGCAGATCCGTCATCCCGGCATAGGCCGATACGACGAAAATGCGATTGTAGAGATCAGCCCCTTTGCGGCCGGCAATCAGCACATTGTCGAACAGTGTGGCCGTAGCCGCCATGGACGTGCCGCCGATCTTCTCGACGCTGTGCGCTCCCTTCATGCCGGCGCCTCCTCCACCAGCGAGCCGGAGACCGGCTGGACCATCTGCGGCACGCCGCGCGCGGCAATGAAATCGGGGCGCGGCTTTTCGACGCCAAAGGGCGCGGCCAACGCATTACTGACGGCGTTGTAGACCAGGAAGGCGTTCGCGCGCGGGAACGGAGTGATGTTGCCGTTGGACCCGTGCATGACATTGCAGTCGAAGATGACCACCGTGCCCGGCTTGCCCGTCGGTGCGACGATCCCATTCTTGTGCGCCAGTTCGGCAAGACTGTTCTCATCTGGAACGCCATATTCCTGACGTTTCAGCGACATCCGGTAGTGGTCCTCCGGTGTCTCTCCCACGCACGTCAGGAACGTGCGATGCGATTCCGGAATCAGCATCAGCGGGCCGTTATGCGGCGTATTTTCCGCCAGCAGGATCGACATCGAAAGCGCGCGCATGCGCGGCATTCCGTCCTCGACATGCCAGGTCTCGAAATCGCTGTGCCAGTAGAACTCCTTGCCCTGGAAGCCCGGCTTGTAGTTGAGCCGCGACTGATGGATGTAGACTTCGTCGCCCAACAGGAAGCGGGCGACACCGGCAAGGCGCTCGTCGGCGGCCAGGCGCGCGAGAACGCGGCTCTGGGCATGGATCTTGAAGATAGAGCGGATTTTCCGCCCACCCGGTTCGGTGATGACCGTTTCCTCTTCCAGCGCGTCGGGATCGGCCAGCAGCGTGCCCGCTTCCCTTTGCAGGAAAGCGATTTCGTCGTCCGAGAAAATGTTCTCCAGAACCAGAAAGCCATCACGATCGAACCAGGTGACCTGCTCGTGGCTCAGCGGTGCGCCCTCGAACCAGTCATTGTGGACCACGGGATCGAGGCGCGGCAAAAATTCCGCCACTTCGGCGTGACGGGACGGGTAGATGTCTTTCATGGGACTTCCCCCTTTCTATTTCATAGTCAGATTCAGTCGGTAAGTGCGGCTTCGGCGGGATAGGCGCCGTTCTCGTCATGCACCTCGCGGCCCGTGACCGGTGGATTGAACACGCAGGCGCACAAGATGTCGGTTTCCGGGCGCACGATATGCTTGTCATGTGCATTGAGCGCATACATCACGCCCGGCGCGAGCTCATGCGTTACGCCCGCACCCAGATCCTCGATCGTGCCGTTTCCCTTGAGCACCAGAACCGCCTCCAGGTGATTCTGGTAATGCATGTGCAGTTCCTCGCCCGCGAACATCGTGGTGACGTGGAACGAGAAGCCCATGCCGTCATCCTTCAGCAGCAGGCGCGCGCTTTCCCAGCCATTCGACTTCACGTTGCGGTCGGATTTACGAATGTCCTGGAGTTTGCGGACGATCATAGGTCATTCCTTTCCTTATTCCGCGGCCACGCCATAAGGGGCCGCCAGCACCGCGCGGATGCTTTCCTCAAGAATGTCGAGGCCAGCAGAGAGAGTTGCGTCGTCGATGACGAGCGGGGCAAGCACCTTGACGATTTCGTCATGGGCGCCGCTGGTCTCGATGATAAGGCCCCGCGCGAAGCAGGCGGTGGTGATGGCGGCGGCGACTTCGCCCGTCCCCACGTTGATCCCGCGCATCATGCCCCGGCCACAGACCGACAGGCCATGCTCCGCCGCCATGGCTTCCAGACGCCGTTCGAGCAGCGCGCCGCGCCGGGCGATATCCTGCTGGAAGGCGTCGTCGCTCCAGAAATGGCGCAGCGCGGCGGTCGCGGTCACGAAGGCATGGTTGTTACCCCGAAACGTACCGTTGTGTTCGCCGGGCGACCATTGGTCGAGTTCCGGGCGGAACAGCGTCAGCGCGAAGGGCAGGCCCATCCCGGACAGCGATTTCGCCAAAGTGACGATATCGGGTGTGAAGCCCATTCCCTCGAAGCTGAAGAAACCACCGGTACGGCCGCAGCCCGCCTGGATGTCGTCCACGATCATCAGGGCGCCGTGACGCCTCGCGATCTCCGCGATCTTGCGCAACCATTCGGACGACGCGGTGTTGAGGCCGCCTTCGCCCTGCACCGTTTCGACCAGGATGGCAGCAGGTGCATCGAGACCGCTTGACGGGTCCGACAGGCGGCGTTCCAGCAGATCGGCTGTATCGACCTCCGGCCCATGATAGCCGTCGTAGGGCTCGTGAGCGACATGGCTGAGTGGCACGCCCGCACCAGCCCGCTTGGACGCATTCCCGGTGCAGGCCAGAGCTCCCAGCGTCATTCCGTGGAACCCGTTGGTGAAAGCAATCACCAGTTCCCGCCCCATCACCTTGCGGGCCAGCTTGATTGCCGCTTCCACCGCATTGGTCCCGGTTGGCCCTGTGAACATCGCGCGGTAGTCCAGCCCGCGCGGCTTCAGGATGAGCATTTCCAGCGCGTCGAGAAAATCGGCCTTGGCGTCGGTGTGCAGGTCAAGGCCGTGCGCGATGCCGTCCGCGGCGATATAGTCCAGCAGCGCGGTCTTCAGCACGGGATGGTTGTGGCCGTAGTTCAGCGTCGAGCAGCCCGACAGGAAGTCCAGATAGCGGCCGCCCTGATTATCGTGCATCCACACGCCTTCGGCCGTCGTGAACTGGCGCGGCATGGCCCGCGCATAGCTGCGCACGGCGGATTCCCGTCGCTCATAGATCCGCGTGTCAGGAATGGCCGATGTCGGCTTGGGAAGGGTGATGGTCATGTCATCCATTCTCCTCGGAGGATGTGCCGCCCGTGGGCAACGGGCCGATGCGCGCCTGCCACTCGGTGGCGTGGGCGCCGGCAAAGTGCGCATCGCGTTCGAAGCGCGCGCTTTTGTGCAGGGAAACCCGCCATTTGCGCGCGAGGCCCTCGAACAGCGCCCAGGATGCCCGGTTATCGTCAGTGACGGTGGTGATGAGGTGCGCGACGCCCGCGTTCTCTGCCCGGGCCAGCAGCGCTTCGATCATGCGGCCGGCAAGGCCCTGACCACGCGCCGCCTCCGCGACCGCGACTTGCCAGACGAAGAAATCGTCGGGCGCGGATGGTGGACGGTAGCCCGATACCCAGCCCATCAATTGGCCGTCCCGTTCCGCGACAATGCAGAAGTCGGCGAAGTCGGTGCATTGCAGGAGGTTGCAATAGGCCGAATTCGCATCGAGCGGCGGGCAAGCCGCGATCAGTGCGGTGACAGCCGGCCCATCAGTTGCGGCCGGCTTGCGAAGTCTAAAGTCCTGCCCCTTGCTCCGACTGGAGCGTGCAGAAGCTCGTGGCGGCGTGGCAGCCGCCATAGCTTGGGATTTGAAGATTGTTCATCTCCCGAAGTTATTCTCAGATATGGAGAAGCGTGCCCGTCCCCGTTTCGCCGCGAAACATACTCATCTATGATATATTTTCAACCCTCGGCGCAGAAATTATATTTCGTAGAATGAAGGATATGATGGAGGAGTGGAGCCTAAAGCTCTCTTCCTGTTGGCGTCCTCTGTGCGTTCCGGCTCTGTACCCGCGCATGGATTTCGAGATCGCCTCCCGGAAGCTTGTCGCTTGGTCCAGCTCATCCGCTTCGCGCTGCCCGGCGTCGGCGGCCCGCTCGACGTGCAGGTACGGGATCTGGCGTAACACCAGGCTCGACTATGGCAGGCACAAACGCGCCTGCTTCCGGGGACATTGACGGCACGGCTATGCCCTCGGTCTCGAGCCGCTTACGCAAATCCCGCCGCCACGTGTACACCTGCGAGGGATCAAGCCCATGCCGCCGCGCTACGGCGCTGACCCCTTCGCGCCCCGAATAGCACTCCGCGACAATCGAAGCCTTCACTTCCGGCGGCCAATCCCGCCGCTTGCCCGCACCCGTGAAGACCTCAAACCGCTGTGCGCCCCTGCTCACAGGATCATCACCCGAGATTATCATAGTAGCAGCACTCTCCCGCCCAATCAGGGCGTGGAGACTCGCCGCTGCCCGCTATGCCCGCAAGGTGGGGCCGGGACGGCGCTTACACTCTAGGGCTGCATTTCTTCGCATCGCACCGCCGATTGCCGCCGGCGGATACCTCAGAGCGCTATGAC
>Ga0265293_10004595_pt1 | contig 24172 bp, 16 predicted proteins | sample Munlanlewell138R_FD_192505 | JGI IMG/M metagenome (GOLD analysis project Ga0265293, IMG submission 192505) | Leachate microbial communities from a municipal landfill in Southern Ontario, Canada - Leachate well 138R | ecosystem: Engineered > Solid waste > Landfill > Unclassified | place: Canada...
CAAATTTAAGAGGCGTGACAGATACATCTTTTTTCCTGTTTAGGTTAGAGAAATTATTTGCTTAATCCCCTTAAATTTAATGTGACCCTTTAAAACTCGTTTCGCATCACAATCCGAACAGTTTGCCTTGTCTTCTGCTCCATTAAAATCTCACGATCTTTTGTTACTCTATCAATCGTATGTTGATCATAATGACGAATCGTTACCAATTCAAGATTATCATTGTAGCGCACTTCGTATTCATCGCTCAACATTTCGACTAAATGAGTCAATTCATCTTTGTTGATGTCCAAACACACCGAAAAACTTACGGCTGAATTTTGCATTACGTTAATGTGCCCGCCCGACAAAGATAGTTTTTTGAAAATATCGCTCAGGTTTTCTTCTACCACGAATGAAAAATCTTTTGGTGTAATGGAAAGTAAAACTTGGTCAACCTTAAAAATAAACGATGGAACCATATCATCATTTTCTGTTGAAGCTTGAATAATTGTTCCAGGTGCTTCAGGATTTAAAAATGACTTTATATATAAAGGAATGTTCTTATTTTGAAGCGGTTTTATTGTTTTCGGATGAATTACAGAAGCTCCGTAATAGGCTAATTCAATTGCTTCTCTGAATGAAATCTTATCCAATTTCACTGTGTTTTCGAACCATTTCGGGTCGGCATTCAACATTCCAGGAACGTCTTTCCAAATGGTTACACTTTCTGCGTTGGTGCAATAAGCGATAATTCCAGCGGTAAAGTCAGAACCTTCTCTGCCTAAAGTTGTGGTAAATCCTTCTTTCGTATGTCCAATAAAACCTTGCGTAACAGAAATTCTGCATTTTTTAGATTTCAATTCAGCGCTCATTAGTTTTTGGGTTCTTTCCCAGTCCACTTCGGCTTTTCTGTACGCATTATTTGTTCGAATGAAAGTTCTGGCATCTTTCCAACATATATCATTTTCATAAAGAGACAAATACGCTGAGACAATTTTAGTTGAAAGCACTTCTCCTAACGAAACAATTTGATCGTACTGATAATTGTAATTTTCAACCAATCGTTCGCCTTTTTGGGCAATTAACTCCGTGAATACTTCTTCCACTTCATCGAAAACAGGGTGAGAATCATCGTCAAAAAGTCCATTCATGATCTCTAAATGAAATTCTCTTCGATCCTCTACTAAGGCACAAAAATCATCGGTGTTTTTTTCGTAAAGTGCTTTGACGATTCCCTCCATTGCATTTGTAGTTTTCCCCATTGCGGAAACCACAACAAATAAGTCGTCGTTTTTATATTGATCTAAAATCGATTTAACATTCTTTACTGCGCTTGCTGTTTTCACGGAAGCACCACCAAATTTAAATACTTTCATTCCCATAGATTTTCATTGCAAATTTAATGTTTTTAAATTAAGGTTTATGTAATAAGAGAGAGATTTGGATTTCGGTTGCGCTGTAATGGGACGCGGATGACACGGATACAAGCAACACGGATAATCGCGGATTTTTTTGAGGGTTTGACTGGATAATCACGGATTAATTCACCTGCGGTAAATTTGAATGTTCGCGGATTGTAAAATGCTTTGTGACAATTAGAATATAATTTTTCAGAGTATAAATTTAAATAAGCTTTTCTTATTCTTAAATTAGACGATTCATCCTTTAAGGGATAAATTTAAACGGAAGAGTAAAGAAATAAGGATGAAAGAGTTAAAGAAGGTGAATAATTCAGAATTAATAGAGGCGTTCATCGAAAATGATTTTGCAGAGGAAGTATTTCTTCAACTCAGCAAAGAATTCGCTAAGATTGGAGTCCTAATCGAGTTTTCATCTGAAGAATTACTAACATTCGAAAGCTTTAAGCAAAGATTATCAGATGAAATTGAGCTTATTACGAGGACGTCACCCAATCGCATTGACCAACTTTTATATCTCTCAGATTTACCAGAGCATAGAGTGAAGGCGGTTTTCAGAGACAATGAGAATCCTGTTGAGGGACTTGCTGAAATGCTTTTATTTAGAATTGCCCAAAAAGTGAATTTTAGAAGGCAGCACAAATTGGGCTTGCTTTAATTTCTATTAGCTGATTTTCTAAACAATTTCGGCGAATATGCTGTTTAAAGTCTAATAATATTGTAAATTTGCCCTTCCAGATAATGTTAAAAAATGACATGGACAAAGTATCATATATAGGTAACGCTGACGTTAATGCAATTGACGAACTGTACAATACGTACACAAAAGACCCAAGCAGTGTAGACGAAGGGTGGAGAAAGTTTTTCGAAGGATTTGAATTTGCACAAACCAACTATGAAGATGGTGGTGGTGAGGTTCCAGAGAATTTTCAGAAAGAGTTCAAAGTAATTAATCTAATAGAGGGTTATCGCACAAGAGGCCATCTTTTCACCCACACTAACCCTGTGAGAGAAAGGAGACAATATGCGCCAAATCTTTCTATAGAGAACTTTGAATTATCAGAAAGTGATTTAAACACAGTATTTCAAGCCGGAACTCGTATTGGCTTAGGTCCAGCAACATTGAAAGACATTATCGCTCATCTAGAGAGTGCATACTGTGAGAGTATTGGTTTAGAATTTCATTACATCCGTAACCCAAAGCGCAAGCAGTGGTTTATGGACAAGTTAGAATTAGATAACCGACCAAAATTCAACAGTGACGACAAGAAAACAATCTTCAGAAAACTTAGTGAAGCAACGCTTTTTGAACAGTTTTTACAGAAAAAATACGTTGGCCAAAAACGCTTCTCTATTGAAGGTGGTGAATCATTAATCTCTGGTTTAGAGCAAATGGTTAGACGTGGAGCTGAGCTTAACGTTAAAGAATTTATTGTTGGAATGGCACACAGAGGCCGTTTAAACACTTTAGTAAATATCTTCGACAAAGACTTAAAAGAGCTTTTCAAAGAAGTTGAAGGAAAAGAATTTGATGATGACGATACTTTTGATGGTGACGTTAAATATCACTTAGGATTAACCCGAAACATCGAAGTTGGAGATAAAAAACTTCAATTAACTATGGCGCCAAACCCTTCTCACTTAGAAGCGGTTGGACCAGTTGTTGAAGGAATAACAAGAGCGAAAATCGATGATTATTTAAAATCAGAGAACGAGATTGTTCCGATTATCATTCATGGAGATGCTGCAATTGCTGCTCAAGGAGTAGTTTATGAAGTTATCCAAATGGCTGAATTGGACGGTTATAGAACTGGAGGAACAATTCATATTGTTGTGAATAATCAAGTAGGGTTTACAACGAATTATAAAGATGGTCGTTCAAGTACTTATTGTACAGACATTGCAAAAACAACTTTAAGTCCAGTATTCCACGTGAATGGCGACGATGTTGAAGCAGTAGCACAGACTTTCTTAATTGCTTTAGAATACAGACAAAAATTCAATAAAGATATATTTATCGATTTACTTTCATACAGAAAATATGGTCACAACGAAGGTGATGAGCCTAAGTTTACACAGCCAAAACTGTATGAAAAACTAGCAAAACACCCAAATCCAAGAGAGATCTACAAAACTCAATTGCTTAAAGAAGGTGTAATTGATGAAGCCTTCGACAAATCTATGAAAGATGAGTTGGAAAGTAAGTTGGATTCAAAATTTGAAGCGGCGAAAAAAGAAGATAAAGTTATAGTAACGAATTTCTTAGATGAAATTTGGAAAGACTTCGACTACGCAACAGAAGAGGATTTTGATAAAGTTATCGATACAACATTTCCAAAAGATAAATTAATCGAACTCGGGAAGAAATTAGCAACATTACCAGACGGAAAACAAATTTTCAGAAAGGTTTTAAAGCTATTTAAAGACCGTTTAAAAATGATTGAAACCGACAAGTTGGATTGGGGAATGGCAGAAATGTTAGCCTATGCAACATTATTGGTCGAAGGACATCCTGTTCGAGTTTCTGGTCAAGATGTTGAAAGAGGTACATTCTCTCACCGTCATGCAGTAGTTAAGACTGAAGATGATGAAGAGGAAATCATTACCTTGAATTTATTAGAAAGTGACCAAGCAGAAATGACAATTTACAACTCACTACTTTCAGAGTATGGAGTTTTGGGATATGAATATGGATACTCACTGGCGCAACCTAACGGACTTACGATTTGGGAAGCACAATTTGGAGACTTCATGAATGGCGCTCAAATAATAATTGATCAATTCATTGCTGCAGGAGAAGACAAATGGAATGTACAGTCTGGTTTGGTAATGCTATTACCTCATGGTTATGAAGGCCAAGGAGCTGAACACTCTTCTGCAAGAATGGAGCGTTTCTTACAAAGTTGTGGAGATTTGAACATGATTCTTATCAACCCTACAACTCCAGCAAACAATTACCATGCTTTGCGTAGACAAATGAAGCGTAATTTCAGAAAACCATTAATTGTATTCTCTCCAAAAATGTTGTTGCGTTACCCTAAAGCGGTATCAACTATGGCTGATTTGGCAACAGGAAGTTTCCAAGAAGTAATTGATGACCCAAGAAACATTCACGACACAGCAACAAACGTTGTTTTATGTTCTGGTAAAGTTTATTATGACTTTATAGAAGAGGCAGAAAAACGCGGAGTTGAAAACATGGCTTTCGTTCGTGTTGAACAATTATATCCATTACCTCAAAAACAAATCGATGACGTTTTAGCAAAATACAAAAATGCTGAAAACATTATTTGGGGTCAGGAAGAACCAGAAAACATGGGAGCATGGGTTTATATGGCAATGAACATGAGACACATTGATTTAAAGTGCGTTTCACGTAAAGCTTCTGCCGCACCAGCAGCTGGAGCAAAAGAAATCCATCTAAGAAGACTCAAAAGATTATACGAGAACTTATTTCAATATGTGGCTGTAGCTACTAAATAAATTAAAGAGAAGATGTCAGTTATAGAAATGAAGGTACCAAGCCCAGGAGAATCGATTTCAGAAGTTGAAATCGCTGAGTGGCTAGTCTCTGACGGAGATTATGTAGAAAAAGATCAGGCAATTGCGGAAGTAGATTCTGACAAAGCTACTTTAGAATTACCAGCTGAAGCTGCGGGAATTATTACCCTAAAAGCCGAAGAGGGAGATACTGTTGAGGTAGGTCAAGTTGTTTGTTTAATTGATACTTCTGCAGAAGCTCCTGAGAAAAAGGAAACTCCAAAGGAAGAGAAAAAAGAAGCACCTGCTAAAGAAGTTAAGGAAGAGAAAAAAGAGGAAAAGAAAGAAGCGAAAAAGGAGGAAGCTCCAGCTGCTTCATCTAAAGACTCTTATGCTAAAGGAACAGCTTCTCCCGCTGCGTCTAAGATAATGAAGGAAAACAATGTTTCTTCTAAACAAGTTTCAGGAACTGGAAAAGATGGCCGCATAACAAAACAAGATGTTGTGGATGCAATGTCAGCTGGTTTTGATGCTGAATCTACTTCAGGTTGGGGTGGAACACGTAACAAAACACCACAAAGGATGTCGATGTTGCGCCGTAAAGTTGCTGAGCGCTTAGTAGCGGTAAAAAGTGAAACAGCGATGTTAACAACCTTCAACGAGGTAGACATGAAGCCAATCATGGACTTGAGAAACAAATACAAAAAAGCATTTGCTGACCACCATGATATTAACCTAGGGTTTATGTCTTTCTTCACGAAAGCGATAACTGAGGCTTTGCATTTATTCCCATCTGTGAATGCGCAAATCGACGGTCAAGAAATGATTATGCACGATTATGCAGATATCGGAATTGCAGTTTCATCTCCAAGAGGATTAATGGTTCCTGTTGTGCGTAACGCAGAACAGATGACTTTAGCTGAAATCGAGAAAGAAATTAAAAGACTAGCAATTAAAGCACGTGATGGTAAAATCACACCAGACGAAATGACGGGTGGAACATTTACAATCACAAACGGAGGTGTTTTTGGTTCGATGATGTCGACTCCAATTATTAACCCACCACAATCTGCAATTCTTGGAATGCACAACATTATTGAGCGCCCAGTTGCAATTGATGGAAAAGTTGAAATTCGTCCGATGATGTATTTAGCACTTTCTTACGACCATAGAATTATCGATGGTAAGGAATCTGTAAGTTTCCTTGTGAAAGTAATAGAGATGTTGGAGAATCCAGAGAGGATGATATTTGGAGGGAAAGACCCATACGAAATTTTGTTGGGATTGTAATTATGGATATGTAGGGCGTTTTGCAAAACGCCCTTACAAATCCATGATTACACACAATATATAAAGGAATGTCGGAAGATGTTCCTTTTTTTGTTTTTTCCCCGCTGGGTTTAGATTGGTGAAAAATATAGCATGTTTAAAATAATGTTACAGGAACGTGGTTTTAAAGCGTGGTGAAGGTTTTTTGGAATACCAGCCCATCAATTGATCCTTTTACCGCTTGCATGTCCGATAATTAAACCAAAATAATGATAACCAAAACGTAGACTAAAAACATCCTTGTAATTGCGCTTATAAGAATACTCTAGACCGAGACTGAAGTTTTGAAAATTGAACCTCATATGGGGGTAGATTGCGAAGTCAGACTCCAATTCTGGATAAAGCATATCATCAGTAGCAAAAAACAAACCACCATTTAATGAAAATTCGACTGAAGTTTTAGGGCTGAATTGTTTATGAATACCCAACCCCACTTGGGCAGGAGCCAAAAGAAAACCATAATTATGAATTCCCACTTTGGTCCATGTAAATCTAAAAAAACCTGTATTCACATTGTTCTTGGAAAATGCCCAATGGTTCCCAACCTCTAGTTGAACCCCACCTACTTCAGCATCCGTACCCCCATAACTACCACCTAAACCAGTAGATACCTTTTCCCCATTAGATTCAAGCACTACTGCTGGGATAATATTCATATAAATTCGACGTAATCCAAGAGTTTCAGAAGTTTGCCCAAAGCAAATCAAAGATTGAATAAAGATAAGTAGTGTAAAAAATATTTTAAGCAATTTAGCCATATTCAAGAATATAATTAATGCAATATAAGGATTTTCTCAAACAATAGCACCGCTTAAAATGCATTTGGATGTTCACACTTTTAAAATAGTATAACTAAATAGCATCACGTTTTGAATGATTAAGCGCCAATCCCCTCTACTCCTTATCAAACTATGAAATGTAGTTTATCATCATAAGGTATTTTTTTGGTGTTAGCTTACCTGCTCAGAAATAATATTTACACCTTAAAAAGGTCTATATTTAGCATTAATAGAAAAAACCCTGAATGAAGCCAATTCTCACTTTTTCCATACTTCTTTTTTCGATTTCAGTATTTTCACAAGACTTGAAGTACTTCGACACAAAACGAGATTACATTTACGATGCATTGTATATTGACAGTATTGGTGATACGATCACAAATGAGAAATTAATTCTACGTGTTTTAGACAGAAAATGGATTGCTCAACCCGGCTTACAAAAATCGATAAGATACATTTACGATACAGATACAACAGATTATAAAAATTTTATAAATCCTGATGCTTATCAACACGAAAGGAACCAAAGACGTTATAAGAACAGAGGTAAATTTCCACTATCTGAAAAATCAACAACTGGAGGATATCAGAATGAACACTATTTTTATATGCATCCACCGAGGAGCAATCAATATTCCATGTTATTTCATGCAGCTCATCCAAGGTTTCATTCTCGTGTATTGGAAAAAGGTATAGATACAATAACCTTTACTGATCAACAATTATACGGAGCTGGCTATATGCATCAAGAATATATATACGAAATCCTTGGTAAAGAGAAGTTTCTTGGAGATTCTATAAACATTTATAAAGTAAATGTTTCATCGGAATTGATTACCGAAAAGGAACATTTCAACAGTAAACTAGATCATTACAGTTCTACCCTGGATGCATTGTTTTCAAATGAATATGGTTTCATAAAAATGCATTACAAATTTAAAAGTGGAGTTAGAATTGAGTTTGATTTGGTTGAAGTCCTTACCAATGAACTAAACAAAAACGAATGAAAATAATAGTTCTACTTCTCATCTCTATTGTTTCCATTGGTTACTCGCAAGAGAGTTGCAATTATTCCGAAAAAGAAATTGTTTCAATTTTCGAGCACATCAACAAATCTGATGCTTCCAACATCAAGCATCTAGAAGTGAGAAGAAATGATTTTTTTCAGAATTTTGATACAATTATTAGAATAATGAATTGTTCAGATTTTGAAATTCAGAAGGGAAATTATTCGAAAAGTGAAAAACGGAAAATTGAGGATGGAATAAGCCGAACATTAATTCATATTTTCCAATCAGCTCCTGAGAAAATTCTAAATGATAAGACTATCGATTTATTTAAAAATCAATTAGAAATTTCAAACTTGAATAAAAAACATTTGATCACCGCTTTGTCGATTTATAGGTATGATAATTCCAATAAACTTGAGAGTTTGAAGGGTTTTTATTTAGAAGCACTCAAAGAATGGGATATTAGTGAAGCAGAATTGGATTATTAGCTGTCCCTTATTATTGTTACATTTCATCATTCAGCTGACTAACTTTGTAAACAACACAAACGTTTTTTATTGATATATAACCCACGTCCGTGAAAGGTTGCCCCTGCTGAAAAATTGAAATTGCCTTTGCAACTATAACAGGAATTAATTTACGTTTTTCATTGTCGGTAGAAAAACCTTTTACCCATCGCCAAACCTTTTACACGCCACTCAGAAACGCCCAGCCGTGCATCTCTAGGTGGGTTTAAAAAAAAACAATCCCTAAAATGTAAACTTCATGCTTCGTTCATCGAGAATAGCGAAACTAACTTTAAATGTGCTCCGCGGTTTGATTTGATTTCCATCTGAGAATGCTGCGTAGGCTCCGATTCTGAGTCTTCTTTTGGCAAATTTGAACACCCTTTCTAATCCCGCATACATTTCATAATGCGTCCATTTGTGTTCTGGAACCCACAGATAACCTCCACCAACAACAGTAGAAATTCTTGTTTTCTTCATAAATGGGATTTTATTGATTAAAGCTCCATTGAAATGATGGATATAATGTGATTCAAAATACCAATCTTGCGTAGGCAATGTTGAATCTAGATCTTGATAGGAATACATTGGATTAGAAAACCAAATTGGATCTGCTCTGCGGTGATATTTCATGTCTTCTGCTCTGAGGATTTTCTGATTGAGGAACCGCCCCGTTGTTAAATGATATTTTGAGGTTCCCAAAGTTGATATTTTGAATGTTTGCATCATTCCAAAACGGATATAGTCGTGGTTTACCTCACTGCCAATAAATTTGGGAACTCCTTTTTCATAATATGCATAGAATGTTGGCCACTTGGACCCAAGTATAACTTTACGATTAGGTTCTCTCATGTATTTTTGAAATGGAGTATAACGCAAAGTGAAGTCTGCGATAAGTGCATTGTAAGTGGTGAAAACCGGAGGCTCTGTATTCTCTAAAGCATTGTCAAACCAACGAATAAACTTGGTGTTTTCTGGCAAAGAACGGCGGTTTATATAGCTAAAATTAGATTCTAAATACAATCCGTTTACAATTTCAAAATCATGGTACAGAGAACCTGATGTGCGTTCTATAAAGTTATCGCGAAGAAACACTTGCGTAATTGCATCATAAGAACGAATTAAATCGTAGTTGTGGGTGAAATTTACTCCAATTCTTGCTTGTCTGAATGGATTATAGAGATACCTTACATTTGTATATCCTTTAATATCGGAATTTAAAAGCCCAACATCCGCTCGAACAAATGCATCTAAGGATTTTTCGTTATCCCACTTTTTATAGAAATCAAAATCTGGTCCTACTCTAGGTCCTGCAATATAAATTGGTCTCGCCATAGCAGCGACTGAACTAATTGTCCACTGTGTTTTATTAACCCTGTTTCTATGGTCTACGCCAAACCAAGCTACTTTCCAAAAGGTGACTTTATTAAAAACAGAATCTACCGAGTCAAGGTAAGTAGTTTTAGAAAACAAATTCTCAATGCTGTCTCTTTGGCGAATAAACCGTTGTTCTTCTAATGTTAATGGTGTCAATCGTGTACTCGACCAATAACTAGAATCTCTTTCATAAGCTTCTTGTGTTGTTACAGCCAATTCATTTCCGAAGAATCCTTTTTTAAATTCAGGGTTGAAATCATAATTCTTATAATTCACAACCGTACTTCCTTCAAATTTTTCTTTTTTGTATGCAACATTGTAACTCAGGTATTGATTTTTCAACACACACATGGTATCACCATAAATTTCAAAATCTTGAACAATTGAAAAATTATCGTAGATAAAGAGATTTCCTTTAACAATTGTGAAGTCGATTTTCTCTACTAACCAGGTACTGTCTTGGATATAAATAAATCCTTCCAATGTTGAAATGGAACTGCTTCGAGAAGAAATTTTTATTTTATTTAACAAGGGAAGAGAATCTCTTTCAATTTTTTCAATGAGTTGGTATTTATAGGATAAAATTCCAGCAGTTGAAATTGGAGATTGAATTGGAGATTTACTTAAATCATTTAGATATAAAACATTTTGGAAAAAGTTGAAATTTGACTTTGCAGTTGTTGTAAAATACAAGTTTCTATCGTCACCTCGTTTATTATATCCTGTTCTAATTTCCTTAATATTGTTAGGTGGGGCATAACTTCTTTTCATCTCTACTTCTACCATGTTAAGATTACTCAGTTGTTGCATTTTCTTTCTTTTCAGCTCCTCCACATTATCGAATCTAGCGTCTTCCTCCTCTTTTTCTTGGTCTTTTTCACTGGAACTCTCTCCTTTTGCTGTAAGTGTTTTTTCATCCTTTGCACGAATATAAACGTCACTTGTGTATGGAAATTGATTGTAATCAAATTGGTTTTTCTTTTCCACTGTTCGAATGACAATTTCACGACCAATATTTCGTCTTTTAACAGAAAACTCATATTCATCGAGTTCATTTATTCTAACAGGAAAAAGCTGGATATTTTGAGTATTTTCAGTTTCTCGAACTATCATATAATGTTCGTGGGTTTCATAGCCCATAGCCGAAAAAACCATGTAATACTCTCCCACTTCGAGACGCATGAGGTAATTTCCTTCAATATCTGCGCGGGTACGCAAATCAGAATAATTCTTCACATATATATCTGCAAAAGGAATTCCTAAGTTATTCTCATCAAGTATTTTTCCTTTCAATACATATTGTCCAAAAGCACTACTTCCAATTAGAAAACAAGTGGTAAACAAAACGAATTGAAGGAATTTATACATTGGATATTTCACTAGTTTTTTATAGCTTTTGAATAAAAATATATCTTATTTGAAAATTTGGTTAAATATAAGTGGAATTGAACGATTCAACAAAATAAAATTGATTCTCCCTCATCCTACCAGTTCTTTTAATTAAACAACATTTAAAATTAATGTCAGTGTACCGCATCTATATTTAGTATTAACCAAAGAAGGGTTTCGATAGCCTTCGAAACCCCAGTCATTTCACTCCACTTATGTTAGCTTGCCGATGTAACGGAATGACAATTGTTATATGCTATGGGGTGGAAAAAGTAAATCCTCTTTATCAGTCATCTTAAAACTAACATTAAGTATTGACTAAAAACAGGATTCTGGCCTGGGTTTAAAAGCTTCTCAATTGTAAATTGAAGCTCCTGGTAATTTAACGGGTAATCAAAAAGAAAATGCTCAAAGGATAATCACGAAATAAAACCAGACCACGAAATGGACTTCGCCAAGTCACCTTTCTCGTGATAGCCGAGCTTTGGTGATGTGGATTCAAAAAAGATGGATAAAACCCTCTTCGAAACTGTTGCCGCAAGACTTTATCTTGTAACAACAGTTGTCAACTATTTCCCCTCTTTCTTTTTTTCGTTTAGAAACTCTTGATGTTTAATCATTCTTTTCATCATAAAACGGCGAATTAAATACAAGAGAATTGCAAAGAATCCGAAGATATAATAGGAAGACCACCTTTCAAAACCGTCTCTAAACCCTAAAAATGTAACTGCGATGATGGTAACAACTCCAACAATTAACCAAAACATCTGCATTATTTTATTGTACGTTTCCATTTTTTAATCTTTAATAAATATTTTTGCTGTTGGCTTGTAAAATTGTGCTGTATCGAAAGCAGGGGTTGTCCATGCTCCAATTCCAGTGAGTATCATATCAGGAGATGTAATCACAACTGCTTTATTGGTGTAAATTGAATCTCCGGTTTTACTATAGTAAAGCACTTCAGTTTCCAATGTTTTTTGTTGAATGACATTTAGTAATTTCACACTGTCTCTTACGGTGATTAGCCCTGTTTCGTCATCTATTTCCCCAAACAAAGAAGTAAGTACAGAACCAATTGTTCCATCATCTTTGTAAAAATTCACTTTCAAACCATCTTTAAACTTGGTTACACTTCTTGGTTGTGCGTAGGTCTCAGCGATAGTTGCAAAGATTTCAATTTGGGCATAACCAGAATCGGTGTAAATTATGTGTAGCATTTCACTTGTTTCATCCGGACCTTCGGGATGCATAGTGATTTTCTTCACTTTATCAAGATCGTTTACACATGAAAAAAAGATTCCCGTCATAAAAATCATGACAGGAATCAAATATATATTGCGCGTTATGCTGCTCAATGTTTTAGTAAGTTTTTATTGTGAAAGTTCTGTTTCCCCAACATTTTAACTCTACTGTTTCCCCAACTGATTTAGTTTCGTTAAAGATATCACTTGGGGAAGGACATTGACTTTTCATTGAATTAATCAATGCTGTATTCCCAGATTTCTCTGCTAATTCAACAGCGTAGTAATAATTTGCTTTACGATCGAAAGTAGAAACTCCACAATCATTAGCCAAAGCCCCTACACTTTGCGCAGCGATTTCATATCCTCTTCCTGCGTTTCTCCCTGTCACAGCAATCCCTGCGTTATGTGCAGCTTGGTAATTACCTCCACGGAAATAAACATTTGCAATTTCAAATTCGATATCACTTTTTTGATCTGCATTTTCAGCCATCTTTAAGGCATCTCTAAAAGTATTAATTGCACCACTTGTGTTTCCTCTACTGATCTGCAATTTAGCTTTAGCTAAAACTGCATCTACTGAAGGGTCAATTGCAATGATAGTATCCACTAATGAAGCGTATTCCTTACTTTTTGTACATTCTTGTTTTTCAAGTAATGCCATAAAGTTTTTTACTGTTGCTTTTTTCGCTTCTATTTCTTGAGGCAATTCTTTCATGAAACTTTTAATTTCTGGTAAAATAGACTCACAATCTGTTACTGCTCTATTCATGTAAACTGCTACGAAATCAATGATTTCAACCCCCATATTTCCTTTGTTGGCATAATCAGACAATTTAAAGTATTCAGTGATAATTCTCTTTTTATACTTTGACTTTTCTTTCTCGTCTTGTTCTTGTACCCAAAGGTTATAAAGGTTTACATAATATTGTTGTAAGAAACCTTTATTCACTTTTTCAGCTTCATGGTGAATTCCAATTCTATAAGCAGCATCAGCTTTTTTCATACTGCCTGGCTTTCCTTGTGTTAAATAATAATAACCAATATTAGATTGCCAGTCTTTTTGTATACCATGTGTTTCTTGAGCAGTTTCATAAACCATGATCAAAGTATCTAAATAAGCCGCTTTAATTGAATCGTCAGTTGCGTCATTCATTGATTTTTGAACAGAATAAATAAAAGGATTATAAAAAACCATCTCCAAAGTACCACATTCTTTTTGTGCCTTGATGTAAAATCTAGTTACTTTCTCATATTCCTTTGCCTTGTATGCATTCCCTGCAATAGCTTTGTATCTTGTACACTCGTCAGCTTCATTACCTCCTTCTTGTGCATAACTAACAAGCCCAAAACTCAAAGTAAACAGAGCTCCTAATATTAATTTTCCTATTTTCATTTTATATAAATTATTAATCAAGTTTGTATTTGCTAAACCATCTGTCATACCCCGGAGCAATATTTATGCCGAGATTAAATCCATAATAGCTTTCCTTTACTACTGCTGGCCCGCCATTACGCCCCATTGTACCGTAACTTCCTGATATATTTAGGGTTGAAACAGCTCTATTCATTACAATAGGAAATCCTATTCCAGCTGTAAATCCTTGATCAACCAATTGTTCTCCATTTACTTCGTATGGTGTATTGACACTATAAGCACCAATTCTATACCTCAACTTATCGAAAACGTTGATGTAAGCGGAACGATCTGTAGACAATCTGTGGCGCACAAACTCAACTCCTACTCGGTAAGAACTTGAGTTTACGTATTGACCAGCCTCTGTTGAAGCATTAAATGTTTCTTTATAATTCGACCAATCTTCTGTACTGTACTCCATTGTTACCATTAATGAAGGAAGTTTAGAACTTCTAGATGTTGAATCGTTTTGTGGAGTATAAGTATATGTTAAACCAAAGCTCGTTTTTGTAGGAAGAAAAACATCTCCTCTAATATCTCCCGTTTTGATTAAAGTATCATAATCTGTTTTATTAAAATAGTTGGTGAACTGAATTCGCGTTTGCGATTTCTCGAAATTCATATCCATTCCTGGGCGAAATATTCCTGCAACACGAAAACTATGTGTTAGGTTTGGACGAAAATCATAATTCAAACCAAATTCAACACCGATATCGTTTGCACGCAATGATTGAATTTCCATTCCTCCAGACTGAATTTTATTGCTACTAATGAAAGAACGGCGTTCGTTGTTTAGTTTTCCAAAATAATATTTTCCATTTAAACCGAGAGACAGACTTTGTCTTCTACCATTTAAAAGGGTTGCTGAAAACCCCACTAAAAACTCTTGAATATCACCACTACCAGTATAGTCGTAGAAAATACTGTCCCCATTTACAAATTCGTAGTCATTTATTTCATATCCTCTTCTACTCAAAGGTTTTAATCCTGCTGCCAGCCCAAACTTGTTAGCAAAAGGAATCACCAAAGACATGTGCGTTAACCCCGAATGTCTTCCTTCTGATTCTAATCCATTGTTAGTAAAACGCTTTTCAAAATGCGTTACACCCATTGAAAATAAAGGCAGTTGCTTTGCTGTTAATGAATAAGTTGATGGATTAAACAAATTCGTCTGGCTAGAGTCTGCTAGTGCAGTTGCTGCCCCTCCCAATCCAGAAATATAGGCATTACCGTAAAAACCAACATCTCCAATCCCTCGCGACGAGTAAGGACTATTGGTGTTAATTTGTACTAGTGCATTCCCACTTATAACGATAAATAGTGCAACTAATAAACTTCTAAACATTGTGCTTTAGTATTAAATACAAACCTTTAACGGTCAAATTATCATCCGCAAAGATGCTATTTTTTAATTCCTTATCAAATCTTTTAAGGTCCCCACCTGTCAAAAAAATTGTTAATGGTTGATATTGTTGATTATATTGTTCAATAAAACTTTCCAACTCTGCATGTATTCCATTTAAAACGCCTGACATCATGGAGTTTTTCGTAGAATCACCCACAAGCGCACAATCATCTTCTAATTCTAATAACGGCAAAGCCCCTGTAAATACATGCATAGCTTTTAAACGCATTTCATAGCCTGGAGAAATGGAGCCACCAATGAAGTGACCATTTTGAACAAAGTCAAATTTGATGCAAGTTCCAATATCTATAACCAAGCTATTTGGTGTTTTAGAATAATAGTCTGCAGCTACGGCATTGGCAATTCGATCCGCTCCCAATGTTTGAGGAGTTTTATATGCATCAATTGTAATCGGTAGAGGAGTTTTATTATTTAAAATAACATTAGGTTCTAGCATTTCGGCTATCCATTTTTCTTGTTTCTCATCTAAAACTGAAGATAAAATGCTTATCACCTCTTTTTTTGAAGAAATTATGGATTTTATTTTTTCCTTGTTCTCAATTGCAATAACGGTTCGATTTACAACATCACCATTCTCAAAATCAACAACTTTGATTCGTGTGTTTCCTCCATCAACTACGCAGTATCTATTCTTTTCTTGCTTCACATTACAAAGTTAATAGAAGATTTTGAAAAAATAATTCAAAATGATGACATCGGAATAAAATTAGTTTCTATCTTTGCCCTCACCTAAGCAAATAACCTGTTAAAAAAAACAATGGTGATGTAGCTCAGTCGGTAGAGCAAAGGACTGAAAATCCTTGTGTCGGCGGTTCGATTCCGTCCATCACCACAGAAATAAACCCAAAATATTGAATTCAATATTTTGGGTTTTTTGTTTTCTAATGGTTTTGAACCCTATTCAAAGTATAGATTTAATCGAAAAGAGATCAGATATAAAAAGTAGATATCTCAAAACTCATTTTTAAGACATCTACTTTAATTAATTTAAAATTGATTACAATGTGTTTTATAGCAGGGTTATAAAACTACTTTACAACTTTCTTTGAAACCATTCCTTCAGTTGTGTCTACCATCAACAGATAAATTCCAGAATTAATCGTTTGTGTGTTGATTTTTGCCTGCTTTCCATTTAATTCTCCTTCTTGAATCACTTTTCCAGAAATTTCATAAATCACATATCCTTTCAATTGTGCATCTGTTTCGATGTTTAATTCAGCATTAAAAATATTTGGATAAACATTCATTACAACATTTACATTATTAAAGGTAGTTATAGAAGATGTTCCACCAACAAATCCAGGGTAACCGTCGTTTTCATTCGAATTGATTTTCCATGGACCATTCACATCACCAGCATTCAGCAAGTCAACCATAGTTTGACTTTTCATTTCTGTAGTTGTTTTGGCAATAATATCAGGTGTTCCAGGAGCTCCTTGCCAGCCTCCAACAGCATCAGTGTGTTGTGATGACTCAGTATCCCAAAAATTATTTACACTACCGAAACTTCCACCAGCACCAATAAAACCACCAGCATACTCTGGTCCTACAGCTGTTCCAGTAGAATAAGAATTAGAAATTGAAATCAGTGTCTTGAGCATTATACCACATTACATCAGTATTGTCACTCCACAATGTTGTTGGCCCTGTTTGTCCAAAAACACTCTCCATTGCAACGATTAAAAAACTTAAAAAAAGTAAGGTTTTCTTCATATCATTTAAATTAAAAGTTATAGTTTTTATATTTTCCGCAAAACTAAACTTAAGCTGAACTATTGGTACAAGTTGCATTGACTTAAAAGGTTTTTAAGTTGCTTATTATTGCATCCCTAAATTAGAGGCAAGTCTGTTAAATTAGAAACTTGGCCTTTTGTAGTGATATCATTTATACAAAAGATTAAGCAAGCCTTATTGATATTACTTTAAAGAATACATCATAAAATCAAAAAAAGCGTTTCCCCGAAGAGAAACGCTTTTTTCAATTAAAGTACTTAACTACTTTTTAGTGCTTTACAATCTTAAAGGTTTTTTGACCTTTGTTGTTGTAAACACGTAGCGTATAAACTCCTCTTTCAAGGTAGTCGATTGCTAAAGTAGCTTGGGTTGCATTGTTTAATGCTCTGTTTTCTACAAGCACTACTCTACCGTTCATGTCTAACATCTCCACTTTTAATGATGAAGTGTTTGATGGATTAAGAATAGTTAAGATACTTGTCGCTGGGTTTGGATATACGGAGATATCAACCATTGATTCTGTATCCACTTTTAAGTAATCGCAGCTATCATCTACGGTTATTGTAATAACTGCAATTGATTCTGGACAAGATATTGAAGCCACTTTATAGCTGAATTCAAATACCCCATTAGAACTTGACGAAGTAATAATTGAACTTGCCATTGGCATTCCCGAAGGATCCAACCATACACCACCTGCTTGAGCTCCTGAACTTAATAAAGTATCAAGATCAATTGGTTGGTTTATGCAAACTGTAACTGCATTGTCATCACCTGCATCGTTAGCTGTTTCAATCGTTAAGTCTAATGTTACAGTAGAATCACATCCATGAACTGAACCACCTACTATTGTATATGTTGCTGTGTTGTTTGATGAAGTATAAGTTACTCCATCAATCCATGTAAATGTTTCACAAGCAACCTGAGTATCAGTTCCAGTTACTGAATTATTGATTGTTAAATTCAATGTTACAGTGGAATCACAACCGTGAACTGAACCACCTACGATTGTATGAGACGCTGTATTGGTTGATGCAGTATAAGTGACTCCGTCAATCCATGTATAACTATCACATGCAACTTGCACGTCTGTTCCAGTTACTGAATTGTTGATTGTTAAATTCAATGTTACGATAGAATCACAACCATGAGCTGAACCACCAACTAGTGTATGTGTTGCTGTATTGTTTGATGTAGTATAAGTTACACCATTGATCCAAGTATAGCTATCACATGCAACTTGTGTATCTATTCCAGTCACTGTGTTGTTGATCGTTAAGTTTAACGATACAATTGAGTCACAACCACTTGCAGCGCCACCAACGATTGTATGTGTAGCCGTATTGTTTGAAGAAGTATAAGTTACTCCATTAATCCACAAGAAGCTATTACATGCAACACGTACATCCGTGCTAGTTACTGAATTCTTGATTGTTAAATTCAACGTTACAATAGAATCACAACCATTTGCTGCACCACCAACGAAGGTGTGTGTAGCCGTATTATTAGATGCGGTATAAGTTACCCCATTAATCCAAGTATAGCTATCACAAGCAACGTGTGTAAATGTACCAGTCGCTGTAGTGTTAATTGTTAAATTTAACGTTACAATAGAGTCACAACCTGCTGCATTTACTAAAGTATGCGTCGCTGTATTGTTCGATGCAGTATAAGTTACCCCATCAATCCAAGTATAGCTATCACATGCCACTTGTGTATCTGTTCCGGTACTTGAGTTATTGATTGTTAAATCTAAAGTTACAGTAGAATCACAACCGTGAACTGAACCTCCTACTAGTGTATGCGTCGCTGTATTGTTTGATGCAGTGTAAGTAATTCCATCAATCCATGTATAGCTATCACAAGCTGTAATAAAATCTGTTCCAGTTACAGCATAGTTTATAGTTAAATCCAAAGTTACGATAGAATCACAACCATTTGTAGAACCACCAACCAACGTATGCGTAGCTGTATTGTTTGATGCAGTATAAGTTACCCCATCAATCCAGGTATAGCTATCACAAGCAACTTGAGTATCTGTTCCATAAAGGATACTACTAAGTGTTAAATTTAAAGTCACAGTAGAATCACAACCATGAACTGACCCCCCCACTAGTGTATGGGTCGCAGTGTTGTTTGATGCTGTATAAGTTACCCCATCAATCCATGTATAACTATCACATGCAACTTGAGTATCTGTTCCAGTTACTGCATAGTTCATTGTTAAATCTAAAGTTACGATAGAATCACAACCATTTACAGAACCACCAATCAATGCGTGGGTAGCAGTATTGTTTGATGCAGTATAAGTTACCCCATCAATCCATGTATAACTATCACATGCAACTTGAGTATCTGTTCCAGTTACAATATGAGTTGGATCAATCGTTAAATCTAAAGTTACGATAGAATCACAACCGTTTGCAGCTCCACCAGCTATTGTATGAGTTGCTGTGTTGTTTGATGCAGTATAAGTTACTCCATCAATCCATGTAAAGCTGTTACAAGCAGTTTGTAAATCTGTTCCAGTTGCTGTGTAATTGATTGTTAAATCTAAAGTTACGATAGAATCACAACCGTTTACATCTCCACCAACTAGTGTATACGTTGCTGTACTGTTTGATGCAGTATAAGTTACTCCGTCAATCCAAGTATAACTATCACATGCAACTTGCACGTCTGTTCCATTACTAATAGCACAAAGAGTAGTAAAAGCAAATGGCCCTGACCAAACACTTTGGCTAGTTCCGCCACAATCTGATTGAACATAGAACTCATAATCTGTATTAATACCTAAACCAGGTAAATTAAATGAATTGGTTGTTAAACCATTTTGAAGTGTACCACTTCCTGGAGTGAATCCGGCAGTACCAAATTCAATATTCCAAAGAGAAACTGATGCAAAATCTGTCCAAGATAAATCAGCTGAAGTTGTTGTAATATTTGTAGCTGATAAGCCCTGAGGTACTAAACACATTGGAGGGCTAACAATGGTTAATGTGAAATCAACTGTTGACCCCCAAGAAACAGTGTTACATGGTCCTGGATTTGCAGAAGAGCCATATTCTCCTCTTACTCTAACTCTATAATTCCCAAGATTAGTTCCAGCAGGTACAGTTACAGTCAATGTCTTTGATGCTGCACTTCCGATTTGGTAAGAGACCAACTCAGTTATTGGGTCGAAAACAAAATCATTGTTCCAATCAATCCAAACTTTAACTCCATTTTCTCCACCTACATAAGTAGTAAGAATATCAAAGGTCTGAGTTTCATACGCCTCGAAAATCTGTGTTGTTTCATTAGCATAACCATTTGTAGGCTGTGACGAAGCAGTATAAGAGATATTCGTTTGAGCACCAACTGATGAAACTGCACTTAAGTAATCACCACTTGTATGCACAGGTGTACAGTACATATTTGAGAAAAAGAAAGGACCAGCCCAAGCGCTTAAATCACCACCACCACAATCAGATTGGACATAGAATTCATATTCTGTACTTGGTGTGATTGTAATTGGATATGAGTTTGAAGTCACCCCATTTGCTATGGTACCATTCCCTTGTGTAAATCCAGCAATACCATATTCGATATTCCAAAGAGTAGCAGAACCTTGTTCTGTCCAGCCTAAATCAGCAGAAGTTGCTGTAATGTTAGAAGCCATTAAGGAGTTTGGTTTTATACAAGAAGGCGCTTCATGGATAGAAATATTATCAATGGCCATGTCGCCATAAAAACTACTCCCTTTAGTTCCAATAAATCTCACTTGTATAATTCCTGTATAGTTGTTTAGAAGAATCAATTCTTCTCTCCACGGATCACCACCGGCAGTTTGTTGTTCTCCAATAATATTAATTTCTGTTGTCCATGTAGTTCCATAATCTGCTGATACTTGAACAAGTAAATCCCCCATTGAAGCACCATATTTATGATAATAAAAACCTAATTCAGCAACTGTTAACGCTGAGATATCAATTTGTGGCGTATATAAATATGCTGAATCATTTGTCGATCCATTAGAGGCCTCTGTATAGAAATATTTAGATCCACTATAAGGGCTGTTTGGTCCTGTTGATGAAGAAGGGGTTGTACCTCCCGAACCGTGAACATCCCAACGGAAAGCAGAAGTTGTATTAGTAGGAGTTGTTGACCAACAGTCACCAATTTGAGCATTGGTTGTTGTAGCAGCTGTTTCTACATCATAAAGCCATGGAGCAACAGTCGCTGCACACGGCGTTGTTAAAGCAAAAGGACCAGCCCAATCACTTAAATCACCTCCTCCACAATTAGATTGAATATAAATACTATAACTAGTTTGTGCGGTTAATCCTGTTAAAGTAAAAGGATTGGAATTAGCTATTACAGGAGTACCACTGCCTAGCGCAAATCCAGCTGGACCATATTCGATATTCCAAGAAGTAGCACCACCACTCTCAACCCAACTTAATATAGCAGAAGTAGAAATAACATTTGATAATGCAAAAGAGGTCGGCATCAAACATGATGGTGGTGCAACAATTGTCAAATTAAAGTCAACCGTAGAACCATAGTTCACACTTCCACAAGCTGGTGGGCTAACAGTAGAACCATATTGTCCACGAACTCTCATTCTGTAATCTCCCTGTGCAGTACCAACTGGGACAGTAATAGTGAAGTTTTTAGTTGCATTATTATCTGCTAAACTTCCTACTAATTCATTGGCATCAAAAACCATATCATTATTCCAGTCAACCCATATATTCACACCATTTCCACCACCAACATACGTTGTACTCATGTTAAATGTTTGCGTTTCATAGGATTCAAAAAGTTGCGCTGTTTCATTAGCATACGAACCAAGCGGCATGCTAAACGTAGTGTAGTTTACGTTTGTTTCAGCACCAATTGAACTCACTGCACTTAAATGATCTCCAGTATATAGTGTAGAAACTTCACAATAAGTATATTCATAAGCCATCGACCAATAACTTGTGTCTCCTGGAGCACAAATTGAGCGCACATAAAAATCATAATCATTACCAGGAGTAAAAGTAAATGAATACGGATTTGAATTAGTCAACTGGAATGTACCTGTACCTGGAGTAAAGCCATGTGCTCCATATTCAATTTGCCATTGAGTAGCTGTGTTGTTTTCAGTCCAACCTAAATCTAAAGTTGTTCCTACAACATTACTCACTGTCAAGTTAGAAGGTGCAAGACAAGTTGGCGTAGCCGCAATTGTTAATGTAAAATCTACTGTTGAACCGTAATTTACGTTTCCACATGGTGGGAGTGCACCACTACCCCACTGACCACGCACTCTCATTCGATAGTCTCCTTGTGGAGTACCTGCTGGAATCGTAATAGGTAAGCTATGCATTGTTGAATTTGTAGCGGTAGCAACTAATTCATTTGTGCCAAAGGTCATATCATTATTCCAATCAACCCAAACATTAACTGTATTGGTTCCCGAAGAATAATTTGTATTCATATTAAAAGTGAGTGTTTCGTATCCCACAAAGTTTTGCGCTGTTTCATTTGCATAAGAACCTGCTGGCGTTGAATTAGCTGAATAAGAAACATCTACTACAGCACCAGACGAAGAAACGGAAGTTAGGTACTCGCCGTAACTAGTTGAAACACCACAGTAGGTATATTCATACGGCATGGACCAAAAGCTTGTGTCTCCTGGAGCACAAATTGAGCGCACATAAAAATCATAATCATTACCAGGAGTAAAAGTAAATGAATACGGATTTGAATTAGTCAACTGGAATGTACCAGTACCTGGAGTAAATCCATGTGCTCCATATTCAATTTGCCATTGAGTAGCAGTTCCATTTTCTGTCCAACCTAAATCTAAAGTTGTACCTACAACATTACCAACGGTTAAGTTAGATGGTGGTAAGCAACTTGGTGCAGCGATAATTTCAACATTATAATCCTCTGTTTCACCATAAGTTTCTGATGAGCAAGGATCAATTGCTGATGCTATTGATGTATAAACTAATCTCACTCGCATTCTTTTTATTCCTAAAGTTGCGGTTGCAGGAACTGTAAAGGGTAGCGAAGTCAATCCAGCTGAAAGTCCATTAAACTCAGCTACTACTTCATTAGCATCAAATACATTATTATTATTATAATCTATCCAAACCCTTACGGACTCGGAGGATGGCGAGCTATAAGTTGTACCAACAGAGATTGTATATGTCAACCCAGCTGCAAGATCGGGTGCATTCATCGCGGTATTATCGGTATACCCTGCGCCATTACAGCCACTATTTAGATTTGACAATGTTACAGTGGCTCCACTCAATAAAACATCATTAAGATCATCAAGTGAACAACCTGATGAATAGGTCGGCGTGCAATACTGGGCGTATGCACTTGAGCTCAATCCAAAAAACAAAGTAAGGACACCTGCTCGAATAAATTTTTTGTAATACTTTTTCATAAGTCTAAGTTTTATAAATTGTTAACAATCAAAAATAATATAAAAAACCTGTTAATCAAATGTTATTAATGTATTTATTTGGTCAAACATGCTATTTGCCACCATATTACTAGAATCATAAACTACAATTCTACTGTATATTTAAGGTTCTATATGATTCTGTGTGGGTTTAATGAAAAAAGTCTGTCGGCTGACGGACGATTTAATTCGAAAAGGAATATCTATTATCTCAAAGTGATCCTAATTTCAATCCCATAAATACCTTTCATCATAATCAACTTTGTATTTCTTTAAAAACGCAAGATACTCTTCTTTATAAGTTTTCTTTTTATGATGGATATGGATCATTTTCAGTAGGATTTACTGAAAACGATCCATATCCACTTTGCCAAGAAAAGTTTTTTAAACTCTCATCTTGCTTTTAAATGGGAATTTACTCTGGAAAAGCTTTACTCTGGAAAGGTACAGTATGTGCCGTCCTTTCAGATACTTTATTGATTACTTTATTAATAAGCCTAGGAGTTACCTCCTAGGTTAGCGCATTTCTTCACATTGAGATTTTGAAGTAAGTTTTTGTAATTCAACTCTGAATGCAGAACATGACTATAATTCATAATGAGTCGTGACTTTTTAATGTAAATGAAAGTGATATAA
>Ga0265293_10004596_pt1 | contig 24172 bp, 18 predicted proteins | sample Munlanlewell138R_FD_192505 | JGI IMG/M metagenome (GOLD analysis project Ga0265293, IMG submission 192505) | Leachate microbial communities from a municipal landfill in Southern Ontario, Canada - Leachate well 138R | ecosystem: Engineered > Solid waste > Landfill > Unclassified | place: Canada...
TGAATTGTATATTAAAAAGGCTGTTGAAGAAAAAATAGATTTAATTGTATCAGGAGCAGGACTTCCAATGGCGCTTCCTAAATTAGTAAAGGGGAGCAGCACAAAAATAGTTCCCATAGTATCTTCTGCAAAAGCTGCAAAAATAATAATCAGAAGTTATCTTAAATCAGACAAACTGCCGGATGCCGTAGTAGTTGAAGGACCCTTGGCAGGCGGACATCTAGGTTTTAAGATGGATGAATTGTTGGAAGATAAATGCATGGCATTAATAGATATTGTCAAGGAAGTAAAGCTTTTATTAAGTATATTTGAAGAAAAATATAAAGTGAAAATTCCTTTGATTGCAGCCGGAGGAATAAGGACAAAGAGTGATATCATTGAGCTAAAAGGAGCAGGAGCCGATGGTTTTCAAATAGCAAGTTTATTTGTTCCAACAGTTGAATGTGATGCTCACCAAAACTTTAAATCTGCATATATTAATGCAACTGATGACCAGATTGAGATTATTAAAAGTCCGGTTGGAATGCCCGGAAGAGCAATAAAAACAAATTTTCTTTCTGAAACAGGAAAATTTAATATAACAAAATGTTATAGATGCATGCCTTCTTGTAACCCTAAAGATATTCCATACTGCATATCGGAAGGTTTGATAAATTCAGTGCAAGGAAGAGACGGCCTCATCTTTTCAGGTGCGGATCTAAGCAATGTAAATAAAATGACAACAGTAAAAGAAGTAATTGATAAATTAATTAGGTGATACAAGGGGACGGGGTTGCTGTCATAAATGATAACAACCCCGTTCCTTGTCATATCTTGAAAAAATATAAAATTAAAAAATCCTTTACAAATCATAAAAATTAATATATGATTAAAAGAAGAAAAATGTAACATATGGGAAAAGGTTTCTAAAAATTCATGCAGATAAATATCAGCATTGTGTTATTATTATCATCAATATATTATCCTCATAGGGATGCTTTAACATAGTAATTCATGCAGATAAATATCAGCATTGTGTTAATCTTATTATCAAAATATTATTATTATAGGGATGCTTTAAACGATCCAGATAAATTTATTAATACTGGAGTACTTTCACATCATTACATTATCTTTATAGGGATGTTTTAGCATAGTAATTCATGCAGATAAATATCAGCATTGTGTTAATCTTATCATTATCATATTTGGTGCAAGCGGTTGCACAATATTTGTAGGTGGTGTCCTTAAAAAGGTTTTAGATGTCAACAAGCACAATCTGTACACTGTTTACTTGTTTTAAAAGCTTTCACTTCTATAAGTTGTGGGAGTATGTCATTAATTCAAGTTTATGTCAAATTATATTATAAAGGGAGGATATAATATGAAAAAATTTTTAATCGTATTGCTTATTGTAGCTTTATTGATGGGTTTTACAGCTTGTACACAGACAGAAGTACCGGAAGAACCGGAAGCACCGGCGGTTGCCGATGAAACCCCACCGGAGGAAGAAGAGCCGAAACCTGCAGAAAAAACTATAATCAACTTTGCCGTTCAAGCTGACTCGACACCGGCATTGGAAAAAATTGTTCAAGCTTTCAATGAACAAAGTGAAACGTATGAGGTCAAAGCAACAATAATGACTAATGATTCAGGACAAATGCACGACCAACTGTTAAACTCACTATCTTCAAAAAGCGGTGAGTACGATGTTATTTCTATGGACGTAGTTTGGGCAGGAGAATTTGCGGGAGCAGGATACTTGGAACCCATTGACCAGTTGATGATGGATAAGGGATGGAAACCGACTGATTTTAATGCAGGATCTATGGATTCGGGAAAATACAAAGGTAAGAATTACGTATTACCTTACTTCCCTGACTTGGGGTTACTTTATTTCAGATCAGATATTGTTTCTGCTGAAGATGTAGCCATACTTCAGTCAGGGGAATATACCTTTGATGACCTGATTGCAATGGGTGAAAAATATCAAGGCGAGAAAGAAACAAAATATGCATTTGTATACCAGTCCAAACAATATGAAGGTTTAGTATGTAATCTTAACGAATTCACAGGAAATTGGACAGATATCGAAGGCGGTCTAAATGTTTTGAAACAAATGATGGATAAAGGTTTGACTCCAGAGGACATCTTAAATTATACTGAAGGGGAAACTGCTAATGCTCTTCTCAATGGTGAAGCTGTTTTTGCAAGAAACTGGCCATATGTAAATGGTATGCTTCAATCAGGCGAATATGATGTTAAGGTTGACCAGGTTGGATATGCACCTATGCCCAAGGGCGGTACCGTAGGCGGATGGATTTTAGGTATTAACGCTAATTCTCAAAACTCAGACGGTGCTAAGGAATTCTTGACATTTGTGGCAGGTCCTGGAGGACAAAAGATTAATGCAACAGAAGGAAGCTATCTGCCGGGGCTTAACGCTTTATTGGACGATGATGAGGTTTTGGCATCCAATCAGCTCTTAACCGATGAGGGATTCCAAAATGCATTAGCAAATACAACATCAAGACCGGTTGTTCCTAATTACTCTGAGGTCAGCGACCAAATTCAAATCAGTGCGCATCAGTATCTATCAGGGAACAGCAGCATAGAAGATGCAGTTGCAGGAATTGAGGCAGCACTTGCAGAATAAACAAAAATTTGTTAATGTTAGCTTTGACTTAGTCAAAGCTAACATTTTAATAGGAGTTATTTATGAAACTTTCAAAATGGGCGGATAAAAATGCCGGATACATACTTATTTTACCGGCTGTAATAATCATAGTATTATTTTCTATAGCACCTATTATCGGTACCCTCCGCTATGCTTTTTTTGATATGCAGCTAAATAACCAGGCAAAAAATGATATGTATTTTGAATCAAATATTAATGTTGCGCTAAATCAGGAAACTATAACCTATCTGAACTATTATTTAGATATTGATATGGATTCTGTTCAAAACAAAGATACTATAGCTAAAATTGATGAGATAAAAAAAGACTTGCGGGAGCTTGAGCTGTTTATAGCTGAGAAAATTGCCTCAAGTGATTTAAGGGCTATTGTACAGGTAGGTCAAGCAGAGCAAAATGCTTTATTGGAAAGGCAGCAGTCCATAGTAAATAAGCTGGACGAGTTGTATTCAATGGATGACGAATTTTATTCTCCTGAAGATACAATGGCAGTAGCATCAGAGTTTGAGACATCAATCATCGAATCAAATTTCTCGGGGGTAGATAACTTTACTAAGGTTTTAAAGGATGAAAGAGTTCATTCAACATTAACATTCACACTGATTTTTACTGTAATTTCTGTATTTGCAGAGCTGATTTTCGGCTTAGCCCTGGCTCTTATTATGAATAAGCCCTTTAAAGGAAGGTCGCTTGTAAGAACTTTTTCTCTCATTCCATGGGCAATTCCTACTTCTGTAGCTGCTCTGATATGGTCTTATCTTTATAATGGCTCAAGCGGTATTGTATCACATATATTTACTACCATTGGTCTTATCAATTCCCCGGCTTCAATGCTGAATTCAGCACAGAATGCCCTTGGAGGTATTATCATAGCGGATGTATGGAAGACAACACCCTATATGGCTTTGCTGCTGTTAGGAGGTTTACAGGTGATACCGAACAGCCTGTATGAATCATCAGCCCTTGAGGGTGCAAGAAGCTGGCAACAATTCAGATATATTACCTTGCCTCTTTTGAAACCGTCAATATTTGTAGCACTCCTTTTTAGAACCTTGGATGCCTTCAGGATTCTTGATTTAATCTATGTACTTACAGGAGGGGGCCCGGGCGGCTCAACGGAATCAATTTCTCTATATGCCTACAAGGTAATGTTTTCTCAAACAAGATTCGGCTATGGCTCCGCCATCGTTTTAATAATGGCTTTGGTTGTAGGAATTATTACTTTTATCTACATTAAAGCTCTTAATGTGGATTTGTTAGGCGAGAAGAGGTAGGTGTGATATGAACAGAGCAAAAACATCAACATTATTTAAAATAGTTATTGTCTTATATTTGTTTATAATAATATTTCCCTTCTTTTGGGTGGCAGTTACTTCTTTAAGACCTGAAGCAGAGATTTGGGGCAGTGGTGCACTTCAGTTAAAAGGAGCAGCTTTCACAACAGAAAATTATAAACTGCTTTTTAAGACACCGGTACTGAACTCTTTGAAAAACTCATTGATAATTTCAACCATAACAACTATATATGTAACATTTGTTGCATCTTTATGCGCTTATGCCATTGCCAGGTTAGACTTTAAATTTAAAAAGCTGCTGACTGTCATTGTACTGGTCACGTCAATGTTTCCGCAGATGATTGTAATAGGTCCCATATACAGGGTATTTGTGCAATTAGGCTGGACAAACAGCTACTATATTTCCTTGCCCTATTCAAACATAACGCTGCCGGTTGCAATATTTATACTGATAACTCATTTTTCTCAAATTCCTAAAGAAATGGAAGAGTCTGCTACCATGGACGGCTCATCAAAGATAAACACTTTTTTTAAGATTATATTGCCATTAGCTGCTCCGGGAATATTTACAGCTGCAATCATAATATTCATAGGTGCATGGAATGAATTCCTATTATCCTTGACCTTGAATACCAATGAAGCATGGAGAACAGCAACCGTAAACATATCATTCCTGCGAGGACAGTTTGAAATATTCTGGGGACAGGTAACTGCAGCAACAGTAGTAGTAACAATACCCACCCTGATAATTGTAATTCTGTTCCAAAAACAAATTGTATCCGGAATAACATCCGGTGCATTAAAGGAGTGAAAGGATGAAGAAATTTAGGGAGGAAGGTTTAAATATTGAGAAACTGCCTCTTTTGGAAACATTAATGTCACTGGGGAACGGATATATAGGAGTTAGAGGTTATCTTGAAGAATTTGACTACCCAGGTTCTGTCAGAGGCAGCTACATAAATGGAATATATGAACAAGTCCCAATGGTTCATGCTGAATGGGCATGGGGTTTTCCTCTGCAATCGGACAGAATGCCGAACTTGGTTGACCTTACTAAAATTTTAATCATTTTAGATGGAGAAGAGGTTGATATTGAGGGCAAGATTGAGGAGTTTAAAAGGGAATTGGATTTTGAAAATGGTTTATCTCTCCGCAGCTATAAATACATAACAAAAAGTGGCAAGGAAGCAAAAATTTATTTTGAACAGCTTATATCTTTTACGCATAAGGAATTAAGGTCATGGACGTTAAACATTGAATATAATGGAGAAATAGAAGTCAAAAACAATATTCACTACAATATCCTTAACTTTTCAAGCAAAGATGATCCACGGGTTGCATCTACACAAATACCTTTAGTCAAAGTAGAAAGGGCAAATTATCAAGATAGTGAGGGCGAGCTCCTGCTTAAGACTATAAGGTCAGGCTTGCAGGTTAAAATTGAGCTTCAGGATTCAGGGGAATTTAAATCCACAAGCACTGCTAATGATGATGGATTAAATATTTCTTTTATTTTCGAGGGACAGCTAAGAATAGACCGGATGATTAAGTATGAGGACAGTCTTAGGAAGGTAAAGAGTGAATATATTTCTAAGGGAAAATTATATAAAGCTCAAAGTGAATATTTAGAAAACTATAATAAAAACTGCTCTATTGATTTTTTGGACAACAAAGAATTGGATAATGCTATGGACTTCATGAAATTTCATATGCTCCAGTCAACAACTCAGGATATTTTCGGAAATATTGCAGCCAAGGGTTTATCGGGTGAAGGATATGAAGGTCATTATTTTTGGGATACTGAAATATTTCTTTTCCCTGTATGGCTGCTTTGGGATGAAGAGAGAGCAAAGAACCTCTTGCTCTACAGATATAATCAGCTGAATGCGGCAAGAAGGCGAGCCTTGGAGATGGGACACGGAAAGGGTGCTTGTTTTCCTTGGAGGACTATATCAGGAATTGAATCTTCAGGATATTTTCCTGCCGGTTCAGCTCAATATCATATAAATTTTGATATAGCCTATACCTTTATTCAATGGTGGCTTACCAATAAGGATATTGATTTTTTAGCTGAATATTCAATGGAGCTTTTATTAGAAACAGCCAGGACTGCACTTGAAATAGGCTCCTTTCAAAGTGACGGCTTTCATATTCACTGTGTAACAGGGCCTGATGAATATACAGCTATGGTGTCTGACAACTATTATACCAACAAGATGGCTCAATATAATTTAAGATGGGCTATAAATCTTTGGAATATTCTTAAAGCAGAAAGACCGGACAGCTGGGCAAAACTTAAGAAAGCTCTCAATATTACCGATAATGAAATAAACAATATGGAAAGAGCAGCCAATGAAATGTTTTTTATATACGATGAAGTGAAAGGTATAATAGCACAGGATTCAACATTTTTAACAAAGGAGGCATGGCCTGAAGAAAACAACTTAAGGCCATTGCTTTTACACTATCACCCACTGACAATTTACAGATATCAGATATTAAAACAGGCAGATACTGCTCTTGCCTTGCATTTACTGTCAGATGAAGATGAAGAGCTAATGAAGCGCACCTTTTATTATTATGAAAACATAAACAGTCATGACTCTTCACTGTCACCGTCTATCAGTGTGCTTATGGCATGTAGGTTTAAGGACGGTGAGATGGCATATAAATATTTTATGGATTCAGTATATATGGATTTAAAAGATCTTAATCACAATACCTCAGACGGCCTTCATATGGCAAATATTGGAGGAACGCTCATATCTGTATTAAGCGGCTTTGGAGGTGTAAGAATTAAGGAGGATGGTCTTCATATAGATCCATATGTTCCAAAACAATTAGGAAGAATAAGGTTTAAATTAACATGGAGGAAAACAGTCCTTGAAATTTTCATTAGTGAAGAAGAAGTGGATATTAAAAAAGTATGGGGACCGGCTACAGAAGTAATATTGCAGGGTAAAAGGGTTACTGTTGGACAGAAGGCAGTTCTCTTTGATTTGGACGGAGTATTGACAGGCACCTCTGACAATCACTTCTATGGCTGGAAAAGGATGTGTGCAGATATTGGATTAAATCTTCCCGAAGAATTTCGTGACAGGGTGCGGGGCATTTCAAGAAAGGATGCCTTAGATATGATATTGATACATTTTGATTTGAAGTATTCGAATGAAGAAAAGCTGCAATTAATGGATAAAAAAAATAATTACTATAAGGAGTCTATAGCATCTTTTAGCAGAGACAATCTCTATCCCGGTGTTATAGAACTTTTGGAAGGTATAAGGAAGGCAGGAGGCAAAATAGGGTTGGTATCAGTCAGCAGGAATGCAGCTCAATTATTAAGGAGCATGGATATTGAAAAATATTTTGATGCCATAGTAGATCCTTCAATGCTCTCCCGAGGGAAACCATATCCTGATCCTTTCCTTGCGGCGGCAGAGATGCTCTCGGTTGAGCCCGGGGAATGTTTAGGAATAGAAGATGCTAAAGCAGGAATCGAAAGTATAAAAAGTGCCGGCATGAAATCAGTCGGTATAGGAAATGATGATTTAAGGGAAGCAGATTCAGTATTTCAAACAATCCAAGATGCTTCTGAATATATACTAAAATGGTTGGAGGGTCCAAAATGGCAGGAATAACTTTAAAAAATGTAAGCAAAATATATGACAATGGTTTTGAAGCAGTAAAGTCCATAAGCTTAGATATAGTAGACGGAGAATTTATGGTATTGGTAGGACCTTCAGGATGCGGAAAGTCAACTACCCTAAGAATGATTGCAGGGCTGGAAGAAATCTCTTCAGGTGAACTATATATTGGTGAAGAATTGGTGAATAAAGTAGAACCTCAGGATAGAAATATAGCCATGGTATTTCAAAATTATGCCCTCTATCCCCATATGACCATATATGAAAATATGGCATTTGGGCTTAAGCTGCGAAAATTACACAAAAATGAAATTGATAAAAGAATAAGAGAAGCAGCTGCAACACTCCATATTGATTCTCAATTAGACAAAAGACCAAAAGCTTTATCAGGAGGACAGAGACAGAGGGTTGCTTTGGGCAGGGCAATAGTCAGGAATCCAAGAGTGTTTTTGATGGATGAGCCTTTATCCAATCTGGATGCAAAACTGAGGGTACAGATGAGGGCAGAATTAATAAGGCTGCATAACGACTTGAAAACCACCTTCGTATATGTGACACATGACCAAACTGAAGCTATGACCATGGGAAGCAGAATATGCGTTATGAAAGATGGAATAATAAAACAGGTAGCTACTCCCGAAGAAATTTACAACAAACCGGATAATCTTTTTGTAGCAGGCTTTATAGGTTCACCTCAAATGAATTTCTTTAAAGGAAGATTGATTGAGGAAGGGGAAGAATACTCCTTGCTGGGAAACAATGATGAATATGGAGAATTCAGATTTCCTGTAGAAATTGAAGATAAGGAAAATGTAAGACCATATTTAAGAAAAGAAATAATATTCGGTGTTCGACCCGAACACATTAAATTTACAGAAGAAGATGGATTAAAGGCACAGGTTTTGGTAACAGAATTATTGGGCAGCGAAGTTCACGTACACTTGCATGTTCAGGGCGAAATACACACAGTAAAAACAGATGCATCTGTACATATAAAAGCCGGAGATATAATTAAGGTAATACCGGCTTGTGATAAAATTCATCTCTTTGATCCGGAAACAGAAAAGGCACTGATATAAGGAGCATAGTATGGAAAGGAGAAGGTCCAGCGGTATATTGATGCATATTTCCTCATTGCCCGGTGAATATGGAATTGGAGATTTTGGCAAGGGAGCATATTCCTTTGTAGATTTTTTAGTTAATGCAAAACAAAAATACTGGCAGGTATTGCCTTTGGGAATAACGGGATACGGAGATTCTCCTTATCAGTCTTTTTCTTCATATGCCGGTAATCCTTATTTTATAGATTTTGATGAATTTATTGAGATAGGATACTTAACCAAAGATGAAATCAAAAGCTTTGATTTAGGTTGTGACTTGGCAAAGGTTGATTATGGACTACTATATAAGAACAAGCTACATCTTTTAGAAAGAGTTTATGAAAGAGCAAAGGAAAGCTTAAAAGAGAATTTATATAGGTTTTATATGGATAACATTGAATGGCTGAGAGAATTTGCATTATTCATGTCTATTAAGGAGTATTATGGGAATGTCTCCTGGTTAAGGTGGCAGGAAGAATACAGGAGGAAGGATTCAGAAAATGTAGAGAAGTTTGAAAAAGACAAAAATGACAAGATATATTTTTGGGTATTTACTCAGTATTTTTTCTATAAACAATGGAATAGTCTAAAAGGATATGCCAATAGGAACGGTATCAAAATCATAGGAGATTTGCCCATATATGTGGCAGAAGACAGCCAAGATGTATGGAGCAATCCTCAACTGTTTAATTTAGACGAAGCTCTTTTACCAATAACAGTATCAGGCTGCCCGCCTGATGCATTTTCCGAGAAGGGTCAGCTTTGGGGCAATCCCATATATGATTGGTCTGCAATGGAAAGGGAAGACTATAGGTGGTGGAAGGACAGAATAAAGCATAGCTTTAAAATGTTTGATGTATTAAGAATTGATCATTTCAGAGGATTTGAATCCTATTGGGAAATTAAATATGGTTTTGAAGATGCTAGACTTGGTCAATGGGTAAAAGGGCCCGGGATAAACTTTTTTAACAGTATTAAAGAAGAATTAGGGGAGTTAAATATAATTGCTGAGGATTTAGGTTTTTTAACAGAGGATGTAAAGAAGCTCCTAAGGGCTTCAGGATTTCCGGGAATGAAGGTATTGCAGTTTGCCTTTGATTCAAGAGAGGAAAGTGATTATTTACCCCATAATTATGATAAGAACTGCGTAGTCTACACAGGAACCCATGACAACTCAACTGTTGTGGGATGGTTTTCAAAGGCAAGAATAGAAGATGTGGAGCATGCTAAGAAATATTTTAAAATAGACTTAAAAGAGGGATTAAACTGGGGATTTATCAGGGGTGCATGGAGTTCAACCGCTTATTTAGCCATAACTACTATGCAGGATATTCTTGGAGCAGGTGATGAAGCCAGAATGAATATACCATCAACTCTAGGCGGGAACTGGACTTGGAGGATGAAGGAAACAGAGCTGACAGATGAAATTGTAACGAAGCTAGCCGATTTAACGACTATCTATAGGAGGTAATTTTGGAAATTAAGCATAAAGCTAAAAAGAAGAAACAGTTTACTTTACATGATGTAGCTAAACTTGCCGGAGTATCTCCTTCTACAGTATCAAGGGTAGTATCAAACAATCCAAGAATAAGCAAGGCTACAAAAATGAAGGTAGAAAAATGTATGGAACAGCTTGGGTACTATCCCAATGCCAATGCAAGATCCTTAGCTATAAAAAAGACTGATGCTGTAGGAATTATAATACCTACAACATCAGATGACTATTTTTCAAATCCATTCTTTCCTGAAGCTTTAAGGGGAATAATAAAGTCGGCATCCGAATCAGGCTATAATCTTTTGCTATCTACAAATACTGAAAAAGGTGAGGAGCTAAAGGTAATCAAGAATTTGATAAAAGGCTCCAGAGTAGATGGAGTAATACTCATGACCAGCAAGGTTGATGATGAATGCATAGAGTATTTAAAAAGTATAGATTTCCCTTTTTCATTAATAGGTTCAACCGTTAAAAAGGATGAAAAAATAAACATGGTAGATAATGACAATATGCTTGCAACCTATGAATTGACAAAGCATATAATAGACATCGGAAGAAAGAAAATAGCTATGATAGTAGGAGATAAAAAACTCATAGTAAGTAAGAAGAGAATTGAAGGTTATAAAAAAGCATTAAGAGAATTGAATATCAAGGTGGACGAAGAGCTATTGTTTAGCGGAAGTTTTGATGAAAAAACCGGATACAATTATGGAATGAAGATTTCAAGGCTGAAACCTTTGCCGGATGGATTAATTGTAGCAGACGATTTAGTAGCTTTTGGCGCTATGAAAGCTTTTGAAAAGCTGAATATTAAAATTCCTGAAGATATAGCTGTTGCCAGCTTTAATAATAGCGTACTTGCCAAGAACTCCAATATACCATTAACATCTGTAGATATAAATGCTAATGAATTAGGTAAGAAAGCCATGAATTTACTGGTAGAAGCCATAGAGGAAGGAACTATCGGTAAAAAACTGTTAATACCTTATAAAATTTTTATTAGAGAATCAACCAAAAATAATGCAAAATTATAACGAAAAATTAATTAAAATAAATCTTGACAAATCATTTGTCATGGTATAGTATATTTTTTAATATAAATATTTGCTGTGAAGAGGAATAGTAATGAAACATGGACCCAAGAGAGAAGGTTGCTTGGTGAAAAACCTTCGTCCCAATGTTGATTGAACCCGCCTCGGAGCGTTTGGGAGTAACAACCCAAAGGGTAAAACCCTTATTTTAATGAGATACTGTATATAAAGCAGTTAGAGTGGTACCGCGGATATCCGCCTCTTTTAGAGGCGGATTTTTGTATGACCTAACCCCGCAAATACCATAACCCCGCGAATGCCCTAATTCTGCGTATTACTCACACCCAAATATATGGCGAATAATATATTAAATAATATTAAAGAAGGAGGTTCACATTATGAGTGGGGACACATTACAGATTTTTGTATCAATGATTATTTACATGGCTGTTGTTATAGGCATCGGATTATATTTTGCAAAGCGTGCCAATGAGAGCAGTGAAAACTATTTTTTAGGAGGTAGAACACTTAGCCCATTGGTTACAGCTATGAGTGCCGAAGCATCTGATATGAGTGGATGGCTATTAATGGGACTTCCGGGAGTTGCATACTGGTATGGCTTAAGTGATGCTGTATGGACAGCAATAGGTTTAGCGGCAGGTACGTATATAAACTGGTTGTTTATTGCAAAAAGACTTCACAACTATTCAGTTACAGCAGGCAACTCAATAACGCTTCCTGATTTTTTCAGCAATCGTTTCAAAGAAAAAAATAAAATAATAATGACTATTTCTGCAGTTTTCATTTTGGTTTTCTTTATTGTTTATGCTTCCAGCTGCTTTGTAACTGTGGGTAAACTTTTTAACGCATTATTTGGATTCAAATATCAGTATATGATGATATTAGGGGCAGTATTCGTATTATTTTACACATATATCGGAGGTTTTCTGGCAGAATCCGCTTCAGATACTCTGCAGGCATTTGTTATGATTATTGCTTTGGTTACAATTTTGCTTTTGGGAACTTTTGCAGCAGGAGGGGCAGCTCAAGTTATAGAAAATGCAAAAGAAATTCCCGGATTTTTTGAGTTTTTCGGTATTGCATCACCTGCTGTAACAGATGGGGTGCAAGAGGTTCTAAATGGAGTACCTCAGTACAATGCAGCAGGCGAATATGGCCTGTACACGGTTTTGTCAACACTTGCCTGGGGATTAGGATATTTTGGAATGCCTCAGGTATTGCTGAGATTTATGGCGATAAGAGATCCTAATGAATTAAAAACATCCAGAAGAATTGCAACAGTTTGGGTAGTTATTTCCTTAGGCGCTGCTGTAGCCATAGGAATAATAGGAAGAGCATTATTCCCTACCGCACTTTTAACATACAGTGATTCAGAAAGTATTTTTATTGTGCTGTCATCCAATTTACTTCCTGCATTTCTTGCGGGTTTTGTAATGGCCGGGATTTTAGCAGCAACAATAAGCTCTTCTGATTCATATCTGTTGATAGCAGCATCTGCATTTTCCAAAAATATATATCAGCATTTGATTAAGAAGGATGCAACTGACAAACAGGTTATGAGTGTTTCAAGGATTATCTTGGTTGTAATATCTATTATAGGTATATTCATAGCTTTTGATGAAGATAGTGTTATTTTTACAATAGTATCCTTTGCCTGGGCAGGATTTGGAGCAACTTTCGGACCAATTACAATATTCTCATTGTTCTGGAAGAGAACAACAAGGGAAGGTGCTATTGCAGGCATGCTTTCAGGGGGCATAATGGTATTTGTGTGGAAGCTTATTTTAAAACCTATGGGTGGAATCTTTGGAGTATATGAACTTCTTCCTGCGTTTATAATATCCTGCATATTTATTTATGCAGTCTCCAAAATGTCTTCAGAACCTTCGGAAGAAATACAAAATGAATTTGAAATGGTGAGAAAGATGTGAGATGGTGCCAGGCATCTTTTCCAGGCACCTTTTCAGGATGATATAAAAGGGGTTAAACCATCTATAATTTCATTTACGGCTTCTTCTATTGTTTTATCATTAACAATTTCAATGTCACAGTATTCTTTATATAGGTGGAGTCTTTCATTGTATAGAGTATATACTTTATCTTGCCCTTCTCTTAGGAGAGGGCGAGTTTTTATGTCAATATCTTCTATGATTTTTTCAGGAGGTCTGTTTAAGAATACTATAATTGAGTTTCGTTTCAAATAGTCCATGTTTTCTTTTCTTTTTATTATTCCTCCGCCGGTAGAAATTACAAGTGATGATTTATTGCCTAAAATTTTCGCACATTCGGTTTCTTTATTTCGAAAATAATCCTCGCTTATTTCAAACATCTCAATAATGCTTTTGTTCTCCTTAGTTACTATATATTTATCTATATCAAAAAAATCCATATTTAATTTTATTGAAAGAATCATTCCAACAGTTGTTTTTCCGCTGCCGGGCATGCCAATCAAAACTATGTTGCATTTTTCTTCCTTTAAACTGTTTTGTATATCCTTGCAGCTTTTCATTATTTGAAAGTAAATGTCATCTACATACTTGGAATAATCTTTATTATCCAATGCGTTAATGCAAGCTTCTACAACCAGTTTTTCTCTTGCTTTATCATATATAGGAAGTCCTTGTTTTATTTTATAACAGCCTATTTCATTTACTAAATTAAATCTTTTTTCCAATAGTCTGACTATTTCTTTGTCTATCTTATTTATTTTTGCTCTTGCTTTATTCAGCTCCATTTTTCACCGTCCTTTTCCATAATTAAATCAAGTAGTGCAAGAGCACAAGCTCCTTCTATAACAGGAATAACTCGAGGTACAATGCATGGGTCATGGCGGCCTTTAATATTTATGACTGTATTTTCCATTGATGATATATCAACCGTATTCTGTGGCAGGGATATTGAAGGTGTTGGTTTTATTGCAGTTTTAAATATTATGGGCATTCCATTTGTTATTCCTCCCAAAATACCGCCATTATTATTAGTATTAGTAATTATTTTATTGTTTTCAATTTTAAATTCATCATTAGCTTCTTTTCCCGTAAGTGCAGTAATTTTAAAACCTGCACCGAATTCAATTCCCTTAATTGAAGGTATGGAGAATACTATATGTGATATTTTGCTTTCAACTGAATCGAAAAACGGCTCACCGTATCCCGCAGGAATATTTATGATAAATGTTTCCACTATTCCTCCCAAAGAGTTTCCTTTTTCTTTTTGTTCAATTATGCATGTTTTCATAAGGGTCCCTTTTTCTGAAGATATGACGGGAAAACTCATTTTTCTGAAACCTTTAATTGCATTTAAATCAATACCTTCAATATTATCGTCATTTATATTGTAAATGCTTTTTATACGGCTTCCTATAAATATTTCTTTGCTTTCTAATATCTGCATTGCAATAGCCCCTGCAAACAAAAGGGGTGCAGTGAGTCTCCCTGAAAAATGACCTCCTCCCCGGTAGTCATTATTTGATGAATATTTTATATATCCTGTGTAATCGCTGTGACCGGGGCGAAGTTTAAACCTATCACTGTAATCCTCAGGCTTTTTATCCTTGTTATAAATGATTGCAGACAGCGGGGTTCCTGTAGTTTTTCCCTCAAAGAAACCGCTGAGTATTGAATATTCATCCTCTTCTTTCCTTTCGGTTGACAAGTTACTTCTTCCGGGAAGCCTTCTGTGCATCTGTTGATTTATGTAATTCAAATCAATTGCATATCCGGATGGCAGTCCGTCCATTACAATACCTAAGGCTTCTCCGTGAGATTCACCGAATATGCTTATTTTAAGCTTATTTCCTATCATTGAGCTCATTTTATAATACCTCCTAAGCTTTGATAATCATCCCAAAATCTCGGATATGATTTTTTTACTGATTCATATCCTTCCAAAACAATGGGATTTTCACATTTAATTGCTGCAATTGCCAATGCCATTGCAATTCGATGGTCATTCCGGCTGTCTACTGTTGCATTTCCATGCAAGGAGCTCTTTCCTTTAATTATAAGTCCATCATTTGTTTCTTTTATTGAAGCACCTATCTTCTTCATTTCCGAAGCTATCGACTTAAGTCTGTCAGATTCTTTAAGCCTCAGTCTCCCTGCATTAATTATATTAGTTGTGCAGTTTTCCTTCAAGGATGCGATTACTGATATTACAGGAATCAAGTCCGGTATTTGTGAAGCATCTATTGTTATTTCCTTCTTATTCGAAGAATATTTTTCTGTTATATTTAATATTTCTTTATCACCCTGCAGTGAATCATAGTTTAAACCAAGACATTCAATTTTGCATCCCAATACATTTGCAGCAAGAAAGAATGCTGCTTGCGAAAAATCACCTTCAACCCTGTAGTCAAATGCTTTATATTCTTGACCTCCTTTTATATAATAATTATGCTCATCAATTTTTTCAATATTTACATTGTATTTTTGCATGACATCCATTGTTAGCTCAATATAATTCTTTGATTCGAGTACACCGGTAATTTTAATTTCTGAATCACCCTCAAGAAGGGGAAGAGCAAATAATAATCCGGTGATAAATTGTGAGCTTACATTGCCGGGGATGTTGTAAGAACCTCCTTTTAGCCGGCCTCTTACTTTAAGAGGAAGTTGTCCTGCATTCGTTTCATATTTTATATTTGAGTTTTCAAAAACTTTATAATATACATCCAATGGCCTTTCGCTTAATCGACCTTTTCCCGTAAAATTGCATCCGCCTTTTAAAACCAAGGACAAAGGTATAAGGAACCTAAGAGTTGAGCCTGATTCATTGCAGTCAATTACATTTTTAGTTTCAATAAAACGGCCCTTTTTAACAAGAATGAAATCATCCATTTCCTTGATATCCGCACCCAATGTTTTCATTCCATCAATTGTAGCCCTTATATCATCTGAAAAAATTATATTGCGTAGCTTGCTTTCTTCCTTAGAAAGAGAAGCACATATTATTGCTCTGTGGCTTAAACTTTTTGATGGGGGGATGGTAATTTCCCCTTTTAATAACGAAGGTTTTATCAATATACCCATATTCCTATTATTTCTGTTTAGCATATTACCACCTAATCATCGTAATGATTAAAATTTATCATAATATCATGGGATGTCAATAGTTTTTTGATAATCACAGATAAAAGTAAATTGCTAAATTAAAGATATGATGGTACAATAAATTTACGTTCGGGGACATTCCTTGTCCCTCTTCATTATACAAGGAGGATTTATGAGCAACATTATAGTATTGGCTTTAGGCGGAAATGCATTGGGTAATGACCCGCAGGAACAAAAGGAAGCAGTCAGACATACTTCAAAATCAATAGTTGATTTAATTGAAGCAGGAAATCAGGTAATTCTATCTCATGGAAACGGTCCACAAGTGGGAATGATAAATTTAGCTATGGATGCAGCATCAAAATCGGAAGCAGGAACTCCAGAAATGCCATTTCCGGAATGCGGTGCCATGAGTCAGGGTTATATCGGTTATCATTTGCAAAATGCTATACAAAATGAATTGAAGCTAAGGGGGATTAAAAAGTCTGTTGCAACAGTAATAACTCAAGTTGTGGTTGATAAAAACGACCCTGCATTCCAAAATCCTACAAAACCGGTAGGCTCATTTTACACCAAGGAAGAAGCAGAGATAATGACAGCTAAGGGATTTACATTTAAAGAGGATGCAGGCAGAGGGTATAGACGAGTTGTTCCTTCTCCAAAACCAATAGATATAGTAGAAATTGATTTTATTAAATCATTGGTTGATACAGGTAATATTGTTATTGCCGCAGGGGGAGGCGGAATTCCCGTAGTTGAAGAAGCTGACGGATTAACAGGTATTCCTGCCGTTATCGATAAAGACTTCACTACAGCAAAGCTTGCTGAATTAGTTGATGCCGACAGCTTAATTATATTAACGGCTGTTGAAAAGGTAGCTGTGAAATATGGTAAGCCGGACCAGCTATGGTTGTCTAAACTGACTGTGGAAGAAGCACAAAAATATATTGTTGACAAGGAATTTGCAGAAGGCTCAATGCTTCCAAAGGTACGAGCTGCCATATCCTTTGCCACATCTAAGACAGGCAGAAAGACATTGATTACTTCATTGGAAAAAGCTGCTGACGGTTTGGCAGGAAAGACAGGTACGTGGATAATTAGCGGAGAGGGACACACAAAATAGCATAGAATAGGTGCCAGGCACCATGGAATGTGCCTGTGCTCTCCCGAATTGTATTGCAGTATCAACATATATATGATATAATTTATTAAAAAAACGGACATGTGGGAGGTATTATGAAAAAATTAAATAGAGTTATTTTACTTTCTATTGTGCTGTCTTTGTTGTTTACAATGACTGCAAATGCTGCTGTCTTTAGTGATATTTCAGATCACTGGGCAAGAAGCTACATAGAAAGTGTAGAAAAAAACGGTCTTGTTGACGGGTATGAAAATGGCACATTTAAACCGGATAACAATGTAACTGTGTTAGAATCTCTGATAATGATGTCAAGACTTTATGAAATTGATGAAGATATAAAAGAAGAAATAATTAATGAATATAAGCCTTCTTTAAAAAAGATGGAAAATCTATTGGGTTATGATTGGTCATTAGATTATTTGGCAGTTGCAATTGAACTTGGTATAATACCGGAGAAAACCGTTAAAGATTGGTTTGCAAATGAAGCAATTATTGCAGATGCAACAAGGGAACAAGTAGCAGTCTTGCTTATAAATGCAATGGGTTTTAGTGAAGACGCAAAAACCCTTAAAACATACTCGCTTCCATTTAATGACAGAGCTGATATAACTGCATCTGCAAGACCATATATTTACCTTATGCATGAAAAGGAAATAATGCTTGGCGATAATGAAAATAATATTAATCCTAAAAGTAAAATAACAAGAGCAGAAATCGCTACATTGTTAGATAAAGCATTTGACTACATAGATGACAAAAATATAGTTCCTAATTTTGATAAATATGAACCTACCACAACAGTCAGCGGTATGATTACGGAAGTAGAAATAAGCAGGACGGAATCCTACATATATGTGAAAAATGAAAGAGAAGTTGAAAGTATTGTTAGAATAAATGATGATACTAAGATTACTGTAAACGGAAGAACAAAAGAGTTATCCGATTTAAAAGAGGACATGCTTGTTATATGCAAAATTAATGAGGAAAGACTTGCAATAGATATTGAGGCTGACAGTACAAAGGATGTTGTAAGAGGTACAATATCATATGTGGCATATGTAGCACCTGCTACAATAACTATTTACGATGAAGATGATGATAAGCTTACATTTGATATCGCAAAAGATGTTGATGTATATCATGACGGCAAAGAAACTGAATTAAAAAGTCTTGACAAGAATGATGAAGTGATGCTTTTGCTGGATGATGATGAAGCAGTAAAGATTTATTCCATAAGCCGTATTAAACACTATGAAGGAGTTATTACATCCATTGATTACAATTATCCCATAAAGGTTACAATGAAAACAGACGAAGATGTTTCAAAAACATTTATATTTACCAGTGATGTTGATGTAACAAGAAATGATGATGAATCAAGCTTTGATCAGATAAGAGTTGGGGATGAAGTTACAATAACCACAAAATATGATGATATGATTGCAATTAACACTATTGCAAAGGAAGCTGAAATGAGTGGAGTAATTAGGGAAATATTAATTGCACCTCAAAGCAAAATAAAGATTGCAGACGAAGATGGAGCCATTAAGCAGTATTCCGTAAGCAACAATGTTAAGATTACAATTGGGTCAAAAAACGTATCAATATATGATTTGCGCCTTGGATATAATGTATCTGTAAACACCTCAGGGGATGAAATAGTTACAATGGAAGTTTCTGAAATGGAAACCGCCAAGAGTTTCACAGGCAAAATAATATTCATTAATGAAGATGATAGATTAATAATGATGCAAAGTGTTACGTCAACCGGCAAAACAGAGATAATATATCTATCCATAACCAATAATACCAAGATATACGATACTTCCGGAAGCACTAAATATTTTAAAGATTTAGAAGAAGGGGAAAATATATTGAGTATAGCTGTTCAACAGAGCGGTGAATATATGGCAGTAAGTATAATGATACAGTAAAAGCATCGAAAGATGCTTTTTCCCCTAACAGAAGCGAGAGGATGTGAGAGTATGAGAAAATATTTATTGATTATAGCAGTTTTTACCTTAATATTTGCAATGGGTTGTACTCAGATACCTATATCTGAAGAAACAGGTATAGGTCCCGGAGAATATGAAGGTATTGCCAATACTGAAGAGATTAAGAAAGAAAATAGCAGATTAAAAGAAGAATTAGATAAAATTAAAACAGAATTTGAAGAATTAGAAAAGGATTATTTAAGATTAGTCAAAAACAATGAAAGTATTATATCCAAGTTAGAAGAAACAGAATCGAAATTAGACATAGTTAATAGTGAAAATATTCCTGAATTTGAATCAGAAGAAACAGACAAAGACAGTATTGTTTCATACTTGAAGGACAGCTCAAAATTAATTGATGACAGTATTAAAGGAATTGAAGTAATAAGTGATGATGAAAGTGTAGTATTCAGAACTTTGGGATACGGAGAAGAGCATAGTCAAATATTCATTTGGGATGAAGGAGAAAATGAACCGGTATTGATTGAACAGGCATCCTTTAACAAGGAAGGCTCCTATGAATGGCTTGGCAAATATATTTTAATTAAAAACGACCATAAGAATAAGATATTAGATATTGAAAACAAGAAAATAACAGGTTCCTTCGATGAGCCGCAGAAATTACAGTTTTTGGAGGGGACTACCTCAATATTACTGAAAGATAAAGATAATAAATTTGTTTTGTATGATTTTATAAATGACAATAAAAAACAAATTGATTTAGACAATAATAAATATACTGATTTTAATTTACAAAACAATTTTGTTGTATTTTCAGGAGCATATGTTGAAAATGATGTGGAATATGAAATAAGAGCATCCATTACCTTGGACAAAATAATGGAAATATATGAAATTGAGGGTAATGAAGAAGTAGAATTAGAGGAAATGGAAGATACTGTTTAATATCTTCCCTTAATTGCATTTAATATAGCTGATATAACTATTGAATAAAGCGGTATCATAAAGAAGTTTGTCAATATTCTTGCAGGCAGTGTAATCATTATTCCTATACCGTATAAAACATATAAAAAGTAAGTGTTCAAAATTATTGATGTAATCAGCTGAGTTACGCTAATTGAAAATACTATTTTATTCATCCTAAGGTCTTTTGCTGAAGATGATACCTTAATAGGAATTATGAGGTAAATTGCAACAAGCAGAAAGAACCCTACAATATATACTGGGTTTAATGGTTTCCCGTCGTAGAATATACCATTGTCAAATGTCAATAAACCATTAGCTATAAAAACTGAAACAAAACCAACAGACAATAAAGAGATAAAAATTGTATTTACTAAATTATAATTTATATCTCTTTTAGAATACTTAAAAACAATTCCCGGCAAAAATCCGATTAATCCGCTTGTCAATGTAAATCCCGGAAAAAAGGGACCATCAGGTTTAACTATAAAATTAATAATGTCCGCCGCGGCTCCGGTTAAGAATCCCGGAAGGGGTCCTAATATTATACCTGAAAGCATCAGCGGAATTGAAGCGAAATTTATCCTAAGCGCAGGAACCCCTGCCAAAGGAATAATAATATTAAATATTACCTTCAGCACAAGGCTCATTGATATAAAAAGCCCTGCTCTAACAATTGTTAACGATGTGAATTTTTGTGGCTCAGTATTACTACTCATTTTTTCCTCCTTATTGAGCAAAGCAATACCTCCGCACAATATAGGAGCAACGTAAGTTTCTCTAATACAGCGGAAGCGACAAGAAACCGCAGACATAGTCTTTCGTTTAAGGGCGACATCCCATCCCTCAACACTTAACGCATCTTATCTACTCTGAATTTTTTATTCATATTATCATATAATAATAAATATGTATACTGTTATTTTTATATCCAATAGCTTTTCTATTGTAACTGTAGTTTTTTATGCTATAATAATAAAAAAACACGAATGAGGAGGTTTTATGTCAAACAAATTTTTAAGCGATATAGAAATTGCGCAAATGGCCAAAATAGAAGTAATAAATAAAATTGCGGAGAAAATTGGTATTCCGGATAAATATGTTGAAAATTACGGAAAATACAAATCAAAAATTGATTACAGATATCTTCAAAATGAATTAAAACACAAGGAAGATGCTAAGCTTATTTTGGTAACAGCAATAAGTCCCACTCCTTCAGGAGAAGGAAAAACCACCACTACCATTGGGCTTGGAGATGCGCTTTCTAAGCTTGGAAAGAAAACAATAATTGCTCTTCGTGAGCCTTCCTTGGGTCCTGTTTTTGGAGTAAAAGGAGGAGCGGCAGGAGGAGGATATGCTCAGGTTGTCCCCATGGAAGATATAAACCTTCATTTTACGGGAGATTTTCATGCTATCGGTGCTGCAAACAATCTTCTTGCAGCAATGGTTGATAACCATATACACCAAGGGAATCAATTAGACATTGATACCAGAAGAATTGTATGGAGAAGAGCCGTGGATATGAATGACAGACAGTTAAGGCATATAGTTGACGGTTTAGGCGGCAAGACAGAAGGTGTTCCAAGAGAAGATGGATTTGATATTACGGTTGCATCGGAAGTAATGGCAGTATTTTGTCTTTCTAATGATATTATTGAGCTTAAAGAAAATTTATCCAAAATAATAGTTGCATACAACAGAACAGGCGAGCCTGTGACAGCTGGTCAATTAAAAGCTCACGGAGCCATGGCTGCACTTTTGAAGGATGCATTGAAGCCTAATTTGGTTCAAACACTGGAAGGAACGCCCGCATTTATTCACGGAGGTCCTTTTGCAAACATAGCCCACGGCTGTAATTCAGTAATTGCTACAAGAATGTCTTGTAAAATTGCTGACTACGCGGTAACTGAGGCAGGTTTTGGAGCAGACTTGGGAGCTGAAAAATTTGTGGATATAAAATGCAGAAAAACAGGATTAAAACCAAGTGCAGTTGTTATAGTTGCATCGGTTAGAGCATTGAAACACCATGGTGGAGCAGCAAAGGCAGATTTAGGAAAAGAGAACCTGGAGGCATTGGATAAGGGAATTCCTAATTTATTAAAGCATGTGGAGAATATTACTCAAGTGTTTAAAATACCTGCTGTTGTTGCAATAAACAAGTTCCCTACAGATACGGAAGCAGAATTAAAATTGATAAAAGAAAAGTGCATGGAGTTGGGTGTAAATGTAAAGCTGTCAGAAGTATGGGGCAAAGGAAGCGAAGGCGGAGTTGATCTTGCCAATGAAGTTATAAGACTTACAGAGCAGGAAAGCTCATTGGAATTTGCCTATGATTTAGATATTTCCATCAAGGATAAGATAAGGGCAATTGCAAGAAAGATATATGGTGCTGATGATGTGGAATTTTCATCAAAAGCATCAAAAGAAATTGCTAATTTTGAAAAACTTGGATTTGGAAATCTTCCTATATGCATGGCTAAAAACCAATATTCCTTTACTGATGATTCAAAGGTATTTGGCAGGCCTACAGGTTTTAATATAACAATCAGAGATATAACAATATCAGCCGGAGCAGGATTTTTGGTTGCATTGACGGGAGATATAATGAAAATGCCGGGGCTTCCAAAGGTACCTGCAGCAGAAAATATAGATATAGATGTTGATGGAAAAATAAAGGGACTGTTTTAGTCTCGTTGCAAATGACCTACCTCTATTCTTCTCTCCCTACGGTCGGAAGAATAGGGTTAGGGCATTACTTACCGCAGCACTTTTTATATTTTAATCCGGAGCCGCAGGGGCATGGGTCATTTCTTCCTGTTTTTTCACCTTTTACTATTATCTTAGAACGGTTGTATTCTTTTTTTATCTGTTTTCTTTTTTCCTCATCAAAGATGTTTTCCCATTCCTTCATTCCGTAAAGCCACTCAGCTTTTGCATCATGCATATTCCATAACAGCTTTTCAAAGTCAAATTCAGCTTTTATTTCAGATTCTTCAGTTAAATCATCCAATACTATTGCTTCTTTGAAACTTGTGTTTGCACCGTCTAAAAACCCCGTGAATTCCAATGCAGTCATGTTGTTTTCTTCTGCTAATTCCAGGATTTTTCCTTCAATAACAGGAGCTTTCATCTCTAATATTTTTTTGTAGCATTCTGTTTCTTTTCCCATGTACTCATTAAAAAAATCGTTGTATTCTCCCTGGGTTTTGATTGCTTCCAAATTTTCTGTCCATTGTTTGTATAAACTCATAATTTCCTCCAAAAAATATACTATTTTTATTTTATCATGAAAATAAAAAAGTTCAACAAAAATGCATTAAAAAGGCGCTCTTAGAGCGCATCTTTTAACTTAGCCTTTTCTGACGATTATTTTTCTTTCAATAAATCTCTTATTTCTGTCAGAAGCTCTTCCTGTGTAGGTCCGGCAGGTGCTTCAGGTTCAGGTGCAGCTTCTTCTTGTTTTACTAATTTTTCTTTTGATCTGTTTATTAATCGAACAAACAAGAAAATTGATAATGCTACAATTAGGAAGTCTACAATGTTTTGAATAAAACTACCATATAGAATTGCTGCTTCAGGTCGAATTACTGTTTCCCCTTCCATAATAGCTTCGCTCATTACATACTTCATATTTTTGAAGTCCATTCCTGCCATTAGATATCCTAAAATAGGCATTATTAAATCATTTACCACGGATGTTACAATTTTACCAAAAGCACCACCTATTATAACGCCAATTGCTAAATCTAAAACATTACCTTTAAATGCAAATTCTTTAAATTCCTTCCACATAAAAAGCCTC